>JACCDR010730008.1_pt1 | contig 19134 bp, 18 predicted proteins | sample 7446431 | NCBI WGS metagenome assembly JACCDR01 (sample SAMN15323443, study PRJNA562643) | freshwater metagenome | isolation source: river surface water | place: USA:Blue River Watershed | collected 2017-08-17 | reverse complement strand
CATGGCGTCGGGCCCGAAGTTCAACCAGACCCGCGCCAAACCAGGATCCAGCAGCAGCATTTCCGCCGCTTTTTCGTAACTGTCGGCAACCACGATGATCCCTTCGTCGCCGGCCCGTCGGCTACTTCATCGGTCGCAACACAGCAGAGAGCCCCGGGGGAGGCCCCGGGGCTCTCAGCGTTGGGTGGCGGGTCAGAACGTGCAGGTCACCTCGTCCACGCGGGGGCGGAATGTTCCTGCTGCGGCACTAGCTGGTCGACGTAACATCATCCACGTAAACCATCTGTTCCGGCCGCGTGATAACCGGAAGCAGGTGCCACTCCAAAAGGTACTGCCTGGCCGACGGGTCGTGCTCTTTCCACGTCTTGGCGTATTTGCCGGTGAAGTTCGACGGCGCCTCGTCGTCGGCGGTCGGACCCACCATCAGCTCGATGGGCCGCTGGTCGGTGTAGTTGCCCATGAACAACGCGTTGTCCGGGAGGAACAGGGTCGACACGCCGAGGTCGTCGTCGTAGACGGTCTCGATGGTGCTCCACTCCAGGCCCATGAAGCCGGGAAGGGTTCCCTGCGAGTAGTACTGGTCTTTCATCCGGTCCGACAGCAGCGAGCCGCCCATGAAGGTGTTCGCCACGCCGTGGGTGGAGAAGGCGTCGAAGATGTAGGCCAGGGTCAGTTCGGTCACGAACGCCTCTTTGGCCATGACCCGACCGTCGCGGGCGATCAGCCGCTTCCACGCGCGGATGTCGGAGACGATCTGCTGCGGGGTGGCGGTGCTCCAGCCGACGCTCGGGTTCGGCTTGTGCGAAGCCGGCAGCTTGTAGTCGATGGTCTGCTGCACGTCCGGGTAGTCCAGCACCAGCGCGCCTTTGAGGGCACCCCAGATGGTGAATTCGGCGAAGTTGTCAAAGCGCTGGTTGAGGTCACTCACCTCACGCATGACGGCCTTCTCCGCGTTGGTCGCGGCCAGCTCGCCCGGGGTGCGAATCCAGTGCAGGGTGGTCGGTTCGAAAACCTTCTTCTCCCGCAGGTAGATGAAGGCCGCGCTTTCCTGCGACCGGCCGAGCCGAGGCACGATGTGCGCCTCGGAGTTCGGGACGTTGGGTTTCGCGACCATCCGGGAGCCGCGGATCACGTCCCAGGTCACCGACGGGAACGGCCACGGGGTCTGCGGAACCCGGCCGAGCATCGGCAGTGACTCCGGTGCGACGAACTTCTCGACCACGCCCCGAAGGACCGTGGGCTCCAACAGGCTGATGTCCGGCATGGCCGACGCTCTCCTTCAGGGATGCTCCTGGATCAGCGACTCCGGTGGAGCCCGGCCTGCGCCTCCCCGGAGGGATCACCTGACTGGCCTGTGTTCTTTTCATCGGATTCAGTTGGCCGGGAACCCGAAATGGTGATGCCCCGGTTACCGGAAACCAGCTTCGGGTGCCTGTGCCGACGTTTAGCCTGAGATCGCGGGTCGTTAGCTCAATGGCAGAGCAGCGGACTTTTAATCCGCGGGTTCAGGGTTCGAGCCCCTGGCGACCCACATATGACGGCGCGGGCCGCACCTGTCTTCCTCAGGTGCGGCCCGCGTACCGGGTCTGGCTTAGAACTTGAAGGTCCCGCGAACCGAATCCACGGTGGCGCCGAGGTCGGTAAGGGCGGCGCTGTCGGCGCCGGAGACCAGGCTGTTTTTCAGGATGCCGGCGATGACGATGTTGGCGAGCTGGTCGCCGGCTCCGGCCGCACCGGTGTCGACGGCACGCCGCAGCACACCGCGGGCGGTGGCGACGCCACCGGAACCCGCGTTGTCGTAGACGTAGTACTTCTTGTCCGCGGTCTTCTGACCCAGCACGGTGCCGGCCGGCAGGATGCCCTGGCCACCCGCGACCGTCACACCTTTCTGGGTGAAGCCGGCGTAGCTGTACAGGATCTCGGGATCGGTGAACGAGGCACCCTGGGTGTACCCCGGAACCGGGAGTTTCTCGTAAGCGGCGGTGGCCATGTTTCAGTCCTCTCGTCTGATGTGGACGGCGGCTGTGCCGCTTACTGCGTCTTGCCGGTGAACAGGTTCGACAGGCGCGCGATCTCCGCGTCGACGTCGAGCTTGTGGTTGGTGTCGTTCGGCGGGGTGATTCCGGTCTCCGCGGTGAGTTTCACGACCGGCTCTTTCGGGACCAGGCGGGTGAACATGTCGGCGTTGGACAGCCGCAGCGTCACCATGTCGTCGCGCTGGTACGGGTACAGGTGGCCGGATTTGACGAGGGCGTCGACCTCGGTCTGGGCGCTGGACAGTTCCAGCGTGTTGACCCGGTTGGTGAGGGTGACGTTGTCTTTGGCCAGCTCGGCGACCGCGCCGACAACCGTCTCGGTGGAGACGGTCTCCTTCTCGGCGTTGGTGAGTTTCACGAGCCCGGCCTGGGACAGCGCGTCAACCAGGGTCTTGGTCAGCGTCGCGGCCTGGTCGCCTTCGGCGGCCTTGGCCTGGAGGCCGGTGACGTCGATGTTGTGGTCGGTTTTGAGGGCGGTCAGCAGCTCCTCCAGGGTGGGCTTGACCGCCGCGTTGGTCGTGTCGGTGGTGGTGGTCTCGCCCATTCCCGTTGGCTCCTCAGCAGTGATGTCTGCGTTCACTTCGACCACATCGGCTGTGGTGAGCAGAACCGCTCCGCTGGAACTATCGGATGTAGCTGCGACTATCTCCTGGTAGTTGTCCAGGCCGGTGACGTACGGCCGGTTGGTGACGCAGGAGTGCAGAAGGGTCGGACCGACCTTGTTACCGGTCTTCGTGTCCGTGTAGTCGAGGTGCATCATCGCGCTGGCGCCGAGATAGGTCTTGCCCATCCTGTCGGCGTGCTTCGGGTCGCGGACGTCGATGACGGCGAAGACCTTGTTGTCTTTGACCTCGACGTCGACGACCTCGCCGATGTTGCGCTCGGGATCCTCGGTGTGCTCGTTGGCACCGTTGGCGAGCGGGACCTGGACGATGTCGCAGACGGAGTTGTCGAAGTTGCGTTTCAGCGTCTTCGCGAACTTGTCGTCAATCTTGATGACGGTGCCGGTCTTCGGGTGTTTCAGGTCCCCGAAGTTGAGCAGGTGCTTGCGGAACAGCCGCCCGGTCTTGGTCCGTGCGAGTTCGACGAAGCCATCTCCGTCGGACGGAACAATGACGAGTTCGTCGGACATGACACTCCCTCTCCCGTGGGTTCTGACCTCTTAATCGGTCAGCGGGAGAGGGAGTGGGTGTCGGTCAGGGTGTGCTGTCCCAGACGGCGATGGCCCACAGCAGCAGGTCGGGTAGGGATTCGCCGTCGCTGCTGGTGATGACCCGGTAGTCGTCGAGGTAGGGGCTGCGTTCGCCGAGGCGGCGGGCCCAGACGTCCCAGGGGACCTGGTCGCCTTTCATGGCCAGGGCGACGGCGGCGCGGTTCTGGGCGGCGCCGTCGGGGTCGTCGGGGTAGTAGGCGGCCTGGGGGCCGGCGGCGGTGATGCGCCAGACCCCGACCGGGCCGCGGCCGGGTCGCACGTGCAGGAGTGCGATGTTCACCACGGCTGAGTGTAGGTGGCGCGGACGGTGTTGGCGGCGGCGATGATGGCGTGTTCGTTGGGTCCGACGAATCTGGTGGTCAGCGGGATGCCGCGGATGGCGGTGATGCCGTGCCGGGCGAGCCGGCGGATGGCGTCGGCTCTGCGGTCGTGGGTTTTGAAGACCAGGATTTCGATGTCGTCGAGCAGCGTCACCGCGTTTTTGATCATCGTTTCGTTGGGTTCGTCCTGCCATTGGGTGTGTACATCGAAGTCGAAGTAGGCGCAGTTGATCCGGTCGGCGCTGCGCCCGTACTTGTCGGCTTCGAAGGAGTAGGTGCTGGTCCGGGTGAACACCTGTGGGCTGATGTAGAGGTTGTATTCGGCGCCGAGGGGGCGGTTGGCGCGGGTGAACACGAACGCGCCGCTACCGCGTTTCAGGTCGTCGGTGGAGGACTGGCCGCATTTCCAGAGGGCGAACGCGCGGATGCGGGTTTCGGTGGCGGCGGCGATGCCGGTGGCCAGGACGTAGCGGGGGCCGTTGCGGTAGTGCATGGACAGCAGTTTCTTGCCGGCCCATTGGGTGCGGGTGACGTCGGGGCGGTACCAGAACGGTTTGCCGCACGGCTGGCCGGGGCGGCGCAGGTCCTGGTGGCCGAAGCGGGGCTGGTGCCCACCGGCGGCGAGGAAGGCGGCAACCCCGCCGGTGGTGAGGTCGGCGAACGCGGTGCGCCACATGCCCTGTTCGTCGTCGGCCTTTTCATCGACGAGCGCCCAGAAGGTTCCGTAGGCGGGGTTGGGTGCGTGACCGGGCGCGGGTGCTGGTGCGGGTGTGCCGTCGGGCTTGCTGTCGGCCCGCTCGCACATCACGTTGGCCAGGTGCCGCCAGTAGAACAGTTCCAGGTCGGTGGGGGTGGCCGGGGTGAGGATGCAGCCCCGGCCGGCGAGGTGGTCGACGATGCGGGTGAGGCCGGCGACCAGGTCGGGGCCGGGGATGGTGAACTGGACGGTGCCCTGGGCGGTCACCGATGCGCAGGTGGCGACGTCCTGGTATTCGATCTGTTCACCGGTGTCGAATGTGGTCAGGTACATGTAGCCGACCAGGTTGTTGGCGTCGAGGTTGGCGTCGATGAGTTGCAGTTCCCCGTCGGCGGCGAGGGTGACGTTGTCGGTGAGGGTGGCGGCGGCGCGGGTGAGGCTGACCTTGTTCATGGTGTACGGCTTCGGGGGTGCGGGTGGCACCGGGTTGGGCACCCACGTGTAGGCGGGGAACTCCCATTCCCGGGCGGTGGTGGCGCTGTTGACGCGGGCCTGGAGTGTTTCGACGTGGACCTGGTAGAGGTCGTACATGGCCACGGTCGCGTCGCGGCGGCCCTCCGGGTCGGGGCCCTGTTCGGCCCTGACGAGGGCGGCGCCTTCTTTCAGGTCGGCGAGGGCGGCGCGCAGGTGCGTGAGCTTGTCGTTGACGATGCCGCACCAGTGGCCGCGGTTCCAGCCGGTGGCCGCCTCGTTGACGAAGCCGATGAGTTCCACGATCCGGGCGTGCAGGGAGTACTGGTCCAGCGTGGTCTTACCGCCGGTGTAGGCGGTGCTCCATTCGTCGGCGTAGTGCTTCGACATGGCGGTGAGGGTGTCGGCGCGGACTTTGAAGTGGCCACGGGTGGTGTAGTTGCCGTCCGGGCGGCGTTCCCGCCAGAGCAGCACGTGGGCGTCTTCGATGCCGGTGCCGGCGACGAAGGCGGCGGTTCCGTAGGACTTGGTCCGGGTGACGGCCTGGTGCAGTGCCGGGTCGAACAGGCCGGCGTACAACTCGTGGCCCTGGGCGTTGAACCCGAGCGGGAAGTGCAGCTCGGGTGGGGTCCACCCGGCGGCGGTGTAGACCCGCTGCCAGAGGGTGCTCATGTCGGCGACCAGGTTGTTTTTGCGGGCGGTGACCTGGGTGATGAGTTCCTCGGCGGTGGTGGGGGCTCCGGCGACCGGGGTCTGGTAGCTGGACGGCTGGTAGTGGGGGCGGTTGGCGGTGGCCCGGGTCAGGTGGGCGCGCAGGGCGTCGTCGGGCAGGGCCTGCATCCGGTGGGCGGTGACGATGACGGCGCGGTACATCCGGTCGACGAGGGCCCGGTCGAGGTGCCCGGCGGCGATGGCGGCGTACAGGCCGGTGTAGATGACTTTGCAGTTGGTGTCGGCGGCGGTGGTGCCCGACAGTCCGTCCCAGCCGCCGACATAACGCCAGGCGCGGCCCTTGTCGATGCCGATGACGGTGCCGTCGGTGAGGATGACCATGTTGCCGCCGTGGGTGTCGTCGTTGTCCAACGCCCAGTCGAGGGCGTGTTCGCAGGCGACGGCGGTGATCTGTTCCTCGGTGAGGTCGGCGAACTGGGCTCCGGTGCAGCCGAGCAGGTCCCGTTCGACCGGCAGCAGGAGCTGGATCTGCCCGTAGTGGCCGTCGAAGTCGACGAGTTCGCTGTGCGCGGTGCGAAAACCCCAGGCGTTGGCGAGCTGGTGGGCCTCGTGTTCGACTTCGGGGCGGAACCGGGCTGCTGGGGTGGGGGCGGGTTTGAACAGCCACTGCCGGTCGAACTGGTCGACGAGGACGGCTTTGCGGTGGAACCCGCCGAGGGCCGGCTGCTGGGGTGCGTAGCGCAGGTTGAGGCGGTAGTCGGCCAGTTCGTATTCGGCCTTCTGCCGGGCGAGGTGCTCGTCGGCTGCGGCGACCTTGTAGTGCCAGATGTTCGGGGTTTCCAGGCCGTGGCGTTCGAGGTAGTCGTCGAGCGCCTCGGTGCCCCAGAGGACGGCGGTGACATTGGGTTCGGCGAGGAACGTGTCGAGGTCGACCCGGTGCGGGGCGACGGAGGCGATCGGGTCGGCACTGCGCGGCGGGTGGCCGGCGGCGGCCCGCCGGGCGGCCAGTGCGGAGAGCCGGTCGACGGTGGCCTTCTCCCCGCGCAGGTGCGCGTAGACCCAGTGGCGGCGGTTCATGCCGGTCAGGTGGGTGGGGTGCGCCATCCGGGCCTGGATCAGGTAGTTGTCGACGTCCTGGTGCGACCAGGTGACCTGTGGGGACGGCCAGGACCCGGTGATGGGTTCGCCGGCCGGGACCTCACCGGGTACGGCGGGCTGCCAGACGATGAAGCGGGTGAGCACGTTGCGGCCCGGGTGGTGCGGGCTGGTGGTGACACCGGTGGCGGCTTCGATCCGGTGGGCCCCGTCGAGGTCGCCGCCGTGCCAGGCGGTCAACCAGGCGTTCAGTTCGGGGCCGCTCATCTGGGCGGCGCCGCGGCCGATGATGCGGCCCCGGCCGAACGCCGCCGAGACGGCGGCGACGCACGCGCGCATCTCGGCGGTGTCGTAGGAACTCCAGGTCTGCGGCGCGACGACCGGGGTCACATAGCCGTACTCGTCTTCGGGGAGCGGGTGGTCGACCCCGGTGAGGGCGTTGCGCAGGTGGTGCAGGAACGCGGCCTTGGTCTTGTCCTTGCCGGTGTCGAAGGCGTCGGAGTACAGCCGTTCGTGGGCGGCGATGGCGGCGACGTCGACGATCGCGAGGGGGTTGCCGGCCTTGACCAGGATCCGTCGCACCGAGTTGGCGGTTGACGCGGTGAGCAGGTCGACGGCCTGTTGCACGTTGGCGCGGGTGAACAGGTGGCCGCCGATGAGCAAGCTGTGCGGGTGATAGGCGAGCTTCTTGACCACCGGCTGCGGCTGGGCCACCGGCTCGGCCTGGCCCACGGGCGTCAACTGTTCGAACGTTTCGTCGAGGCTGAACGGGGCCGTGGCCGAGGTGGGGGTGACGGTGTAGGTGACCGTGGCCGGGATGGTGACGGTGGAGGCGTCCGCCTGCCACTCGTGGACCTCGTCGTTGAGGTTGAAGTAGACCTGGACCATGACTCCCCCGCTACGCGCTGTGCCGACTTAGCTACCTACAGCTCAGGCGGCGGGTTTTTCGCGGTGGGTCAGAAGTCGATGTGCGCCAGGCCGGGGACGGCGGCGAGCACCTGCATGACGCCGGCCAGGTCGGGGCCGCCGATCTCCAGGCCGTCACGTTCCAGCTCGTCGAGGCGCAGCGGGCCGAAGCTGAAATCGTCTTTGGTGTCGCGGGCGTAGCGCAGGACGGCGGCGACGGCGGCGGCCATCACGTCCGGGCCGTCGCCACGGAACCGGACCCGGGTCGGCGGCTCAGCCACGGGTCCGGGCCTTACGCAGCAGGGAGCGGATCTTCGTCGCCGAGGCGGCGAAGAAGCGGTGCAGCCGGCGGAACTGTTCCGGTGGGAGCCGGCGTACCCCGGCGGCGGTCAGCTCCGGTGTGGCGACCGGTGCCGGGGCGGTGACCTGTGCCCGGATCCGGGTGCCGGCCATGCCGATGTCGAACACCAGCCGGCACCGGCAATTCGGGTGCCTCGGCGGGCCCAGCAGGTCCCCGAACACGGGCAGCGGCGGCCGGTCGACGGGGGCCAGGGTCCGGTCGAATTCGGCGCCGACCGCGACCCGGTGCCCGTCCAGGGCCCGGCAGTACCCGCACGGCTTGGCCGACTGGACCTGCCACTGTTTCGTGACCGCCAGGTAGGGGTGGGCGGCGGCGTACGCGGTGAACGTCGCCTGCTGGGTGTCGGTGTAGCCGCGGTGCACGGCCGAGGCGGCGGCGGCGGTGACCCGGACCCCGAGCCGGCGCACCGCCCGGCTCAGCGCCTCGTTGGTGGTCAGCACCCGCGCGGCAGCGGCCACGACAGCGGCGCCGGCCACCCCGTCGAACGCTTCCCGGACCGAGTTCTGGATGTCCAGCAGCGCGGCGGTGAACGCGGCGGCCAGGCCGGCGAGGACCGCGACCAGGTACCCGGAGTCAGCCGGGTCCTCGGGCGGCGGCTGGAACCCCTGGTCGGCGAGCTGGCGGGTCAGGGTGGTCCGGGCGACGGTGCCGGCGGCCCGGTGCCCGGCCCGGATGGCGGTGAACACCCCGATCTGGGCGCCGGTCAGGACGGTGGTCAGGGCGGTGTGCAGGCCGGGACGGCTCAACAGTTCCGTGCCGGTCAGGTCGACGCCCTCCCCCACGGCGGTGCCCAGGTGCGCCCCGAAACCGGTCCGCACCTGATCCATCCGGGCAGCGACCAACGAGCGGACCCGCTGCTCGATGGTGAGTAGGACCGCGCTGTCCTCGCTCACGTCTTCGTGGTGCCCTTGTCTTTGCCCGCCGCCTTGTCCTTGGCGGCCGGCTTGTCCTTGGCACCAGCCGCCTTCTTGTTCTCCTCGTACTTGTCGGCGTAGGCGGCGTCGATCTTCCACCCGAGTTTGAGGAACGAGCCGATGTCGAACCGCTGCCGGGCGCTGATGTTGCCCTGGGCGTCGCGGATGGCCACCGTGCCGTCGCCGAAGTCGAGAAGCTGCACGCCGGGCTGGTCCGGGTGGGAGAAGGTGGCCACGATCTGCCCACCGCCGAGGTTGGGTTCGGTGGCGACGCTGCCCATGCTCTGCGCCTTCGCGCCGGGACCGCCGCCGAGCACCTCCCGGCCGGTCTTCGACTTGTTCGGATCCCGGATGCCCTCGCCGAACACCTTGCCTTTCACCCCGTGCGCCTTGAGCCGCTCCCGCATGTCCCGGGTGATCGGGGTGCCGACCGGTTCGCCGTAGACGCGGGCACCTTCGGCGGTGCGCACGTACTTGGGCCCGCCGGAGTTGGGCTTGCCGCGGACCAGCTCCACCGTCTGGTACGCCTCGTCGAGCAGATCCCAGGCCAGGTCGTTGAGGACCACGATGTTCGGGTCCACATGCGACAGGGTGAACCCCTGCGGCAGCAGGGCCGCGTCGACCTGCGGCGGGGCGGTACCGCCGGCCGCGCCGGGGGCGGCCGGGTTCATCGCGTCCTGGCCTTCCATCATGGCCTGGGCGGCGAGCATCTCCTTCTCCTCGGCCATCTCCTCTTCGACGGTGTCCCAGTCGACTTCCAGGCCGAGCAGTTCGGAAACCTGCTTCTCCAGCTCGTGGACCAGCTCCGGGCGGATCGTCAGCGACTGCCCGGCGACGGCGAGGGTCTTGAACAGCTCCAGCATCGCCGACTTCTGTTCCTCCGACAGCGACCCGAACGCGAACGCCGGGTACTTCTGGGAGTTGAAGTTCCAGTCGATGAACCGCGGGATGATGGTCGTGTTGATGACCTGCTCGATCTCCGCCATGATCGTCTGGAGCATCAGCATGAACAGGGCGTCGGACTGGGTGCCGAAGTCGACGAGCTTGCCCGCGTCGCCGCCGCCCTGCTCCTTGTCGAAGAACCCGGCCAGGCCCGACTTGGACATCTGGCTGTTGTGGTGGTTGATGTATGCGAGGAAGTCGAACCCGGCGAATTCTTTGAGACTTTCCACGGCCCAGTTCTCCGGGATCGTCATGTACTGGGCGGCACCCAGATCCGCGAGGGCCTTCTTGAACGCCTCCAGATCCTCCCGGCCCGGGTTCAGCGGCACCTTCCCGACACGGGTGCCGACCGCGGCCCGCTGGGCGGCCAGGTGCGCGATCACGTACAGCTTGAACTTCTTGTCCCAGTGGTACCAGGCGGATTCGAAGTAGCTGCGCCCGTAGAACGGGCGCTCCTCCTCCTGCGCGGCGTAGTACATGACGTCGGCGGCGTCGATGACGACGTCGATCTCGTGACCGAGGTACATGGTCCGCTGCCGCAGCCCGGTGAACCGGGACTTGTCGTCGATCAGGAAGGTCAGCGTCTCAGCCGGCCGGTGGGCCAGCTTCTGGAGCGTCCACTTACCTTTCAACGGACCCTTGTCCGGCGTCCAGTACACCATCTCGAACGCGGTGAACCCGTCGAAGATGGCCAGCAGCATCTGGGCGATGACCCGGCTGAACGGGACCTCCATCCCACCGGCGGACGGGGGCAGGGTGAACAGTTGCTGGATGAACTCCGCCTCCTCCTCCCCACCCTCCACGTTGTCCTCCGGGACGAACGTGGCGGTCTTCAACGCCGCCCGGATCGGCAGGGTGATCAGCCGGTACAGGGCCCGTGCCTGACCGTCGGTCTTGCGCATCGCGGCGAGCTGCTTGACGGTGATCTCATCCCACCGCAGCGTCTCCCACATGTTCTTGTACGGGGTGACGAACGGTAGGAACGCGCTGACCCCGACCTCGACCGACGCGGTCGGCTGCTTGGGCACGACACCGTTGGCCTGCGCCTTGGAGGCACGCTTCGTCGGCGTGGTCATAGGTGCTACTCCTCCGTACGGGCCCGGGTGTCGAAGGAGTTAATCGGTCGGTCCTCAGAAGCCGAACCCGGACGCGTTGTGCACCCAGGCCCGGCCCGGGTTCATCCCCACCGGCAGGTCGAAGATCGACCCGACCAGGATGTCCGCCGCACCGACGTAGGCCCGCTCGTCGCCGTGTTCCTCACCACCGCATTTGACGGCGCCGAGCACCGAACACGCCAACGCATCCGCTTCGTCCTTACTCGAATCCGCGGGGTGGTCGATGCGCCCGCTCGGCAGCCGGGTCAACGACAACAGCTCATCACGCAGCAGGAACGGTGGCGGGTCCTTCTCGTCGGCGATGGCCGGGCGGGGCACAGTGACCCGGCCCTCGTACATCAGGTCCCTGAGGTTGCGCCACGGGTCCTCGGACGTCTCGGTGGACACCTTCTCGCAGTCGATGCCTTTGGCGGTGAGGATCTGCATACTGTCGGTCGACTGGAAGCCATCGAAGCTGAACCGTCGGATGTTGAACCCGCGACGGATCAGCTCGAAGCACAACTGCCGGGCCCACCGGATCTGGATCTCCCGGGCCGGGTTGGCGGACGGGTCGGCGGAAAACGACACGACGAAGTCGACTTTGACGTGCGGGCGGGACTCGGTGATGGTGTGCGGTGCGCCGTCCTCGTCTTCGGCGATGACCTCGTGGGTGGCGTAGCGGGCGACGTGGGCCATGGCGATCCCGGCCCGGTCCCCCGACACGGCCAGGTCGGCGTGCATGGCGTAGATGGCACCGCGGATCGGGATGAGGTGGTCGGCGAACGCGTACCGGGGCACCCAGACCGGGTGGGCGACACCGTCTTCCAGGTTGTAGCCGACGGTCAGCGGCATCTGCTCGTGCGGGATGAAACTGGCGTCGACGGCGAGGTGGTTGCGGAAGTACGGGTTGATGGCGCGGGCCGGTTTGCACTCGTATTTGGCGCGGGCCATCACCGGGTCGTCGATGTAGTCCTGTTTGAACGCCTCCTTGCCCGGTACCCGGGGGTTGACCTCCCAGGTGGCCAGCGGCCCGGACACGAAGTGCCGGGAGTCGATCCCGTTGGTCTTCACGTCCTCCTTGGCCGCCGCGGTCAGCACCTGGATGGTCGAACCGAGGTAGCGCGGGTAGGAGATGTACACGTTTTTGAAGACTTTCGGGAACCGGGTGGATCCGGAGGTCCGCATCATTTCGATGATGCCTTCGGCGGACTTGGTGGGTTCCCGGGCGGACACGCCACGGCGGGCCTGGGTCTCCTTCTTCGTCTTGAACGCGTCGATCTCGTCGGCAATGGCCAGCATCAGGTTGAGGCCCTCCTGGGACTCCGCGTCGGAGTGCCCGGAGATCGACTCGATGTTCTTGGCGTAGGACACGACGTTCTGCTTGGGTTCGCAGCGGCTGGTGAACCAGCGGGAGGCCCGGACGGCTTTGACGATCGGCATGAAGAACGCCTGCTGCGCCTGGGCCGAGCTGGACGCGACGTTGAGCAGGTGGATGGTGTCCTGGGCCGGCATGCCGTAGTAGCCCTGCGGGCTGTTGAGGCACAGCAGCAGGTACGCGATCCGCATGGACGCGATCCGGGCGACGTGGTCCTTGCCGCTGCCTTTGCCCCATTGCAGGGTGATCAGGTTCGACAGCCGGATCGGCTGGGACCAGTACGGTTCGTCCCGCCACGAGGTGACCGGGCCGATGTTGAGCCGGCCGAGCTGCTTGCCGGCTTCGAAGCTGCGGGCCATCGCCAGGTACAGCTCGGGGTAGTAGATCCGTTCGATGTGGCGGACCGCTTCGTACTGCACCGGGGACAGCGGTGGGTTGCCCAGGTAGTTACGGTCCTGGACGAAGATGGTCAGGCTGACCGGTTCCTCGTCGAAGATCAGCGACAGCGAGTTGGGGCCGCCGTCGTACCCGTCCCCGGCGGCGGCCCGGATCATCGCTGCGAAGTCGCTCATGCACCGATCAATCGGTGTGCGCGGCGACCACCTGTTGCAGTGCGGTGCGCTCCGGTGCCGCGGTCAGGGCAACGATGCGGTCCAGGGCGGCCCGGTCGGCGTGTTCGGTCAGCTCCATCGCCGTTTTCAGGGCGGCGTCGGTGACGTCGGCGCCGGGCAGGTCGGAGTCTTTGACGACGACGTATTTGACGGTGACCTGGACCGGGTCGGCGAAGGTGACGTTGCTGTCCTTGTCGACGGTGTAGTTCACCTTGAACAGCGGGGCCTCGTCGCCGTATTCGGAGGCGACGATGAGGTAGTCGGTCCACATCTCGCGGATGTTGAAGTAGGGCGGGCCGTCGTCGTAGTTGGTGTTCGGGTTGGCCTGGCGCCAGACCCGGCGGGCTTCGCGGGTCTGGGCGGTGAACGCGCTGCGGACGGTGGCGACGTTGAAGCTGCCGGTGTTGGCCAGGCACAGGAACCCGGTGTCGGGGTTGGTGGCCTCGACCCGGTCCCGGTCGCCGCTGCCGGTGTTCTTCACGCCCCGCGCGGCGGCCTTGGCCGCCTTCTTGCCCTTGTTCTTCACCTTCAACGCTTCCCATTGGGCCAGCGCCTTGGCGGCTTTGGCGCGGGTGTCGGCGTCGACGTCGTCGGCCCCGGCCGCCCATTTCTTCACCCGGCTGACCGCGATGGCAATCGCCTGGGAGTCGCTCTTACCGGTGCGGATGATCGCCCGTGCGATGCGGCAGATGTACTCGGGCAGGCCGCCGTTGTCTTCGACCCAGTTGGATCCGGGTTTCTTGTTCAGGGTGCAGCCGGCGAGCGCGATGAGCAGATCAATCTCGTCGCGGTCGAAGATGGTGACGGTACCCACGTGTTGTCTGCTTTCGGCTCGCCGGCTGTGCCTGGTTACTTGGTGTCGGTGTCCTCGTCAGAGGTCTTCTTGTTCTTGTCGGCGTCCGGTGCGGTGGCGCGTACGGCGGTGTACCGGTCGGTGGTCTCCCGGCGCAGGGTCTCCCCCGGCATCAGGTGGTCGGAAAGCACGTCGTTGCCGTCCGCGTCGACCTTGACGATGGTGCCTTCGAAGTAGGTGACACCGTCCGTCGAGGGCCCGCTGGCCCCGGCCGCCCGCTCCTGGGGCCGGTCGGCGGGACCGGTCTCCACGGGGGCCTGCCGAGGAGGCTGGGGAAGGCGTGGGGTGTTGGCCATGAGGGGTTCTCCTTAGATTCCGGCATTCTCGAACTCGGATGCCATCTCCGCCAGGACGGTGCTGCGCACCTGCTGGTCGGGGATCTTGGCGACGATGCGCGAGACGATCTGCTGAACGTCACGCAGGAACGCCTTGCGGTCAGCGCCCTGGAGAGGTTCGACTTTGCCGAGCATCCGGTTGAACTCGGACGTCATGGACAGCCAGAAGGTGTTGTAGTCCTTCTGGACCGACGCACTTCCGAACCCACCCAGTTCGTTGTTCTCTTTCGCCCGCAAGACGATGTAGTTGTAGGCGATCCGCTCGATCAGGAGCTGCTGCACCGTGTTCATCGGCAGGTGCTTGGCTTCGTTTCGCATGCGGTGAACCAACACCTCATACAGTGCCCGCAGACCGGTGTCGGTAATCAGGTCAGGCAGAACGAATGCAGCGTCGAGTTCGCTGAGTGAGTGGTCGTGAGCGGCCATGTCGTGTTCTATCGGATGCCTGCGGCGAGGGCGAACGTGCCGGCCGCCGGGTGGGTGGCGGCGAAGGTGGGGGCCACCGACCCGGTGAAGTCCTCCGGACGCATGTGGGTTCCGCCGTATTTACCGATGTGGGTGGACCGGCTGACGACCGGGGCGGCGACCACCCAGTCCTGCATGACGCGCAGGTTGATGTTCCAGTCCCAGCCGGACTGGGGGGCGTCCGGGGTGCCGGAGCTGTAGTCGTGGTCCCAGGTGTCGCGTAGCACCGTGGTCCACCGGTCCCGCCAGGTGCCCCAGACCAGCGGGTTGAACCGGCGGTGGGTGACGACGAGGTTGACGTCGGCGTCGGGCTGGGGCTGCATCGAGCAGGCGCACACGGCCAGGACGTGCTCGTGGGCCAGTGCGGTCGACGCCCAGGTGAAGTAGTCGAGGACGTCGTCGGAGACGAGGACGTCGTCTTCGGCGAGGACGACGAAGTCGGCCCCGGCGGTGAACGCGCTGTCGAGGGCGTTCCACGGGTTGCGCAGCACCCCGAGGCGGCGCCGGTTGACCTGGACGTCGGCCTGGGCGCCGTGGGCCATCCGCAGCATGGCGTCCTGGACCGGGCTGGGTTCCAGGTGCACGGTGGGATGCCAGTCGAGGAAACCGCGGGCGGTCCGCCAACTGTCCAGGACCGGTTGGAAGTAGTAGGGCCGGTCGGTCGCGGTGAACACCAGGCGCCGGTTCACCCGCGGACCCCGCTCATCAAGGTGGTGACGGTGTGCACGTCGGCGGCCATCCGGGTCTGCTGGTAGTGGCGGTACGCGGCCCCGTCGGCGGCGTAGCGTTCGGGCGAGTTGACCCGGGCGTAGCCCTCGTCCCAGACCGCCTTGCCGGCGCCGGGGTGGACGTGTTCGACGATGACGGTGGGCAGGTAGCGGATGCAGCCGGCCTGGGTGGCGAGGTCGCGCCAGAAGTCGTCGCAGTACAGGTGCCGCAGCCCGGGTGGGGCCATGAAGCCGAGGGCGTCGACGATGTCGGCGGTGATCCCGGGTGCGGTGGGCATGTTGCGGCCCTGCAACAGGTCGTTGCCGTAGCACAGGCCGGTGCCGAGGTCGGTGAGTGCGTCCAGGTACGCGCCGTCCCAGCCCGGGGTCGCCGGGCGGTGGTCGTCGTCGAGTTTGACGACGGCGAACGGGTCGACGGTGGTGATGGCGTGCCGGGCGGCGGCGTTGATGGCGCCGACGTGCCCGGCCGGCGGGTCGACGACGAGCAGTTCGGCCCGGCCGGCGCACACCTGGCGGTAGCCGGGCAGGTCCGGGTCGTCGCGGTCGACTGCGACGATGACCACCGGTCGGGTGACGCAGGTCCGTTCGCAGGCGGTCAGGACGGTGTCGGTGTTGGCGGGCCGGGCCCGGCTGGGGATGACGACGGCCAGGCTCATCGGCGCATCGCCGCCAGCTCGGCGAGGGTCGCCTTGCCGGTCGTCGGGGTGGCCGGTGGTGGCGGGGTCGGGGTGAACGCTTCGGCGAGCATGGCGATGACCAGGTCCAGCCCGGTCCGCGGATCCCCGCCGGGGCGGATCTTCGTCGTGTACTCCCACAGCAGCCGCATGGCGGCGGTGACGGTGGCCGCGGGGAGGGCGGCGGTGAGCTGCTGGCGGGCGGCCAGGGCGCTGCCGTGCACCGGCAGGTCCCCACCGCTGCGCAGGATGCACAGGTCGCGCAGGGTGCCCGACAAGGCGGCGACGATCGTGTGCGGTTCGGCGCCCTGGTTGAGGGCGGCGGTGACGGCGGCGTAGGTGGCGGCAAGGTTGCCGTGGCGCAGGGTGTCCAGGATGGCCGGGCCGGGGTCGGGGTCGCCCATCAGGGCGGTGAACTCCGCCAGGGTGGTGATCCCGACCCGGGTGAACTGGTCGAGCAGCATGACGGCGTTGCGCATCGCCCCGTCGGCCCGGTCGGCGATCTGGTGCAGCAGGGCCGGTTCCACGTCGAACTGTTCGGCGGCGCAGATCTGCACCAGCCGGGTGGTGATGTCGGCGATGGTGAGCCGGTGGAAGGTGAACGGGTTGCACCGGGACGACACGGTGTCCGGGATCCGGCCGGGTTCGGTGGTCAACAGCACGAACACCGTGTACGGCGGGGGCTCCTCCAGAATTTTCAGCAGGGCGTTGAACGCGGCGGCGGACATCGAGTGGGCCTCGTCGAGGCCGACGATGCGCCACCGTCCGCCGGTGGAGCACATCAGGTGTTCCCGGAGCTGGCGGATGTCGTCGACGAGGCCGTGCGAGGCGGCGTCGATTTCGATGAGGTCCATCGAAGTGCCGGTGAACACCGACTTGCAGCTCGGGCAGTGCCCGCACGGCACCGGCGGGTCGTCGCAGTTGAGTGCGGCGGCGAGGACCCGCAGGCTGGTGGTCTTCCCGCTGCCGCGGCAGCCGGCGAACAGCAGGGCCGGCGGAACCCGTCGTTTGGCCACCATCCGGCGCAGCACCTCCTGCACGACCCGCTGGCCGATGAGGTCGTCGAACGTCTGCGGCCGGTATTTCAGGCTGAGTTGTTCCACGGGGGTGGCGCCTTTCCGGGTCAGCGGGCGGCGGGCAGGGTTCGCTGGGTGATCAGGCAGGCTTCGCCGCGCTGCTTGAGCAGGGTGGCCATGTCGCGGCGGCGGATCTTCGCGGTGCCACCGCGTCCCCAGGAGGGGCCCCACGAGTTGTAGATGGTGTAGTAGCCGCCGTCGACGTCGATGCCGACCACCAGGACGCAGTGCCCGCCCTCGGGCTGGCCGGTGAGGTTGAGGTAGCCGGCGCGGGTGGGGCGGAACATGCCGGTGTACCAGGGCACGCCGATGACGGCGGGGCCGACCTGGCTGACCGCGAGGGCGAGTTCCGCTTCGCCGAACGCCCACCGGTATTCGCCGTAGAAGCCGAGTTTCGCGGCGGTCTTGATACCGGCCAGGACACTGGTGCCCTCGTAGGCGGGCCGGGCGCCGGGGTATGAACCGCCGGGCCACGGGTCGATGCGCTGGGCCGCCCAGTAGATGTTCTGTTTAGCGAAGGTGGCGTCCAAACCGGCGACCGGGGTGGGGTTGAACCGCAGTTCGTTGGTCACCCCGAACCCAACACAGGCCCCGTCCTTACCCTGATCGAGGACCGGTTCCCCGGCGGGGATCGTCCACAGCGTGGTGGTGGGTTGTTCGACGGTGATGACCGCGCAGACCGGGTAGTCGAGGCTGGCCTCGTCGAATTCCTCCAGCCGGTCCAGGCGGATGTCGTCGACGTCGGTGCCGTCACGCAGTTGCATCTGGCCTCATCCCAATCGTGAGCAGTGGGCCGGGCTGATCCGCCGCGAGCACGGCCTGCATGGGTGCGGAGGCGGCGCGTCGGATGCCTTCGGGTACTCCTACCGCGCAGGCGTGCCCGGATTCAGCGGCCCGCAGATTGAGGCTGGTGCGGCGGAATCCGAAGGTGTATCCGCAGGTGGTGCATTCGTGGAAGGTGACGTCCCCGTCCTGTTCCGGTTCGGCGATGCCGGAGCAGGACGGGTCTGCGCAGGGCCCCGCGCGGTCAGGGTCGGGGATCATCGGCGGTGGCCGGTGCCGGCACCTCGTTGCCCCGGGCGATGGCCTCCAGGGCGACCCGGCAGTACACGTCGTCACCGTCGTCGAGCGGCTCGGTCAGGGCGTCGAGGTCGGGTGTGTTCCCGGCGTCGGGGGCGGGCTGGTCGGTCATGCGGTCACCTCCGGTGTGTGGTTTCCCTGGCCGGCGTCGCGGCGGGCGGCGGAGTCACGCTGGCGTTCCAGCTCGTCGGTGTGGCGTTTGAGTTCCATCACCAGGAGCTGCTCGCGCACGATGGCGGCACCGAGCGCGGTGAGCGCCGTCTGGTAGGCGTCTTCGAGGCTGACCTGGACGGTCACGTATGTCCTTTCATCAGGCGGAGCTGGAATCGGTGAGCAGGCCGATCGCGGCCAGGGCGGTCAGCAGGGACGCCAGGGCGGCGTTCGCGGACCGGGAGCCGGTGACCGTCTGTTTGGCGGTGGCCGTACCGCCGTAGAAGCCGACACTGCCGCCGACGATCAGCGCGTCGTCGGTTTTCAACGTGTCCGCGGCGGAGCGGTACAGGTTGGTGTCGGTGCCGAACAGGATGCCGGCGGTGGAGCCCGCACCGACGTTGCCGATGGTGACGGCGCCCTGGCCGCTGGCGCTACGGGCGGCGATGTTGGTGGTGGCGTACAGCGACTTGTCGCATTGCAGGACGGTGCTGGAGGACCGGTACAGGTTGATGTCGCCGCCGAACAGGACACACGCCTGGCTGGACGGGCCGACCGCGCCGAGCTTGACGTTGGCGGTGCTGGCAGCGGCGTACCCGGCGGTGAGCGCCAGGTCGACCCGCATCTCGTCGTTGGTGCGCAGCAGATCCACGCCGTCGCGGTACAAGGTGGTGTCGACGGAGACGGTGCCGTCACCCCAGGAAATCTTCCCGGCGCAGTCGACGATGTAGCGGTAGAAGTTGTCCCCGACCACAGTGGACCCGAACCCGAAGTTGGTCGAGGTCGGGGTCGACAGGGACAGGCCATGGCCGGATGCGTGGGTGTTCTGGACGGTGAGGGCGAACACCCCGGATTGGCTGGTGGTGATCTGAACCGCGTCGTCGGTCTTGAGCAGGTCGGCGGCACCCCGGTACAGGGTCACGTCACCGGTGGCCGCGCCGGTGCCCCAGGTGATCTTCCCGGTGCCGTCCCAGGACATCCGGGCGTTCGTGTCGCCGGTCACCGCGAGGTAGTAGGCGGTGGTACTGGTGGCCGCGACCAAATCGGTGATGGCGGCGGACATGGT
>JACCDR011351459.1_pt1 | contig 19136 bp, 10 predicted proteins | sample 7446431 | NCBI WGS metagenome assembly JACCDR01 (sample SAMN15323443, study PRJNA562643) | freshwater metagenome | isolation source: river surface water | place: USA:Blue River Watershed | collected 2017-08-17 | reverse complement strand
TTATTTTAGAAAAACCCTATACCAATGCCGAAAACCTGCTGGCTTGGCAACAAATACAACAACATCCGTGCGTAAGCATTAGTCTTGATTTATATGAAATCGGGCTTTTCTTTATAGGTAAAAATCAGGCAAAACAGCATTTTGTGTTGCGGTTTTGACAGATATAATAGCGAAAAAAATAGATATGTCTTATGTTTTTATGATGTTTTATAGAAAAATAAAGGCTAGATTATTCCCTAATTTATCTGTGGTAATCACAAAAGTTTAAGGAGAAAAATAGTATATTCATGGAAAATTAGGCTAACGTAATTTGATAGAAAAGCAATTTTGTGATAATCGTAGCTATTTTTATATAAAAGAATATTTTTATTTTTAAATAATCTGTACGCTCTTTTTTGCGTATTTTTAAAATTTAGCTTTAATAAAATAGCCCAAATAAATATGATAGGTAGCGTACAATAGCTATGCTCACTTCATACAACTATATATTTAAAAGATTATAAAACAGCCACTCCTACATAACCAAACGCTGTAGGTGGTAAATTGATTAGGAAGTCCCAAACCACAATTATTTGCCAATATAACATCTGATGAAGGGTATCGTATTTACTAATTTTCTGGAAATGGTCGAACAAAAATTTGGTTACGACCTTGTTGATAAGCTCATTGAAGCATCAAATTTACCTTCTCAAGGTATTTATACCGCCGTGGGGACTTATGCCCACCAAGAAATCGTTACGCTTGTGGTCAATCTAAGTACCTTGACGCAGATTTCAGTGGAAGATTTGCTAAAGACTTTTGGCAGGTATATGTTTCCGGTATTAGCCAATACGTACAGCCATTTTTTAAAAGATGTACATAATGCCTTCGACCTGATTTGTAGTATCGAAAATTATATACACGTAGAGGTACATAAGTTATACCCTGATGCCGAATTACCCCATTTCGATGTACATAAACCATCCGCAGAAAGCTTGGTGCTGGACTATCATTCTGATAGAAGCATGGGTGCTTTTGCCTTGGGGCTATTAGAAGAATGCCTGGCGTTTTACCATGAAAATGCCTCCGTTTCGATGCACTACTTGAATGAGTCTGGAAGTAAGGTAAGATTTGAAATTGTAAAGCAATGAGTACAGAAGAGGAATTAGAACTGTTAAAAAAGCGATTTGAGCGAGAGAAAAAAGCTCGTATTCAAGCCGAAACAATCCTTGAGCAAAAGGCTTTAGAATTATTTGAATCGAACCAAAACCTTCTAAAGCTCAACCAAAGTCTTGAGATACAAATTAATGAAAAAATATCTGAACTGAGCCTCAGCGAACGCCGGTACCGTCAGCTTGTGGGGTCGGTGCAAGACATCATCTATAAGGTTTCGCCCGATGGCTACTTTACGTTTGTCAATTCGGTCGTAGAGCAAAGGCTTGGCTATACAGAAGAGGAAATTGTAGGTAAACATTTCACGGCGTTGGTTGTACCCGAATACCACGAAGAATTGATTGGTTTTTACCTCGACATGATTACCAACGGTAAAGAAAGTACCTACAACGAATTTCCAGTATATGCTAAAAATAACCAAGTTGTTTGGATTGGGCAAACCGTTCGGTTGGTTGATGAAGGCAATAATGTAGTGGAATTAGTGGCTGTAGCCAGAGATATTACGGATAGAAAAAATACAGAAGAACAACTAAAAAATACGCAAATTCGGCTATCAACACTGATTTCTAATATGCAATCGGGGATTTTGGTAGAAGATGAAAATCGTAAAATTATTTTAATTAATCAGTTTTTATGTGATATTTTTGGCATTGAGGGCAATCCAGAAGAGATGGTCGGCGTTGATTGTGCCGTTTCTATGAATAGCCTAAAATACCAGTTCCAAGACCCCGACGAATTTGTTAATCAGGTCAATAACTTATTAGGCGAACGAAAAATGTTCCTTAACGAGACCATCTATATGGCCGATAAACGTATTTTGGAACGCTCGTATATTCCAATTTTCTTGGATAATCAATACATGGGGCATCTTTGGCAATACAACGATGTTACGGAGAAATACCACACCCAAGAAGCTATTCGGAAAAGTGAGGAAAAGTACCGAGGTATCATGAACAACATGGAGCTTGGTCTGTTAGAAGTGGACAACGAGCAAACGATTGTTAGGGCTTATGCTCGTTTCTGTGAAATGGTAGGGTATTCGGCAGAGGAATTGGTTGGAAAAAATGCCCAAAATTTATTCTTACCCGAAGAGTTTGTACAGCTAATAGAAGAACAACAAAGCTTGCGTAAAATTGGTGGGAGTAGCTCTTATGAATTACCTATTTTACATAAAAATGGCGATATAATCTGGACGCTCATCAGTGGTGCTCCTATCATTGGCGAAGATGGGGTCGTAACGGGTTCTATTGGTATTCATTATGATATTAATGAACGAAAAAAATTAGAACAAGAACTCAGTTTGGCAAAGCAAATTGCCGAAGATGCCCGACAAGCAGAAAAGCAATTCTTGGCTAATATGAGCCACGAAATACGCACGCCACTCAATGCCATTATTGGTATGGCCCATTTGTTGTTCGACACACGCCCTACGCCGCAGCAAATGGAATACCTCGAAATCCTCAGAAGTTCTGCCGATTTCTTGCATAGCCTTATTTCTGACTTGCTCGATATGGCGAAAATTGAGGCTGGTAAAATAGAGGTGCATCACAAAGAGTTTGATTTAATTGGCTTGCTGAAAACAATCCAGAAGGTTTTTGAGATAAAAATTAGTGCCAGACCTATAGATGTGCACGTAATGATTGATTCTAAAATCAATGGTTCGTATATTGGTGACGACTTATTACTTAACCAAATTTTACTCAATTTGCTGGGTAATGCTGATAAGTTTACCGAAAAAGGAAGTATCTCCCTCAGTGTGCGTTTGGTAGCCGACGACGAGGAAAATGCCTTGCTGGAGTTTAAGGTGCAAGATACGGGGATTGGTATATCGCCTGAAAAACTGGGATTGATTTTCCAGAAATTTAAACAAATCAATCACCAAGGACACAAACAAAAAGGCACAGGACTAGGACTAGCCATCACCAAAGAGCTTGTTGAGTTGCAGGGTGGTTCTATTCGTGCTACAAGCGAAGAAGGCGTTGGAAGTGCGTTTATTTTCATGATTCCTTATAAAAAAGGGCAAAACATGGTAATTGAGCCTCCGAAAGGAAGCCATTTCATGGAAAGAAAAGACTTTGAAAATGGACATATTTTGGTGGTAGAAGACAACCTCATGAACCAAAAGTATATCTCAAGCTTGTTGAATAAATGGGAAAGACAATTTACGGTGGTGTCTGACGGGAAACAAGCGGTAGAAAAAACACAGGCACAGAAGTTTGATATTATTTTCATGGATTTGCAAATGCCACACATGGATGGCTACGAGGCGACTATTGCTATTAGAAGTACCAAGTCGCAAAACCAACATATTCCGATTGTTGCCCTCACGGCATCGGCTATGCTCGACCAAAAAACCAAGGCTATTGATGTGGGAATGAACGACTTTTTACCAAAGCCTTTTGCTCCAAATCAGCTTTTTGAAATGTTGCAAAAGTATGCAAAAGACCCTAGCGAAAAAATGGCTACGCTCCCAGAAGAATCAACTAAAAAAGATGAGCCTCGTATCAACAGGGCTATACTCGACCACGAAAGATTGCAAGAAATGTACGAGGGCGATGTAGATTATCAGGTAGATATGTTCGATACATTTCTGGAAGATGTCTTGCATGAATTTGCTGATTTAGCACCGCTCAACGAACAGCAGCAGTTTATGGATTTAAAAAGATTAGCCCATAAACTCAAACCTACCCTCGGCATGGTGGGCTTAACAACATTAGAACAAAAACTAATAGAAATAGAACACATTGCCCTAGAAAAACCTGATTATCAGGAGTTAAAAGAAAAGCTGGAACGCTTTACGCATCTCTTAGATGAGGCCGTACCAACATTAAAAGATGAATTGCACCGCTTAAAAAACCTTCAAAAATCATGAAGTTAAAATGCATTATTGTTGATGATGAATTGATGGCTCGAAAAGCATTACAGAAGTTGTGCGAGCAACACCAATCTATCGAACTGGTAGCTATTTGTGTGAACGCACAAGAAGCACTTGCCATTTTAGAACAACAAGAAATAGATTTGATTTGGCTAGACGTAGAAATGCCTGGCCTTACGGGCTTTGATTTATTAGAAAAAATCACAAGTATGCCATTTGTGGTGCTTACTACGTCTAAAACGGAGTATGCTTTTGATGCTTTTCAATACCAAGTGGTTGATTATATCAAAAAGCCCATTACAGTGCCTCGCTTCAACTTGGCAGTAGAAAAAGTGTTAGAATTGAGCCAAAAGAAAGAAAACGCTCAAGCGCAACACAACGAAATTTATATCAAGCACGATGGGCGTTACATTCGTTTGCCTTATTCCGATATTCAATATGTAGAAAATGTGGGTGATTATGTGAAAATTTTCACGAGCAAACATTCCTACGTAATTCATAGTACGATGAAGTCGCTGGAAGAAAAACTGGGCAAGAAGTTTTTACGGGTGCATCGTTCCTACATTGTACATTTAGAAAAAATAGTTGATATAGAAGAAAATAACCTCGTTATTGCCAACAAGGTTATTCCTATCAGTAGAGCCAATAAGTCGGAATTACTCAACAGGCTCAATATGCTCTAAATGCTAATGGCGGTGGCTGTAGCGTGCAATTTTCTGGAAAAGCTCTTTAGGATTGAATGGTTTGGTTACGTAATCATTCATTCCTACTTCAAAGGCTCTATCTTGGTTATTGAGCGTTGCCGATGCAGTAAGTGCCACAATGGGAATCTCTTTGTCCACTTTTCTAATGGTTTCGGTAGCGGTATAGCCGTCCATTTCTGGCATAAGTAAGTCCATCAAAATGACATCATACTTCTTGGGGTCTGCACTGTATTTTTCTACGGCTATAAGCCCGTTTTCTGCCACGTCGAAATCTATTTCCCAACGAGATAAAAATTTCGTTGCTACTTTTACATTGACTGGATAATCTTCTACCAAAAGCACTTTCACGCCTTTGAGCGTCATTTCATTGATGTTCTCTACAGGCGTTGCTACTTTTTTGATAGCAGAGCCAATCCTAAAGTCTAGGGTAAAGAAGAATTTCGCTCCTTTTCCTTCTTCACTTTGTAAATTGATTTTACTGCCGTGAAGTTCGAGGAGTTTTTTCGTGATAACAAGCCCTAGCCCTGTTCCTCCAAACTTGCGTGTAGTTTCGGAGTTGGCCTGAGTAAAGCGTTCAAAAATCAACTCTTGCTTGTTGGCAGGAATACCAATGCCACTATCCTCAACCGATACATACACACGAGCGGTTTCTTCGGTTTTACTCACGAGCGATATTTCAATCGAAATACTGCCATTCATGGTAAATTTCACAGCGTTAGAAACCAAATTCGATAGAATTTGCCCTAAACGCAAAGGGTCGCCCACCAAAGAATCAGGAATATCGTCATCGACCATCAGTTTGATGCGATTGCCCTTTTCTTCGGCTTTTACCTGATTGGCGCGTTTGATATTAGAAACAAGCTGCTTAAAGTCGAAACTGGTAGCTTCTAGTTCTACCTTTCCTGCTTCAATTTTGCTAAAATCTAAAATATCATTGATTAACACATGCAGGTTGTCGGTTGAAAACTGCAAGGTTTTAAGGTTGTCGGCCATTGTTGGCGACAAGTCTTCTTGTTGCAACAAATAGGTCATGCCTACAATTGCATTGAGTGGGGTTCTGATTTCGTGGCTCATCATTGACAAAAATTCAGATTTTGCTTGTGTTGCTTTCTCAGCAGCATCTTTCGCCTTACGAAGTTCAGCCTCCATCTTTTTGCGGTTATCAATTTGCTTTTGCAAGAAATCTACCAACGCCAAAAGGTTGTCGGCATCCACATCAAACAAAGATGTACTCCCCTCTGTTAATTCCAAAGAGTGAATAGCCTCGATGAGCTTCTCTACCGATTGTCGCCGCTGGGCGATTTCCTCTTTAAGTCGCTTATTAATCTCTGCATATTCTTTTTCGTTCAAAATGGAAGAGTGTTCAAAAAGTTCTTTATCCCTATCAAAGTTTAAATAGGATTCACTGATAACATTCAAAAACTTTTGTATCTCTTCGTTGTTATGGTACTCAGGCTTCAGATACTTATTTATTTGTTTTACTAATAGCTTATGTAAATTGGTCGTTTGCATAAATTTAATCTTCTATAAATGTTGTGATAGTCATGGTTTGGTTATGAAGTTGGCATTTTACTTCTGCCTGCAAGGGAGAAATTTCGCCGTAGGAATAAAAACCAGTAATGGCGGTTTTTTCTCCGAATATTTCACGGGCTGCTTCCACTTCTTCGTCGATTCTTGTGCCTAGTACAAGCTTTCGACCTACACAACTGATAAGTATGGCCAAATCTGGCTCATTTTGTACATTCGTAAGGGCATCTTCGGCGGCACTTGCCGAGGCATCAATAATATGGTCGAAATTGGCTTTCATAAACCTAATATACGCTCCTTTGGGCATTTCACCTGCAAAAGTCATGCTTTTATCAGCTTCATTAATTGATAAAATGGTACGTACAACGGTTTCATCAGACGCTTCATCCCGCAAGGAAAGCGGAAATAATAAAGCTGCACCAGGCAATTCTGAGGCATATTTCCCTAAATATTCTTTGTATAAATCTAAGGCAGGTTTGTCGCCTATCGAGTACAATACATTGTATTGTGCACCTGTAATTTCTCTTTCGGGTCCAAATACATCCCAACCGCCCATTGTACCGTGGCCAATTTTGAGGGCTTTCCCATAAAATCCTATCCCCACAATTTGCCCTTCGGTTGGCTCGGCGTTGAGTCCTACTAAGGTTTTCTCAAAACGTGCTTGGTCGCCTGCCAATCCTCCCGTAACAGGGATTTTATAGGCTGTTTCTTCGTTAAAAGCTCTCACAAGCTCGCTGCCATTGACACGCCCACCGTCAGAAATAAGCAAAATGTTGTTTAGTCCTTCTGCTATGAGTTCGTGGGCAATGCTTTTACCCATTTCAAAGCTTTGGGTATGGTCTTGGATTTCTTTTTTTACCACTTTTACCTGTGTTGAACTAAACTCAATGGCTGTGGCTATAATCGTGTCGTCATAAACCATATCATTGAAAATCTCCCCCGAAGTAGAGTTGATTACAATGTGGGCATGAGGAAACTGCGTGCGTAAATAACTGTAAACTGCTACTGTTTCAAATAAATTTCTTTCGCCAAATGCAAGGACTAACTGTGCTTTTTCTGCCGAAAAGCCATCATCTTTTCTAATAGACGACCAGCTTTGGAATTGGTAAGCAATCTGACTTATCTTCATAATGTTAAGGGACTTTTAAATACACTTGAGATTTATTGGGCTAAATGCTGTGATGCTTGTATGCTAGGATATACTTGAGTGCAAATTAATATTAAAATTACACTATTTTAGCATTTGGCATAATTTATTATGTCCTTAAAAATTTGTAATAATAGTACTTAGGTTATTTATGGTTGGTATAATTATACGTTGTGATAAAAGTCGCTAACGTTGCGCCACTATAAATGTTGTCGTCACTGAAACCTGCTTCTTATCTAAGGTCAATAAAGTTGATGGATAGTTATTCTAAGTTATTGACGTGACCATACAATAAGCCAGTGTATAAACAAACATAGTTAATCCGAACACATTCGGGTAAATTTTTCGATAAACTGTAACTTTTTATCGTTATTTGGTAAAAAATAAGCTGAAAACAAACCTTAATTGGTGTTTTCAGCTTATAGTATGGGCTAAAAAAATACTTATTTTGCACCTGGTGGGCAGTATTTTTTGAGGTAATTAGTAAATAAATTTACCAAGTGTTGATGTGTTCCTTCGCCTTCGCTGATGCCGTGGGTACGGTTGGGATACGCCATCAATTGAAAAGTTTTGTTGTATTTAACCAATTCGTTGATGAGCATTTCGGCGTTTTGGTAATGCACATTGTCGTCGCCTGTGCCATGGATGTACAAGAGGTTTCCTTGTAAATTTTTGGCATAGGTGATGGGCGAACCATTGACAAAATCTTCTTTGTTTTCTTGCGGTAGCCCCATGTAGCGTTCTTGATAAATATTATCATACGTAAGTTGGTTGGCCACAGCCGCTATTGCAATGCCTGTTTTGTAGATTTCAGGATGTTGAAAAAGCAAATTGAGCGTAGCCGAACCGCCACCACTCCAGCCCCAAACAGCAACTCTTGCCGTGTCGATGTAACTCTTCTTGAGTATTTCGGCAGCACCTTGGGCTTGGTCTTCGATATTAACACGACCTATTTTGCGGTAAATCGCTTTACGCCAAGCACGTCCTTTGGGTAGGGGTGTTCCTCTGCCGTCGATAGAGGCATAAATGTAGCCGTCTTTGGCCATATCACCTTTGTAAAGACTATTAAAACCAGTGTAATATTCGTCTTTTGTGGTTGCTCCTGCGGGTTCTGAATACACATGGAATACAATCGGATACTTTTTGGTTGAATCGAAGTTGGCTGGTTTTACCATCCAAGCACTTAGCTCTACGTTATCTTTGGTTTTGATGGTTAAAAACTCTAGGTTTTTAGAAGCAAATTTCGAGCGTTTGAGGCTTTCTTCTATGCTTTGTGAAGCGTCGAGTGGCTGGTGACTAGGCAGACGAATCACCTCGCTTTGTGGCCTGATTTTACTGCTGTTGAAATCGTGTTGTGCGTATTGTTGGTCTGGCGAAATTTCGTAGTCATGTGTGCCTACCAAATTGACAGGCGTAACACGCTCAACTCCTTTGCTTCCATCAAGCGAAACTTTAAATAAATACTGTTCACGAGGATTTTCGGGCGAAGCGAGGAAATAGGCTAAGTTATTTTTTTCGTTAAAATTCAAAAGTTTAATTACATCAAAATTACCTTTGGTCAATAAAGTTTCTTTGCCTTCTACCGTGATTTTGTACAGGTGAGTCCAGCCGTCTTTTTCAGAAAGCCATAAAAACGCCTTGCCGTTATCTAGCCAAGCCCAGTCGGTCGAGCCTTGATTTTCGTTGAAAACTTCCACCCAAGCTTCGTCTTTTTCTTGGTAAATCACTTGACTGCTGCCCGTTTGAGCTTGGCATAAAAATAATTTGGCTTGGTTTTGTTTGCGGTTGAGTTGTTCTACTAGCAGTTGATTGGTATGAGGTACCCAAGTCATTTTGGGTAAATAATGCTGATTAGCTGCTCCCGGAATTTTCATCCACGTGGTTTTCTTGGTATCCAAAGCTACCACACCAATACGACAAGACGAAGGCGTTTGTCCTACTTTAGGGTATTCGACAGGCACAAGAGATGAATAAATGCTATCGGTATTGTTAATCATATAAAAATCTCTGATAGTATTGGCATCTACTTGCCAGTAGGCGATAGCCTTGCTGTCGTCGCTCCAACGGAAGCCATCTCTACAATAAAATTCTTCTTCATACGCCCAATCAAATGTACCATTGATAAGCTTTTTTGTGCCATCGGTCGTCAATGCCGTAATCACACCTGTAGCGAGGGTTTCTACATAAATGTTATGGGCTTGTACGTAGGCAACTTTGCTTGCGTCGGGCGAAAGTTTAGCAAACATTAAGGTTGACGCTGGAAATTTTTTACCTATTTGTTTGAGTACTTTTTTCTTGATGTCGAGTACCCAATAATCGCCACGGGTGTCGTAGCGCCATACTCGTTTGGTATTGGTATAAAGCAGTACTTTTTGGTTATCGCTCGAAAAGGTATAGCTTCTAATAGCCAGTGGACTTTGGTTGTTGGCAGGCGTGAGGAGTTCTTGTGTAACAAGTACTTGTTTTTCGTTAGTTAAGGCATTGATGCGTACAATTTGCCCCATGTCGAGTGTTGTAAATTCGGTGCTGTTAGGAATCCATTGGATAGACTGCCCCATCATGGTGTGCATACAAGCACAAAGTACGCTTAGGAAAGCATAACGAAATTTTAAATAAAAATTCATATTTGTTGATAGTTGATTGATAATTGGGCTAAAATACGTCTTTTTTCAAAATAAAAACCAAATAAAATGAAGATTGGTAACAGATATGTCTTGTATTGCATAGGTATATCAACAAAAAGGCTACCTCTACGAGGTAGCCTTTTGTGCCTTTGGGAAGGCGTAGTATTGCTATATGAAAGTTCAGATTTACGTAAAAACGGTTTATAACTGAAATCAAGAATCTAATAATACAGCCTACCAACCTGGGTTTTGATAATCCTTTAAGGCTGGGTTATTAACAATTTCTTCGATTGGAAGAGGCCATACAAACTTATAGTTGCTATAAGGAATAGCCGCTAATTTAGCATACGTCGTAGCAGGGTTGTTTGTATATAAGTTTGTAAACGTAAGCGTTCTACTTGCCTTCTCAGGAATACCGCCAGTAGAGAATACGGGGTCTTTTGCCAAGCGGTGAATGTCTAGCCAACGGATTCCTTCTGCTAAAAACTCAATGCGACGTTCGTTCAAAATTGCTCCGATGAGGTCGTTGGCTGTAGCAAAACTGGCTTCTGTGTATCTGCCAGCACCCGCAGGCACAGCTCTGTTGCGTATGGCACTCAATAAGGCTACGGCTCTGCTATCTACTTTGTTGGTACTTCTAGCAATGGCTTCGGCGGCATTCAACAACACCTCTGCATAACGGATAATAGGCACGTTGTCGGTGCGGTTTACTGCATCGGCATATTTTTTTGAAAAATACGCTCCACGGCCAGGCGTACTTGCTCCGTCTTGCACCACCATATCCGCCGATTTTCTGTAATCGTTGGCAGGGAAAAAGGCTTGGTTCCAAATAAGTGGACTAATCGCTACAATACCACGACCGCCAGCAGTTGAGGCACCATACATCGTAGGTGCTGCTCCGTTTACACCAGCGTTGTCAACATCGTTGTTTTCAATAGAGAAAATAGATTCTGTATTGCTTTTATTCGCTGAACCAAAAGGTCCCATCGGTGTAGCTGTGAGTGTGTAGCTACCAATAGGGCTTACTAAGTTGCCTGTGGTGGGTACAAGTTTATTGGCTTCTTTGATTACTTCGTCCCAGTTATTCTGGTGCAATCTTACTCTCGTTTTGAAGGCAATGGCTGCTCCTTTAGTAGCACGAGTGATGAGTTTAGTGCCAGTACGTGTCGCAGGTAAATTGGTTTCAGCAAAGTCTAAGTCTGCCAATACTTTGGTATAAGCTTCGGCTACTGTACCTCTTCCAACCTGACTTGCTTGGTCGATGCTCACGCCAGTACTTGTACCAATGGGTTGGTCTCTGTAAGGAACACCGCCATTGGCAGTTGTAGGGGCATCTGCGTAAGGTCTTGCAAAATAGTTTAATAGGTAAAAATGCCCTACAGCTCTCAAGAAACGCATTTCTCCTTCATAGGCATTTTTTACTTCTTGTGTAAGGGTTGCCGTAGTTGGAGCTTTACGGATACCATCTATTACCACGTTGGCACGGTTAATCATGGCATAAATCGTTTGCCAGAAAAATCCATTGTTTGGTGTGGTTGCATCGTAAGTACCATCGTAAGTAATACCATAAAAAGCAGCTACACTTACCATATCTTCGCCTCGGCAATCGCCTTGTTGCAAATGAGCCGAACCAAAAGGATAACCCCGTACAGCTCCGCCAGCATAAAATCCTGACTGTGCTCCGTCATATACCCCAGCTACTGCTAATTCGAGGCGTTCGGGCGTTTGGAAAGCCGACGATTCTGAGAATGAATCTACTGGTGCTAGGTCTGTCACTTGGCAAGCCGAAAGCAACGAAACGAATGCACCAAAAGCGATTATTTTTTTATGATTAAATATTTTCATGACTCTTCTGTTTGTTGTGAATTAAAAACGAATGTTAGCACCAAAAGTAAATACTCTGAATTGTGGGTTGGTGTTGAAATCCAAGCCAAATGTTTGGTTTACGTTTCCGTCTGAGTTAAGCTCTGGGTCAAGACCTTTGTATTTGGTAAAGGTGAACGCATTTTGCACTTGTGCATACAAACGTACTCCTGTAAGACCAATGTTGGCTTTCGACAAGATACTTTTAGGAATGTTGTATCCAAGAATGATGTTTTGGATTCTCACAAAATCGCCATCCTCCACAAATCTACTGATAGCACTACCGTTCATATTGATGATGGTTCCGTTGTTTAATACCATTCTCGGTACATCGGTAATTTGTCCAGCGGTTGTCCAGCGGCTCAAAATTTCTCTTCCGTTGTTGTTAAAGTCTTGGTTTAACAAGGTTTCTTGGCGTGTAATATTCATGATTTTATTACCACCAGAGAAGCGTGTGAAGATTGTAAGGTCAAAGCCTTTCCATTTGAATGTATTGGTTATACCTCCAAACCATTTAGGGTTGGTATTGCCCAATACTCTTCTATCGCCACCATCAGCTACATCTGCCGACAACAAGGCTGCTCCCGTGGTACTGCCTGCGGCACTAGGATTTTCGGGGTCATAGAATGAATAAGCTCCAGACGATACGTTGCGTTGTACAATGCGACCATCGCCTTTAACAAATAAGGGGAAGCCATTGGCAGGGTTGACACCTGCTGAAAGATAACCATACAGCGATGCCACAGGTTCACCTACTCTAATAGCGTGGTAAGTCAAAATAATCGGTTGGTCTTTGCCATCAAGGCCTTTGTTCAACCCCGTTACTTTATTGGTATTAGTCGAGAAATTGGCGTTGATGTCCCAGCTAAAATCTTTTGCTTTAATGGCTTCTACATCAACCGTAAATTCCCAACCACGGTTGTACAATGCCCCTACGTTTTTAGAGATATTATTGCCTGGCACACCCAATGAAGGGGCTGTTGGGGCATTCAGAATCAAATCGCTAACGTCGTTGTTGTAGTATTCTGTGCTTAATACAATGCGGTTGTCGAGCAAGCCCCAGTCAATACCAACGTTTGTTTGGGTACTCGCTTCCCATTTCAAGTCTGGATTACCGGCTTGCACGAAGCCAATACCATTTTGCGAGCCGTATTGTGCTGCACCGAATAAGCCTAAATAAGGAAAGTTACCAATGTTTACGTTACCAACTTGTGCATAACTTGCTCTGATTTTCAAATCGTTGATTACGCTTGCCAAAGGAGAATTTTTGTAGAATGTTTCTTCCGAAATTTTATATCCCAACGACCCACCAAAGAAATTACCTCTACGACCTGCCGCAGGAAGTGCCGAAATACCATCGTTACGTGCCGAGAAGGTTAAAAAATACTTGTTGGCATAGTCATACAAAATACGACCAAAATAAGAGTCAAATCCTGCACTCACAGCCGCACCTCCAACCGATTGTGTTGAATAACTGCCAGAGATGATGTTTTCTTGTTGGAAGAATGTATCCGAGAAATTGCTTGGACTTGCAGTAAACGACGAAATATTTTGTTTTTGGTATTCTGTTCCTGCGGTTAAGTTGATAGAGTGTTTACCAAAATCTTTCAAATAATTGGCTGTATTTTGCCAGTTCCAGCGTGTTACATTGCGTGAGATTTGGTTAATGATACCGTTCGAGCCTCTACCGTCACCGTGGCGTGGGTCAAATGATTCAAAACGACGCACATCGGTGTAGTCGATACCAATAGTCGATTTTAACGAGAAGCCACTAAACAAATTTAATTGTACGTATGAAGTCGATAATACACGGCTTACTTGTGCCTTAAATTTGTTGTTGTCTAATACAAACTGAATGTTGGTATAGTTGTTGTCGATGTTGCGTGTATTTACTCCAGAACCTAACACCGAGTTGTCGGCCGAAAGGTTGTAGCCTGTCGGATGTGTCGAGCTATAGATAGGTACGTTCGGAAACAAACGTGCAGCGTTGGTAAGGTTGCCCGACAAGGCATTTGTACCTGCATTTAGCCCTGTATTTTCGGTACGTGTTACTTGCATTTTTGTACCTACAGTAATAAACTTATTGAAGTTGTGGTCTAAATTACTGGTAAAGTTGTATCTCGTTTGACCGTTACTTACCACAGGGCTTTCGATGGTATTGTAACCAAGTGAGAAATAGTAGTTGGTTTTGTCTGTACCGCCTGTGAAATTGACGTTATAGTTTTGTGTTTTACCTTGACGCAAAATTACACTTTGCCAGTCGGTATCAGTGCCGTTGGGGTCTTCAAAAGCTTGGTTTGCTGCCGCCGAGTTGGCATTTTTGATTTTTTCGTTGGCAATGGTTACAAATTCTTTGGCATTCAACAAATCAAAACGATTCACCGCATTTGTAACGCCATATTGTACATCTAAGGATACTTGTAGGGGTTGTCCTTTTTTACCTTTTTTCGTCGTAATCAAAATTACGCCGTTTGAGGCTCTCGAACCATAAATAGCAGTTGCCGCTCCGTCTTTTAGCACATCCATCGACTCAATATCGCTTGGGTTGATGTCGGCCAATGGGTTGGTAGGGGCGTTAGCACCACTTTGGTTGCCATCAAGTGCTGGTACGCCGTCAATCACAATCAGTGGCGAACCGCCAGATGTAATAGAGTTTGTACCCCTGATTCTGATACGAGGGGCTTGTCCTACAATACCGCTTCCTACTGTTACTTGCACACCCGACGCTCTACCTGCTAATTGCTGGTCGAAACTTGGGGTAGTAAGATTTTCTACATCTTTTCCTTTAACGCTTGAAATAGAGGAGGTTAGTTTTGTTTTCTTCTGAACACCGTAGCCAATTACAACAACTTCTTCCAAATTAGCCGAGTTGTTTTCTAAAACAACATTGATTGCTGTACGGCCGGCTACACGAACTTCGGATTTCTGATAGCCTACAAAAGTATAAACTAAGGTTGCCGACGACGGTGCACTAATGCTATATGTTCCGTCATTTTTGGTCGTCGTTCCTTTGTTTGAACCTTTGATAACAATGTTTACGCCCGGAAGTGGAGAGCCATCTTCTGATGATGTAACTTTCCCTGTGATGAGTCTGTCTTGAGCAATAGCGTTGCACACAAATGCAAGCATGAAGACAAAACCCCATAGTAGTTTTTTGCTCATGTTGGAATTAAATTAGTTTGTTATGAATGAAAAAATGTATTAAACGGATTACCGTTCAACACCGTTTATACTGAAAAGAAATTCAAATTATAAATGCTGGAAGTGGAATGATATATGCGATGTGAAAAGGTTGTGCGACTGTTGGATGTAAGGTTTGGTTTCATAAGATTATAATAGATTGTTTGTTGAATATGAAATTTTACGTAAAATTAAAATTGAAATACTGTTAAAACAATATTAAGCAAAACAAAAATTGTTTTAACAATTATAAATCGGTAAAAAATACTTAAAAAGTAAAGGATTGAAAGATAAAATTTGAGTATATCTTGTTAACACCAAATAAACAAAAAGGTTTCGAGTAAAGGCAGAAAGTTTTCTGAAATCAATTTCTTGGGCTTATTCCATAAAAAAAGGCTTATTCAGAAACGATTTCCGAATAAGCCTTTTTGCTTTGTATTAGTCTATGCTTAGTTGCTTGGTTTAGCAATCTCAACATTCACACGCTTTCCTTTGATTGATGCACCTTCCATGCGATTCAATATGGTATTAGCATATTCTTTCGGAACGTCAACAAATGAATATCTGTCGAAAATATCAATTTGTCCAAGGGCATTGCCTGGAATACCTGATTCGCCAGCGAAAGCACCAACGATATTGGCAGGAGAGATTTTTTCGTTAAAACCGATATTTACAAACATACGTACCATGTTGGGGTCTTTGCGGTATGGTTTGCCTGCTTTGTCGGTGCGAGGGCCTCTGTCTTCTGGACGACCGCTACGCTCCGAACGCTCATAACGACCACCACGACGTTCTTCGCCTTTGCTTCCTCTGTCGAAACGACCTTCGCCACGACGGCCACCATCACGGCTGTCACGACCAAAGCGGTCGCCACGTTCACGACGGTCAGACTCGCCACTGAGGTTTTCGTCAGCAAATTCGTTTTTCGTAATGCCCATGTTCATTTTCACCAAGGCCGATACTACTTGCTCAGTAGAATAACCAGCGTGGTGTAAGCTTTCGAGTACATCACTGAAAAGTTCTAAGTCGCCTGTTTCGATAGATTCTCTTACACGTTCAATAAACATACCTTTTTTCACGCCTACTACGTCAGAGAAAGAAGGAATTACACCTTTGTCGATTTTCACTTTGGTATAATTCATGATTTCACGAAGACGGTTGCGTTCGGCACCTACCACCAAGGTAAAGGCTTTACCTGATTTACCTGCACGACCTGTACGACCAATGCGGTGAACATAATATTCTTCGTCTAATGGAATATCGTAGTTGAAAACGGCATCTACGTCGTCCACGTCGAGACCACGAGCGGCTACGTCGGTTGCTACCAAGATACTTACTACACCCGAACGGAATTTCGACATTACGTTGTTACGTTGAGCTTGACGCAAATCGCCGTGTAAGCCTTCGGCTGTATAACCTCTCAATTGTAGTTCTTCTACTACTTCATCTACTTTTTTCTTCTGGTTACAGAAAACCAAGCCCAATTTCACCGAATAGAAGTCCATCAAACGAGTCATTACTTCCATTTTGGCTTTGCCTTTTACGTCGTAATATAACTGCTCAATATTGGCATTGGTAATTTCGTTTTTCACTACTTTTACCAATTTAGGGTCGTTTTGATAACGACTAGTTAAAGCCATAATAGGCTTCGACATCGTAGCCGAGAAGAAAATCGTTTGGCGTTGTGCTGGTGTTTCTTCCAAAATGCTTTCAATGTCTTCACGGAAGCCCATATCCAACATTTCGTCAGCCTCATCTAATACGACCATTTTCACGTTTTCCAATTTCAACGCACGGCGCTCGATAAGGTCGATTACACGGCCAGGTGTACCTACTACGATATTGGCACCACCTTTCAAGGATTTGATTTGGCGTTCGATAGAATCACCCCCGTAAACGGTTGTTACCCAAATCCCTTTTTTGTGTTTTGAAATTTTCTTAATTTCCTCTGTTACTTGTACCGCTAATTCACGAGTTGGACAAAGGATAAGCCCTTGTACAAATTTTTCAAAAGGTACAACCGTTTCTACCATCGGAATACCGAAGGCTGCTGTTTTGCCCGTACCTGTTTGTGCTTGACCGATTACGTCACGACCTTCGAGAATGAATGGAATTGCCTCAGACTGAATAGGAGATGCTGTCTCGAAACCCATGTCTGCTACCGCTTGTTGAACTTCCTGCGAAAGCGAAAGTTCGTCGAATCTTAATAATTGACTCATTGTTTTGTGTGAAATGTCTCTTTGACTACAACCCAGCCGGCATCAAGCGAATGGAGCATCCTATTCGTACAGTCCGAATGCGTACTACATTCAAGTATAAAAGGGGCTACGGTCAAAATTGACAAAATTGTGATTGTTAAAATATGCTTTAATGATGCCCGAAACATCCGTTAAAGCTCTGGAGAAACCGATTTAAACTGCTACAACAGTTTGAGATTGGAAATTGCTTCATGCCTAAGAAGCGAACACAGAGACGTGCGGATGTTTTTGTGATACCTGACGCAAAGGTAAAACGCTTTTTGTCAGTATCCAAATTCAATTGGACTTTTTTTAGATAATAAATACAATAAAAACCGCTTTTTTTACTTATTTGGTTTGAAAACAAGTTTTTAGTGTTTTCTTTAAATGTTATTTTTTTAATATTTAATTACATAAATAAAAGAATGCTATACAAGGCAAGATAAAAAAAAACTAGGATTTCCGACCTTTAAACCATAATATTAGGGCTGTGGCATAACTTATGCTAGAGAAAACAGGAATACTTAACACCACCAACAAGGCTTCTGTAGCTTTGTCAGACAATCAGATTCATAACTCAACATGAAAAAAGCAATCTTTTTTAGTGTATCAATAGCCTCGATGCTATCTTTTTCGACCAAAGCTCAAATTTTCTCTGATTCTTTATTAATGAATATCCAAGGGAATTTAAGCAAGTTGCAAAATGAAAACGAAAACCTCAAAAGCCGTCTTGAGCTACAAAGTCAATCGCTCAATGATATTTCAAAAAACCAGTCGCTAACCGACCGCACCAAATGGGAAAAAATCCGTACTAATTTGGTGAAAAGTGCAGAGGTCTATAAGATTTTGAGCGACGACATCATCGACTTAAAATCGCAAGTAATCAACCAAGATTACCAAGGCTATATCAAAAAGTTGAGTAGCGTTGAAAAAGGACCTTTGGGCTTTTCTTTTGAAGAAGTAATTATGAAAACGGCTCAGAATAAGGCCATTTTTAGCGATAAAGCCAAAAATGAGCGTTTTGTCAGTGTACTCAAAAGTTTGAAAGATAGCCCTATCGTAGGCTTGATTCCGTATGCTTCGCAGGCGGTAAACTTGTCAACGGCAGCCGTTAACGTAGCGTATGCGGCTGGGGTAAACGACAAAAAAACCAATTTCGACAAAATTAAAGAGTTTGAAAAAGAACTGCAACGCTATACGGGATTTTATAATGCCCTCGACAAAGCAAATGCAACCAACCTCAATACCAGTTCGCAGACGGTTACGCAACTAGAATCGTTGCAATTGGATTTATTGGAAAAGTTCAAAAAAGATGCCGCCAAAGTAGGCTTTAATCCTAGAGAAATCAAGGGCGACGAAAACCTCGACGACTACTTTAACTACCTAACGCAAGAATTTAATCCTGATTTTGTACGCAAGCGTTTGGGCGATATTGAGAAAAAATATACGAGCAAAGATGGTAAAATGATTAACCTCGGCGAGTTACTTCAATCAGAATTGGATGTACGTCATGTAAACAATAATTTAGACTATTTACAGTCGCTTTGTAATCGTTTTGTGGGTATTCATGATTCTTATTTTGAGCTTGAAACTCGTTATTTTGAGCAAGTGAAGGTCTCTATCAATGTAGCCAAAGGCAACAATATTATTGAAGCGGTGGGCGAAAAATCGGCTCAAATGGTTTATGACGACTTAATCAAAGACCTTACAACGAAAAAGAAGAAAAAAGATGCAGCGATTCGTTCGAGTATCAATATCAAAGAATTGAAAGACAAAATCGACTCGGTTGATATTTATAAGATTTTGTAGGATTCTGTTTAAAATATC
>JACCDR010911738.1_pt1 | contig 19143 bp, 24 predicted proteins | sample 7446431 | NCBI WGS metagenome assembly JACCDR01 (sample SAMN15323443, study PRJNA562643) | freshwater metagenome | isolation source: river surface water | place: USA:Blue River Watershed | collected 2017-08-17 | reverse complement strand
CTGTCGCTCGCCCATGACTCCCCCCGTTTCTGCACGACCGCCCGCGCCACCCAGTTCTGCGGATACGGCTCGTGCTGTGTCCCCGACTTCCGCCGCGTGCAGCCCGCGCACACGCCCGTGCGGTTGCTCACCTTCGCCGGTCGCACCCCACAGCGCGAACACGTCACGCCGCCTTCGCCTTGCGCGGCCGTCCGCCCTTTGCACCATTCCGCCGACTTGCCGCCGCACGCTTGGGGCTCTTGGTCGATCCGGCGCGCCGCGCCATCTCGCTCACAATCGCCTTGGCAAGCGCCAGTTGCTCGTCGGTGGGCTCGATTCGCTTCACCATGCCGAGCAGTCTAGCGCGCTAGGTTAGAGCGCGTCAAGAACTATTTTGAGCGAATTTAGGCCGAAAAAGCGTTCGTTATTGTCTTTTGCGTGATGACTACGGAGTTCGACGCAACAGCACGGAGAGCATGTTCAGATTGGCCCCCGCCGCCGCCAGATGGTCGTCGCTGGCATCCCCTGCCGCAAGCTTGAGCACATGCGCCACGAGGTGGTTCAGGCGGTCGCGCACGAACGCGGGATCGTCGATGCCCTTCAGATAGTTCCGCTCGCCGTGCGTCTCGGCCCCTTGGCCCATGCGCTGCGCCACAATGGCGAGGAACGCGGGTTCGAGGAGGTCGTAGCGCGGGGCTTCTTCGGAGGACTTCGCGCCGCTTGTGAACTGCTTCATTCCTGCACCACCAGCAACAGCCCGCCCATCGCACGCGGCTTGCCCTTCGCCGTCTTCACCATCGCCTGCATCGTGGCGGTCCAGTCGTGCCAGGTATAGACGAGGTTCCGATCCTGCACCCAGCCCTCACGGAGCACGGCGGCATGGGCCTCGTTGTGCCCGCGCCACTGCACCACGACGATCCCGTAGGACTCGTCCGGGTCGAACGTGCGACGAATCGTCAGGGGTTGCCCGCAGAGCGCCGCGATCTTCCGGATCGAGCGCACCGTCAGCCCGCCCTTGCCGCCGTCCTGCGTGACACGCGCCGCCACGCGGATCACGTCCGTGTAGTCGATGCCGAGATAGTTCGCCAGCGACGTGATCGCGCAGTCGTTGGGCTCTGCGGCGTGCCCCGCTTCGAGACGGTTGACAGAGGCAGGCATGGCTAGGGGACGTATGCCTCGGCCTTCGACGAGCCGCTATGCCACTTTTTCGGCGCGGCCAAGTAGCCCGCCGCCAGCAGTTCCTTGCGCAGCGCGATGTGCTGCTTCACGTCCCCCACGACGCGCCGCCGCACCTCGGCCAGCCCTTCGGGCGTCAGCCGGTTCGCGGCCCGCCACTGGCTCTGGTTCATCGACTCCTTCTTGTTCTGGAGCCGGAACATCGCGCCGAGGCTTTCCTGCGACAGACTCAGGCCCTTGGAGCGCATCATCTGGGTTTTGGTGTCCTGCACCCAGGTATCACGCAGCGCAGGCATCCGGCACTCCATGAGCGCGCCGTTGATCATCGGGAGGTCATGGCCGGTGATGTAGTGGCCCGTCACCATGTCCGCTTGGTTGTAGGCCGACACAAATTCGCGGAGTATTTCTGTCAGCGGCGTCTCCCCGAGTAGCCGAACGGTGACGCGGTTCGGCGCGTCCGTCCACGCCCACGCGATGGCCGTGACCTCGCCAGTGGTGAAGTCGGAGCCGAGGTAGGAGAGCGGCCTATTTTCGATGTCGAAGTCGAGCACGCGTGGGGCGCGACTTGGCACGAGCACCCGAGCGGGCTGCACGCGAATCGCGGGCATCTGCGGCGGGGGCTGCTTCGGTTGCACGGAGAGTCGTATGCGCATCGGCCACCTGAAGGTCAAACATCGCGCCTGCTTCCAGCCCCAGCACGGGACGGCCAGCCTTCAACGCTTCGATTTCGGGGTAGAGCGTGTCTTCGGTCCAGTCGATATACTCAAACTGCTGCTTCAGTCGGAACTCAGCGCGTCTCAGCGCCTTGAGCTTCTTTTCGGTCCGCGAGTCTCGCGATAAAGCCACGCCGCTGCTCCTTGATGTAGTCGTTGATCCGCCGCGCCTCGTCGGCCGACCGCGCCGCCGAGTGATAGTCCCCGCCCACCCACAGCCGGCGTTTGTTCGCCCGCTGCACGACTGCCCGACGCTTCTGCCCGAGGTTGTAGCGCGCCACTCGCGCCTGCCCCGCTGGCGACCGGTGGATACAGCGAGCGCAGCGGTAGTCGTAGTTTCTGACCCGCGACGGCATCGCTGGCCGTGTCTTGCAGAGCCGACAGTTCACCCCGCCTCCATCAACCGCGCCAGCCGCTCGGCCCGCGCCCCCACCTGTTCGGCCCACTTCGACGAGCGCATCTCACGCGCAGCGGCGGCAAAGTCCTTGCGGCGCATCGCGGACAGCATCCGCACAAAGCCTTTCAGGCGCGGGAGCCCCATGTTAAACGCCATGTTGCATAGCACCCGCTGGCGCACGGGCGACAGGTCCACCCACCACGGGATGCCACGATTCAGGTCGTCGATCACCAGATCGATGTCGTTCTGCAGTAGGTAATTGATTTCGTCGTCGGACAGCCCACGATCCGTTAGGTTCCGGCCGACGCCAATGGTCAGCTTGCCCACCGTGTCGGTATACGGGAACGGCTCCACGCCTTCGTCTCGGCGTAGTTCCACGGCAAGAAATTCCCGCTCCGCGTGGGTCACTTCTTCACCGTCTCCAGCACCAGCCAGCCGATCACCAGCGCCCCGAGGCCATACGCCCACTTGAGCACCGCAATGGCGATCTCGGCCTTCCGGACGCGGCCATTCGTCTCCCCTTGCAGGGCGATGATCTTGTCGGCCTTGGCGTCAAGGGCGCGGAACTTCTCTTCAAAGAACTCGCGGAGCGAGACGTGCTGCGGGTCCGTCATGACGCCCTACTGGATGCTGACGGTCGCCAGCAGGCGCACCGCCGTATTGTTCGTGCTCGCCGCCCACGTGGCCGAGTTGGCATCGAGGAACAGCGCGATATACGTGGTCCCGGCGACCGACTCCCACACCCCGGAGAAGGCCGTTCCGTTGTTGGTGCCCGCAAACGATCCCGTGGTCGTCTTGTCGGCCGTGCGCCCGTTGGGCAGCGTGATCCGCAACTGGCTGCTCGGCGTGCCGCCGACTGAAGTGGTCACGAGATACGCGGAGACATGCATCGTCTTGCCGTGCTCCACGTAGTTGAATGCAGTCTGGTCGCCGCTCGCGACCGTCCACGTCATCGCGTTATTCGCGGTGAAGTTGCCCGCCGAGAACGTCACCGCCGTCCATGCCACCCCGGCATAGTCGCGGATGGAGTTAAAGAGCGACTGGTCAAGGATGGTCCCGGTGGAACCTGAACCGTCATCGTCGGTAATCGTGGGCCACGTCGCCATCTGCTAGTCTCCCTGCAAAATCTGCCAGAGCGTGGGCCGACGCCCGGTCCCGGCCCGCACGGTGCGCTCTGGGCCTTTGGTGTTGGTGAGACGGCCGAAGCCGCCGATGGTGATGTCGTGGGCGGTGAACGTCCCGGCAATGGAGGACGCGCCGCTTTCGGACAAGCTGGTGAGCGCCACGGAGAGGATTTCTCCGGGCATTACGTGCTCTCGCGTCACGAACTCCAGCGTGCGCCACTGCGACGGGTCGCCCTTTTCCAGCGCCGCCGCCGCCAGCTCCGCGCACTGCACGGGGTTGAGTGACGTGTCTTCGATGGTCTTGTTGATGACGCCCGTCCCGCCGAACAGAGACGCCGCGACGTTCACGCCGGGGGTGTTGACGCGGGACACCAGCACTTGGAGTTTCGTGCCCGCCGTCGCCCACGTGTATTCAGGGGCCGAGCTATCCAGACCACCAGTCGTCAGGTTCCAGCATCCACTAATTAGTGACAGGCTTCCGGGTAGCCCATCCCCAAGTCCACCAGGGCCGCTATCATCGACCCAGTACGCGTAAATGATGTTCGTGCCGTATGGCGAATTCGCCACCGTGGACACAGGGCCAAGCACGCTGTTGACGTAAAAGAATCGGTCGTTGACCTTGTACCAACTGTCGTGCCACAGCGGCGAGACGGAGTTGACATTGGCCGTGCCGACCAGAATGGAGTTGCCATTGGGCGACACGGGCAGCACCACATACGACGGCCCGGTGGGGAACCGAGTCGTGTCCCGGATCACCGATCCCTGCAACCGCGACACCCCGAAGGCGTAGTCGTCATCCTGCGAGAGATACGGCTGCAGACTGCTTGTCTCTAGCCAATACGTTCCGAGCGCACTATTGACGGACAGCGGCACAACAGGCTGGAAGACGTTTGATGCGTCCCACACCGTTTCGGCTGTCGCGCCCAGCACTTCGACCCGTGTGAACATGCGGGACGCGTTGAACTGGCTATACGACACCCGAGAGATGTCACTGCTGTTTGTAAACGTCGCCGCGCCAACGATGGAGTTTGACGCGACGATGCGCCGCTCATTGTCCACCCACCACTGCGACCCGGATAACTTGAACACGCCGTCGATGGCGGTCGGGATGTCGTCGTAGATCGTGACGTCGTAGCGGCTGACCACCGGCAGATCAAACGCGATTCCGTCCGCTGTGAATCCGAGTCCGGTCAGGCTTGGGCTACTCGCGGACAGGATGTGCCCCACAATCGACCGGGGGCTCATCGCAATGTCCCTGAAGCCGTTGTAGACCCGCGCCGTGCCCATCTCAAAGATGTGCCCCGCCGCATCGCAGCGATACGTGGGCTTCGGGTCGGCGGCGCGCTTGCCCACGCGCACGGCCTCGGTGATGACACCGGAGAACAACACCCGTTGCAGCGTGCCATGCGACACGGACACCGCATCGCCCACTTGCGGGACGAACCCGTAGCCGCCTTTGATGTCGAACGAACAGCGGTTCGGCTCCACTCCGGTATTGAGGTCGATCCGGATGGAGGACTGCTCCACCCCGGCGCGCACCGTGCCACGGATGGATACCTGCACCACGTCCCGCGTGAAGAACGCGGCCCGCGTGCTGTCCGCACGGCACGCCGCCGCAACGGCGAACAAGTAGCCGCGTTCGCTGCCAGACAGTCCGGGCATTACGCCACCAGCCTCGCCCCGCGCCGTTCCAGGTAGGTCACGACGGCATCCCCGATCTCTTCCACCGCATCCGTCCGCGAGCCGTAGCTCCCGCCCACGGTCATGTTGCCGATCGACAGCGACACGCCCGACCCACTCGCGCCCGGAGGCAGCACACGTTCGCCGCGCTTCAGGAGCGCCGGGAAGATGTCCCCGTGACTCGGACGGCGGAAGTCCCGACCGGCCACGCCGCCCGTAGCGAAGCCCGGTGTCCCGCCACTGTCGCCGCCGCTAGGGCTACCAGACGGCCCGCCCACGTCCACGTTCCCGGCCCCTGCCGCCGCATCGCGCACGTTGTTGAACGCTTCGGCCATGTCCGCGAGCTTCTGGATGAGTTCGTCGAGCTTCTTGGTCAGCTTCGACATGTCGGACTCCATCGCCGCGCCAAACTTGATCTGGCTCATGTCGGTGATGGCCTTACCGTTCTCGTCCACGAGCTTGCCGGACTTGATCAGCTCCTCGATCCACGGCTTCATGTTCTCGGGGATAGTGGTGCCGAACTTGATGGAGTCCTGCACGAGCTTGCTGATCTCGTCGGCCATGCCTTCGAGCACGCCCGACATGTCCGCGCCGCCCTTTTCCATGATCGCCATGGCATCGATGATGCGCTGCGCTTCCTTGTCGATCGCCGCCTGCTGGAACGCGGGGCCGAGCTTCGTGATGTCTAGGCCGAACTCCTGCACGACCTTGTTCATCTTGTCGAAGTCCACGGTGGTCGCTTCGATCAGGCTGTCGATCTGCGCCTGCACGTCGGCCATTTCGCTGAGTTTTTCCGTGACCTCATCGACGGCCGCGCCGAACTCCTTCATCGTCTTGGCGTTCAACGCCTTCTCCATGGAGATGCCGAGCCGGTCGGCTTCCTTCTGGATGGCGATGAACTCCTTCGACGAGAACTGCGCGAACACCTCGGACACTTCCGCGTTGCGGGCGTTCTTCTTGGCCTTTCCGCCCGTGAACAGGCCGGTGATGCCGCCGAGCGCCGCGCCGATGCCCATGCCCCACGGACCGAACATCGCGCCCATGGACGCGCCCTGTCCCGCCATGCTCAGTGCCGAGCCGAGCTTGCCGTCCGTGGGGATGAAGCGCGAGAGGAGGCCAAGGCCAAGGCCCGCGATCTGTGTGCCACGGCCCTTGAGCAGACCACCCAGACCGCCCCCGATCTTGCCCGGGGCGTTCATGCCGACAGTCCCCATCAACCCAGAGCCATTCGCGAACGAAATCGGGGAGCCGCTAGAGTCGATTGGCGCCCATCCGGGGAAACCTCCGAGACCTCCCCCACCCATCGGATTCGCAGGCCCCAAGACCTGCATGATGTTGTCCCACTGGTTCTGCGTGAACGGGAGCACCGTGGCTCCAGTCTTGGGCGTTCTGCCCTTCTTGCTGGCCGCCGCCTGTGCCACCGGCTGGAAGAACGCAGGCCCGAACATCGCGCCCCCCCCCTGCGCCTGCTGTTGCGACTGGAACTGAAACGCGCCGAGACGGTCACGCGCCGTCTGCGCGTTGTTGAAGAATCCGCCAGACGGAAGCCCGTTGGCCTGACGAAACGCGCCAGCCCTCGCTGGGTCCATCTTATCGAGTTCTCGGAGGCCCGCGTTTCGCATGTTGTCGTCGAACTCTCGGAACGCCACCTCCACGCGCATGAACCCCTCAATCACGCCGTTGAACCACGACTGCAACTTCGGGATGGTGTCCGAGACAAAATCTCCGATAGACGTGGCAAGGAACGTAAACGCCGGGGCCATCGGGGTCAGCACGTCCGCAAGGAACTTGGTCCCGACCTTGCCGAGATTGCCGAGCGCGTCTCCCGCGTCATCTAGTGACGCAATGCCGCGTTCTTCGATGACGCCTCCGACCGTGTTCCACTTGGCTTCAAGGTCATCGAGCATAGGAAGCAGCGTCTTGGCCCCGGCCTTGCCAACCGTGTCCGTCAAGAACGCCACGCGTTCCATTGGGTTCGAGATTTGCGCCGCTGCATGCGCCACGGCGAGCAGCGCCTTGTCGGGGCTGTCAGACATCAACTGCCCCATCGACAGCCCCACCGCGCCGATGGCCTTGGCGGCGGACTTGTTCCCGCCCGCGAGGTTGTCCGACAACTGGAGTGCAGCGCTTGAAATCTGCGTCATCGTCGCACCAGACGACTTGCCGATAATCTCGAACTTCTGGAGGCTGGTCGTGCTGATGCCGGTCGTCTTGGAGAGGTCGGACAGACTACCCGCCCAGTCCAGCGTGCTCTTAATCGCCGCCCCCACGGCGACCGGGGCCACGAACTTGAGCACCGTGCTCGTCAGAGCGCTGAGCGCGCCATCCTTCGACTTGATCTTCGAGGCGGCAGTGGACGCCGCGTCCCCGGCCTTCGTGGACGCGCTCGCCAGATCGTCGAGTTCTTTCTTCGCTTGCTGCCGCGCCGTCCCAGACCGATACGTCTGCTCGAACTTCTTGACCTTCTCAGACGCTTCTTCAGCCGACAGGCCCGCCTTGATCAGCGCGGTCTCAAATCGGATCAGCGCGGTCTCCGCCTCCGCGCTGTTCATTACGACGTCGATGGAGAGTTCACGCGCCATGTGGTTTCGCCTTGGGCGGATGCAGCGTGTCGTAGATCACGCTTACCCGCGACATCATCGTGTCCCGCTCATCCGGGTCGTCGAAGTCCCGGAAGACTTCCCCCACCCACCACGGGCCGCATTGCGTGTCCCAGACCCACCGATGCGACGTCAGGCGGCTATACACGCGCCACGCCTCGGCGTTCTCCGGGTCCAGCCCATCGACCTGACACCGAAATTCACAGGTGCCGCAGTCGAACACCTCAGGCTCGGACTCGACGATCTCCGGGTCGGCCGACCGGCAGCAGGTGGCATCCCTGCCCCGGTCTACCCACCATTCGCAGAAGCTACGAAGCCGAGCGAAAGGAGGCGGCCTCGTCGGGGACCACCTCGTTCGCGCCAGCGCGCTCCAGCAGGGCCGCTTTACGCGAGCCGTCCAACTGCGTCTTCGCTTTGACCTGACCGGCCGACGTCTGCACGTAGTCATCCGGGCCAATGGGCGACCCGCGATAGACCACGCCGGTCCAGCCGATCAGGATGTAGTCCCACAGCGCCTCGCCAAAGGCATCCGTGTTGAGGACGTCAATCATCCCCTGCCCGCCCGAGGGGCGCTTGGTCGTGTGCGCCTTGCGGAGCTTCTTGATGACCTGTGGGGTCACGATGCGCAGGGTGTAGACGGTGGCCTCGTCGCCACCGTCCAACCCGAGATCGCTGTCCTTGACCGTGAGTGTTGCGTCTTCGTCGAGCAGTGAAAGAGCCATGCCGCGCTGTCTCCCTTGGGTTAGGCCGAGAAGGCCACGATGGAATTGGTCATGATGCGCGTCACCCGGAAGGGCCGGATGAACGGCATGCCGCTGGGGCTGCTCGCGGCCTGCTTGGCCGTGAACGTCGCCCGAGGCTTCACCTGGTTGGGGCCGGTGACGGTCGCCTGCCACTCGTCCAGTTCCAGCGCCGGGAACTGGTAGCGCATGGTGTAGCGGTCAGTGGAGTTGATGAACGCGCCCGCCGCCGTGAGGTCCGCCTTGAACGTGGTGTCGTCGCGGAGCGCCTGATAGAGCGAGTTCGCGGACACGGTGTTCATGCGCGGGTAGGTGACAGACACCTTGGTCATCGGGTGGCCGTTGTCGCCCGGCTCGAAGATGTAGTCCTGATTCGTCACGAACGGCGCATCCTGCGGGCGCTCGAACGACCACTCCAGCCCTTCGACCTTGATCTCGTCCGCCGCCACCAGCGAGCCGGCCGACTGGCCGTTCATGCGCCACGTGACCTGCTTCTGGAACACGCGGTTGTCCAGCGCCTTGAACGTGGCGCCGTTGACCGTCGAGCGCGTGTTAATGGACGAGATGTTCGTCATCTGCGTGCCGAGCAGCTTGAACGACTGATCGAACACGCCCGAGTCGCCCAGCCCGAACGACACGCCGTAGACCTTGGCGCTCGTCAGCTCATCGACGAACAGTTCCTTGTCGATGGCGAACGTCATGCCCAGACCGTCCGTGGACGGGGCGAGGTCGATGATGTGCTGCCACGAGGTGGTCTGCCCAGACGCCGACGACGAGATCGTCACGGCGGCCGGCGAGCCATACGCCAGCGCCTCGATGATGTAGGTCCAGTCGTCGTAGCGCGCCCGCTGCGTGAGCGTGATGTCCACGGCAGTGACGTTGCCGAAGTCCCCGGCGCCGAGGAACGGCTGCCCGAAGGCGTCGTCGTTGACGCGCTGCGGGGCGTAGGTCGCGCCGCCATCGCTGGCGAAATACGCGCCCTTCGTGACCGAGGCCGCCACGCCCCACGAGTTGGTCGCAAACTTGGCGAAGGCGAACGCGCCAGACCGCCCGGTGTGTCCTGCCATGTGTGTCTCTCCTACAACTGCGCTTCGTAATTGACTGGCAGCGTCAGACGAAACGACAGATACGATGCCGTGGGGTCTGCCTCAATCCGTGAGGCCGAGCCCGCATCCGGCACGGTGTAGCTGCCACTGTCCTCTGCGCCGTCCCGCACAATCGCCGCCGTCAGTGAATGGACCGTCCGCAACAGCGTGCGGCGCGTCCCGTCATAGTCGGCATTGATCGCACGTCCGACCGTCGCCGTCAGGAGGTCGGTGCGCTAATCCGAGAACGCCGAGCCCCCACGAGGCGGCTGACTTGACGTCTCGACGCGAAACATCGAGACATCCCCAAATCCCTGCGCCGGGTCCCAGTCGAAACGATCCAACCGGGCCGACTCCACGAACTCGAACGGGTAGCCGATGCACAGCGACCGCACGCGGTCCACGATGACATCGAGCGTCGTCGCCATCAGGCGCGCTCCCAGCGCATCGGACTCCCGGCGTCCTCGCGGGTCTGCGCGGCATCTTCCGCGTCGAGCACGTCATCGGCGGGGCTGTCCGCGTCGAACTCGCCGCCCACCAGTGAGAGCGCCCGCTGGAGCGACAGCGCGGCTTCTGACTCGTAGTAGCTCGCCCGATCCGCCCACGGCCCATCCTGGTTGATGGGGGCCTCGCGGAAGATGGACGCCAGCACCTTGTAGGTCACAGGCGCGCAGAGCACCGATCGGCGGATGGTCGTGATCTGCCCGATGCGGGCCGACGTCGGCACCGCCGACAGCCGCAGACGGGCGTAGTAATACGGTGTGGTGTTCGTGGTGAGCGTGCGAATCACCCAGTCAGGCGGCACCGCCCACGTCAGCGACCCGCCCCGCGAGAACGGACGCCCCGTAGTGGCCTGCGTATCGTCGCTGGCCTGCACCGTGCGCCACGCATCGCGCCAGAGCTCCACGGTCAACGTGGCTGAGGCCGACGAGACGGCATCCAGCATCCGCACCGACACGCCCCGGAACTGCTGCGCCGAGCCAATGGCAAGATAGTCCGAAGAGGACGCCAGCGTGGTTTGCAGGTTGATGTCGTCCGTCGTGGCGTTCTTGGCCGCGTCTGTGACATCGGTAAACGTCCCAGAGGTCACGCCGTAGACCACATCCGCTGTGTAGCGCGTGCGGAAGCGCTCCGGGGCAAACCCGGCCACGCGGAGCTGCGGCCAGAGCCAGTCTTCGAGCACCTTCGTGCGGCGAGCTTCCCAGTTCTCGACCTTGAAGCGGCTGAGAATCTGGCCCTCGTAGGCGACGAGGTCCGCGTCTGTGAGCAAATCAGAGGGTTGCCAACTCATGCCGTCACCGCCTTGCGGTTGGGCTCATACGAGTCCATCCAACGGAAATCAACAAGGGATTCAGACGCGGCGATAAGACACGGCTCCCCATGCGCGTTTACCCACGCTTGGGCCTGTTCTCGCGCCGTCTTCTCGTCGAAGCAAACGGCGACAGGAAACTCAAAATCGCGTTCCCCACCCATCAGCACGAACGTCATGCCGTCACCGCCTCCCGCGTCTCGACCGGCTCAACGTCAATCGGCACGGCGTCATACTTCGCCAGCGCCTTCTTCTGGTAGTGGTCCAGCAGCGGCTTGATGTGCTCCGGCGTCCGCACCCAGAACCGCGTCGGCTCCGCGTGCCGGCCCTTAAGCCCCTGCACCGCCCCACCGAGCGCCGTTTCGACCTCAATGGCCCCGCGCATGCGGGAGACGGCCTGCTCGTAGAACGGCCGCGCCAGCGCGTGATACCGGTTCTCCGGGTCCATGAAGTGCGACTCGAAGATGTCCACCGCCCGCGCCCAGAGGCTCGTGATCTCGTTCGTGTGCTGCCCGCGTGATGCTTCGAGCTTCCACGCGGCCTGCGTCACGCACTCTCGGAGCAGGAGCACCAACCCCAGCATCCGTTCCGGGTAGACCTTGCGGTCGCGCATCAGGAGCGGCAGGTTGCGGTGCGTCGCCTTGACGCGGCGAATGCCCTCGTGGAGATAGCCCGTATGGGCGATCTGCACGTCGTGGAGCTGGAGCGTCGGCAGGATGTCGCCGTTGCAATCGCCCTGCTGTGGCTGCTCGTGGACCACGCCGTAGAACTCGATGTCGTCGCCCCGCTTGAACAGTCGCACCGGCGTGTCGAAGTGGCTCGGGCAATCCAACATTAGGTGGTTCTGCTTGATGGCGTAGCCCCGGAACGCGCCGCCGTCCAGGTATTTGTGGAGCCCACCGTTGCCAGTCAGTTCCTCGTCCGCGTCTATCCAGAGGAAGTAGTCCCACTTGGCGACGCCCATCGTGATATTTCTGGCCTGCGCGAATCCGCCCTCCAGAGACGCCACGGCGGGCAGGTTGATCAGGTCGGCCTTGAAGCGGGCCGCGATGTGCTCCAGTTCCGTCCGGTCATCCGACGCACAGTCCGCGATGATGATCTGGTCGGCAATCGGATACACCGACGAGAGGCAGGTATTGAGCCACTTCGTCGCGTTGTGCGCGAGGATGCCGACGCTGAGGCCCTTCTTCGGGCGCAGCGTCGTGTGCCAGTGCGACAGGGGGCGCTGGCCTACAGGCGTGTCGCTCGTGGTGTAGCGGATGATCCAGTGGCCCACAGCCGCGCCACGAGGCGTGTAGCCGCAGTCCAGATAATCTACGGTGAAGTCCTTCTGGGTGCCCCAGATAGCCTCGATGTCACGCGGGCGGAAGTGGTGGACGTGGCCCTTCTGCTTCACCATATCCACAGGCATGAGGTCCGAAAACGGGCCAGACGGGACCGTGATGACCACGGACACACCGGGGCCAACCATCGCGTGCGTCTCGTTCAGGAAGCGCTCAATCCCGCCGATGTGCTCGCAGAACTCCCCAAGGAACAGGCCGTCGAAATTCCACTTGGACAGGCCGTCGAGCTTGACACCGCCAGTCTCAAGGTCGCACACGGTGTCATGGTGGAACGCGCACTTGGTGCCGCGCTTCTCGGATTCAGCCTTCGCCGCCTCAATGTTTTGCGCGGAGTAGTCGTAGCCCACGACTACGCGGTCAGGGTCGGCCAGCGAGAGCGCGATGGCATACGCGCCGTTCCCACAGGCCAGATCGAGGATGCGCTTCTTGCCAGTGAAGGCGTCCACGACGGTTGCCATGCGCGGCTGGTTCTGCGCCAGCTCCTTCGCGGGCGGGAACGCGAATGCGCCATACTGCTCGGACGTCTGCGCCTCGCCACGAATCACGCGCAGGCATTCGGCCTTGACGTCCTCACGCTCAGTCAGCGCCAGCGCGGCGACGTGATCGTCTTCGTGCAGCAGTGCTTCGACGACCTTCTCGCGGTCGGCCGAGCGCGCCTCAAACGCGCCCCATACGTGCGCTTCCCAGTCGGCGGCGATGGCGTCGTAGGTGTAGGACTGGACGTGGCGACGACCGGCCTCTGCCGTTCCGGGCACCCCACGAAGCGCCAGTTCGACCTTCCGGATGCTAGCCTCCTGATACTCGGCCGTCATCGCATCACCAGGCACGAACGACGCATACGGGGCCGTCTCAGGGAGCGCGCCCTTGTAGCTGCACACGATGGGCGTCCCGCACGCCTGCGCCTCGATGGCGGCGATGCACGACGTCTCCGCGAAGTCCACCACGCCCGGATACCACATCACCGAGGCCGACGCGATGGCGCGGTAGAGTTCCGGCTTGGCGAGCTGGCCCAACTGCACGATCCCGCCGACCTCCGCGTTCACGCGGGCGATCTCTCGATCGTAGGCTTCGACCATCGCCTTGACGTTCGAGCCTTCGCCGTCATACATCGACTGGTAGCGGCAGATGTGCAGTTCCGCGTCCGGGACGCGCTTCTTGAGTTCCGGCCACATCGCCAGCAGCGGCGTCATGGCGCGCTCGGGGCGGGAGATGTGGATGATCCGATTCGGCACGCGCTCGACGTCCGTGGGCACCATCGCCGGGTCGAACCCGTTCTTCGTCACCCAGCCGAGCGGCGCGAGTTCAGGACACAGCCCCTCCCACTGCTTCCGCTGATACTGGGACACGTAGGCCACGGCGTCATACGCCCATGCCAGCGCCATCGTGTAGCGTTTGGCGTCGTCGCCTACGAGCATGTCCTGATTCCAGAGCATCCGGTAGCGCGCCTGAATCGGCATTGAGAAGATGCCAGGCTGGCGCAGCGCCACGAACACGTCCGGGTCGATGAGCTTCTGTGACTGCTCGATGGCGTCCGAGGCAATCCACCGCACGCCCGCGTGGTCCCGTTCGGGGACGTCTGGGCTCATGCGCGTGGCCGCAATCGTGACGTCATGGCCGCGAGCCTGTAGCGCACGGGCAAGGCCGAGGCAGGCCGACTCCGAGCCACCGAGGGACGTCTTACCGGCGACGACATCGGCCGTCATCGGCACAGAATCGACGTGGAAGATCCACGAGAGGCGCTTAGACATGCGCGGCCTCCGCGTCCTTCCGGGGCCGACCGGGGCCACGCTTGACGATGACTTCCGCGTTCGCTTCGATGATGGCTTTGAGGCCGGCGATCTCGTCGTCCTTCGCCGCCACGAGCGCGCACAGGTAGTCCACGCACGTCCGGAACCGATCCGGTCGCATCTCCCTGCTGCGCTTCATCTCTTCGAGAATGGGGTCCATGTATACCTGCCGCGAGGTTGTGCCGCGTATCCCTTAGAAGGTGCCCCCCAGCCCCGGTAAGGGGGGCCGGGACTGAGGGGCGTGGGGCCAGTGCGCCACGCGGCTGACGCACCAGACACCAGATCACGAAGGCTCAGACGCGCAGACGCGCCATCGCATTCGTGTGGTGGAACTCGGCGGTGTATTCGCCGGTGAGGAGCGCCTTCTTGTTGTCGCCGTCCGTCGCCATCTCGGCGATGCCGAACGACCGACCCTGCAGCGGCACCACCTTGATCCGCTCACGCGGGACAAGGAGCAGTTCCGTCGCCGGGAGCGTGCGGGCGAGAATGACCTGCGCCTCACCGAACGGGCCGGCGTAGGTGCGGATCTTCCGCTGGAAGAGCTGCGACGTGTTCGAGTCCTGCACCTTGGTGTCGTTCAGGTTCGAGATGTCGCGGAAGAACGTCGGGCCAGCGACGATCGCCCAGGTCTCGTTCGACGAGCCGCCCTGGTCGTAGATCTGCTGCCAGATGTTGCCGATGTAGAGATGCGGGTTGGCCGAGAAGGACGAGGCCGTCACCGTCGAGTTGATCGTGGTGATGCTGGGACGGAGCCCCTGCATCGTGCGGGTCGTGCTCGTGGTGCCGAGCGAGTTGGCCGCGTTCAGCCGACCACGGAGCACTTCCTTCTCCAGACCGTGCAGCATCTCCACGAGCGCCTTGGCCTGCGCCGCCGAGTAGCTGTCGTTGCCGTAGAGGTTCAGGGCGAGGTCCGTGTTCGACACGGCGATCTCGGCGCGGAACATGCCGACCGTGTTCGCCAGCCGCGAGCCGAGACGCTTGACGGTCGAGCCGCCGTGGTCCTGACCTTCGACGCCGGCCATCGCCCGGACGTAGAGTTCACCGCCAGCCGCGAGCGAGCCAATGCCCGTGCCGTCGTAGTTGCGCGAGACGAGCACCGAGTTTGGACCCGCGATGCTCGTGACCTGCATAACTTCGGCGCTGGTTTCGTTCTCCAGCAGCGTGCCGACCGTCAGCGCTTCGCCGAGGCCATTGAGCTGGAAGCCCGTGGCAGCGGTCGCCGAGTTGATCGCCGTCGAGGCGATGATCTTGTTCGGCAGCATGAAGTCGAGCAGATACTCGTGCTTGATACTGGTGGCGAACACGTTGGAGTCGCCGAGGAAGTCAAGGAACTCGGTTTCCTTGGGCGAGAGCGCCGCGACGAACTGCGCCACATCCTCCTGGATCTGGTTGGCAGTGAAGCGCTCATTGGACGAAAGTCCGGTAAACGGCATTGCGTGGATCTCCTACTAGCTGGCGCGCTTCGTGATCGCCGCGAAGCCCCTGGCGACATTCGCCACCGTGGGCCGTTCGGCAATCTCTGCGAGGACACGCGAGCGGTCATCGGTCACTAGCGGACGGCCTGCCAGCGTCGCCCCGCCACGTGCGCCGCCACCCTGACCGGGGGACGCTGCGACGTGATGCGGCTTGCTCTTCAGGTAGTCCGCCACCAACCCCTCAATCGAGACGCGCTCGCCTTCGGCGGTCAGCTTGGGCTTCCCCTCGCTGTCACGCACGAACACGTTCAGGTCGTCGTCAAGGTCTACATCCGCGCCCAACAGGCGCTCCAGTTCATCGAGGCTTTCGGCGCGGGCACCGTTCGCCATCGCCGCCGCCCGGATCTGCGAGCCCACGGCCTGCTTCACGCGGCCGATGGCTTTCTGTGTCTTGGCCTGCTCCGCCGCGATCTTCTCGGCGTTCGCCTTGTCGCGCAGTTGCAGGGCCTCGTCGTAGCGCTTATCGCGCTCAATCTCTTTGAGTTCGAGTTCTTCGGCGACCTTCGCCCGCTGGCGCAGCTTCTCGACTTCCACGGGGTCCACGAGATGGGGCGTCAGCGCCTTCTCGGTCTTCTCCGCGCCCTTCTTGAAGGCTTCGTCGATCCGCTTGTCCAGAAAGCGCTGGAGCGGTTCGGGCAGCTTCCCGATGGCTCCGTCGTCGCCTACTTCAATCGTCAGTTCCGGCATCGCCTCTCCTTACGTCCCGCGTTGCATCCGCTCGCTTACGCGGCGCTGCAACATGCGTTGTATTTCCGCTTCATCCCCCGGCCCCAGGTCAAAGAAGTTGCGCACCGTGCGCGCCTTCCCCGCTCCAGTGACCGCGTGAAACACCGCCTTGTCCTGCGGACTCACCGCCCGTGAGCGCTGAATCATCGTCGGACCCTTGCGCTTCGCCATTACCGGGCGAAGAACAGCGACACGCTCGTGTCGGTCGCCTCGATGGCGATGGCGCGCAACATCTCGCCACTCACCGTCAGATCCACCCCGCCCGCCGAGCGCAACTCGTCGCGCTTGGCATCGGCGTAGGCCGTCGTATACGGGGCGAAGGGCTGACCCTCCGCATCCACGCCACGCGCTGTCCGTTCAACAATGCGCTGGCGAATCAACTGGCCGACAGCGGCCATGTCCTCACGCGTCGTGAACCGCACGTCGCGGAAGTCGAGGTTCGTCTTGCGCACGGTCATGCCCATTACGCGGGCTTCTCCACGAGCCGCTGGAGAAACCAGAACGGAGACGCGGGTTCGGTCGGCCGCGTCCACTGCGGTTTCACGCCTTCGTCCGTGGCGTAAGCGCGGCGCTTCGGCACAAGCTTGCCGTGCCGGTCAAGGTTGGCGATGGTGTCGTCGTCGTAGACGCGGTAGTGCTTGTTCTCCGACACGTGCGCGCCGCCATACACGGGCGTCCACGGCACGTCGTAGTAGCACCAGCCGCCCGGCGCCAGCCACTCGGCGATACGTGACATCACGGTCATGTCCGCGTGCGGGTTCACCGGATCGCCATACCAGCCGAGGCCGAAGTGCTCCAGCGAGCCGAGGAGGATGACCGCCTCAAACACGCCACGACCGAACTGCACGTCCGTGTAGGAGTCCGCCGACCCCTGAATGAACGTGCCCTTGTAGTCGGGGCAGGGCCGCACATCCACACCCGTGAGCTGGATCGTCGGGTCCGCCCGCAGCAGCCAGTCCGAGAAATCCGACTCACAGCAGCCGAGTTCGAGCACACGCGCACCGGGCGGGAGGTCGAGATCCCACGCCCGTACGGCGCGGTCAAACAGCGTCAGGGCCGGATCTGTGTTGGGATAGGCCCAGCGGTTACGGAAGGCGCTCATTCGGCGTCATCCTTCTGATAACCGTCAGGCCAATCAATCAGGATCTCGCCAGCACGCCGATGGCGCGCAGCCATGAAGAAGTCCCCACACCAGTCAAACGGACGCACACGCGGCCACGCGCTATACGCGACGTCTTTGCCATGCATCATCTGAGGGGCGCGGCGATGGCACTGCGACTCCTCGAAATACATGCAGTTCTCACAGGAGGCTCGGACGCTCATACGGCCGCCCCCTGTCCCCGCGTCGGCACCGCCGCCACCCGCGCCTCAAATCCCGGCGCACGCTGCCCCGTGTTGGCAATGGCTTTCAGGTCTGGATCACTCACCGCCATCCACGAATGCCGGCAGTTGTAGCCACCCCCCGTCAGGAACGGGTTCGGCAACTGGCCGTTATCCATCGCCTCGATGCGATCCTGCGTGTAGACCGTGCCAATGCGATCCAGACACCACGACCGCACGACGCCATCCACCGGGCCCACATACATGTATGCCTGCTGGTCGCTTTCGGTCGGCGCGTCCGCGACGATCTGCCGCCCCACGATGGACACCTGCGTGTCAAAGAGCGTCTGCGCCTGTGCCCGCGACTTGTCGATCTGCTTAGCGAGGGACGCGACGATCTTGGCCGTGGGCGTCTGCGTGTAGATGCCCAGCATAGAGGCCCGCCAGAGGCTCTGCGCGAGCACATCTCCGATACCGAGGAGGTCAGCCCGCATCAACTTGGCGAGCGCTTCCAGACGTGCCGGGGACACCCTGCCGAGACTCGCCGCCGCCGTCACAAGTCTCGAGCCCGTGGCCGCATCGGCCATGCGCGACACCGCGTCAATCGACGCCCGCGTCACCAGACCCGAGAAGCCCGCATCCGCCACGGCCTGCCGGATCTCCTTGCGGAGCGTCAGCAGACGGCCCATCCGGGCGAGCACGGTGCGATCCTTCGCCCGCACGCCCTGCACCAAGGCGAGCAGATCCTTCTCCAGCACGGCGAGCACACGCGCCAGTTCCCGCGCAAAGCGGGCCGACTCGGTATCCGCCACGTTGGCGAACACGCGCCCCGCCAGTTGGAGGTCGTCCTGTTCCGCCATTACGCGGACGCCTCCTCGTCGTCATCTCCCGGATCGGCGCTCATCGGGTCACGCGGGTCGCCGTCGCCCTGCGGCTGCGCCCCGAAGCGCATCTGCATCAGGTCGCGTTCCTGCTCGGCCTGCGTCTTCACCTCAAGCGCGTCGATCTCTTTCTCGATCTGCGCCTGCATCGGCTGCGACAGGTCCGGCAGGATGAGCGGGATGACCCGCTTCTTGACTTCCTTCGTGGCCGTCTCGCCCAACTCCAGCGCCAGCGCCTGCGTCACCGCCTCGATCTCGTCGAGTAGCCCGGTCACGTCGAAGTTATCGGGGTAGCTGATCGTGGGCTTCTCTTTCTCCCACACCGTCTCCCACTGCTCGCCATAGGCGGCGCGGTAGACGAACTCGGCAATGGCGATCTCGGCCTGCTGGCACTCGGCCGCATAGCCCGACAGCATCGCGTGCAGGTCGGCCGCTTTGAGCTTGCGCGAATCCGCCGCTTCCGCGTCGCGGCTATCCGCTTCCCAGCCCACCACGGCCAAGCGATAGATCGTCCGCACGAGCCGGTCAATGTGCTCGTGATACATCTGGACGTTCGTCCCCTCAGGGGACACGTAGTCCGCCGCCTGCGACGAGAACAGCACGTTCGCCGTGCCGGTCGTCTCGCCAATCAGGCTCATCTCGCGCTCGATGCTGCCTTCGGTGCCGAGCGGGATGTTGAGGATGGCAAACGTCTGATTCCGCAGCAGTTCGCGGACTTCGCTGGTCAGGTTGTAGAGGTCGATGTAGAGCGCCGGATCGCCTAGCACTGACCGGCCAATCGTCGGCAGCAACGGGCGCCGTCGCGCAT
>JACCDR010150885.1_pt1 | contig 19147 bp, 15 predicted proteins | sample 7446431 | NCBI WGS metagenome assembly JACCDR01 (sample SAMN15323443, study PRJNA562643) | freshwater metagenome | isolation source: river surface water | place: USA:Blue River Watershed | collected 2017-08-17 | reverse complement strand
GGCAAGGTGGCGCTGGTGAACAGCACCACCGCGCTCAGCGGCGCCTGCCCGCTGACCAACACCACGGTGGTGGACTTTGTTGGCTTTGGCAGCAACGCCAACTGCAGCGAGGGCGGCAGCCCGGCGCCGGCGCCTTCCAACAGCACGGCTGTGCTGCGCGCGGCCAATGGCTGCACCGACACCGGCAACAACGGCGCTGACTTCAGCACCGGCGCCCCCGCGCCCCGCAACAGCGCGGCTGCCGCTGCCACTTGCAGCGGCGGGCAGGGCCCCGGGCCCGACCCCGTCGACCCGGGCGTGGGCCTGCCCACCGACCTGGCCATTCCCGCCATTCAAGGCAGTGGCACCAAGAGCACGCTGGTGGGCACCGTGGTGCGCACCAGCGGCGTGGTCACGCACAGCGTGAACAACGGCTTTTTCATGCAAGACCTGACGGGCGACAACAACCCGGCCACGTCAGACGGCCTGTTTGTCTTCACCGGCAGCACCCGCTACCCGGCCGTGGCCGTGGGCCATCTGGTGCAGGTGGTGGCCACGGTGACCGAGTTCAACACCGGCTCGGCCAGCAACGCCCAGACGCTGGCGCGCACCGTCACCGAGCTCACCAGCGTCAGCGCCGTTGCGCTGCTGGGCACGGGCTACAACATCACGCCCGCCGCCGTGAGCCTGCCCGAAGCCGTGGACGACGAGCTGGAGCGTTATGAAGGCATGCTGGTGCGGCTGACAGGGCCTTTCACGGTGTCACAAAACTTCTTCCAAGCCCGTTATGGGCAGCTGACGCTGTCGGCCGGCGGCCGGCTGGAAACGCCCACCAACCGCCACCGCCCCGGCAGTGCGCAGGCCTTGGCACTGGCGGCTGAAAACGCGCGCCGCCGCATCATCCTGGACGACAGCAGTTCGCTGCAAAACCCCAACCCCACGCCTTACCTGGGCGCGCAGGCGCTGCCGCGTGCGGGTGATGTGGTCAGCGGTGCCATCACCGGCGTCATCGACTTCGGCCTGGCCAGCGACAGCAATGCCAGCGCGGGCGACTACAAGATCCACCCCACCGTGGCGCCGGTGTTTGCCACCGCCAACCCGCGCAGCAGCACCCCCGACGACGTGGGCGGCAATGTGAAAGTGGCCAGCTTTAACGTGCTGAACTACTTCACCACCTTTACCAACGGCAGCAACGCTGCGGGCCAAACCGGCCAGGGCTGCAGCCAGGGCAACACGGTCAGCGCCGGCAACTGCCGGGGTGCCAACAACCTGAACGAATTCCAGCGCCAGCGCACCAAGATCGTCGAAGCGCTGGCCGCCATCAACGCCGACGTGCTGGGGCTGATGGAAATCCAGAACAACGGCAACGCTGCCGTGCAAGACCTGGTGGACGCGCTGAATGCCCGCCTGGGCGCGCCACTGTATGCCCCGGTTGCCCTGCCAGCGCAGGGCACAGGCAGCGACGCCATTCGCGTGGCCATGATCTACAAACCGTCGCGCATCACGGCCCTGGGCGCCCCGCTGAGCGACACCGACCCCGTGAACAACCGCCCCACTCTGGCACAGGCCTTTGTGTTGCCCAATGGCGAGCGTTTTTCGCTGCTGGTGAACCACTTCAAGAGCAAGGGCGGCTGCCCGGCACCCGGCGACGCCGACCACGCCGGCAATTTCGACGCCGGTGACGGCCAGGGCTGCTGGAACCTGCAGCGCAAGCAACAGGCGCAGCGCCTGCGCAGTTTTGTGGCGCAGGTGCAGGCCACCAGTGGCAGCAACGACGTGCTGCTGGTGGGCGACTTCAACGCCTACGCGCAAGAAGACCCCATCTTCGAACTCACCAGCGCCGGTTATGTGGACCAGATCGGCCGCTACAACGCCTTTGGCTACAGCTATGTGTTTGGCGGTGAGGCCGGCCGGCTGGACCACGCCATCACCAGCGCCACGCTGTCGCCGCGTGTCACGCGGGCCCTGGAATGGCACATCAACGCCGACGAAAGCCCACAGCTGGACTACAACACCGAGTTCAAGGCGCCGCTGACCACCTGCGGCGGCCTGTGCCCGCCCGACCCGTATACCGCTGCACCGTGGCGCTCTTCAGACCACGACCCGGTGCTGGTGGGCCTGGCTATCTACAAGACCATCACGGCCGCCGCCAACAGCACGGCGGTGGCCGGCACGGCCGGTGACGACATCATCATCAGCGGCGCCGGCCGCCGCACGCTGGCCGGCGGCGGTGGCAACGATTGGTTTGTGTTTGCGGCCGGTTTTGCCGGCGGCGCCACCATCACCGACTTCGGCGCTGGCGACGGCATCGACCTGCGCTTGGTGCTGCGCAACCTGGGCATCACTGCCAGCAACCCCATCGCCCAGGGTTATCTGCGCTGCAGCGCCAGTGCCGCTGGCGCCATCATCAGCATCGACCCCGACGCCGCCGGCCCGGCGCTGCCACGCGCGATGTTGCACATCAGGGGCCAGGGCTGCAGCGTGCTGAACTCCAGCACCTTCTTGCAGTGAAGCCCGGCTGCGCGCCGCTTTTCTCCACACCCACCCACCAGCACAGGTAAACCGTCATGACACATGCACCCCACTCACGGCCCACGCTGCGCCCACTGCTGGCGGCTGCTGCGCTGGCCCTGGCCTGCACGGGCGCACCGGCGGCCACGCTGGCCTACAGCGGCCAGGTCGATTCAGGCCCGCTGGCCGGCAGCCCGTTTGGCGGCAGCTTCGCCTATGCCGACCCCGCGCCGGGCTTTGACGGCGCGGTGAACCTGAGCAGTTTCACGCTGGACTTCAACAGCCACAACTACACCCTGGCAGGCGCCGACGCACCCGCCTTGGCCTGGTTTGTGGCCGGCGGTTTTATTGGCGTGGACTACCTGGACCTGGATTCGTTTGCCACCGCCGTGCAACTGACGGCGGGCTTCAGCAGCCTGGCAGAAGCCAGCTTCAGCTACCAGACCACCGGTGCAACCCAAGGGCTGGGTGGGTTCACCCGCTTCACGCCCGTGAGCGCTGTGCCCGAACCGGCCACGCTGGCGATGGTGCTGGGCGCCTTGGGCTTGCTGGCGGCCGGGTGGGCGTGGCGGCAGGGCCCAGCGGCCTGACGCGAGACCACCCGTCTTGGGCCTGCAGGTCCTGGGCTTACGGCTGCAGCCCAAGCTTTACAATTTCAGCTTCAGAAGCTGAAACAGCAAATCATGCTCCCACGCACCGCCCACCAACGCCTGCTGCGGCTGGCGCGGGGCTTCCCGGTGGTGGTGGTGACGGGGCCACGGCAGTCGGGCAAGACCACGCTGGCGCGCAGCGTGATGGCCGGCCATGCCTACGTGTCGCTGGAAGACCCCGACGTGCGCCGACAGGTGGCGGGCGACCCGCGCGGTTTTCTGGCCGCACACGCAGCGGGCGTGGTGCTCGACGAGGCGCAGCGTGTGCCCGAGTTGCTGTCCTACCTGCAAACCGCTGTCGATGCCGACCGCCGCCCCGGTCGGTTTGTCGTCACCGGCTCGCAGAACCTGCTGCTGTCGCAGGCCGTCAGCCAAAGCCTGGCCGGCCGCGCCGGGTTTCTGGAGCTGTTGCCGCTGTCGTACACCGAAGGCGCAGCACACTTTGCTGCGCTGAGCCTGGACGAACTGCTGCTGCGCGGCGGCTACCCCGCGCTGCACACCACCGATGTGGCCGCTGCCGACTGGCACGCCAGCTATGTGGCCAGTTATCTGGAACGTGACGTGCGCGGCATCAGCCGCATCACCGACTTGCTGCAGTTCCAGCGCTTCATGCGCATGATGGCGGCGCGCTGCGGGCAGCTGCTGAACCTGAACGCGGTGGCGCACGACCTGGGCGTGGCGCAGACCACGGCGCGTGACTGGCTCACGGTGCTGGAAGCCACCTATGTGGTGTTTCGCCTGCCGCCCTTTCACACCAACTTCGGCAAGCGGCTGGTGAAAACGCCCAAGCTGTACTTTCACGACACCGGCCTGGCGGCCTGGCTGCTGGGCCTGCGCGACGCCACGGCGATGAACACACACCCGATGCGCGGGGCCTTGTTTGAGAACCTGTGCATCAGCGACTATGTGAAGCACCTGCGCCACAGCGGCGCTGCCGGCACGCCCTACTTCTGGCGCGACAACATCGGCAATGAGGTGGACCTGTTGATTGAACAGGGCGGCATGCTGCAGCCGGTGGAATTCAAGTCCGGCGCCACCTTTCAAACCGACTGGCTGCGCGGCCTGCACACCTGGCAGCGCCACGCCGCACAGGCCCGCCAAGGGCCGCCGCTGCTGGTGTGCGGTGCACCGGGCAACCTGCAGTTGCAAGGGGTGGGCGTGGCGCATTGGCGCGACGCCCTGGGCGTGCTGGCCCGGCCGCTGCCCATAATGCACCCGTGAGCACCCAAGCCCTTGCGCCCAGCCGCCTGTCGCTGTACCTGAACCTCATCCGCTGGGACCGGCCGGCCGGTTGGCTGCTGCTGTTGTGGCCCTCGCTCAGCGCGCTGTGGATCGCCGCCGATGGCTGGCCGGGCTGGCACCTTCTGCTGGTGTTTGTGGCCGGCACGGTGCTGATGCGCAGCGCCGGCTGCTGCGTCAACGATGTGGCCGACCGCGACTTCGACAAACACGTAAAACGCACGGCACAGCGCCCGGTGACCAGCGGCGCGGTGTCACCCAAAGAAGCGCTGCTGCTGGGCGCGGCGCTGGCGCTGGTGGCCTTCGGGCTGGTGCTGACCACCAGCGCGCCGGCCATTGAGCTGAGCTTTGCGGCGCTGGCGGTGACGCTGGTCTACCCCTATGCCAAGCGGGTGGTCAGCATGCCGCAGGCGGTGCTGGGTGTGGCCTTCAGTTTTGGCATACCCATGGCATTTGCGGCCGCGCAGGGCGGCACCGAATGGGGCCTGACGGCGCTGAACGATGCCGTGCCGCCGCACGCCTGGCTGCTGCTGTTGTCCAACCTGTTCTGGGTGCTGGCCTACGACACCGAATACGCCATGGTCGACCGCGACGACGACCTGAAGATCGGCATGAAAACCAGCGCCATCACGCTGGGCCGTTATGACGTGTTGGCCGTGATGGTGTTTTACGCCCTGTACCTGCTGAGCTGGGCGCTGCTGGGCCGTGCGCTGGGGCTGGGTGCGTGGTTTTTGGCGGGCATTGCGGTGGCCGCAGCGCAGGCAGCCTGGCACTACACACTCATCCGCCACCGCCAGCGCGAAGCTTGTTTCAAGGCCTTTCGCTTGAACCACTGGGTGGGCTTTGCGGTGTTTGCGGGCACGGCGCTGGACCTCGGGCTGCACTGAAAACGCAGCGCGTGGGCCCCCAAAGGCCGACTCTCTTCAGGCCAGGGACCAGCGCTGCAAGGCCTGGTCGGCCACCGCCGCCAGCAGGCCTTGCACCGGCCCCCGGCCGGGCAGGTGCAGCTGGGGCGCGAGTTCGTGCAGCGGCTCCAGCACAAAGCGGCGCAGGTGCATGCGCGGGTGCGGCAGCGTCAGTTCGGGCGCAGCGCTCACGGTGTGGCCGTAGAGCAGCACGTCCAGGTCCAGCGTACGCGGTGCGTTGCGGTAGGGCCGCTGCCGGCCGGCACCCCATTCAATCTGCTGCAGCGCGGCCAGCAAGGCCAGCGGCTGCAAGCCGGTGCGCAGCAACGCCACGGCGTTGATGAAGTCCGGGCCTTGTGCGTCCACCGGGGCCGACCGGTACAGGCTGGACTGCGCCCGCAGCACCGTGCAGGGCAGTTGCGACAGGTCGTGCAGGGCCGCCTGCACGGCGGCCACCGGGTCGCCCAGGTTGGCGCCCAGGCCGATGTAGGCGTCGACCTGCAGGCTTGCTGGCGGCGCAGCAGGCGATGGGGCGGGCATTGCCGGTGGCGGCGGGCTGGGGTTCATGTGCGGGGGCGGTGATGGGCGGGAAGGCAGCGCGCCGGCCTGCCGCTACAGTGTGTGCATGCAGCACACCGGCACGCCCACAGCAGCACCTGACCAGCCAGCGCGGGGGGCCATTCTGCATTGGCAGGTGGGCCGCTTTTGTTTGCCCTTGCAGCGCACGCTGGTGATGGGCATCGTGAACGTGACACCCGACTCTTTTTCTGACGGCGGCCAGGCCTTCGACCCGCAGGCTGCGCTGCGGCGCTGCGAACAACTGGTGCAAGAAGGCGCCGATGTGCTGGACATTGGCGGCGAGTCCACCCGCCCAGGCGCCCCGCCGGTACCGGCGGCCGAAGAACTGCGCCGCGTGATGCCGGTGCTGCGCGCGGCGCTGACGCTGGGCGTGCCGGTGTCGGTGGACACCTGCAAGACCGAGGTGATGCAGGCGGTGCTGGACGCTGGCGCCGACATCATCAACGACGTGAAGGCGCTGCGCGCGCCGCAGGCACTGCAGACCTGCGCCGCCCACCCCACAGCCGGCCTGTGCCTGATGCACATGGTGGGCGACCCGGTGACGATGCAGCAAAAGGCCGTGTACGACAACGTCACGCACACGGTGGTGGCCTTTTTGGACGCCCAGTTGCAGCGGGTGCTGCAGGCCGGTGTGGCCGCCGAGCGCGTGGCGCTGGACCCGGGTTACGGTTTTGGCAAGACGCTGGACCAGAACTGCCAATTGCTGGCCGAACAGGGCCAGTTGCTGGCGCTGGGCCAGCCGGTGCTGGTGGGCTTGTCGCGCAAGAGCATGCTGGGCGCGTTGATTGGCGGCAAGCCCGCGCACGAACGCGTGGCCGCCAGCGTGGCCGCCGCGCTGGCGGCGGCCGACGGCGGCGCCCATGTGCTGCGCGTGCACGACGTGGCGGCCACGGTGGACGCGTTGAAGGTGTGGCAGCGTCTACGGCCGGGGCGACCTGGGCGGCCGGGCCAGCCAGAGCAGCCGGCCGGCTGAAGACCGCGCACCCGTCAGCTGCGGCCCAGTTCGGCGGCGCGGTTGCAGGCGGCGTGCAAGGCCTTCACAAAGGCCGCCTTGACACCGCTGTCGTCCAGCGAGCTGAGCGCTGCAAAGGTGGTGCCGCCTTTGGAGGTGACTTGCTCGCGCAACACGGTGGGCGACAACGGGCTTTGCTGCGCCAGCGCGGCGGCACCGGCAAAGGTGCTTTGCGCCAGCGCGCGCGCCTGTTCGGGGCTGAGGCCCATCTCGGCGCCGGCCTGCATCATGGCTTCGATGAAATAAAACACATAGGCCGGGCCCGAGCCCGACAGCGCCGTCACCGCGTCCAGGTCTTTTTCCTGCGCCACCCACAGCGTTTGGCCGGTGGGCTTGAAGAGGTTTTCCACCTCAGCCCGCGCCGCCGCGCCCACGGCCTTGCGCGCAAACAAACCGGCGATGCCCTGGCCGATGAGGGCCGGCGTGTTGGGCATGCTGCGCACCACGTGTTCGCTGCCGCTGGCGGCCACCACGGTTTCGCTGCGTATGCCGGCCATCACACTGACCTGCAGCGCCGCGCCCACATGCGGCTTGCACGGTGCGGCCGCTTCGGCAAACAGCTGCGGCTTGACCGCCCACACCACGGTGGCCGCTTGCGCCAGGCGCGCACTGGCTGCGGCCAGGGGCTGCACGCCAAAGGCCTGCTGCAGTTTGGCGCGTTGGCTTTCCACGGGTTCAACCACCACGATGTCGGCCGCTGCGCAGCCGCTGCGCAGCAGGCCGCCTATCAGCGCCGACGCCATGTTGCCGCCCCCGATGAAGGCCACGGTTTGCTGGTTTTTCATGGGGCCGGAGTTTAGGCGGCCTGGGGCATGCGCACCGTGCAGGGCGCGCATGACGCGTGGGGCCGACAAACCCGCACCCACCTTCAACCCCCCACCAACCACGGCCATAGCCAATGGCCACCACCGACGAGGTCATCACCAAACGCTGCACACCGCCGCTGCGAAGGCCTTTGTGCTGGCGCGGGCACAGCAGGGTCAAGACCCCAGGCCGCGACGGCAGGCCCGCGCTGGCGGTGTAAAGCCCGTTGCCTGGGGCAAACAGATCAAGATTTTGTGTGCCCCCCAGGCCAGCGCAGGGGCCAGCCAGCCGGGTGGCCGTTGTGTGTGCCCCGGCGGCGGCGGCACACCAGGCGGCAGCGGCGTGACAAAAAACCGCCCTGAGCCGGCGCGCTGTGCAGGGCTTCACGGCGACAGCACCGTTTGCACAGCAGGCCGCAGCCAGCACCCCGCACTGGCACCGGGCTTGCAAACAAGCACCAGCATACGGGCCGCCCACGGCGGTCAGACTGAATCCCAAACCCCCACCGAAAGCGCAGCATGAACTTCATCAGCACCACCCGCACCCTGACGGCGATTGCCACCCTGTCGCTGGCCACGCTGGCACAGGCTTCAGTCATTACCGCCGACTTTGAAGTCGACCTCTCAGGCTGGTCTGAACGCAACCCCGCCGCACCCACCGGCGACATCGTGTTCGACCCGCTGAACCCCGCCAACATGGTGCTGACCTTCCAGCGCCTGGGCTCCAATGGCACGCTGTTCAGCACGGGCACGGCCACCAGCAGCAGCGGCATGTACACCCTGAGCTTTGATTACCTGGGCCTGAAGGGCGCGGGCGGCACGGCCGGCGACCTGGGCGGTTACATCGGTGTGGTGCCCACGCAGGGCCATTGGAACCTGGAATGGCTGGCCGGCACAGGCGCACAAGCAACGCCGCTGGACCTGATCGACGACGGCCTGTGGCGCACCTACACCATCACCTTCTCGTCGATCTGGAATTCGCTGAGCGTGGCGGTGCAGGACTGGGACAACTCGGGCCCCCTGGCCCAGGCCACGCGTGACGTCTACTTCGACAACATCTCGCTGAGCGCGGCCACGGTGCCCGAGCCCACGTCTATGGCGCTGGTGGGCCTGGCGCTGCTGGCTGCCGGTGCCACCGCCAAGCGCAAGGCGGGCGCCAAGGCCTGAGCGGTTGTTTCAAGAAAGCGCCGCGTAGCGCTGCAGGTGGTGGTCGGCATCACCAAAGCGCTGCGCGGCCATGGTCAGGCGGCGGAAGGTGTGCGAGACCTTCAGCTCTTCGGTCATGCCCATGCCGCCGTGCAACTGCACCGCTTCCTGGCTGATCAGCCGCGCCGCGTCAGCCACCTTCACTTTGGCGCCCGACACGGCGCGGCTGCGCGCGGCCGCCGCGCCGTCACCTGCGCAGGCGGCATCCACACGGGCCGCCGCCAGGATGGACATGGAACGTGCCTGCTCCAGCGTGATCAGCATCTCCACCATGCGGTGCTGCAGCACCTGGAATGACGCGATGGGCACACCAAATTGTTTGCGCGTTTTGGTGTACTCCAGCGTCGCGTCCAGCGCGTAGCGCATCGCGCCCACGGCGTCGGCGCACAGCAGCGCGGTGGCAAAGTCCACCGCTTCTTCGATGTGCGGCAGCGCGCCACCTTCGGCGCAGGCTGTGCCTTCGCCCCCCAGCAGCGCAGCGGCCGGCAAGGCAACGGCGTTGAACTGCAGGTCGGCCGCGCGCTGCCCGTCCACCGTGCGGCTGGGGTTGTGCACCAGGCCTGGCGCGGCGGCGTCGACCACAAACAGGCTGGTGCCTGCGGGGGTGGCCGCCGACACCACCAGCGTGTGCGCCTGCGGCGCGCCTATGACCACACACTTGTGGCCCTGCAGCAACCAGCCCGCGCCTGCACGGCGGGCGGTGGTGGCCTGCGGCTGCAGCGCATAACGCTGGCCCGTTTCCAGCCCGGCAAAGGCCAGCCGGCGGGTGCCGGCCACCAGGCCGGGCAACAGCGCGGCGCGCTGGGCGGCGCTGCCGGTGCGCGCCACCAGGCGGCCGGCCAGGCCCACGTTGTCCAAGAGCGGCTCCACCACCAGCGCTTCGCCACAGGCTTCCATGGTGGCCATCAGGTCCAGCGCGCCGCCGCCAAAGCCGCCGTCGGCTTCGGGCAGGGCCAGCGCGGTCAGGCCCAGGTCGGCGAAGGTGGCCCACAGGGCGTCGTCCATGCCGGTGGCTGAATGAACGATGGCCTGGCGCTTTTCAAAGCCGTAGTCGGCGGCCAGCACCTTGCGCACCGATTCGGCCAGCTGCTGTTGTTCGTCGGTCAGTTCGAAGTTCATGTCGTGCGGCTCCGTGGCGCGTGCTTCAAAGGCCCAGCGTCATCTTGGCGATGATGTTGCGCTGGATTTCGTTGCTGCCGGCATAGATGCTGGCCTTGCGGTAGTTGAAGTAGCGCGGCGCCAGGCGTGCGGTGTGGTGGTCGATGGCGCACTCGCCCACGGCCACAAAGGGCTGCGCCATTGGGCCCACGGCCTGCATCATCAGTTCGGTGATCATCTGCTGCACCTCGGTGCCGCGTATCTTCAGCATCGAAACATCGGCGCCCGGTGGCTGGCCCGTGCGGCGCATCTTGTCCAGGAAGCGCATCGACGTCAGTTCCAGCGCGTCCAGCTCGATTTCCACGCGCGAGAGCTTGTCGGCAAAACGCGGGTCTTGCAGCAGCGGCTGGCCGTTGTTCAGCTCGCGCGCGGCCAGCGCCTTCAGCGCCGCCAATTCGCGCCGCGAAGCGCCCACGCTGCCCGAGCCCATGCGCTCGTGGCCCAGCAGGTACTTGGCCACGGTCCAGCCCTTGTTCTCTTCGTGAACCAGGTTCTCCAGCGGCACGGCCACGTCGTCGAAAAACACCTCGTTCACTTCGTGGCCGCCGTCCATCAGCACCAACGGGCGCACGGTGATGCCCGGTGTTTTCATGTCGATGAGCAAAAAGCTGATGCCCTCTTGCCGCTTTTCCACCGTGCTGTCGGTGCGCACCAGGCAGAAGATCCAGTCGCCGTAGTGGCCCAGCGTGGTCCATATCTTCTGGCCGGTGACGCGATAGACATCGCCCGAGCTTGTGGATTGCCGTACCGCACGTGTCTTCAGCGCCGCCAGGTCGGAACCCGCACCCGGCTCTGAATAACCCTGCACCCAGAAGTCAACGCCCGTGCGGATGCGCGGCAGAAAGCGGGCCTGCTGCTCAGGCGTGCCGAACTTCAGCAGCACCGACGCACACATGCTGGGCCCGAAGGGCGGCAGCAGCGGCGCGCCGGCCAGGCCGAACTGTTCGTCATACAGGTAGCGGCGTGTGATGTCCCAGCCCGTGCCGCCCCATTGCACGGGCCAGTGCGGCACCGACCAGCCCTGGTCGGCCAATATGCGGTGCCAGCGGCCGTAGTCTTCTTTGCTCAGGCTGTGATAGCCCACCACCTTGTCGCGGATGTCGCTGGGCAGGTTCGTTTCCAGCCAACCGCGCACCTGGTCGCGAAAGGCGGTCTCGTCGGCGGAGTAGTTCAGGTCCATCGTGTACCCCCTCAATGGCGAAAGCTGGCGGCCAGCGCTGCGTCCTCGGCGCTGCTGACATGCAGGCCCAGCTCGTGCCGCCCCACCACCAGGTGGTGCACCTCGTCTGGCCCGTCGGCCAGGCGCAGCGTGCGCTGCTGCGCGTACATGTGGGCCAGCGGCGTTTTCTGCGACACGCCCAAGGCGCCGTGCATCTGGATGGCCTGGTCGATGATCAAGCACACACGCTCGGGCACCAGCGCCTTGACCATGTGCACCCACAGGCGCGCTTCGCGGTTGCCCATCACGTCCATCGCTTTGGCGGCTTTCAGCACCATCAAGCGCATCGACTCGATTTCAATGCGGGCGCGCGAGATGATCTCGATATTGCCGCCCAGCCACACCAGCTGCTTGCCAAAGGCCTTGCGCGAAACGCCGCGCTTGACCATCAGGTCCAGCGCTTTTTCAGCCGCGCCGATGCTGCGCATGCAGTGGTGGATGCGGCCCGGCCCCAGGCGCAGTTGCGAGATCTCGAAGCCGCGGCCTTCGCCCAGCAGGATGTTGTCTTTGGGCACCCGCACGTTGTCGAACAGGATGTGCATGTGGCCGTGCGGCGCGTGGTCTTCGCCAAACACATGCATCGCGCCCAGGATCTTCACGCCCGGTGTGTCTTTGGGTACCAGGATCATCGACTGCTGGCTGTGCGCCGCCGCGTCGGGGTTGGTGCGCACCATCGTGATCAAGATCTTGCAGCGCGGGCTGCCAGCACCGCTGATGTAATGCTTCTCGCCGTTGATGACCCACTCGTCACCGTCCAGCACGGCGGTGGTGGCGATGTTCTTGGCATCGCTGCTGGCATGGTGCACCTCGGTCATGGCGTAGGCCGAGCGGATCTCGCCGTTGAGCAGCGGCTTCAGCCACTTTTCTTTCTGCGCCGGCGTGCCCACACGTTCCAGCACCTCCATGTTGCCGGTGTCGGGAGCGCTGCAGTTCATGCACTCGCTGGCCAGCGGGTTTTTGCCCAGCTCGGCGGCGATGTAGGCGTAGTCCAGGTTCGACAGGCCTTCGCCCGTTTCGGCATCGGGCAGGAAGAAGTTCCACAGGCCTTCTTTCTTGGCCTGGTCTTTGGCGCCTTGCAGCAGCTCCAGCTGGCCGGGGGCGTACTGCCAGCGCTCGTCACCCACACGGCCTTCGCCCAGGGCCTGGAACTGCACGCTCATGGGCTCCACGGTCTGTGCGATGAAACGCTTGACGTGTTCGTACAGCGGCATGGCTTTGAGCGACATGCGCAGGTCGTTCAGCGCGTCGCTGGGGTCGAAGCCAAAAGAGGCCGAGGGGGTGACGGTGGCGGTAGCCGTTGACGTGGGGGGCATGGCGGGAGAGCTCCTGTTGGGGTGCAAGCGCGCAGTGTGGCGCGTGCTGCGCGGCGGCAGCAATCCCGTTGGCGACACCCAGGGTCTACCCGGGTTGTGGTCAATCCGCCAGCAGCGCCACCAAGCGTTCGGCCGCGCTGGCGCACTGCGCCGGGCTCACGTCCAGGTGCGTCACCGCGCGCACGGTGCGCGGGCCGAAGGCGTTGACGAGCACGCCGCGTTCTCGGGCGCGGGCGCTGAGTGTGGGTGCATCAATGGCCACCGTAGCCGGCAGGTGGAAGACGACGATGTTGGTCTGCACCGTGGCCAGGTCCAGCACCACCGGCGCGCCGGCCTTCAGCGTCTGGGCGAAAACACGAGCGTTGGCGTGGTCTTCAGGCAGGCGCGTCAGGTGGTGGTCCAGCGCGTACAGCGCGGCGGCGGTGAAGATGCCGTTTTGGCGCATCGCACCGCCCATGCGGCGGCGGTGGCGGTCGGCGGCAGCGATCAGCGCTTTTGTTCCCGCCAGCAGCGAACCACCGGGCGCCCCCAGGCCCTTGCTGAAGGCCACGGCGACCAGGTCAAAAGGGGCGGCCAATTCGTGCAGCGGCAGACCGCTGGCGGCGCTGGCGTTCCACAGCCGGGCGCCGTCCAAAAACGTGGCCAGGCCCAGTTCACGCGCTACGGCGCAGATGCGCAGCACCTCGGGCTGCGGCACCACCACACCGCCAGCGCGGTTGTGGGTGTTTTCAATTTCCACCAGCGTGGTGGTGGGGAAGATGGCGAAGTTGCGCGGCTTGGTGGCGGCGCGCAAATCTTCAGCGGTGAACAGGCCGCCCTGGCCAATTTCATGAATCTGCACCCCGGCATTGGCCGCCGCGCCGCCCGCTTCGTGCCAGGCGGCGTGCGACTCGCGGCTGGCCACCACTTCGTCGCCCGGGCGCGTCAGGGTGCGCAGCGCCACCTGGTTGGCCATGGTGCCGGTGGGCAGCCACAGGGCCGCTTCTTTGCCCAGCAGTTCGGCCATGCGGGCTTGCAGGCGGTTGGTGCTGGGGTCTTCGCCGTACTGGTCGTCGCCCACGGGCGCCTGCGCCATGGCCAGGCGCATGGCATCGGTGGGGCGGGTGACGGTGTCGGAGCGCAGGTCGATGGGTGTGTTCATGGCCGTGGTGTATCACGACTGCGCACTTTTTTTCGCCTGAAGAGACGGCCCCATGAGGCCTGCCCACAGCAACCATGCACAGCCGGCATGGCACACGGTGACAAATCCCGTGGCCAGCGGCCTACAGTCGCCGCACTGCGCTTACCGCCCCACCAGACTCCCCACCAAACACCCCACCAGACACCCCACGAGGCACCCATGACCGAACCCCTGTCCTTCGTCCACCCCACCGCCAACAGCCCCTGGGGCACCTACATCAGCCAGGTCGACCGCGTGGTGCCCTACCTCGGCCACCTGGCCAAGTGGGTGGAAACGCTCAAACGCCCCAAACGGGCCTTGATCGTGGACGTGCCCATCGAGATGGACAACGGCGATGTCGCGCACTTCGAGGGCTACCGCGTGCAGCACAACCTGAGCCGCGGCCCCGGCAAGGGCGGTGTGCGCTTCCACCCCGACGTGACGCTGGAAGAGGTGATGGCGCTGAGCGCCTGGATGACGGTGAAGTGCGCCGCCGTCAACCTGCCCTATGGCGGCGCCAAGGGCGGCATACGTGTTGACCCCAAGCTGCTCAGCATCAAGGAGCTGGAGCGCATGACACGCCGCTACACCAGCGAGATCGGCATCATCATCGGCCCGCAACGCGACATCCCCGCGCCCGACGTCAACACCAACGGCCAGATCATGGCCTGGATGATGGACACCTATTCGATGAACACCGGCACCACCGCCACCGGTGTTGTCACCGGCAAGCCCATCCACCTGGGCGGCAGCCTGGGGCGTGTGAAGGCCACGGGGCGCGGTGTGTTCGTCACCGGGCGCGAAGCGGCGCGGCGGCTGGGCCTGGACCTGAACGGCGCGCGCATCGCGGTGCAGGGCTACGGCAACGTGGGCTCGTCAGCGGCCGAGTTGTTTGCGCAGGCCGGCGGCACCGTGGTGGCGGCACAAGACCACACCGGCACCATCTACAACGAGCGCGGTTTTGACATCGCCGACCTGGCGGCACACGTGAAGGCCCACGGCGGCGTGGGCGGCTTCCAGGGCGCCGAGTTGATGGCCAACGAAGACTTCTGGGACGTGCGCTGCGACATCCTGATACCGGCCGCGCTGGAAGGCCAGATCACGGCCGCGCGCGCCCAGCGCATCAAGGCCCGGCTGGTGCTGGAAGGCGCCAACGGGCCCACCGTCAGCGAGGCCGACGACATCCTGGCCCAGCGTGGGGTGCTGGTGGTGCCTGATGTCATTTGCAACGCCGGCGGCGTGACGGTGAGCTACTTCGAGTGGGTGCAGGACTTCAGCAGCTTTTTCTGGAGCGAAGACGAGATCAACGTGCGGCTGGACAAGATCATGGTCGACGCGCTGAAGAAGATCTGGGACACCGCCGACCGCCACCGCATCACGCTGCGCACCGCCACCTTTGCGGTGGCCTGCGAACGCATCTTGACAGCGCGGGAAGAGCGCGGGCTGTACCCCTGAACACCACTGCGGCGCCAATGCCGCGCGGGCTCAAGCCCTAAACTTGGGCGCACAGCCACCACGCCCCAAGGTTTCCTTCATGGCCGTACCCGCCTTAAAGATGTCGCTGAACGAATTCCTGGCCTGGGAAAACGCCCAGGAAACCCGCCACGAGTTCTGGCGCGGCGAGGTGTTTGCCATGGTGGGTGCGCGGCGGGTGCATGGGCTGATCGGTTTGAATTTGGCCACCGCGCTCAAGTTGCACCTCAAGGGCAGCCCATGCCGCGCTTTTGTGGAAGGCATGAAGGTGCAAGCGGCCGACGACGCGCTGTTCTACCCCGACGTGTTTGTCACCTGCGACGCGCAGGATCTGAAAACCGACATGGTGTTCAAAAACCCCAAGCTGGTGATTGAGGTGCTTTCAGACAGCACACAAGCCTATGACCGCGGCTTGAAGTTCGCGGCCTACCGACAAATCAGCGCGCTGCAGGAATACGTGCTGGTGGACCCCGACACGCGGCGGGTGGAGGTGTTCCGCCGCAATGAGCGCTTGAACTTCGAGTTGGTGGACCAAACCGGGGCCGCCGAGTTGGTGCTGGACAGTGTGGCGCTGCGCCTGCCGATGGAGGAGGTGTTTGACGGCCTGCAGGCCGAGCCGGGCGCGGCGCCGGTGTGAAGCCGGCCGGCCGGCGGCGCGGCGCTACAGCACCGCCGGTTCCAGCAGGCGAATGGTGCCGGCGTCGGCGTCCATCTCGGCCGGCACGCCCAGCGGCAGTGTCAACTTGCGCTTCACATGACCAAACTGCGCACCGCTGTACACCGGCACGCCCAGGCCGCCAAAGTAGTCGTTAAACACCTCGTCCAGCGTCAGCGTGCCATAGCTGCCTTCGCTGGGGGTGCAGTTGGTAAAACCGCCCAGCACCACGCCGGCCACGCGCTGCAGCACGCCGCCCAGCGCCAGCGTGGACAGCATGCGGTCGACGCGGTAGATGTATTCGTTCACGTCTTCCAGGAACAGGATGGCACCGTCCAGTTGCGGCATGTAGGGCGTGCCGGCCAGTGAGGTGAGCACCGCCAGGTTGCCCCCGGCCAGCGGCCCGCGCGCGGTGCCGCCGTGCAGCGTGGTGGTGCGGCCTTCGTTGGACGCCGGGTCGTCAACCGGCGGCTCGGGGTTGCGCAGGGTGTGGGGCTGCGCCGCCATGGCCACGGCCTTGAAGTGCTCCACACTGTAGGCATTCCAGTCCGAGCGGCCCAGCGGCGAGTGAAAAGTGACAAGGCCGGTTTTTTCATGCACCGCCGACAGCAGCGCCGTCAGGTCCGAAAAACCGCCCAAAAACTTGGGGTTGCGGGCGATCAGGCCGTAGTCCAACAACGGCAGCACGCGGTTGGCGCCCGAGCCGCCGGTGATGGCCAGCACACCGGCGATGCCGGGGTCGGCAAACATCGCATGGATGTCGCTGGCGCGCTGCTCGGGCGTGCCCGCCATGTGGCCGTAGCGCGCACGCGCGTGCGGCGCTTCGCGCACCGCAAAGCCCAGCGCGCGCAGCGCGCGGTGGGTCTGCTCGTAGGGCGCGTGGTCGTAGATGGCGCCCGAAGGGTTGATGAGGCCCAGGGTGTCGCCCGCGTGCAGGCGGCGCGGGCGGATGAGGGGCAGTTTTGTGGTCATGGGTGGGTGGCAGTCCGCAGCGGTTGGTCAGGGGTAGGTCAAGGGCTGGCAGGCGGCTCGATGTCCACATACTCAAACCAGTTGTGCCAGAACAGCGGCCGCCGGTAGCCCTGCAGGCCCGGCTGCATCAGCGCCGTCATGGCCAGGTGGGTGCGCAGCTTGTAGGGCATCCAGACCACGGTCAGCCGTTTGGCGTGTTCAAAGGCGGCTTCGCGTTCAGGGCCGTCGGGCAGCGCCAGCAGGCGCTGGATGGTGGCGTTCATATCGGGCTGGTTGAAGCGCGACAGGTTCACGCCGCCGGCGGCTGCGCCGTCATAGCGCAGCAGGCCCTCGATGCCGTCGGGCGCGCCGGCACGGCCGCTGGTGGACCACATCATCAGCTTGCCAGCGCGCGCGGCTTTGTACTGTTCGGGCCACTGCGCGCTGTGGAATTCCACGCGCAGGCCCACGGCTTTCAGGTCGCGCCGCATCAGCTCATCAAAGCGTCGGGTTTCCTGGCTGGGTTGTGTGGCCACCTGCAGCAGCAGGGGTTGGCCTTCGGGCGTTTCGCGCCAGCCGTCGCCGTCGCGGTCGCGCCAGCCGTACAGGTCGAGCAGGGCACGGGCGCGCGCCGGGTTGTAGTCACCCATCTCGCTGCGCCACTGCGGGTGGTAACCGCTCAGGTGCACGGCCACCGGGCTTTGTGCGGCCACCGCCGCCCCGTAACGCAGCAGCGTGATCTCGCGCTCCACGTCTATGGCCAGGCCGATGGCACGGCGCAGCGCCACGCGCTCGGGTGTGTAGCCGCCCACCAGCGGGTGTTCCATGTTGAACATGGTGTAGTAAGTGGACGGCATCACCACACGTTCGGCACGCATGCCCCGCCGGGCCAGGTGCGGCGCCAGCTTGCCGCCGGGCAAGGCCACGGTGGCAAAGCCGTCGGGCAGCTCCACCCAGTCGGCCTCGCCGTTCAGGAAGGCCAGCCACATGGGCTGCTTCTCGTCGATGATGGCCACCTCCACACGGTCCACCAGGGGCAGGCGCCGGCCCTGCAGCCGCGCCAGCATGGCCTGGCCTTCGACGTCGTTGGTGGCCGGCTCGGCGTGGTAGCGGACATCACGGAACCGCAGGTTGCGCACCAGCACGATGCGCGAGGCGCGCCGCCATTCGGCCAGCATGAAGGGGCCCGTGCCCACCGGGTGCTGCATCGACAGTTCACCATGGGCCTCAATCACCTCGCGCGCCACGGCGGCGGTGGAGGCCCCGGCCAACCACTGCGGAAAGCGCGGGCGCACGGCGTCCAGCACAAAACGCAGCGTGTAGCGGTCCAGCACCTGCAAGCCGGGCAGTGGGCGCTCGTAGTCGAAAGGTTTTTTCTGGTCCACCGCCTCCTTGCGCAGCGCCGCCAGGCCGCTGATGCCGGCCTGCTCCATCGAACTCCAGCCCGGGCTCTTGCTGGCCGGGTCGGCCAAGCGCTTGATGCTGTAGGCGTAGTCGGCGGCCACCAGTTCACGCGGCTGGCCCCCAAAGGCCGGGTGGTCGGTGAAGTAAATGCCGGGCTGGATGCGCACCGTCCAGCTGCGGAAGTCGGCACTGGGCTCGGGCATCGCAGCGGCGGTGCGCGGGCGCAACTTCACCGGGCGCGCCAGCGGGTCGTATTCCAGCAGCGGCTCGAAGATGTGCGCGGTGATGCGCAGTGAGCGCGCGTCGCCCACACGTGCGGGGTCAAAGCCGGTTTCGCTTTCGCTGGCCAGGCGCAGCACCTTGGGCGCGGCGCCGGCCGCCGGCTGCGCCAGTGCAGGCCCAGCGCCAACCCAGGCCAACAAGCCGGCGCACAGGGCTGCAAGGGCGAGAGGGGAAAAACACCGACGGTGCTGCATGCCCTGCATCATGACAGGCGCTGCAACAGGCCCCGCGGGCAAGGCCACCAGCGCGGCCTGCGCCAGGCTGGGTTGCGCCTGGCTGCGAGGTGTCAGCTCGGTGGGTCAGGCCCTCTTGCTGTAGGCCGTGCACCAGCCTGCGGCCATCACCTGCTTGCCAGGGAAGATGTTGCAGGGGCCGCTGGTGTCGCCGGCCTTGCCGACATACAGCGCACAACTGCTGCAGGCGGCACCGGCGGTGCGCTTGTCGCTCTTGCTGGTGGCAGCGTCGGCCACATACCCCAGGGCCACGGCGGCCGGGTCGGCCGGGTCGAGTGTCTGGCCGGCGGTCGCAGCAGGTGCTGCGGCGGGGGCGGCGGCAGGGGCGGCGGCAGGGGCGGGTTCTGCTGCAGGCGCAGGCGCAGGCGCGGGTGCGGGTACCAAAAAGCCCGCTGCTGCCGCTGCAGTTTCTGGCG
>JACCDR010530632.1_pt1 | contig 19149 bp, 19 predicted proteins | sample 7446431 | NCBI WGS metagenome assembly JACCDR01 (sample SAMN15323443, study PRJNA562643) | freshwater metagenome | isolation source: river surface water | place: USA:Blue River Watershed | collected 2017-08-17 | reverse complement strand
GTGCTGGCGAAGGGAATTGAACCCCCAACCGCCTGATTACAAATCAAGCGCCAATGCCATGCCGATCAGTGACTTACGCCCGAAGAGCGTAGGACCGCGCCCGGTTTTTTGGCACGGTTCCATCGCGTTCGTAGGTCTTGGTGTAGGAGCATGCCGGGACCGGACATGACCCACGGCCGCCGTGGGAAAACTCCTACAGGTCGAGTCGGCGGATCGTCTGGCGCGGAGCCTTCAGGTTCGGCAATCTACCCAGGCCCGGAAGCACAGCCGACTACAGTCAGGCGACGGCGCGGCGAATCCGCGAGCAAGCTGCGCCGGGCACTTGTTCAATCAATCACTCGCCATTCGATGTACGAGCCGGCGAGCACGGAGCTCGCCGTTGCGCTGCTTGTGTTCTGCGCCCACTGCAGCGCAAAGGTACCTGCATTTGCGCCGTTTTTGACATAAACGGTATATTCCGCACCGCCGTGACCGGTGGTGGTCGTGCAATTCGTCGTGGCCGTCCCATAGGTATGCGGCCATGGGGCAATGGCGCTAGCACTTTGATTCGGTCCATTCGAAACTCCGCGGTAGTACAGCACCGTTGGCGATGCCGGACCATTGATTCCAAACTTGATGTCTGGCGTGTTGTTGCAGTAATACGTGAATTCTATCTTGATGCTGTAGGTCTTGTTCGCCTCCATGGCGAAAAATAGTTCGGAATCATCCGCAAGCGTTGTTGTGCTTGTGCGCGATTCGTCTGTTGTTTTCGTGACAATGTTCCAGTTGTCAGGCTTAGACCAAGTGCCGTCACCGCGCCAGAATGTAGAACTGCTGGCATTTGTGCCGCTGTTGAGGTTCGCAACTGGCAGGTTCCCGGTCACGCCAGTACTCAGCGGAAGCCCGGTCGCATTCGTCAAGACCCCACTTGCGGGCGTGCCTAATGCCGGTGCGACGAGCGTCTTGTTGCTGAGTGTCTGGGTGTCCGTCGTTCCGACCACGGTTCCAGATGGCGGAGTTTTCGCATTCCAATCGTAGATCCCATCCGGGACCTGCAGCGCGCCGCCGACGATCTCGACGCCCTGGCCCAGGGTAAGCTGCTGGATCTCATCCGCTGCAAATCGGTAGTACAACAACGTGTTGGCAGTGCCGGTAATGTCTGCAATGTTTTGCAGACGCGTGCTGTAGCCCTGAATGTCGGAATTGATGTTGGCCGTGATTGCCCCGCCAGACCACGACAGCCCCGTTCCCAGCGTCGCTTGTCGAATATCGTCAGTCGCGTCGGCTCGGTACAGAATGCCGTCGACGTCGTTGTCATCGAGCAGCGCGATGTCGTCGAGATAGGGGTCTGCGACTTGCGCGTTCAGTGAGGTACGCGCGGCGCCTGCATTTGTTGCCCCAGTGCCACCATTTGCCACGGCCAGCGTTCCCGACGCTGTGATCGTGCCGCTCGTTGTGATCGGCCCGCCGCCGAACGTCAGGCCGGTCGTTCCGCCGGAAACGTCGACGCTGGTCACTGTTCCCGACCCCGATCCGCCGCTGATCGTATTGCAGCCCACCGTGTTCGTGGAAACGTTATAGGTCAGCGCAGAGTTTGATCCGCTGCAACTGGGCAGCGGCAGCAATGACCAGCCGGTTCCGTTGCCCACCAGGATGTTGTCGTCCGGTGCGGTGCTTTGACCGCTACCGCCCGCGGTGGCGCCGAGCACGCCCGTCAGTTGGGACACGCCAATGGTCCAGAACGCATTCAGCCCGGAAAGCGTGATCTTGCGGCTGGCGTTGCTGCCGCTGACGTCGACGATGTACGCGAGGTCGTTGCTCGCGGGCGCGGAAAGGCTGGGCAGGTCTTGCAATGGGCGCGCGGTTTGAGCGTGCACGCCCGTTACCGCTGCGATGAGCAGCAGGGTGGTGATCGATTTCATGCGGTGCTCCAGTTGTGGTGCGATTACGCGGTGTGCAACAGCTCTTCCATCTGCAGTCGCGCGTGCTGCAGGCGGTCTCCGCGGGTGCGTGGCGGAATGTCGAAGGAGGTGCATCGGCCGACGATGGCCGTCTGCACGATCATGTGTGCGCTGTCCGTGCGCGGCACCAGCAGCACTTCGGCTTGGTTGCCGTAGGTCGCCGCCAGATCAGTCAGCGCGGGCGCGGTTCCTGGCGCGGTTTCATCGCCGTACAGCTCGGCACGGCCGATGTTCTGGACGGCGCTCGCCCACGTGCGGTAGCCGTAGCCGTGCACCACCGTGGCGGTGCGCGCTTCAGATATGAGGGCCTGACCGGTGTGCTGTGGCGTGAGCTGGGAGGCAATGCTCAGGCCGCGCGAGCGCACGCACTCGAGTACGAGCAGCCTGCGGATGTCGTAGTACCCGTCCGATCCGATGTCCCACGTACCGCCAAAACTCACGAACCGCGCGGTGTAGCTTTGCAGCAGCGGGACGATGGGCGAAGCGCCCCAAGGCAGACGCCCGGCCGTGCTGTAGGCGTGGCCTAGCATGCTCGGCGCGCCGAGGCTTCCCGGAACAGTCAGACCCAGGGTGATGGTCAGATCCCAGCTTTGCCGTGCGTTGATGCCCAGCAGGCAGATCGCGTCCACGCGCTTCGCTTCGCCCAGGTCGAGCACGAACCCAATGCCCGCGCCACCGTCATAGAGCCGCGCACGCGACGGCGCACCCGGCAGCAGCATGTTCGTTGCGTCCAGAAGCTCGGTATTCGTGACGCTCGCAAACGATGCGGACTGAGCATGGTCAGTCCAGCCAATCAGGCAGGTCATTGGGTTCCCTCAGTCGGACAGCGCAGACAGCGCGATGCCGGCGCCGTCATCGGTGAGCAACACGCCGCCGTCGTCCAGCAGCAGGGCAGACGGTTGTGACGGCGACCAGCCCATGCACTTGACCTGCCATGGCCGCACAAGGTCGCCGCCGGCAGCCAGCAACAGAATCTTGCGGCCGTTTTCCAGCGTGGGCTCGTCGGCTTTCAGGGACACGCACCCGAAGGGCTGCAGGTCCACCAGTCCGGTGCGAGGGTCGACGTAGCCCGTCCAGTCAATGAGCGTGGCCGGAGCGTCCCCGGTGACCAACCCGCACTCGTGATCGAGCTGCGCCACCGCGTCGGCTTCCAGCCGTATCCACGAGTCTCGCGGCGCACCTTGTGCCGTCAGGGTGTAGTGGCCGTTTGGCGTTACGGTCGCTGTAGCGGCGAGATGCGAGTTCTTCAGCCGGGTGCGCACCGCGGCGTCAGTCGTGTCCAGGTCGCTGTCGTCGTGCACGCTGCCGTTGATGCGGTAGTTCATCCTGCTGCGCAGGCCGGTCATTTCATCGTGTCGGATCGTGATTCCGGGCGCCGTGTTTTCCGGTGTGAACGCGATCACGGCATCTTCGAGGTGTGGGTCACGCAGACGGCCGGCACGGATGACACCCTGCAGATCGGCCCAGGCATCGCCGCACACGTTGTCCAATGCCAGCCGCACCGCGTCGAAGACGGTGGTTTGCCCATCCAGTCTGGCGCCGAGCGTCCACGGTGCCGCGGCGGAAACGGTCTCTACGCTATCGCTGTCAACACGGGCAAAGTCCACACCCGTGCGCTGGTTCAGCAGGTGGTAGAGGATGTGGTTCACGCGGTTGGTTTGCCGCGCCACCCAGCACGTGGCGCTTTGCAGCAAGACGTCACACCCTGCCGTGTCGCCCCGCAAGGTGTAGTCCGTGCCAGCCGCGGTGAATGCCACCCGGTGATAGCCGGATTCTTCAATCCGCAGTATCACCACTCCCCCGCAGACCACTTCCAGCGCGCCGGATACAACGGCCAGGCAGTCGACGAACGCGTAGTACGTCTCGCCGATGGTCAGCACATTCTGTGAACACGTGAGCGTCGGACCGCCGGTGAAGAACCGCGCGAACGCACCGTCCTGAAACAACGACGAACTGGGCGGTGTTTCAACCACCGTCCAGTCCACGGGGTTGCCGCCTGACCAACTGCCGAAGGTGTGGTTTGCAACGCGCTGCGTGCTCAGCCACAGCTCGCCCTTCACGCCGATAGCCAGCTTTCCGTCAATGCCGCCCGTGAACTCCAGGCCGCTGACGCTCGGCTCTACCGCCCGCCGCACTGCGGTGACGGTGTTCCCCAGATCGCGCACCGACGTGACGCTATGCCAGCTCCCGTCCGAGATGTGCACAAAGCCGTCCGCTTCGCCGACGCGCTGACCTTCGGTGAATTCAAAGTCACCCAGAACCACCTGCTGAGGCTGGCTGATCAGGTCGCCGGCGCCGAAGGGTTGCGCGATCGGCAGCCGTAGCGTGTCCATGATGGTGCGCAGCTTGAACGTCATCACGCCGCGGCTATAGGACTCCAGCCTATCGCCCTGGCACACCGCAATCTCGACCGCGGTGCTGTAGGCCGCGGTGGGTTCCACAACCAGCACGCGCATCGGCGTATCGCGCAGCACGGTGTAGAACAGGCGATTCAACCGCCGCCCAATGTTCACCAGCTCGATGGTGGTCAGCGGCGCAGCGCCGCCGCCGGAGCGGTGCACCACAGACGATGCCGCCAGCGCCCAGGGGATGGATCGCACGGCCGGGATGTATTCAGTGCTTGCGGGCGTGTCGTCCGGCTTTGTGCAATACGGCTCAGACGACAGGCGCAGGATGTCACCACCCGGCAAGGTCCACTCCACAAGCGTGATCCATCGGGGTCCGGTAATCGCCAAGCTCATGCGGGTACTCCAGCGGCTGCAAAGGGATCAAATGCAGCCGGTCCCTTGTTGTTGACCAAGCCACGCAATGCGCGCAGCTCGCGGACCACTTCGGCCAGGCCGAATGCCACAGCGTCTTCGACGCCCTCTGTGGCGGTGGTGACTTTGTCCAATCCGTCAGTCACGCCCTTCTGTGCGTCTGGCTTCTGCGCCGACGATTGCCCAATGCTGGCGCGCTGTTCCTCGGTGAGGGCCGACAGGTCAATGCCGGCAATGCTGGCCAGCTCCTCGGCGGTCAGCCCCAGGAGTCGTGCTGCGCGACCGAACGCGGCCACGCTGGCCGGGCTGGTCAGGTTCTGGAAGTCCAGGCCCAGATCGCGCAGCAGGTCCTTGATCGGCACCTTGAACTCGGCCAGACCTTCGAGCACCGACTGGCCGCCGTCTTCGAACAGGTCGCGCAGGTTTCGCGCCAGAGTGGTCGCCGCATCCAGCCGTTCCAGCCGTTCCAACTGCGCGGCCCAGTCCTGTGTGGCGTTGCTCGACTGGCGCAAGCCGTTCTGGAACAAGTCCAGCTCAGAGGCGAACTCCCGCACCGGTGCGGCGTTGTTGCCGTACAGGTTGATCAGATCCTTCAGCACCGACTTCTTCAGGCCGGCGAGCAGCTCGGTCTGCTGGTAGACGAAGAGCTGGAATGCGTCTGTGGTTGCCGCAAGCGTCTGGCCCACCTCTACGCCGCCTTCCTGCGCCAGGTTCAGAATTTCCGCGGTTGTGGCCTGCCAGGCGGTGCGTGCTTGCTGCAGTGCGCGCTGGTACTCGGTGCGACCGAAGTCGGCCAGCGTCTCGCGGACGGCCGCCGCCGCGGCATTGAAGCCGGATGGATCGAGCACCGTCGCCACGGGTGCTGCGGCGCCGGTTGTTTCTGCGCCCTCGGCAATGATCTCGTTGACGTCCGCAAGCGCTGCGCCGTATCTCAAAATCGCGGCCGTCTTGTCAGGGTCGAACTCGCCCGCCAGCGCCCGCTGTAACAGGTCCTTGAACTCACTGTTGGACAGGTTGCCGGTGATGCCCGCGGCGGCACCGGCGGTGTCCACCCGCGACTGCGCCGCAGTCAGACGGATCTGCCGCTGTTCCTCAGGCGACAGGTACGTGCCCAGGTTGCGATTGATCACGCTGCTGGCGGCGTCCAGCCCGCCAAGCGCCTGCACCACGCCTGCGCTGAACTTGATGAACTCTTCGCGCGTCCGCGCGGTGGTCAGGCCCAGCCCATCCAGCACGCCGTCCATCAGATTGAAGCTGCTGACGACGCGCTGATAGGTGGCGGTCAGCGCTTCGCCTTCGATCTGGTTGTCCTTGAGGATGCCGGCCAGCTCGTCAAACGTATCGGCGAACCCAGCCTCCACGCCGGCGACAATGACTGCGGCGTCGGCCAAGCGCGCAGCGCGCTCCTGCACCGTGCCGGTAGCGCCCACAAACTCGCGCACATCTTCGTCGAACGTGGCAAGGATGGCGTTGAAGCGGTCGCCGAGCAGGCGCTCCGCGGTGATCGCGTCGCCTTTGAGGTCCACGCTGAACTTGGCCAGCGCCTCCCGCACCTCGGCGAGCTGGTCGCTGCCATTGGTGAAGCTGCCGATGATGGTGGCAATGGATTGATCGAACTCGGTGACCAGCTTCACCAGTTCCTTCTCGGCGCCGTCAATGCCGCGAGCACCGAAGCTGAACGCGCCCAGCTCGGTGCTAAACGTGCCTTCGGGTTTGCGCGTGACACCGATGCCGCCGAGGCGGAAGTCCGGCCCTTTGGAGCCGAACAGGGCGCCGACCAATCCACCAAACAAGCCACCCACGCGACCATTGCCGCCCAGCGCCGTAGCGATCTGCGAGCCAATCGAATACACCGCGGTGGCAATGGCCGCGGTAGACACAAGGGATGTCAACCCGGCTTGACCCGCCGCTGCAGCCGCTGCGCCGGGTTGCAACGGCCCGACGAAGCTGGCCCCAACGCCACCACCTGGCGCGCCGCTTCCACCGCCAAAAAAACTAGACAGAACAGAACCTATTCCACCGCCCCCGCTGCCACCGAACAGGCTGGAAATCAGCGGCTGGATCACGCGCAACTTCAGAAACTCGCTGATTGCCTGCGCGACGGCACGCTTTGCCATGTTGCCGAAGTCATCCAGCAAACCGTCCCAGGCCTCGCCGATGTTGTCGAAGTCGGTAATGGCGTCCACCGCAAACCCACCCAGGCTGTCGGCAATCTCTTCGCTGGTCCGGTCGATCTGCTGGGCGGTCTGCTGCGCCTGGTAGGCCTGTTCGGACAGCGCCACCGTGGTGGCCTTGATGCCTGCGATCTCGGCATCTGTGAAGGTCTCGCCCGCAGCTTGTGCGGCGGCAATGGCGCGGCGCGCTTCTTCGACTGCGCGCATGGCGCGAACTTCCTGCGCCCGGGCTTCGCTGCTCAAGCCAGCCAATCGGATGTCATCTTGCAAGCTGGATTGCAGCGCGCTCACCGCATCGCGCTGGCGTTCAATCTCGGCGTTGTGTTCGCGCAGCGCAGTCGTTGCTTGTTTGCGCAACTGCACGGCCTCGGTGGACGCAATCAGGCCCTGCAGCTCAAGCGCATTGATGGCTTCCAACTGCCGGCGATATTCCTCATTGGCCTGCAGGTATGGATTCATCTCCCTGCGCAAGGCCGCAACGATGTCCTGCTGTTGCTCCGTCGCCGCGTTGGCTTCGCGAATGCTTTCGGCGGCGTCAGCGAAGCCTTGGCTCAAACGCTGTTCGGCCTCGGCCGCGCGGTCGGCGGATTCCTTTGCGCGGTCATGGCCGCCCGCGATGGCGCCCAAATCAAGATTGTGTTGCTTGAATTCCTTTTCGCGCTCTTCCGCGTACTTCCTGCGGCGCAGTCCAGCATCGGTTTCTGCCGCATCCAGATCAATGATCGCCCCGACCAGTTTGTCGATCTCGGCGCGCGTGGCGGCAATGCGTTCGCCTGCCTGATCCTCAGCCAGCCCTTTGCCGCGCGCTGGCCCAGATTGCTGAAGCGCCAGCAAGGTGGCTTCCTGTTCCTTCAGCTTGGCCACTGCCGCTTCCAGGCTGGCTTGCGCCTTCTCGCGGGTGGCGGCTGCAGCTTCAATGCTCGCCTGGATGCCGAGCCCTTCCGCCTCATTCAGCCGCTCGGTCGCCTCGCGCAGCGAATCAATCGCCTTCTCGGCGTCGCTTGCTCCGTCGCCCCAGTAATAGATGGCCGCAGTCAGCGCGCCCACACCCAGCACTGCAGCACCCAGCGGACCGCCGACAAAAGACAGCAGCGACACGCGAGCGGCCGCTGTGCTTGCGCCAAATGCGGTGTTGGCCGCGGATGCGGCCCCCATGAAGTTCGTGTATTCGATTACGCGCAGCGCGCCAGCCGCAAGCGCCGTGCCGACGGCGCGCGAGCCGGTGACCACGGCACCCAGCGCCACGCTTGCGTACTGTCCCGCAATCACACTGCCGCCAAAGATCGCCGCAGCAGTAAGGCCATCAATGTTCTCTTCGACAAACTCGGCAGCGGCGCCAAATCCATCGCGCATCACGCCTGCCGCATTGCCCAACGTTTCGACAATGCCTACCAGTGCGGGCGTGGCGTTGTTCAGTAGCGACGTGCCGACACCCAGCACCTGCAGCTTTGCGCGCGCCAGAGCATCATTGAAGTCGTCGGCGCCTTTCGCGCCCTGGTCGGTCAGCGCCGCACCGGTGTCGCGCGCCTGCTGACGCAGCTCGGCCAGACCTGCCGAGCCACCCCGCAGCAGCGGCACCAACTCTGCGCCACCTTTGCCCAGGGCCTGCATCGCAACGGCGGTCTGCTGCGCCGGATCGGGAATGCTGGCGATGCGGTCGGCAAGATCGGCGAATAGGTCTTGCGAGTCCCTGGCCTTGCCGCTGCTGTCGGCAATCTCAATGCCCAGCGCCCTGAACAGCGCGATGGACTTCTCATTGCCGGCCAAGGCCTCGCCCTGCGTCCGGTTCAGCCGGGTGATGCTCTTGTCGAGCGCGCCCAGCCCACTGCCGGACTGCTCTGCGGCAAAGGCCAGTTCACTGAGACGGCCGGCACTGGTGCCGATCTTCTCGGCTACGGTGTTGATCTCGTCCGCACGATCAATGGCCGAATTCACAACGGCGCCGAGCGCGACAGCGGCAGCCGCAACGCCGGCGCCAATCGCCACGCCCATGCGATTGGTGCGCTTCTCGATGCGGTCAGCGGCTGCCTCAGTCTTCTGCACCGACTGGTTCAGCTCGCGCTGCAGCTCGCTGCTGTCCGCGCCGATGAGCACGGCCAGCCGGGCCAGATAGTCAGCCATTCGGGTCTCCAGATTCTGACAACCCCGCCGCGGCAGGGTTATGGGGTATGCCGCGCAACGCGGGGGTCACTGCTTCAACAGCACCTTCGATCCAGCAACCCAGGCGTCCATCTCGGCCCGTATCGCTGCAGCGCGCCCGCCGCGCTTGCGCGCTTGCGGCGGTGGCATCCGCGGCCTGAGCCACGGCACCACGTCATCCAGCGTCAGGCGCTTCCTGACCGCAGACAGCGCGCCTTGATTGAGCACCGCGGCCAAGACCTGGCCGAGCAGGTAATCGAGACGCTGGGCGGGCAGGGGTTTCTGCACCAGATAGCGCAGCCACTGGTGGTACTCGACCGCGCTCAGCTCCCGTCGCATCTGCGCGACGGACTTGTACCCGAGCGCCAGGACCAGCTCATGCTGTACCAGGCGCTCGGCGGTCAGTTTCCCGTGTCGGCCTCGCCGGTTTCGGCATCAATGCCGCGGAACACGCCGATGCGATTGATCCGAGCACACACGGTCCACAGCGCCAGGCCCAGCTCCGCGCCGACGTCCACATCGGCGGCGCTCTTGAAGATCGGCGCGCCGCTGCTGTCGACAACTGCATAGGCGATCAGACGCGGTTTCATGGCCGGGATCTGGGTCGCGTCATAGTTGCCCTGCTTGTCCATGCAGGCGTAGTTGATCCGATCGGCCTGCTCCAGCGTGATGAGGCGCACGAACGCCGGCTTGCCGCGCAGCTCCATGCCCAGGTCGGTCAAACCGGCGGCAATGCGCGCTTGGTCGGCTTCGTTCTTGGCGCGCAGATCGGCCAGCAACTCGGCCAGCGGCGCCTTCTTTTTCGCGGTGAGTTTCGAGATGTCGTCCATGGTGGTCCTCTTGCTGCAGGCGCCGGGCTGGCGCCTGCGTTGGGCAATAACCCGCGCGAGGGCGGGCGTTTCGTTACGCCTTGTTGCTCACCACGGGCAAGCCAGTGGGCACGAAGTCGAACTGCCAGGTGGTGTTCTGACCAATCGGCGCGGCCTCACGCCAGTTCGTGACCGTGCCCTGCACCGCGATGAAGCTGCGCGTGGTGGGAAAGACGAATCCGTCTTCGAGGTCCGCGCTGTCGGGCGCAGCCGTGCCGTCGTCATAGCCCTTCGCGATCCAGATCGGATCGGATGCGGTGAGCGCGAGATCGCGGATGCGCTTGTGCACGGCGCTTGTCAGGTCAGCCAGGATGGTGATCGTGGCCGGGCCAGCCTTCGGCGTGCCGAGGGTGGTTTGCGCGCTCGCATCCTCGTGACACGTCTCGTCCTCTTCCGGCCGGGTGACCGGGGGCGGGCTCCATTCCCGCACCTGCAATACCGCAACCGGGGTGGTGCCACTGGTGGGCGGAATCCAATACTGGACTTCGCGCGCCTTGGTCGTCTTCTTCACTGCCATGTGCTGCTCCCAAAGAAAAAGCCCGCGCGATGGCGGGCCTGTGGTTTCCCCTCTCGGGGTCAGATCGGCGGCGTTACGGCACGTCCACCGGGTAAAACTGGACATCCAGCGAGGCGCGGAAGCGCCCTGTGGTGTCGTCGTAGGCCTGCCGCGGCGCGGCATCCGGAATGCTCCCGACCTGCATCACCCGAGCGCGGACCAGCCTTCGCAGCGCGGTGACGGCCGTGCTGTCGGCGCCCCAGATGTCGATCTGCACCCGGGTGTAATCCTCGTCTTCGCCGAGGTCTGTGCCGTCGTGCAGCTGCTCGGGGATGGCGTCGACGGTGGTCAGCCGGATGTATGGATCAGCGGTGCCTGCGGGCGCGACCTGATCCAGGAACACGCCACCGGCTGCGTCGGTGATTGCGGTGTCGGCCAGCAGCCAGTTCAGCAATGCAACGCTCATCGGTTTGCCTTGGGCTTGTAGACGCGCTTAGCTGTGCGGATCAGATCCGCGGACAGCTCGACCCGCAGCTCAGACGACAGCGAGGATGCGGACTCGTCTGCGGCAGGGCGCATGTACGGCTGCGCGAGTTGGTCTTCCGTTCCCTCTTCGACAAACGCGCCATACACGCTGGCGGGCTTTGCGCCCTTCTCGGTCCGCTCGGGCTTGCCGCCTTTGCTCATCGGTGCGACCACGAAGCCGACTGTCAGGCCCTGCTTGGTGGCTGTGCGCTTGCTGACGCGCTTGGCCTTGATGGACCGCCGCAAGTTGCCGTCATCCTCGGGCGCTTTGCGTGCGGCCACGACCGCAACCTTTTGAGCCACCTTGCGCAGCGCGCGCGGGAGCGCCTTGGTGTCCATGTCCACGCCCAGCTCCGCGAAGGCGCGGCGCATGCTTGCCAATCCAGTGACGGGCATGGTCAGTCCTGTGTGGTGCAGATGATCAGCGCCGAGCCTTTCGCGCGAGCCAGATCAATCCGCAGGATGTTGTGCACAAGCCCGTCCAGCAGCAGCCGGTGCTTAGTGGTGACATCCAGCCAATCCACCCAATGGCCCCAGAACTCCACAACCTGGTCGGTCGTTGTGCGGTCGTTGCGCGGGCTTTCGGTGCCGGCCGTCTGGCGTCGGCTGACCCAAGGCCGGCGCAGTTCGGTGTAGCTCGGCACCAGATGCCCAGCGCTGTTGCGGGTTTGGCCGGCCAGCGCCTGCACCACAACCTGCGTATCCATCTGCCCGGCTTTCATTGCTCAAGCCCCAGCAGAAGGATGTCGGCGCGATGCGGATCCAGCAGCGCGCGCACAGTCGGGTTCTCGGCCACGATGGTGCCGGCAATAACCGATTCGGTGCTGGCGTAGAGGTCGCCCAGCACCAGCTTGATTGCGGCCACGACTGCCGGCGGCACGGTGTCACTGCCGGCGATGTACGTCACGTTCACCGCGCCCAGCACCGCGCGAGTCTCCGGCCAGCTCTCGCCAAACGCGGGCGCCAGGCGCGCGGGCGTGCTGTCGAGATCCTGCTGGAAGCCGGTCAGCGTTTGCTCGGCGCCGTCTTCATCCACATAGGTCAGGCTGGAGATGCTGGCCACCACTCCACCGGGCAAGCGGAGAACGCCAGCCGGGAAAGCGTCCAGGCGCAGGCGCAGCGTCTGAGTGCAAAAGCACCGGTTGCAGTACGCCTCCACTGCTGCGCGCGCCTCCGGAATCATGCCCTCGATCTTTGCGTCTTGGGTGTCCGCAGTCACGCGCAAGTGCGCCTTGGCCTGCTCCAGCGTGAGCGGCTCGGTATCGGGTGGGGTGATGACGCGCAGGCTGCTCACTGGCTGGCCTCCACCAATGCATTCGGGTGACGGTTGTGGTCGTAGGCCGCTTCGATCTGTTCGGCAGTGGGCAGCGTCGCGCGCTCGGTGCGGGTGATGTGCACGCCACTGGACGTCGCCGCGAACTCCAGTTCCAGCGTGTCATAGCCATAGAAGCGCTCGGCCTGGCTGTGCATGGCGTCCATCAACGTGCTGGTCTTGGGCATGGAAAGCTGCACGCCACGCGCGGCGGCAACGCCTAGCCACCATTCGACGCAGGCCCGGCCCTTTTCGGCGGTGTGTGCGTCCGGGTAGGTGAAGTCCATCCCGAACAGGGTCAGCTTCGTAGCACCGCGCAGCAGTGCCAGTGCGACGGCATAGGCGGCGGTGCTGTTGAAGTAGCCCATGGGAAACTGGGTCATGCACTGTTCGAGCGGGAACTCGACCAGCGCGGGGAATTCAGGGTGCGCGCGGCTGGTGACCACGGGCACTGGGCTGGTGCGCAGCCAGTCCAACATGCGGGCGATGTTGGAGTCTGGCCGGGCATCTGCGCGGATCTGTTGAATCCGCACGTCGTCCATGTGCACCACGAAGTCACACGCGAACACATCGCCCAGGGCGTTGATGCACCACGTCTGATCGCAGAACGCGCGGCGCCCGCCCGCGCGCTTGGTCAGCTCCAGGTACTGCCGGACCGACGGACCCAGGCCCAGAATGGCGATGTGCATGCGCGTGCCTCTTACGGGTTGGCCACCGGGCCGACGTTGGGCGTGTGCAGGATCGCGGCCGCGGACACGTGACCGGTGCTCGTCGTGCCCGTCTGCACAAACGCCAGTTGCAGGTAGCGTTTGGTGCCCTTGTAGCCCAGGCGCTTGCAGGTCTGTTTGGTGCTGCCCGCGGTGCGCGTCGCGGCCGCGGGCAGACTGAGCAGGGCCTCGGTTCCGATCAGGTCAGTGTCGGCCACGCTGGTCAGCGCGCCGGTCGTGTCGCCCTCCTTGAGCACCGCAGTGACCACGGTGCCGGTGGTGGTGACATCGCCGTAGCTGGCGATGAACTGGACGCCTTCATAGCCGAGACGGTCAATGATCGGGCCGGTCTTGGTGGCATTGGCGCCAATTGCGGCGCCGTAGACCGCGGCCCGCTGTTGCATGTTGCTGTGCAGATCCATGGGTGCTGTTCCTTATTGGCGCAGGCTGTCGGCGTACGCGACGGCTGCAGGGCTGGGGTCGGTCACGTCGGCATAGGTGCCGCGGGCAATCGTGACCACGCTGTTGGCCTTTGCCGGCTGGCCGTCGATCACACAATCGACCAGCACGCGGGCGCGGACCGTGGCGGGTGCGGACGGCTTTTCGCCACCCTTGCCGCCCTTGGGCTTTTCAGCCGCAGCCGCCGCTTGCTCCGCGGCCAGCTGTTCGGGGGTTTTCTCGGACATGAGTTACTCCACGCGGCCGCCGCGCTGGGCGGCCGCTTTTCAGGGCAGGGATCAGCTGGCGCTGTTCTGGTAGTACTTGACGGTGGCGCCGCTGTTGTCCAGCAGGTTCCCGCCCGCGCGCTGCCACGCCAAGAAACCGACCTGTCCCTTTTTGGTGTAGACAGAGTCGGTGAAGCGGAACAGCTGCGTAGCCATGACGTCACGAATGCGGTAGTTGCGCAGTCGTCCATACAGGATCGACTTGGCGTTGGCCGCCATGACGGCGATGTCCTGGTTGACGTTGATCGGATCGTTCAGCAGCGTCGGCAGCGCCGCTCCCGGAACATTGCCGGCACCCACTGCGGGGACGAAGATCGGGCGGCCATCCAGATCCTTGATCTTGCGGATCACCTTGATGGTTGCATCGTTCATCATCCAGCCCAGCCCCGACCGGTAAGCGGGGTCAATGCTGTGCTGCAGATCCACGAGGTCGTCGTAGGTCACGGTGGTGGTCTGACCGGTGGTGCCTGCCTTGCCCAGCCCCGCGCCAGTGACAATGCCGCGCGGCTGCGCGGTCCCGGTACCGGTCGTGAAGTAGGTGTTCTGTGCGCGTGCCAAACGCTCCGCCAACAGTTCGAGAATCACCGCTTCCAGATTGATCTGGGTGTCCTGCAGCAACTCCATGGGCACCGTGACCACCTTCGAACTGAACTTGTAAGTGTTCATGGCGACCGTGCCGAAACTCGGATCCTGATCGTTTGCGCTGACGTTCTCGGGCACCAGCTCGCCGGTGTTGCCGGTGTCGTCCATGGTCGGCCAGTTCATGGCGTTGCCATGCGACGTGCCGAACACGGTCGCCGTGTTGCGCATGCCGCCGAACGCCTTCATAGCTTTGATCAGCTCGGTGGTCACTTCGTCCGCCGTGGTATAGCCGCCCTCGGTGTCGACTCCAGTGGACATTGCGGCGCGGATTGCCAAGGCGCGAACCTCGGCCCAATCGTCCTGGTTCAGCGCCCGGTCGCCGCCGCGCAACCACTTGTTCAGCAGCGTGCGGTGCTTGCCAGCCTGCACCGCTTCCCCGCCGAGCGGTCCGGTGTGGGTCTGGCCGCCCATGTTCTCGAACGACCGCTCCGCGCTCAGGTCCTCGATCTTCTGCAGGCGGACGATCTCGGCGTCGATACGCTCGATCTCGGACAGCTTCGTGTCGTAGGTGGCCTGGTGCTCCGGCTTCCAGCTTGCGCCGGGGTTCTGATCCATCACATTGCGGACTTCGGCGGCCAGGGTGTTGCGCTGGTCCCGCAGTTCCTTGATGCGCTTCATGCTCATGTTGCTTTCCTCTCGAAAAAAAAGCCGCCCAGCGGCGGCTCGGTGAAACGGCGCGGGACCTACCTCACGCCGGTGTTCTGGACAGCAGCGCGAAGCGCCGCATGCGGTCGTTGTGTGCGGCGATGGCCGCGTCCATGTCGGGGGCGGGCTCCGGTGGGTGGTCCGTCAATGCGGCAGGCGCACGGGCATAGGCCGACAGATCCCAGCGGGCCGACTTGGCCGGCGCCTTCTCCGGCTTGGCTTGCACTGAGTCGGCGAACTTCTTGGCGACGGCGGTCTCGGCGTCCAGCCACGTCTCGTCGTCCATCATCTGGGCCAGCTCGGCGCGCTTGATTCCGGTGCGCTGCTCATAGTCACGCGCGATCTCGTTGTCGATCTGCGCCAGTAATTGCGCCTGTTTTTCCATGTCGTGCCGGTCGCCAATCGCCATCGTCCAGCTGTTGTGGATCATCAGGAACCCGCCCTGGATGATGTCGACCCGGTCGCCATGCATCGCAAAAAACGACGCGGCGCTGGCCGCCAACCCGTCCACGTGCATGTGGAACTGGGCCGGACTGCGGTTCATCGCGGCAATCATGGCGCGCGCTTCGAACACATCGCCGCCTGGGCTATCGATGTAGACATCCACAACGTCACCGGCACCGACACCCAGTCGCTGCAGCTCGGACTGGAACCACTCGGCAGTGATGCCGGCGTCGGTCCACCAGTCGTAACCGATCACGTCATAGATGTAGATCGACGCATTCTGACCAGCAGCGGCGGCAACGGCGCGTCGGTCGCGTGGGCGTCCTGCGTTAGCGCGGAACAGTTGCAGGATCTTGGGAACCATCGGGGTTGTCCTCTGAGGTTGGTTTGTCGGTCGCAGGCGGAACGCCGCCAGCCTTGGTCAGTTCGTCGCCACCTGGAAGCGGCGGCAAGTTGTATTCGCCGCGCACTTCGTTCACGGTGCGCCAGCCTTGCGCGCCAGGCCCGCCCAACGACTTTGAGTTGAACTCCGCCTGCGCCTTGAGGTCGCCTGCCTGCAATGCCGCAGGGTCGAAGGCGACGAAATAGCGCTCCCGCACAGGCCAGATTTTTGCGTTCAGCTCCTGCGCAAGGCGGGTCATGTGCGGTTGCAGCGAATACCTGACAAAGCCGATACCGATCTGCTCGATGCCGCTCCCCCATGCGCTGGTGCCCGCCGCTTCGCCGACCATGTGGGGCGGCACGCCGAACGCGCGGCAGATTTCCGAGACCTGCCATTTGCGCGACTCCAGCAGCTGCGCATCAATGGGGCTCAGACTGAGCTCTTGGACGCTCAGCCCCTTGGGCAGCAACAGCGGTTCCGGGTTAAGCCCGCGGCCGCCGTACTTCTCGGTCCAGCGCTCGCGCAGCTCCTTGGCGGCATTGGTCCCCAGCTCGCCGTCCACCTTCAGCGCGTACTGGAAGTTGGCGCCGCTGCCATAGAACTGGCCGGCGAATTCGTCGGTTCGAATCGCGATGCCGATCGCTTCGCGCGCTGCCCAACTGATCACCGAAAGGCTGCTCACGCCATCGAAGCCGAATCCGGCGAAGTGCAGCATGTCGTCGCCGCCACAGCGAAAGAAGGTGCGGCCGTTGCACACGCCGGCTGGGTCGCTGACGTCATAGACCAGCACGCCACCCTGCCGTGATGGCAACACCTGGCAGCGATGCAGCGGCACAAGCTCCCGGATCGTTGGTCCGCGTCGCTTGATGTATGCGAACGCATCACCGCGCAGGAGAACGTTGCCAAGCACCCATTCCCAGAACGCGGCCGCCACCCAACCGTCATACGGTCGCTCGTTCAGCAACCACCACACGTCGTGGTCTACAGGCCGGCGAACCTGACCGTCGCGCTCGTACACCTGAAGCGGCATCGTGGCAATCGCGCCACCGATGATCTGTGTGCACCGAAACACGGTCGCCACCTTCATGGCCGTCGTCGGTGTCACCGACGCGCCTGACGCGCTGGGCTGCACACCAAAGATCTGGCCCATGCGAACCGCGTCGGAACTGGGCACGTCCTGAAACTCCAGGGCCCCGATGTGTGGTTCGACCCGCTGGGCCGGCCGCTCTCGTTTCTCGGTCAGCCATCCGAACATAGGTCACCAGTCGATGAAGCCCGTAATCACGGGCTCAGGTTGTTGTGTCAGCGCCACACCCATCGCCATGAACAGGGCGGCGGCGTGGTCGATCTTGTCGGCGCTCTTGCTGCGGTCTGGCGCGGTATTGCCGTTGGCGTCCTTGCGCGCGACGAGGTTTGCCATGCAGAACACCAGCACCGGATCGTCGTCGTAGGCAAACGTCCTGCCGCAGTACGCCAGCTCAAGCGCTTGCATGGCCGGGTGGTACGACTTCGGTCCCTGGATGAACTGCACCATCGGCGCGCCCTTGGCGATCAGGCGATTGCACAAGTCCTGGGAGTTCCACTTGTCGAACGCGATGGCTTGCACGTTGAACCGCTCGCGCAGCGCATCAATGTCCCGCTCGATCACTTCGTAGTCGGTGACGTCGCCTTCCGTCTCGATCATGTGACCGGACGCCACCCAACCGGCGTAGCTGACAGTGCCGCGCTCGGCGCGCTTGGCCACCGATGCCTGCGGAACGTAGGCCCGGCCCCAGGTCAACCACGTGCCGTCCAGGCGCCACACGACGCGGATTGCAGTGAAGTCGCCGGTGCTGGCTAAGTCCATGCCGATCCAGCACGGCACTGCGCGCAGCGCTTCGAGGTCCAGCGTGGTTGCGCACCGCGTCCACTTCGTCAGATCCGTCCAACCGCTGGCCACGCTCGCCGGCCGGTTGAGCCGCTTGATCTGGAACTCGGCGAGCTTGCTGGGCATGCCAGCCGCCTCGACCGCCTCCTTGGCGATCTCTGCATGAAGGAACGGGTTGACCCGCATCAGCGGGTTGGCTTTCTCCCAGCAGTCGCGGTCGAAGTCCTTGTCGTCGACGTCGACGGCATAGATCACGAACAGGAAGTGTTCGGCCTGCAGCACACCTTCCAGCACGCGGTGCGCCCACTTGCGCAGTTCCGGCCAAGGGCCCGGTGTGTCGTAGCCCTCCGTCGTGGTGTAGAGGAACAGCGGGTTGCGTCGCGCGCCTGCTGCCGACTTCAGGACGTTGAGCAGGTCCGGGCTCTTGTGCGCATGCACCTCGTCCAGCTCGCATGCGCTGGGGTTCAAACCGTCCTGCGTCGACGCCTTCGCGTGGATCGGCTTGAACGTTCCGCCTGTCTCATGCCGCGCAATTGCCTTTGCGAAGGGCTCCAAGAGGAACGCTTCGCGCAGGTCGGCAGACATCTCCACCATCCGCTTGGCAATCTTCCAGACAATGGCCGCCTGGTCGTACGTCGTCGCCGCGCTGAGAATCTGAGCTCCAGGCTCATCCTCACCGCAAAACACGTACAGCAAGATCGCTGCCGCCAGCGTGCTCTTCGCGTTCTTTCGCGCAACCGCCAGCAGCGCGCTGGTGAAGCGGCGGCCACCCTCCAGATTGCGGAACCCGAAGAGCTGCACGACAAACCACACGTGCGACTCATGCAGCACGATGTTCGGCGTCTCCCAAACGCCCTCGACGTGCGGCAGCAACTCGATGAACAGGCAGGCGCGGCAGGCCTCGTCCGCATCGAATCGAAACGGCGCGCCGCGCTTGCGCGCCAGCTTCCGGTCGGCCAGGTATCTCTTGGCCGCCAGCTTGATCCACTTGCCGAATCGCTTGCCGCGACTGGTCGCCGCTGCGTGCGCGTAGGCGTCCGCAATAGCGACGAAGTCACGCGGGCTTTCCACCTCGTCGCGTGGCGGCGAAGGGGTTTGCTTTCGGCGTGTCATTGACCGGCTTCACTTTCCCGCGTGCGACCGGGGCCAGGCCGAAGTCGTTTTGCATGTTGCGCAGCGTGCCCAGCAAGCTCGCGGTGGGCGTCTCACCGGCGTGGAACAACTGCGTGATCTTTCCCTGCAGCGCGCAGAGGTTGGCCAATGCTGAAAGGTCGGCATCCGTCAGCAACCGGTTTGCCATCAAGATCGGTACCAGCCGCTTCCACTCCCTTACCGCGTGCACGTTGGGCAACCAGTCCGGTGGATCTGGCGCTACCGCTACCGGTGGAATGTCAACGGACGGCGGAGCCTCACGGCACTTCTGCTGTGTGCCCGCGACCGCCTTCAGGTGGGTCGGCTTGCGGGGGTTGGCCATGGGGTCCTCAAAAAACCGTTTTTCCGAACTGCACGCGCGAAAATTTGAC
>JACCDR010359898.1_pt1 | contig 19173 bp, 41 predicted proteins | sample 7446431 | NCBI WGS metagenome assembly JACCDR01 (sample SAMN15323443, study PRJNA562643) | freshwater metagenome | isolation source: river surface water | place: USA:Blue River Watershed | collected 2017-08-17 | reverse complement strand
GAGATCCGCGACGCGCTGGCCCCGTTCGACAGCGGTGTTCGGCCTGACGTTGCAGCGGAGGGTTGAGCGATGGCGAATCTTCTTGCGTTCATTCTCTTCACCTCATCTGCGATCAACGCAGCGAATTTCGCGGCGGACGGCTCACCTAAGTCCCTTGGCTTTGCTGTGTGGACCTTCGGCATCGCCATCATTGTCTGCTTTCTGATGATCGAGCCGAGCGACAAGAAATGACCACAGCATCTCCCTTCCACCTGGGCAGCCGCAACGGCACCCCGCATTTCCGTTTTGTCGACACGAGGGTCAACGCCATGAACGAACCCGACTTCGCAGAGACGCAGCCGTCCATGCCCGCCCCGTTCTACGGCACGGCCACTGGGCAGCATCGCCACCTCCCGCCGCCGTCCGTGAGAGCCGGGCGCCTGTTGGTCTTGGCTGTCACCTTGGTCAGCCTCTGCGCCGCACCGATCATCTTCTTTGTGAAGTGAATCCACATCCGGCTCGCATCTCACCCATGCGGCAAGTCCCGCGCAACCTCGCAGACGACAAGCCGATTCACACCGGCCTGCCGGTCAACGACATGCGGCACATCGTGCTGACGACGGTGTTGAACTCGCTGCGCAAGCGGGGCCTCGTGACAATGCGCGTCGACACCACCCACCAGATCACCCAGCAGGGGCGAGATGCCCTTGAGCAATCAACGAGGACAGCGCAATGAGCACCAACCCCTTCAAGGCATTCGTGCCGTTCGTCGTCAACAGCGCAGCCCACGAGCAGAGCCCCGACGATCTGCAGGTGACGGACCCGAGCGGCGGCGATTGGCGGCGCATCGGCTTGGCCGAGCCCATCAAGGGCGAAGGGCTTGAGGTGCATCTGCAAGGCCGCGATCGGATGTACGGGGTGCAGATCAACGAGCGCATCCTGCCCGGCAAGGTGCGTGACGAGGCGCTCGCCAAGCTCGTTGCCAAGACCGAGAAACAGGACGGCCGAAAGGTCAGCAAGAAGGAATACGCCCAGTTGCGCGAGCAGGTCGAGTTCGAGTTGCTGCCCAAGGCGTTCATCCGCCGCACCGTCGTGCCGGTGATCTTCACCAAGCTCGACGCGCAACGCGACTTCATGCTCATCTGCACGGGCAGCGCCAAGCGGGCCGACGACTGCGCCTCGGTCATGCTGGCCTTGTACGGTGATGCCCTCAAGGCGAGTGCGCTGCAGGTCAATGCGCCGTTGCCCGGTCAGTTCCGCACCCTGGCGCTCGGCGAGTCGTGGGGCACCGAGCAAGACGGGATGCTCGCGGACTTCGGCCCCACCGACAGCATCGTGCTCAAGGGTTCGGACAAGAAGCGCATCAGCATCAAGGACAAGCCGATCGACGAGAAGGACGTACAGGACATCGTGTCGCTCGCCGAGTACAACGTGGTCGAGATGGGCATGGCCTACGGGCACGAGTGGGACACCGCACCCGTGCTCACGTTCACCGTCAGCGGCTCGCTCATCTTCAAGCGCATCGAGACCCCAGGCATCAAGACCACGGGCAAGGACTACGACCTGCATGCCCACGCCACCTATGTCTCGATGGAGTACCGCAAGATGCTGATTGACTTCATCGAAGCGTGCGGCGGCTTGGCCGGGTCGTCCACATCAGGTGCAGACGAGGACGATGAGTTGTGAGCCGCGCAGATTGCTATTACAGCGACGGATCGCCGCGCGCCTGCCCCGAATGCGGTCACCCCGAGTTCACAGAGAAAGTGAAGGACTTCATTGACTTCGGTGTGCCCGGCGGTGGCCCGCCCACGGAGGTGCAATACAACTGCGCCAAGTGCGACGCGATCGTTGCGTACTGGGCATACGGGGGTTTTGACCCGGCCTTCAGTGGAGCCGCCTAATGAGACACATCCACGTTGAGATCAATGTGGCGGACATGCACGACTGCCGCGGCAATGTCGAGATGGAGACCCGCATCTTCACGACACTCGCGAAGGCCGAGATCCCGATGGACGCGGCGGCCTTGATGCGAGGGCAACTGCTGGTCCGACACGGGAAACTCGACTTCACCTACTACGCCTGCTCTGAGAAGTGGGTATTCGATTGGACGGGGGAACTGTGAGCGAGAAGTACACGCCCGAAGAACTGCGCGGCAAGGCTCGTGTCGTGCTCAACGCCCGCAATCAAGGCAGCCCCCGCTACGAGGTCGTCCTGCTCATGCTGATGATGCGTCTCGGCACCATGGATCGTCAGGCAGTGGAAGACCAGATCGAGGCACTCGCGGAATGAGCAACGACTCACAACGGCACGCCTTGCCGACTGACACCCGCTCATCGTGGCAGGAAGGCGCGACAGCCGCACGAGCGGGCAAGCAGTTCAAGGACAACCCCTACAGCCCGTTGAACTACCACTTCGTGACGTGGGGCAACGGATGGCTGATGGCCGCCCACCAGATCGCCAAGGAAAACGACGAGGAACTGTAATGGGCTTGCGTTGGAAGAAGCACGAGAAACTGACCGGCCTTGCTGCTATTGGCGCAGGCCCACGTGGAAGTGATTACCACGATGGTGTCCGCACATTTGCTGCGGTTTACCCGATTGCAGGTGCTCGTTCATGGATTACTGTTGGCTGGCACTTTGTCATTCCCAGCGGTAGTGGAATACCGTACTACAACACGGCCGGAAAGCCTGTGCCCGACGAAATCACAGCGAAGCGGGATGCCGAGGCACACGTCAAGGCCGCATTGCAGAAACTTAAGGACGAGGAACTATGAGAGCCGCAACCACCTTCAAAGAGATCCTCGATCAGCGTGGGCGCATCCTGCTGTTCACGCCGAACGCCATCGTCGGGCTCAGGTTCGAGCAGGCCGCCGAGCGAGCCAGCACCCCGGTGATCCACACCCGCGGCTGGGCGGATGTCTACGGGCCGCTCGCCCTGTGGCACCGCATCCATGCGTCCCGCGAGGTGGGACTGCTGTCGTGCGATCAGCATCGCTACGTGATGGAGGTGAAGCGGGAGATCCCCGCAACCGACGTGGTGTGGGTCGGCGCCATGGGGCACCCGCTCAACGAGCCGATGCTGTGGCTGCGATTCAGCACGGCCATGGGGAAGGCGGGCCACTCACCTGAAGTGCGCCTGTGGACGTGTGCGGAGGGGGCGGCGTGACCGACCACAAGCGGCTGCAGGACGTGGCCCCGTACACCCGGGAAGACCTTCCACGTATCAGCACCCCCTGCCCGGCTTACTCGGGCTTCGTGGCCGCCATCCAGACCTACAACGGGGAGCCGATCATCGTGATGGCGGCCACCCGGTCAGCCCTGGTCGATGCAGTGCGCGAGATCAACCCGCGCATCAGTCGCCTGGACTTGTCGCTGTGCCACAAGGCCAGCATCATCAGCGATCAGTACATCGATCGCAGCAAGGAAGAGGACGAGGAATTGTGAGCAAAGTCATGATCGTTGAACGGACACTCGCGCCGATCACAGACAGCCAGATCGAGGGCTCTTGGTCATGCGTTGAGCCTAGCGGTCAAGCGGCCGACATCAAGCATCTCCGCAATCTTGCGAATGTCATTGAGCGGGCGCGTCGAATCAACCAAGAACTGTGTTGCACGCCTCTGCGTCATCGCATTGACGAAGAACTTTGCACCGCATGGCGCACGATCGACTACCAACTGAAGACGCTGAAGGTGGGCGAATGACCGACGAAGACGACACCCCGCCACCCGTCGTGCCCTTGAGCCGGCAGATCGGCAGCATCGAGCAAGTCGAGGCGATGGATGACGACGAGCTTGAGCGCATGGAAGCCGCGCACGAGGCCGAGATCATCAAGCTCGACAACCGCATCCAGTTCGGCAATCGGGCGGGCCCCAACTGCGCTGCAGCACTGCGTGTTCTCCGCTTGCACAAGCACTGGGTCACTCGCGAGATCCGGCGTCGCCGCGATGCCGATCGAGCCGTGCGTCAGGAAGAACAACTCAAGGAGATCCGCGCCAACCGGGAGACCCGCAAAGAGGCACGGCAGGCATTCACCGAGCACAGTCAACGCTCGATTCAAGCTCGCCGCGAACGCATCGAACTCGCCAACGACGAGAACCAACGTCAGATGACGGCCTTCAAGCGTCTCGTGCGCGAGTACGTCGGTGAAGCGGTGTACCTGTCACTGTGGGAGCGGGTGCAGGCCGAACTGAAGCAGCAGGAAGCAGCAAGATGACCAGTCCAATTAACATGATTTTGCATTGCCCGAACTGCGGGCTGCAGCACATCGACGAGCCAAGTGACGATGCTTACGAGGGCAATCCGCCGACGTGGACCAACCCGCCTCACCGCTCGCACCTCTGCCATGGTTGCGGGCACATCTGGCGGCCTGCCGACGTGCCGACCAACGGCGTCGAGTGCATCACCACCAAGGGCAAGAACGACTCGCCGCTCCCATGGGAACCTCCGATGACCGAGGAACAAGGGTACGTCATTGAAGCGGTGTGGCAGTTCGTGCCAGAACTCAAGGCGCGCGAAGATCACTTGATCGTACTGACGCCCGCGCAACTGGAAACGGTGCTGCGCCGCCTAGGCTGGCACGCACCATGCGATGCGCGGAAAGGCGTCTTGCCGACTGCGACACGGCCCGCTATCCCGCTCGAAGCAATCGGCAAACTCGTGAATGCTGCGATGGAGCAAGCCGTTGCGAATGGCGCGAACAGCGTGTCTATGCCAGATGAGATTGTTGAAGCCGCCCAGTGGTTGGCCGACATGCCGAAGGAAGTGAAATGACCAACCCCCAACCCATTCGCGTCGAGATCGATCACTCGCGCTTCTGGACGCTGAATCAACCCGTCCACTGGCATGTCCATGTCTCGAAGGTGCTCCGCGACGCGGGCATCCCGGTGGAAGGTGGCTTGCAGTTCCAATCGATCCCGCACGGTCGGCTGACCATGTGGAACGAATGGCGCAACGGCAAGCGGTGGTGCGTGTACGAGTGGCAACCCATGCCCGGTGAAGATGACGAGGAACTGTGATGACCTACGACGACATCAGCATCGACATCGAGACGCTCGGCCGCAGATGGGATGCCCCCGTCATCAGCATCGCCGCCGTCCCGTTCAACTGGAAGACGGGCGACACGGCCAAGGTGCCGTACTACGCTGAAGTCGACATCGACTCGGCCATTCGCGCCGGACGGGTCGACGGCAGCACCTTGCAGTGGTGGATGCAGCAAGGCGAGAAGGCACGCCGCATCTTCGACAAGGACGACACCAAGAAGGTGTCGCTCGCCACTGCGCTCGATGGACTGGCGGTTTACCTGCGGCAGTACCCGGGCGCTCGCCCTTGGGGCAACGGGGCAACCTTCGACATCACCATCCTTGAGTACGCCTATGCGCATGGTGGAGTGGGTTTGCGGCAGCCGTGGCACTTCTACGAGATCCGCGACATGCGAACCATCGTCGAGGCGGCTGACTTCGACAAGCAGTCGTGGCCCTTCCCGCGTGACGGCGTGGCGCACAACGCCTTGAGCGACGCCACCTATCAGGCCACGGTGATCGCCGCATGCCGGCAGAAGATCGCTCGGGCACTGGGGCAGTTGCCGCCCCTCAAGCCTGCGAAGGCGCCTGCCCTCGCGACCACGGAGGACGAGGAACTGTGAACCGCGGTTGCTACGCCAAGAATCCGAACAGCATGCGGCAGCGGATCGAGGATCTGCTGCTTGAGCACGGCGGCATGACGCTTTCTGATCTGATCGACGAGCTTCCCGAGTTCACGAAAGGCGGCATCAGCAAGACCATCTGCGATCTGCGCGATGCTGGCGCCATCTATGTCAAAGACTGGGAGATGACGCAGCCCGGCCAGAAGCGTCACCCTAGGCCCGTGTGGGACCACGCGCAGAACAGCAAGCGGCAACCCCCGCACAACAAGGCCCGCCCGATGCCCGTGAGCAACGCAGTTCGGCTCAAGAAGCGCCGCGTCGAGCGCAAGCAGTTCGCCGTGCAGAGCCGCTATATGTTCAAGTTAGCCAAGGCACCATTGCCTGCAGCGGAGTGAGCATGCGCCACGAGTACGCATCCGAACACAAGACTGTCTCGTTCATGGTCGATGAAGGTGTTGACCGTGGTGCGATGAAGCGAACGATCACGATCCTGCAGAACCGCATCGACGAGTGCCGTCGCTTCTACCCGTGGCCGGCTCTCATCGAGTCGCTTGAACGCGACAAGGCCCGACTCATCGCTCGCCTGGAATCCATGAAGACCTAATGACCCTGCGCATTAGTCAGTCATTTCAAATGACTTGTCGCATTCCACATTCGGTTGTATCGTCCGCTTCACGTTGAGCCCGGAGAGAACGGATGCCGAAGAAGACCACGAGGAAGTCAGTCGCTGAAGCGTTGAAGGCGGCCATCGAGCATGGCGCCAAGAACCCTGAAGTGACCACGCGCGACGCCCTCGCCTTCACCTGCGGCTATCTCCGTGGCGACGAACCCGAACTGAGCAAGTTGCTCGACCAATTGCTGACGGCCACGGCCCATCGCGAAAGAAGGATCTGAGATGAACAACGAAGACGGTGGCGAAATCATCGATCTGCGCCAGCCACGCGCCGACCCCATGACCGTGCGGACGATTGCCGTGACCGGCATCGAAGCCATGGTCTGCGAGGACATCGCTGCCCGTCAGCAGATGGGCATCAAGAGGTACGGTCAGCAACTGGTCGACAACCCGGCCGCGCACATCGAGCGCCTGCAGCATGCCTACGAGGAAGCCCTTGATCTGGCGAACTATCTCAAGTGGGCGATCGAGCAGATCAAGCAGCGGGAAACCCTGTGATGATCCGCAACCCTTTCCGCTCGATCAGTCCTGCCGAGATGCTGCAGCGGCAACTCGACGATGCCCTCAAGCAGCGCATCGAGAACCAAGCGACGCTCGAAGAGTACCAACACAACGTCACGATGCTGAATGCGCGAATCGCCCGCATTCGGCGTGAGATCCAGGCGATGAACACCGAGACTCAAGAGGAATCCCGCCAATGACCATGAACACAGGCGACGTGAGCCGGCGCATCGGCGTGCCGGTCACTGCCGAACTGCTGCAGGAACTCGGCTTCACGCCCACCGGCAAGGACAAGCGTGCCGTGCTGTGGGACGAAGACGACTACCCCGCGATGTGCGACGCCCTGGGCCGCTGGATCTTCGGCCGCAAGGCGATGCCGATGCAACCCAAGCCCGCGGCAGCACCGGCCAAGGGCAAGCCCAAGGCCAGCGCCAGCAAGCCCGCCGATGACGACGAGGAACTCTGACATGCCCACCAAGAAGACACCCCATCTCAAGCTCGTGACTGGCACCGAAGTGTCGGGCACGGTCGTGATCAAGAAGTCCGTCTTCCACGCCAATGAAGACGGCACGACCGAGACCAAGGTCATCGGCGTCAACCTGCACACCGACTCGGACACCTTCGAGATCGAGTTGCCCGAGCACCTCGCCGACTACCGGACTGGGCCCGGCGACAACACGCTGCGGCAACTGCGCGCCACCACGGCAGCCGAAGTTGTGTCTCGGTACGAGAGCATCAGCGAGAACTACAGCCGTTGGCGCCTGTCGCTCAACGGCGAGCGACTGCTGTGGGTGGGCACGAACGCCAAGGTCAGCGAGTTCGCTCGAAGCGTGTTCGGCATCGACGCATCGGTGGCGCTCGGCGTCAAGTCGGTGTCCCGCTACGCCGACAAGACGCACGGCGACTCCATCGTGGTCATCGACGAGCAAGGCAACCCGAAGGGCGACCTGACACCTGTCGCGCTCGCCAATCCGATCCTCATCGCCGACACCCCCGAAAATCGCGCCAAGGTGCAGTCGCTGATCGACAGCATCGCCCAGGCTGCAGCGGTGATCGACGGCGCCCGCGCTGCCACCGACCCGGCTGCCTACATCCAGGCGATCAACGACAAGTGGTCGACCGAGACGCCCGTGCAGCCGGACCTGTTCACTTCGGCGACACCCGCCCCGCCGCCCGCCGCCAATCCCGACGACGAAGAACTCTGACCCCCAACCCCTGACCCAAACGGAGAATCACACCATGGCTACCACCAAGAAGACTGCCCCCGCCGCCACCAAGAAGTCGGCTCCCCCGAACCTCAAGGTCTTCAAGAAGACCGAGATCCGCACCGACTACAAGCCGGGCACCCGCGTGAAGGTGACGCGGCGCACGGGCGAGTTCAAGGGCTTCGTCACCGGCCACAAGGACACGCCGACCGGCCGCTTCATCTCGATCAACATCGGCACGAAGCAGGTGCCCATCATCCACGAGGCCCGCCCGGCCAAGGTGCGGGGGTTCTGATCATGATCGGCAGCAAGAACGCAGGGCTTCGCGGCGTGCTCGCGATGGCGCTCGGGTTGGCGGCGAACGCGCAATCTGCATTCGATGGCCTGAGCCTGCCTCGCACGGCAGCGCCGTCTCGCACCAAGACGCGCGGCGCGTTTCCGTACACCGACAAGGCCGGGTTGTCCCACGGCCGAACCGGCGACAAGCTCGCCCGCAAGGCCGCCAACGGCACCATCGGGCTTCGCAACCGTGGCCCCTACGCTGCGTGGCATCTGTACCCGAAGGCACGCTGATCATGCACAGGGGCACGCCGACGAAGTTTCAACGGTGCTTCTACTCGATCAGACGGGGTGGCGCACAGCACGATGGCATCGCTGCGATCTCGACCGGAAGTGGCGCAACTTCCCTCGGGTTCGGAGTGTCGGATGTCGCGTGGATCATCTCGTGCAAGACCGGCGAGAAGTTGCCCGACGTTTGGGACTACAGACTGATCGACACGCCGCTGTCTCACATCGACATCCTGTACAACCCCTGACCCGCTTCCAGGGCTAGCCGGCACCCGCTTCAACGTCGGCATCTTCATAGAGGAAATCATGAAACGCATTCAATCTGGCTTCACGCTCATCGAACTCATGATCGTGATTGCGGTCATCGGCATCTTGGCGGCAATCGCCCTGCCGGCGTACCGCGACTACACGATCAAGGCCAAGATGTCCGAGGCCCTGCTCGCGGCATCTGCCTGCCGCACCACGATCACCGAGACCGTTCAGACCGCAAGGGCGTTGCCGAAGGGCGGCACCTGGGGTTGTGAGGTGGCTGACGGCAAGGGCACCACCTACGTCAAGCAGATCGACACGAACGACAACGGCATCATCACGGTGACGGTGACAGGCACGAAGGACTCGACGATCGACGGCAGCACCATCACGTTGCGTCCGTTCGAGGACACCTCAATGACCAAGGACCCGACCCCGGGTGCCAATGTCGCGGCATGGCGCTGCGGCAACGTGGGCGACGGCACCACCTTGGCCAAGCGGTACTTGCCCGGCTCGTGCAAGGGCTGATCGGCTATGCGATGCACGACTTGTGGTGCAGCAACCCGGGTCATCGAGACCCGGGATGTCGAATCCCGATTCGTCATCCGGCGTCGCCGGGAATGCTTCAACGGACACCTGTTCAACTCGTTCGAGGTGGACGAGTCATTGCAGGGTGTCGTGATCAAGATGGCAACGCGGCGCAACCGCATCCAGGCGATCGAGCGCCGGATTGCTCGTTGGTATCGTGATCAGGACATCGTGCGTCGAGCGCGAGCAGGTGAGAAGGTGCTTGCGATTGCCGTGGATCTCGGGATGCCTGAGTCGACGGTGGCGCACATTGTTCGCAAGCATGAGATGTCTGAGAGGTGATCATGGCAGTGGAAGACTGGCAATTGACGCAATACCAAATGGCAGCGTCATCCGTGGTGCAGAGCCTCGGGGGTAATCCTTTCGAGCCTGTGCCGTGGCCCGATGGCAGCGTCAAGCCGTTGTGGATGATGCAGGCAGTCAAGTTGCACGAAATGCGCTTGATGCAATGTGCGTTGCATGACTATGGGCCGTATGGTCCGGTCTGAGAGGTGATCATGAGCCCGATTGAACGCCACCCGGTACAGACGCCCCGCCATTGGCGCGGGCAAGCCTACGCACCGAAGGCGGTGACGATGGCCGCCTATGAGGTGTACTGCCACGTCCACGCGCCGCAGGAGGCGCTGGTGACGGGCGAGTGTCGCGGCGGCTTCTCGACCGGCGAGCTGATCGCGTTCCTGTACGCGCGCAGTTTCCCGAAGGCGGAATGGCGTCGCCGCGTGGACGAGGCTTTCAAAGGCGCCGAGAACCTGTGACACCCAACGTCGAATTGACCGGGCGCCTGTAGTGAGTGACCGAAGCGCGCTGCCGTTGCGCGCTCCGGTCGAATTTGGTGTTAGGCCTGCGGGCTTGGAGAGCGGAAATGGATGAACGAGACGCCAATGCACAAGGCCTGGAAGTGCACCGCCGGGACATGGCATTCGTGCGCGGCTACGTAACGTGCACAACCTGCGGCTGCAACTACCACTGCGCAGACGACAGGCCCGGGAACCGTGTGCCGACCTACTGCCAGCGCTACGGCATCCACATCGACCCAGCCGCGACGGACGCGAACATTCTGCGCGCTGAAGCCTGCGACCAATGGGTGCACGAGGCGCTGGACAGAAACAAGGTGGTGCACCCAGACCACGCATACCGCTACGACAAGTGGCAAGAGAAATGAGCAGGCCTAACGACCAGGTTGAACGGGGCGCCGCGCCCCAGTAGCCGGAGCGCGCGGAATGCCGTGCGCCTCCGTTCGAACCGCCAGTTCGGCTGGCGGCAGATGCAACAGAAAGGACATGAGCATGTGGAAGGCATTAACACTTGCGGCAGCAACACTGCTTGCTGCGTGCGGACCCGATCCAGACATGGCGATGCAGACACGTCAACCCCTGGCCGCAACCGCGGCGCCAGTCTCCGAAGGCGACAGGGTGACCGTTGAACGCATCGGAGTGTTTCGTGATGACTTGGCCTACAACGAGCGGCGCGGCGTGTACGTGATCCGCGACAAGGCCAGTGGGCGAGAGTTCATCGGTGTCAGCGGCATCGGCATCACCGAGGTTGGATCGCACATGCAGCCAGCCGGCAAGGGGATGATCAGGAAGCAGGACGAGCGATGACCGGCCTGAAGCCGAACTCCAATTCGGCCGCAGATCCTGCGGCGTAACACCGCTATCCGCAGTGACGCACCGCGGTCAGACCACGGCCGCGACAGCCGGCTCCCGGCTCAGCGTCACGACGATCGCACCCGGGTCAACCGTCACCACGCTGAACAACCGCGTGTCGGATGAAAGCGTGACGAACAAGTCGGGCACCAGATCGATCTGTGGCGCTTCAACCGACCATGCGAGCGAGACGTCACTTTCCACAATCATGATGAACCTCTTGGAAGTTGATCAGCGAGCGACGCGAGTGATGAACGTCGGGATCTGCGTGAAGCGGACGGACAACGTGACTCGAACAGGAACATCGGTTGTCGTCACAACCCATGAAAGCGTGCGATCCCGCTCCACGGATGCGCGGGTCGTCCAGGCGAGCATGGCGTCGTTGATCACCGATGTGACCGCACCGACTGCCCATGCAAGGTCTCGATCTGCGATGGCAGCACTGCGGACAAGCCACGACATCGGTTGATCGGATAGCACCTGCCCCGCACTCAAGACTTGCCACGCGAGCGAGCGATCGGCCTGCGTGGTTGAACGCACGAAATAGGCTAGTGGCGCGTCGGCCTGCGTGGTTGAACGCACGGCGTAGGTCAGTGGTGCATCTGCCTGCACGGCAGACCTGACAAGCCACGACATCGGTTGATCGGATAGCACCTGCCCTGCACTCAAGACTTGCCACACGAGCGAGCGATCGGCCTGAACGGCACTACTCACCGTGTAGGCAAGCGATTGATCGCGTTGCGCGGCAGCGAGGACAGAGTAACTCAACCCTTGATCGCGCGAGACCTGGGTGTAATCACCAACGCCGAGAACGATGATCTCGCGATCGGTGTACTGCGGCGTGCTGAATGCGAGCAGGGAGTAGTCGAAGAACCGCGCAATGTTGGTTGCGCCCCCCGGTGGGGTGTAGATATACGTCAGATCCTCGAAGACTTGCAGCGTCCCGTCGATCGGCAGTGTTGTGATGTTCCACCGCAGTTCGGTGTCGCTGTCGGCCGGGAAAAGCAGATCATCGAGAACAGGGCTGCCGCCATCCGTGCCTGCAGATGGCACGTCGGCGCCTCGAATGCCGTGACCCCGATAGTCCGACGACAGCCAGTTCGGTGCGACGAGTTGCGTGGTGTCTGAAAGCCACGTCATGAATCAAGCTCCGGTGGCGAAGCCGAAACCTTGCTGACCACCTGCCTCGCGCCAACGCATTTCATAGTTCGTCCCGGCCACGAGTGATGCGTTGTTGAAGCTGAACACGCCGAGCGAGTCCGTCGACAGGCCGGTGACCGTGAGCAATCGATCTCCGGTCGTGGTGTCGTAAACGCGGACCCAGGTCAATGCCACGGATGCAGCAACCACGGGCACGCCGGCTACGGACACGTTGCGCACCAACGGTTGCGATGTCAGCGTTGCACCTGCCGCTGACGTGGCCTGCGAGAACGAAAGGATGTCATCCGACAGATTGCCGGATGGGTCGATCGCCTGGACACGAATTGCGTAGGTCGTGCCCGCCGTCAGCCCGCTGAAGGTGTAGTTCGCACTACCCCATGTGATCGGGTACGTGGCGCCACCGTCCGTGCTGATCTTGTACAGCACGGTGCCACTGTTATCGGTGGCAGGCGTCCACGAAAGTTGGAAACCACTCGCAGTGACCGTGCCGCCGACGAGCGAGATGGACGCACCGACCGGAAACATCGGCTTGGTGGTGTCGCCGCCACCCCCGCCACCGCTGACGATCTGGACGACACCGCGAGGCAATAGCCCCGTTGAACTCCGTTGCGAGAGTTCGCCGTTTGGGAGCAGACGGGCAGGCATCAGGCCACCGCAGTTTCTTCAGCCACGTACACCGTGCTGCTTGCTTTGTTGAGCACTGGCACGCCGACTGCATCGCTGCTGTAGCCTGCAGTCAAGGTGACGGCCAGCGCCTGCCGAATGGGCGTGGTCAACCCGGTGGTGGTCCACGGGGTCGTGCTCGTCGTTTGCGCGGCAGGCGTCGCTACGTAACTTGCGGCATTGTCGGTCAGCACTACCCCAAGGCCAGATCCGGCCGTGTTGAGGTAGTCCGCTTCGAGGTACATCTCGGCGTCGGTCAACGTCACGTTGTCGGTTGCAACGTCCAGGGTCAGCGTCTGCGCCGAGGTGCCAACCGGGATCATGCTCGGAATGCCGCGCAGCGGATTGGCGACGCTGCAGTTCGCGTTGCTCGCCATTCGGTAACTGCGCGTCTGTGCTGTCACCTTGATCACGCTCTCGTCGCGGATCGTGCCGGCGAAGTCCTCGATCCACGCTTCGTAGATCGTCGCGCCACTGGACGCTTTGATCAATTCGACGCGATCGCCGACCTTCAACTGACCGCTTGCCACGGGGGCGCCCGTCCAAGACGCCGGCAATTTGATTCGCGTAAACCGAGTGAAGATCGAGCCACCTCCGATTGTCGTGACCAAGTTGCCAGCAGCGGTCATGCCCGCCGACACATCGAAGTCTCGCACCAGCACAGTGCCGCCTCGGGTAGAGACCCCCGTGGAAAAGATCCCGGAGACCGCCGTGCCCGATCCATCGAGCGATCCACCGGCAATGCGCAAGTTGTAATCGGACTGAATGCGCTGATTGACGTGCGAGAACTTGAAGACCGAATTGATCACGGTGGCAATCGATCCGCCTGCTGCCGTGAAATTTCCGAATTTGACAGCCGCGTTGGTATTGGCGCCAGTCAATTCAAAACGGCAGGCACTGAATACCTGCGCGTTCCCATTCGCGGCTGCGAAAGCGGGGATGCCTGTCGAGACGGTCGATGATCGAAAGGTGATCCCGTGACAAACGAAGTTACCGCTGACACTGAACGTGGTGCCTGTCACGTCGATCAGCGCACCCGTAGCCGCCCCGGAGTCACCTGCGGCGCCCGATTCAGTGACGCACACGATGCGACTCGGGTTGGCGACGGTGCCTGGAATGGTGACACTCAACGAGGCAGGGGCCTCGCTGTGCGTGCTCGACACCTTGATCGTGTCGCCGGCCGCCATGGCGGCTGCGGCAGCGGCAAGCGACGGCAGCGCCTTTGCCCACGTGTCGTAGGGCGCCGTGCCGCTGCCGGTGTGCTTCATCAGGTAGGTTGGCATTGCGATTCCTCAGTTGATCAGAGCCCGGCCATCGGGCCGATGCGGGACTCGGCGACGACGACCCCGGTGATGTCGAGATCCCGATACACACTGTCGTCGGTCACACCACCGTGAAAGATGTTCATGCCGGCGTACACGTGACCCAACGGCGTGATCGGACGGGACGTGCCTGCCTTGAACGGGACATTGAGCACGGGCAGCGTGCGAAAGACCATGCCGGTTCGCTCGTACACAAGCCGGCCGTCCAGCCACGTGCGCAACTCGCCATCGGGCAGCCACTGATCACCGTCCACGCTGTTGAGCAGGCATTCCTGCTCGATGCAATACCAGTGACCTGCGTAGATCACCGAGCCCAAGCCGCCGCGCTGCCCCCATGCGTATTCATGCGCCAAGGACGCTGCGTAGTTGTAGCCGGGCGGGTTGTAGCCATAGTCATAGAGATGCCACGACACATACCAGCCACCTTCGCCTGGGCCGCCAATGCCCTCAGCGCACTCGATCCAACCGCTGCGGAACTGCGTGCCACGGGGGCCGCCCGCAGTGCCCGAGTACCCGCCATAACCGTTGTGATGGCCGCCCGGAGTCAGGCCAAACTTTCCGCCCAGGTCGTTCCACTTGGCCTGCCCGCCCACCTTGTCTGCCCAACACTGAATGCGGCTTGCCGGCGTCGGCCGCCCGCGAGGGTAGGACAGGCGCATGTAGTGGCGCGTGAACAGCCGGCGCTGCTTGTAGATCCGCTCAGGCGGCATGTACAGGAAAGCATGACTGTGCAGCGTGCCACCGTAGCCGGCCACGTCGCCGGTCTGGATGTCGCGCAGTTCGCCGTTGGCCCCCTTGACCTGATCTGGCCGCATGCTGACTCGGATCGCGCCCAGGTCGGGGTGCAACGGCTCGAACCCGGCGTCACCCGGCCGCACGTAACTCCACGTCTTCGTGATGCCGACCCACTTGCCGAGTCCGACATGCGGGAGCTTGGTGAGATCGGAGGCGCCCGTCCCGGCGATCAGCCCTGGATCGAAGTTCCGCTCATCGTCGGTGTTGACGCGATGATCGGACACGAAGTCTGACAACGATGCGTCGGCCACGTAGCGATGGGCGTGAATGACTTGCGGATGGGCATTGACGCCCAGGTCCAACGGGTAGTCCGATGCCAAGCCTGAAGTCGGCGCGTCGCGGTTCAACGGAGGTATCAGTGGGAACACCTCGAACCGCGCAGGCCCGCCACGCGGCAGCCACTCACCACCCGCGATCACGATCGTCAATTCAGCGGACTTGATCGGCGCAACTGGCCGCTTGAACTCCACCATGCACGGGAGCACGGCGATTGTGCTGCGCAGATCAGGCACAGTCGAACCGCCGCCGTTGGCTGCAACCACGGTTGCCACTTGGAAGTCAGTCGTCCCATCCTCGTAGGTGTACATCACACCCGGGCGTTCGGCGCCAGTGCCGATCAGCCGACGTTCCGCGTTCGGGCAACGGATGAGCCACGCCATCCAGCCGGGGCGTTTCGTCAATGCGGTGACATCCAAGGTGTGAACCTGGGTTTCACCCGCCACCATGGTGCCCCTCTGAAGCGACATTGCCCACGGCTTCGGGCCTTGAGGTGTGAGATCCGCATCCACCCAGTCACCGCCCTTGTTGAGCCAGCGCCATCCCGAGAGCGCGTCAACGTAGACAGCAGTCGGCCCGAACTGGTGGCCTGCGGCGTAGAAGCCGCGTCCGGGAATGCCGGGTACACCCGCACCGTAGCCCTGAAATAGCAACGGCTGTTGATGCCGGTAGCGGTCCTTCAGTTCATTGACAGGTGGCGGCAACGTGGCAGGGTCAACGCGCCAATCCATTCCGAGGCCAGCGTCCACGCGGTTGTGGACCAACCACGCGAGCGGCGCATCGGATTCGACGGATGTCCGCTCGATCAGGCTGTCGTACAGCACATCGACAGCAGTGCGGATTGACGCCAGGGCGCGACTTTGAATTTCATTCATGGGAAGGTCACCGTTACCCAAGTGTTCGCAGCAGGAATGGTGACAGTCTTCGCAGTCTTGTCACCCGTGTAGATCGTCGAGTATGGCGAGACCTTGACAGTGCATGCGCTACTGATGTGCCGCACTTGACATGACCATGAGCCTGCGCTCTCAGTGACATTCCTGAAACCGAGACCCATGTTGATGCCGCCTGAATCGGCCGTTGCCGGATCAGAGTCAAGCGAATGTTCGCTGAAGATAGGGTAGCCCTTACCCAGTTCAAACATGCCTCGCGTGTAACTCGCGAAGATGGTCTCGATGGACGGCTGCCCTCCGTGGTTGCCGAGATTCCATGTGAACGCGAATCCGCGACCTGTTGCTCGCAAAGCGGCAACGGCGTCCACGTGGTCTTGCCATGGCATATAGCCGTCGTTCTTGCCCACGGTCCAACCGATCCACGGCACCACATTGGCCGCGTTGGCGACGTAGGCGATGTGATCGAAATGCGTAGCTACGCTGTAGCCCCCGTCTTCGGGCACAAGCAACGGCGCAGATGCGACAGGGTAAGTTGGGACAATGGCGACTGTCCAACTGCGAACCGACACTTGCCCCGTGATCTGCGAGTATCGCCAACGCGGCATGTTGGCGTAGATCGCAGGGAAGATGTGCGCCCTGCGAATCCCGTAGCTCATCGTGCCCCACCCACCCATTGACTGCCCGGTAAGCACACGCTTGGTTGCGCTGAATCGAGGCTCGGCCAAGAGGCGCGCGAGCATTGCGTCGAGACGGCGCTCGGTGTAGAGACGCAACTTCCCGCTGTCAGGGCCATCCGTCCAACCGCACCAATCACTCTCGCGTCGATTGGCGCCGTTGTTGGGCTGCTTATCGTTCGGCCACACGTTGATGCTGCGGTTGCCGTCAGGCTGAATGCCGCCGTTCAATTCCTTCCAGACGAAGGTGGTGTCGCCGAGATACGCACCCCAAGCGTTGTCGGGGTTGAGCGTGGCTTGCATGTGCCTGGATTCGGCCAATGCTGTCAGATCGTTGCCGCTGCCGTGGAAGTTGAGGATCAGCGTCTGACCAAGATCCGTAAATGGGGCGCCGGTGCCTGTCGATAGTTGCGTGACCGACGAGAAGACAGGCGGGGCAGCCGGCGCGAACCGTCCACAGTAGACGGCAGGGGTCGATGCCGCTACAGCGACAGTTCGCGGACTGGCTACGGGCATCGCATTACGCCTGGGTGTCGCACTTCACACGGATGTTCGCCGTGTCGTTGCTCGCAGCGGCTGCCGCGTTGGTGGTGCGACGCAGCCACACGGCGCGGTGCTGGCCGGGCGGAATGTTGCCCAGAGCAATCGCCGAGCCCTCCGACGCGGCTGCCGAGAACGTGACGCCGGACGGTGCGGTGTTCTCGTTGACGACGGTCTGTTCGGTGCCGTTGACCGCGCTCGTGCCCAGGCCGATGTCGAGCGTGGTGTCTGCGCTCGCGGTGTTGGCCTGCAGCCATGCAACCGCGTTCTCCATGGTCAGCGTCGCGTGCGCATTGTGGACGTAGAACGCCCGGTATTCGACATCGCCGGCTGCGGCTTCGACGCTCGACACGTTGTCGAAGATGTTGGTCCCCATGACGGTCGAGGACTTGGCTCCACCGAGCGATGCGTCGGGGTTGCTGTTGCCTGCGCCGCCACTGAGACGGTAAACGATGTCGCCTGGAACGATGGGCATTGATGGCTCCTAGTGTGGACGGGGGTGGGGGCCACTCGGCAACCACCGGGCAGCCAAGATTGTACCGAGCGGCTTAGTCGCGCACTCGGACGATGATGGGATCGGTGGATGTCGGGTTGCCGGCAGGCGACGTGGCACGCACTTGCAATTCGTAATCGCCGACTACGAGTGCCGTCGTTTCCGTGGCTGCAAGCGTGACCAAGCCGACGCCGGTCGCTTCGCTGATCCACGTGCCGACGAGATCGACAGGCGTGCAGTTGGCAAACCGCATGTCGCCTTCAATCGTCCATCCGGTCATCGGGTACTCGGACCCGTCCGACTGATTGGTGAACTCGACGCGTACTTGCAGCGCGTCGCCTTTTCTGAGACTGAGAATGCCGGCCATCATTCTTCCTTCATGTTTCCACGAGCCTTGCCCTTGATCCGTTCGATCGTGCGTTGAGTGCTCAGGCCGAGAAGACCGATCAACAACGTCATCAGTGCGGCGATGTCAAGAATGGGCGGCGGCGATACGTCTTTTGGAATCCAGCCCTGCGACTGCGCAAACACCCATAGCCACGTCATGAACGGATAGGCGATGTACTGGTAGCCGATGCCAGCGGTACACATCCAGCCAACGGCAGGCCGCCAGCCCGCCACGAAGATCGAGGCGTGCCCGGCTTCCGCCTTGTTGACTTCCTGTTGCCCCTTGAGCAGTTCGGCGTCGATGCGGGCCTCTTCGATGTCGAGCTTGCGGGCCTCGATGCCAGCCTTGAGGCGTTCCTCGTCGCTGGTGAAGAGATCGTCAAGAAGGCCGCCAACAGCATTCGCAATGCCGCTGACCGGGTTGAGATCGAAACTAGCCAACTTGAGCCTCCTTGAATGCGCGATTGAGCCACCCGAGAAGGAACTTCTCTTGCGAGCGATCCTTGTTCACGATCTGGCGATAGCGGTCGATCTTCGCCAGGGTGAAAAAGGCGATCAGGTGCATCGGGTCCGTGGCATTGATGGCCGCGATGGTCTTCGGCCCGATGCGGCCATCCGGCGTGACTTTGACGACGATCTGAAGCACCTTGATCACGGCTTCCGCGTTGATGCCAGCCATGAAGATGCATTCGGCCACGTCCTGACTTCTCACCTCGTCAAGTCGATAGCGAAGCCAGTATTGCGCGTGATAGAAGGCCCGCACGATCGGGACAGGCGGCGTCTCTCCGCGGTCGATGTACGCCCAGCCTTGCCAGTCGGGGTAACTCTTGCGAGTGATACCTGCATAGGTGAGACCGCCGCGGTCCCCCTTCACGTCGTGCAGTTTGTATCCACCTTCGGCTTTGATCAGTTGCTCATACGCGG
>JACCDR010118100.1_pt1 | contig 19185 bp, 17 predicted proteins | sample 7446431 | NCBI WGS metagenome assembly JACCDR01 (sample SAMN15323443, study PRJNA562643) | freshwater metagenome | isolation source: river surface water | place: USA:Blue River Watershed | collected 2017-08-17 | reverse complement strand
TACTGGCTACTAATTGAAGCGTTGGTACTTGAACAGCCTTGTTTTCTACCAGAAAAGTAGGCGACAATAAGCGGTTATAGCCCACCATCGAGGCAGCTACGAGGTACTTGCCATTTTTAACAGCATCGAAGGTATAATTGCCATCGGCATCGGTCAAATTGGCTTTTACCATCGACGAATCTTTTGCCGATAACAAGGCGATTGTTGCAAAGGGAGCAGCTTGTTTTTTCTCATCTAATACTTTACCAGAAACGACCTGTTGAGCAAAACTAAGATTGCCAATGAAAATAAGATTGATGAAGAGTAAAAGGCTTTTTTTCATAATATATCAATTTGGTAATTTGAAAATGGTCTTCATTTAATTTGAAAGTGTGTCAATTTGAAGATTTGAAAATGGTCTTTATTAATTTGAAAATTTGAAAATGTGTCAATTTGAAAATGGTCTTCATTTAATTTGAAAGTGTGTCAATTTGAAGATTTGAAAATTAAAAACTCATCTTCAAATCTTCAAATCTTCAAATCTTCAAATTCTCAAATTTTCAAATTTTCAAATTCTCAAATTCTCAAATTCTCAAATCTTCAAATCTTCAAATCCTCAAATTTTCAAATCTTCCAATCCTCAAATCTTCAAATCTTCAAATTCTCAAATTCTCAAATTCTCAAATTCTCAAATTCTCAAATCTTCAAATTCTCAAATCTTCAAATCTTCAAATTCTCAAATCTTCAAATCATCACATTTTCAAATTGCCTAAGTTAGATGCAATATCGACACGCAAAGTTGCACCAACCTTTGTTGTTTAGCTAAGAAATCCTATCGAATGGGCGAATATGTCTGTAAATGGTTTGATTAAAGGATAAAAGCCACTAACTTGGAACATAAACTATTGGATTTTTGTTAATCTATAGAATTGGTAGAATTTTATCAACAACATAACAAGCATTGTATCATGAAATGTATTAAAATTGTTTGTGTGCTTTTGTTAACGTCTTTGTTTACAAAAATTTATGCACAGCAAGGGACACTAAAAGCAGGTGTTTGGAGAGGCACTTTTACGTTGTATGCCGGACAAGAATCGCCTTTTAATTTTGAAGTAAAGGGCAAAAATGTGTATTTATTGAATGCCTCAGAACGCTTTGAACTCAAAAATTTTAGCATCAAAGGCGATTCGGTGTTTATTCCGATTGATGTATTTGATGCCGTGTTGGCGGCCAAAATTGAGCCAAGTGGCGATAAACTCACGGGTTTACTCAAGAAAAATACTGGTGCTGCACCAATTCCTTTCCAAGCAAGTTTTGGTAAAAGATACCGCTTTTTCGAGCAAGCTACGCCTGTCGAAAGTAGTTTGGCTGGCAAATGGGAAGTACTGGCTGGTACTTCTACTACGCCCATCATTGGGGTTTTTGAACAAAAAAATAGTCTTGTTACGGGGACTTTTTTGTCAAAAACGGGCGATTATCGCTTTTTAGAAGGCAATATCAAAGGGAAAGAATTTTATTTATCGGCTTTCAGTGGTTCGAGTCCTTCGTTAATTAAAGGACGTATCGAAGGCGACCTCATTGAAGGCGAAATGATTAGTGCTACGGGTGCAAGACCATTTAAAGGAAAGAAAAATGACAAAGCCGAGTTGCCCGATGCCTATAGTTTGACCAAAGTAAAAGAAAACAAGGTTTTTTCTTTCGCTTTTCCTGATGCCTTTACGGGTCAAACCGTGACTTTACAAGATGCAAAATACAAGGGAAAAGTTGTTGTCGTGACTATCCTCGGCAGTTGGTGTCCCAACTGTATTGATGAAGCTTCGTATTTAGCTCCTTGGTACAAAGCCAATGCCAAACGTGGGGTAGAATTGATAGGCTTATCATTTGAACGCAAAAACGACCCAGAATTTGCCAAAACACGCTTGCAAGCCCTCAAAAATCGCTTTGGTATCGAGTACGATTTACTCTTTGCAGGCTTGGCTGATACCAAATATGCGTCTTCGGTATTGCCAGGTTTGACAGACATCGTGTCGTTTCCTACGACTATCTTTATCAACAAAAAAGGCGAAGTTGCCAAAATTCACACAGGCTATTCTGGCCCTGCCACAGGCAAGTACTACGATGCCTTTGTCAAAGAATTTAATAACGAAATCAATACCTTGTTGAAAGACTAGGGAATAAATGGAATGGATTTGGATGTATGTTGTAAAAAACACATCCAAATCCTACAAGAGCAAGCTGGCTTCTTCATATTTATTTTTGCATAATCCATAAATTTTACAGAAAATACTTGTTAAGTCAATTTTGTTGACTAAATTTGGACTCAAATCCAAAAATGGTCGAAAAGTCATGAACGAAGTTCTTCAAAAAGATGAAATAATCGTAAAAGAAGTGGTTGAAGCAGCCAAAGCTTTGTTTCAACGCTATGGCTTAAAAAAGACCACGATGGAGGATATTGCCAAATTTGTAGGCAAAGGAAAAAGTACGCTTTACTATTATTTTCCTAGTAAAAATGAAATATTTGAAGCTGTGGTCGAATACGAAATGAAAGAACTCTTTCGTTCTATTGCTGCCGTGGCTGATGATGCAACAACTGCAAGAGCCAAGCTGAAAGTGTATGTCATCAATCGTTTTACCAAACTACAAGAAATGGCCAATCTCAGCCAAGTATTGAAAGAGGAAATCATGGGTCATGCTTGTATGATTTTTCAATTGAAAAAGAAATACTTGGAAGTAGAAATCAATTTGGTCTATGAGTTTATCAAGTTTGGGGTTGCTCAACAAGAGTTTAAATTGATGGACGACGAACACTGCGACACCTTGGCAAGGGTGATTGTAGCTACATTTAAAGGTTTTGAAATGCCCAATTTAGAGGTTTTAGATTTGTCAAAAAATATTGCCGAACATACTGATTTTTTAATTGATACCTTTATTGAAGGAATTGCAGCAAAAAAATAGAACATTTTTTCCTATTTTTTTGTTACGATAATATAATATTAATTTTATATTTCCCTAGCAGTAACTGTACCCTTTGATGAGGCTTTGGATAAGGCTACCATCATCAATTCCTAGATACCAACTACTATTTGTTTGTGAAGGCTTTCGTTCAAAAGCCCTTTTTTCTAATTTATTTTTAGACTTAAAAACGATTTTGGTCTATAGTTTTAATTGTTTCGTCAATAAAATTGACTATTTCGTCGCTAAAATTGAACTACACCATAGTATAAAAAGGGCAAAAGTTGTCATACACAAACAACCTTGCCCCCAAACGATGACTTTTATTTTCCGAACGAGCATTTATATAAAAAAACCTTAATTCACCCGTATATTTTACAGACAAATAGATTATGAACATGAATCACTTAATTGCACAAACTAAAGGTAAATTAGGCATTTTATTGCCGGGTATGGGGGCTGTTGCCACTACTTTTGTCGCTGGTGTACTGGCGGCTCGCAAAGGCATTGCTCACCCGACGGGTTCGCTTACGCAAACGGCTAACATTCGTTTAGGTAAACGTACAGAAAATCGTAATCCGAAAATTAAAGACTTTGTTCCTTTGGCATCGCTTGATAGCCTTGTTTTTGGAGGCTGGGACGTATATGGTGATAATATGTACGAAGCAGCCTTGAACGCAGGAGTTATAGACCGCCATACACTTGAGCAGGTTCGACCAGAACTCGAAAGTATTGTCCCAATGAAGGCGGTGTTTGACAAGTATTATGCAAGAAATTTGGATGGCACTCATGTAAAGTTTCAAACCAGTAAAATGGCTTTGGTAGAAGAGTTAATGGCTGATATTGAAGACTTTAAGCAAGCCAACGACTGTGAAAGATTAGTGATGGTGTGGTGTGCTTCTACCGAAATTTATCACGAAGCACAAGAGGTGCATTCGTCGTTGGCCAAATTTGAAGAAGGACTCGCCAACAACCATCCTGCCATTGCTCCGTCTATGATGTATGCTTATGCTGCCCTCAAATCGGGAGTGCCTTTTGCGATGGGAGCACCTAATTTGTGTTTGGATATTCCTGCCTTAGAAGAATTGGCATTGCTTACCAATACGCCTATTGCTGGGAAGGATTTCAAAACGGGACAAACCCTCATGAAAACCATCGTAGCACCAGGATTGAGAGCTAGAGCTTTGGGCGTAAGAGGTTGGTTTTCAACGAATATTTTAGGTAATCGTGATGGTTTGGTGCTTGATGCTCCTGAAAACTTCAAGACCAAAGAGGTATCGAAAGGAAGTGTATTAGAAGGAATTTTAGACGGTGAGCAAAATCCTGAACTTTGGGGCGACATTCATCACAAGGTAAGAATTGAGTATTATCCGCCATTGGGTGATAACAAAGAAGGTTGGGACAATATCGACATTTTTGGCTGGATGGGCTATCAAATGCAAATCAAAATCAATTTCTTGTGCCGTGATTCTATCTTGGCTGCTCCGATTGTGCTTGATTTAGCCTTGTTCCTTGACCTCGCCAAAAGAGCACAGCTATCAGGTATTCAAGAATGGCTTTCATTTTATTGGAAAGCTCCTCAAACTTTACCCGAATTAGAGCCAATTCACGATTTATTCAAGCAATTAGAAAAGCTCGAAAATACGCTGCGTTATTTGATGGGCGAAGAATTGATTACCAATTTGGGAATGGACTACTACGAAGGTGTAGCCGAAGAAATCTAACGACGTATATGACCTACGCAAGTTCTTGCGTAGGTTTTTTCCCATGAAAGAAAAAATCTATAAAATCGTTGCGTCTGCTTTTGGCATAGGATTTATTCCTAAAGGCTCAGGCACGTTTGGAGCGATACTGGCTTGTGTGGGCGTTGTGGGCTTGTATGAATCTGTTGGCGATAACGCTTTTTTGTATAATACTATATTGCTTACGTTGAGTGTAGTTGGACTGTGGATTGGGCAAAAGTCGGCTGCTTGTACCGAACAGCTTTGGGGCGAAGATGCTTCCAAAATTGTGATAGATGAGGTGGTAGGACAATGGATTAGCCTGTGTTTTATTCCTTTTTCTTGGCGTAATCTTTTACTGGGACTTCTCTTATTTCGCTTGTACGATATTTTTAAGCCGTTCTATATCAGGCGTTTCGAGCAATACCCGAATGGATGGGGTGTAATGCTCGACGATGTAGCAGCAGGGCTTTGGGCTAACGTAAGTTTACAAATATTGATTTTGATACTGTAGTAAAATGGTTAAAAACCTCATGGTATTTCTTAGGTTTGTTTCCGCCTCTGGCATTGCCACAGGGGTTGACTTCGGCATGGCCTATACATTCCTTCATACGTGGTCGTGGTCGCCGACGCTCGCCACGGTATTAGGCAATGTGGCTGGGGCTTTGGTTGGCTTTTGGATTAGCAAACAATGGGTTTTTAAATCTACTTCGGCTTTTGGCTCACAGGCAATCAAGTACGCTTTGGTTGCTTCTGGCAATTCGTTGATGAATACCACAGGTGTATGGTTTTTAACGCTTTGGGTATCATGGCATTACCTGCTCATTCGTATTATTGTTGCCCTTTTTGTGTTTGTAGTGTATAGCTACGGACTCAATCAATGGTTTGTGTTTAAGGAAAAAAATCATGAAGAATTATCTATATAATTGCCGCATTACCTCTATCGTTTCGCTGTATCTATTACTTGGCTTGGTCTTTTTGGGAGGAAGTGCCACTGGGGTTTATGGACAAACTACGCAGGTTAAAGGGCGTATTTCTGACCAAAAGACCAACGAGCCAATTCCTTTTGTCAATGTGAGTGTCGTAGGCACAACACAGGGCGTTCAGGCTGATGTCAATGGAAATTATACCTTGACTATCAGCAACATGGGTGCTGGAAAAGTACAATTTTCTTCGGTAGGTTATCGTACTTTTGCTAAAGCTTTTAAAGCAAATAGTACCCAAATTTTCAATATAAAACTACAGAGTACAACGCAAAATTTAAGCGAGGTAGTGGTGAAGGGAAAAAAAGAAAAGTACCGCAACAAAGACAACCCTGCCGTAACGCTGATTAGAAAAGTAATTGAGCATAAAGACGAAAATCGTAAAGAAAGCCTCGACTTTTATCAATACGAAAAATATGAAAAGCTCCAACTCGATTTAAGCAATATCGACGAAGCTTATAAAAACAAAAAGATTTTCAAAAATTTTCAGTTTATTTTCGATAACCTCGATACCGCTAAACGTACAGGCAAAGTGTCGTTGCCACTTTACCTGAAAGAAACGCTTGCGGATGTGTATTATCGCAAAAATCCTAAAGAAGAGAAAAGCTATATCAAAGGCGAAAAGAAAGTGGGTTTGGAGCAGTTTCTCGACAACGACGGCATGGGGGCTTATCTCAACCGAATGTATGAAGAGGTAAATATTTATGATAATAACATCAGTTTATTATCGCAGCAATTTATTAGTCCGATTTCGCCGCTGTCGCCAACTTTTTACCGATTTGTTATTTTAGATACCCTTCAATTTCAACAAATTAAGTGTATTAAATTAGGCTTTTCGCCACGCAACCAAGCCGATTTTGCCTTTGTGGGCAATATGCTGGTGGCGTTAGATTCTTCGTATGCGGTGCGTCAAATAAGCATGGGTGTACCCAAAAATATCAACCTCAATTTTGTGGCTGATATGTCGATTGAGCAAGAATTTCAGCCAACGGAGCAACAGTTTTTGATGCTGGCAAAAGACGAAATTAGTATTGAGTTCAATTTATTTAAAACCGAAAATTCGAGAGGAGTTATAGGCAAAAGAGCCGTGTCTTATCGCAATTATCGTTTGAACGTACCCATTAGTCAGCGTTATTTTAAGCCTATTCAAAAGAATGTCTTGGTAGAAAATGCCCTTAGCCAAGGCGATGATTTTTGGGAAAAAGCACGCCACTCGCAACTCAGCAGGGTCGAGTCAAACATTTATGCGATGGCAGATAGCATTCAGCAAGTGCCTGCCTTCAAGCGTTTTATGACCATCGCTGGGTTGTTTATGTTTGGCTACCACGACTTTGGCAAGTTTGAGGTTGGTCCCGTCAATACCTTTTATAGCTTCAATCCCGTAGAAGGTTTTCGCCTGCGTTTGGGTGGTAGAACAATGGCAAAGCTCAATCCTCGCTTGTATTTTGAAACGTACTTGGCGTATGGTTTCAAAGACGAACGTTGGAAAGGTTACGCTGGTGTGACCTATAATTTAGGCAAAAATTCTATTTATCAATTTCCCAATCATTACCTGCGTTTTTCGTACCAAGACGAAGTGCGTATTCCGGGGCAAGAATTGCAGTTTGTTCAAGAAGACAACTTTTTGCTTTCGTTCAAACGAGGGGTCAATGATAAAATGACTTATAACAAAATAGTTAGGGTTGACTACCGCAAAGAATCTCGTTCGGGTATCAGTTATGAGCTCGGCTTTAAGCACCTAACGCAAGAAGCTGCTGGCAGTCTTAGTTTTGAAAGAGCCACCGACACCGAAGGTTTGTATGTTAAAGATAAAGACCTTACCAGTACCGAATTTTCGTTTAATTTAAGATTTGCTCCTAACGAACAGTTTTATCAAGGCAAAAACTATCGGATTCCGATTATCAACAAATACCCCATTTTACAAGCGAGGTATTCGTTGGGCGTTGCCAATTTCTTGAAAGGCGATTACAATTATCATAATCTTACGCTCAGGGCCAACAAACGCTTTTTCCTTTCGCCCATTGGTTTTACGGATGTAACAGCCGAAGCTGGCAAAATTTGGGGAACAGTCCCTTATCCTTTGTTGATGATTCATCGAGCCAATCAGTCGTATTCGTACCAATTAGAATCGTACAACTTGATGAACTTTTTGGAATTTGTGAGCGACCAATATGCAGGCATTTTTGTAGATCATTATTTTAATGGATTCTTTTTTAATAAAATTCCTTTATTGAAAAAACTCAAATTACGAGAAATCATTACGATAAAAGCCTTGTACGGAAGCCTAAGCGACCGCAATAATCCTGCTTATAACGAAAGCCTGTATCGCTTTCCAGTGGACACCGAAGGCCGTTCTTTGACCTACCAACTAAACAATGGCCCTTATCTGGAAGCCAGTGTGGGCATTGGAAATATCTTAAAGTTTTTCAGAGTTGACTTAGTAAAAAGGCTTACTTACCTCGACAACCCCAATGTGTCGGAATATGGCATCAGAGGCAGGTTTAAGCTTGATTTTTAGTCAAAAGTTTGTTTTTATTTACTCAAATACACATTCACTAAATTGCTTCAAACGATATGTATGCCTTAAAATCAGCGGGACAACAGGTGATTTATAGAATCATCAATCCATTTATCAAACTTTTGATTGCCCTCAAAATAACGCCTAACATGGTGACAACCATTGGTTTATTGCTAAATTTAGTAGCGGCAGGCGTTTTTGTTTACGGAGCGGAGGCTTCGAGAAGAGGCGATATGGACATTATAGGGTGGGGAGGTGCGATGATACTTTTTGCAGGTATTTTCGATATGATAGACGGGCGTTTGGCAAGGGTGAGTAATACTTCGTCTAAATTTGGGGCATTTTATGACTCGGTACTCGACCGCTACAGCGAAATGTTTATGTTTTTAGGAATATGTTATTATTTGGTAGCACATCACTATCTTTTTAGCTCATTCTTTGCCTTTCTTGCCTTAATTGGCTCGTCGATGGTAAGCTACACCCGTGCCAGAGCCGAAGGTTTGGGTATCAAATGCGATATAGGTTGGATGCAACGCCCCGAACGCATTGTGATTATTGGTGGCTCGGCATTGCTGTGTGGGATACTTGCCCCTGTGCTTGGCAACGATTTTCGGATTGAAGGACTCAACAGCCGTGTTCCTTGGTTTGAAACCATTTCTATTTTTACCATTCCTTTGACGGTGGTGGCAATTTTATCGAATTTTACGGCCATCCAACGCATTGAGCATACCCAAAAAGTGTTGGATAAAGAACAATAAGTACTAATGCACAAGTATGAATTATAAATTATGCGTTAGTATTTGTCCTTGCCTAAAAAATCAAACCACTGTAGTTATGTTTATAAAAAAAGCCAATCGTAGAGATATTTGGAGTTTAGAACCAGCTTTTGAGCGGTTTTCTACCAATAATTTACTCAGTACGCTTGTTCTTAGTTGCTTATATTTTGTTTGGTATAGCCAAGTTGTTGGGCTACGCTCAGAGCATTGGGTTTTGTATGGCATTTTGCTTGTCATGTATTTTGCCCATCCGCAAACCCGTCAATTTATCAAAGCATTCGCCATATTTGTGGTATATTGGATTATTTATGATTCTTTGAGAGTTGTGCCCAATTATACCGTTAATCCAGTGCATATACAAGGGCCTTATGGGTTTGAAAAACAATATTTTGGCATAACGGTAGCAGGCGTAAGACACACATGGAACGAGTATTTTGCTCAACATCATCAAGCTTTTTTCGATGTGTTGTCAGGCTTGTTTTATATCAATTGGGTGCCCATTCCACTTGCCCTTGGTGTTTATTTATTATTTAACAACAAGCCTCTTTTTTTTCGTTTTGCCTATTGTTTTGTATTTGTCAATATGCTCGGCTTTGTGCTGTATTATCTCTATCCTGCTGCACCGCCTTGGTATGTAGCTGCGTATGGTTTTGAACCTAATTTTACGATAGGAGGGAATGTTGCTGGCTTAAAATATTTTGATGAAATATTGAACGTACAAATTTTTCATGGGATTTATCAGAAAAATGCCAATGTGTTTGCGGCCATGCCTTCTTTGCATTCGGCGTATCCCTTGATTGTGTTGTATTATGGCAGGATGCTAAAAATACCGTGGCTTACGGTTGGGTTCAGCATTTTTTGTTTGGGTATCTGGTGGGCGGCTGTTTATACGAGCCATCATTATATCATAGATGTACTGGCAGGTATTACTTGTGCTACGTTAGGAATCGTAATTTTTGAAAAATACCTTCAATCGTTTGTTTTGAAATTAGCTAATAATCTATAAGGTGTTTATTATGAAAGATTTATGATATTTTTTGATTTCGGATTTGAGATTACTGATTGGGAAAATATGAAAAAGTGCCTTCGTTTGTTATAAAATTCAAATGCTACAAAGGTATTTTATCTGTCCAAAATCTAAAATCCGAAATCAATGGTTTTATAGGTTTTACCAAAGAGGAAACTCGCCATTGGCGTGTTTTTGTCCCATTGCTACATAATGTGCAGCTCCTTTTTTCAGTTTTTCGGCTTGTTCGGGAGTCAATTGGCGGATAATTTTGGCAGGAACACCCACTACCAGCGAGTAATCAGGAATTTGCATCCCTTCTGTCACAAGGGCATTGGCACCAATAACGCAACCTTTTCCGATACTAGCCCGATTAAGCACCGTGGCACGCATACCTATCAATGAGCCATCGCCTACGCTTGCTCCATGTACAATAGCCCCATGCCCAACCGTTACCGATTCGCCAATGATGGTAGGGTCGCCGGGGTCGGCGTGTAATACGGCAGTATCTTGAATATTGCTGTAGTTACCAATAACAATTTTCTCAACGTCGGCTCTTATCACCGCTCCATACCAAACAGAAACCCCTTCTCCAAGGCTCACATCGCCCATCACAGCAGCCGTAGGAGCAATAAAATAATTTTTCATACAATACAACGAGATTGATTTCAACAAATAAATACGAAAAGGGAAAATACGCATTATTTTTGGATAGAACAACAAGAGAAAGGTGCTGTGAAGGCTTATGATAGGGTGAAATGTGTTCTTGCCTAAAATAGGTTTCCCTGGGTTTTAGGCAAGAACAAGTTGAAACTCACAGTACTCCATTAGCACTTATACCACTCTTCCGCCTTCGTTGGCGTTTTCTCCAACGAAATAATGAGCGTAAGCAACTAGATTAATATGAATTACGTAACTTGTTTTTTCTGTGTTAGTCATGAATATTTTACTTTTGTAAATATATATTGGCGGTGATTCACACTTTCATAGCCTTCTTAATAACCACACACTCTTATACTTTTTATTACTTGAACATATTTAGATATCGGTCGAAAATAAACATTCTATTACGGCTTTGTCCCGTAAATTCTTTTAATATATTGGCTTCTACAAAAGCCTGTACTAAATCATTAGATGCTTTTGCACTTAGATTACAGATACTTTCAACATTTTTTACACGAATAATTGGGTCATTGAACATTGCTCTCAATAACATCTGTCCGTGGCTACTTCTACGACCCAATTTAGTTGCTATATAATCCTCCAATTCTAATTTAAGTTCTATTATTTTACCTAATGTGTCACAAGCTTGTTTAGCAGTTTCTTCAACACCAATTAAAAAATAGTGAAGCCAATGTAATAAGTCATTCTTTTCTCTAACACGTGTAAGATTGTCGTAGTATAGACTTTTATTTTTTTCAAAAAATACAGATAAGTAAAGCAAGGGTTTGTCTAACATTCCTATGCTTACTAAATAGAGAGGAATCATCAATCTTCCAATACGTCCATTACCATCTAAAAAAGGGTGAATCGTTTCAAACTGATAATGTGCTATGCCAATTCTGATGAGGTATGGTACATGAATATCCTCATTATGCAAAAAATTCTCAAGGTCGCCCATCAACTCATTTACATAAGTATGAGCAGGCGGAATAAAGGCTGCATCTGCCAAAGACGCTCCTCCAATCCAGTTTTGTGAATATCTAAATTCGCCAGGTTGTTTATGTTCTCCTCTTACGCCTTGTAGTAATATGGTATGTGTTTTTCTGATTAAGCGAGAGGAAACAGGTAAGGTTTTTAAATCTGTAATAGCATTGTTTAGTGCCTCTGTATAATTCTGAACTTCAACCCAATCATTCTTGCGTTCTGGGGCTATATCTTCAAGAGGAAGCAATGCTTCATCCATTTGCGTTTGAGTGCCTTCAATTCTACTTGAAACAACTGCCTCTTTTGTAATGTGCATGTGCAAGAATAAATCAATATTAGGAACAAGCTTTGCATAAGAATTAAGTTGCCCTAATTGCAAAGAAGCTTTTTCTAATAGGTTATTCAGCTTAGAATCCTCCCATTTCCATTGGCGATTAATTTTTTCAGGCACAAAATATTTAAAACCAGTACCACTATTTTGTTTGATACCAGCAATGTATTCTTCAAGAGATAAATTACTTTCCATAAGACATTTTTATTAGACAAAAGTAAAATAAAAAAAATTATATTTTACTTTAAGGCTTAAAAGTAAAATATAAACTTCCTTGTTTTACTTTCGGAACATAAAAAGAAAGTTTTCCGCCTCCGTTGGCATTATCTCCAACGAAACAAGCGTAAGCAAGTCGTTAAATATGAATCGCATAACTTGTTGGAGATAAACCATCAAGCGTATAAAAATATAACCCATAACTCATACTTTTGCATTAGTATGTTTCGCTTTTGTTGGCGTTTTCTCCAACGAAACGAGCGTAAGCAAGTCTTGTTAATAAACTTTTAAAACCTCTCGATGATGAATCTAAAAAAAATGCTACCATACATTTTGGTAAGCCTCTTGGCCTGCAAGAGCCAAGAACCAATAATAGAAGAAGAAGTGGTTTCTACCGAAGAACCCAGCATCACGACCAAAACCCTCATTTCTGGTTATGAGGTGATTTGGGGCATGGATTTTTTGCCTAATGGACAATTAGTTTTTAGCGAAAAAAAAGGAAATCTCTATCTATATGATGGGCAAAAAGTCAGTGCCATTACAGGACTGCCCACTATTCATAGCGGAGGACAGGGCGGTTTGTTGGATATACGAGTGCATCCGAATTATGCAAGCAACGGTTGGATTTATATGGCGTACAATAGCCTCAACAATGCGACTAAAGCAAGCCAATTGAATCTTGCTAGGTTTAAGGTTAACGATTTGAAAATAAGTGAATTATCGGTTATTTTTCAAACAGAAGCAAGTAATACTTGGTTTGGGCACAATGGTTGCCGCATAGATTTTGACGACCAAAACTATTTATACATCAGCGTAGGCGAAGGAGGTGTTGGAAGTTATGGAGGAAGCAACTCACCGAACAAAAATGCCCAAACACTAGAGAATGCTTGGGGTAAAATACATCGAATTACCGACAATGGCGGTATCCCGAGTGATAACCCTATTTTTGCAGGAAAATCGCAACCCAGTAGTATTTATTCGTATGGGCATCGGAATCCACAAGGGCTTATTTTTAATCCGAAAACTAAAAAAATCTGGTCGTCGGAGCATGGCCCTAAAGGAGGCGATGAACTTAATTTAGTACAAAAAGGACAAAATTACGGTTGGCCCAATGTATCGTATGGGGTCAATTACGATGGGGTAATTATTTCGGCAAGTCCTTTCAAGGCAGGCATTACCCCTCCCAAGTATCAATGGACACCCTCGGTTGGCGTTTGTGCCTTAGCCTTTATCACCAGTAGTAAATTTAAAGCTTGGAAAGGACAACTATTGGCTGGAAGCCTCGCTTATCAATACCTCAGCCGCCTCGAAATACAAGGCGATTCGGTGATGAAAGAACACAAAATGCTTACGTCGATTGGAAGAGTCAGAAATGTAAAGCAAGCCCCCGACGGCAGTATTTATATGTCTGTGGAAGGCCCCGGACGAATCGTGCAGATGATAGCCGAGTAAAAGAACCAATGGTGAGAAGTGAAAAGTAGCCTCTTTTTCCGAATGCAGCCCAAACGTATCATAAAATGCGTATATTTAACGTTGAACAGATAAGCCAAACAGGGCGATGATGAGCGAGCGTTTGGGTGCATTTTCAGTACAATACGCAGCAAACATCATGGCTACTTGCTTTTATTTTTATATACTTAACCCCTCTTTTGCAGGTATGAAAAAAATTGCTAAATTCCTAAGTATGAGTGTAGTCTGCTTGTATAGCAGTATGTATGGACAAACGCCACAGGTACAACATCAATTTGCCACACAGCCTAGCTGGGCTGACGAATTTGACATCAACGGCCCGCCCAACCTGACCAAATGGAGCTATGATGTGGGTGGCTCTGGTTGGGGCAACAACGAAGCCCAATATTATACAGAACGGGACTTAAAAAATGCTCGTGTCGAAAACGGGATATTGATTATAGAAGCCCATAGCGAGGTGTATTTGACCAATCGCTTTACTTCGGCTCGGTTGGTGAGCAAAGGCAAAGGCGATTTCTTGTATGGTCGTATCGAAGTGCGTGCCAAGCTTCCCCAAGGCAAAGGTACGTGGCCTGCGATTTGGATGTTGCCTACTTCACAAACATACAGCGATAAGTACTGGCCCGATAATGGCGAAATCGACATCATGGAACACGTGGGCTTTGACCAAGGGCGTGTCCATGCTTCTGTACATACGCAAGCTTTTAACCATATTCAAGGAACACAAAAAACGGCAGCTATCCGAAGCGAAACCGTGAGCAAAACGTTTCATACTTACCGCTTAGATTGGACTCCCGAAAAAATTGATATGTATTTTGACAATGAATTGTACTTTTCGTTTGATAACACAGGACAAGGTTGGACAGAGTACCCATTCGACCAGCCTTTTCACATTTTACTTAACCTTGCCATAGGAGGAAATTGGGGAGGAAAACAGGGTATTGATGACAGTGTTTTTCCACAACGTTTAGAAGTAGATTATGTACGGGTGTATCCGATGCTAAAATAAACTACTACATTGGCTATCAGTCTATTGCTGATAGCCAATGTAATAGATGATAACATACAATTTTGACATAGTATCATCTTGAATCTTGATATATTTCCTCCTGCTGCTCATATATAATAGCTCTTCTGTATCATCAAAAACAATTTGAAACAAAAAATAAGAACAATTATGAACACAATTGAAGTACTTTCCCCTGCAATTTCTTTTGAACGTCTTGGCCTTTCTTTACCGCCTGCTCCACTTCCTCTGGGCGTTTACAAGCCCTATTTGATTGATGGCAAATATTTGTATCTATCGGGTCATGGGCCTGTTAGAGATGATAAAAGCCTCATTATTGGTCGAATTGGACAAGACCTCGACATCGAGCAGGGAAAATTGGCGGCTCGTCAGGTAGGTTTGACCATGCTCTCGACCATCAAAACGCATTTGGGAAGTTTAGACAGAGTAAAACGTGTGATTAAAATTTTGGGCATGGTCAACTGTACATCAGATTTTGAACGTCATCCTTATGTCATCAACGGTTGTAGCGAACTTTTTGCCCAAGTATGGGGAACAGAAAACGGCATCGGCGTGAGAAGTGCGGTAGGAATGGGGTCTTTGCCTGATAATATTCCCGTAGAAGTAGAGGCATTATTTGAACTACATGAAGAGTAAGCGGTAAGTAACAATACAAAATTATGAATGATAAATTATGGGTTATGGTTCTTTTTTCTTGTAACTTATGATTTTGGGTCAAAAATAATTTTGTAAGATTCCTTAAAACGGGTTTACAACCCGTCAGAAAAGATAAATTTTTCGGGTTAAAAACCCGTTTTATAAACTATGTTTACAATAGACGCACATCTTGACCTGAGCATGAATGCGATGGAATGGAATCGTGATTTAAGATTATCGGTCGCAGAAATTCGTGAAAGAGAAAAAGGCATGAGCGACAAGCCCGACCGTGCCAAAGGTACGGTAACATTTCCTGCATTAAGAGCAGGAAATATTGGTTTGGTCGTTGCGATGCAAATTGCCAGATTTGTAAAACCCGACAGTACTTTGCCGGGTTGGGCTTCGCCCGAACAGGCGTGGGCACAAACGCAAGGACAAGTAGCTTGGTACAAAAGCATGGAAGAATGTGGCGAAATGGTTCAAATCAATAATCTTGAATCTTTAGAAAAACATTTACTGCTTTGGAACGACGGCACGCCCAACGACAACAACCCCATTGGCTATATTTTAAGCTTAGAAGGAGCTGATTCACTCGTAACGATTAACCATGTCGAGCGAGCATATCAGTATGGTTTGCGTGCCATTGGTCCAGCTCATTACGGGCCGGGACGTTATGCACAGGGAACAGATGCCACGGGTTTTATGGGAAAAGCTGGACAAGATTTATTGAAAGAAATGGAAAGGCTGAACATCATTTTAGATGCGACGCACCTTTGCGACGATAGTTTCTGGGAAGCCATGAATCATTTTAATGGAGCAGTTTGGGCAAGCCATAATTTGTGTAGAAGTTTGGTGAATCATAATCGCCAATTTAGCGACGAACAAATTAAGGAATTGATTAGCCGTGATGCTGTGATTGGTGGAGCTTTGGACGCTTGGATGATGGTACCAAATTGGGAAAGAGGTAAATCAACCCCCAAAGAAATGAACTGTAATTTGGCGGTGATGGTTGACCACCTCGACCATATTTGTCAATTGGCTGGCAATGCCTTGCACGTAGGTATTGGCTCAGATTTGGATGGAGCTTTTGGTACAGAACAAGGCCCTTATGATTTAGATACCATTGCCGATTTACAAACGATTCCGTCTATTCTCGAAAAAAGAGGTTATACCCAAACCGACATCGAAAACATCATGCACGGCAACTGGCTGCGGTTTTTGAGAAAGAATTGGAGTAAGTAGGAGTGGTGAATGCTGTGTTTTTAATTTAAAATACTGATTATGAAATAGTTGTTTTCTTTCTTTGTTGGTCGTGTCAATATTACAAAATCAATTTTAAACCCAATAACGATGAAAAAATACGCACGCATTTTATCAATCTTAATATTCTCATTTTCAGCAACAAAAGCCCAAAACCTCAAGCATTTTACTTCGTTTGATGCCCAAAATATTGCTTATGAAGATACTGGAAAGGGCAAGGCTGTACTCTTGTTACACGGTTTTATCAACACAGGAGCAAATTGGCGAAAAACGGCTTTGTACAAAGATTTAATCGAAAAAGGTTTTAGGGTAATTGTGCCCGATATGCGTGGAAATGGGGCTTCCGACAAGCCACATGAAGATAAATTTTATCAAAACGAAGCCGAAGTAAAAGATTTGATAGGCTTGATTTCTTTTCTAAAAATCAAAGATTATACATTGGTAGGTTATTCGAGAGGAGCGATTGTTGCCGCTAAAGTATTGACCAAAGATAAGCGAATCACTAAAGCCATTTTAGGCGGTGTTGGTCAACATTTTACCAATCCAGATTGGGACAGAAGGAAAATGTTTGCAGATGCCTTTAGCGGAAAAGCCCATTTGCATCCAGAAACAGCAGGAGCTGTGGTTTATGCCAAGTCTATCGGAGCGGATACCCTTGCCTTGGGTTTCTTGCAAAAGTACCAGCCCGTTACTTTACCGACTGAATTGATGAAAATTAAAAAGCCTGTTTTAATCATTTGTGGCGACGAAGACCTCGACAACGGCGACCCGAAAGTACTACAAAGCTATTTCAAAAATGCCCAATTGAAATTAGTGAAAGGCAATCATAACGGCACATATCGCACGCAGGATTTTGCGGATGCGATTGGGAAGTTTATGGAAGAATAAACAAAGGTCAGGCTAAATGATAACTCTTCAATTTTACTGCTGTGTTGCCCGATAAATCCACACCATTTGCCCTTTGTCTTTTACAGGATGTGCATTAAACCCATGTCTGTGGAGCAGTGTACAAAGCGTATCGTGTGTAAACAATGGCATGCCGCAACCTTCGTGTAGGGTGTTTTCGGTTTCGCTGAGTTGCTCTTCGATGTACAGTACGCCCGAAGGTTTGAGCAAGGTAGCGATGTCGTTGAGCATTGGGCTGAGATGACTAAATTCGTGTAGGCAATTGATAAGCAGTACTTTGTCGAAAATACCACGAGGTAAATGGGTTTGTGTAGCCGTGCCTACAACGCTCACAAAAGTTCCTTTGATGGGTTTTCCTGTAAACTTTTCCCAATACCGAACCGTGTAGTCAAGGTTTTCGGGATTACAATTGTGGGCATCAATGTCTTGTATATAAATTGTCAAATCGTCTTGCATACTGGCAAAGCCTATTTCCCAAACGCCCGATGCCGCTCCAATAGAAGCCACTACTTCGCCAGCGTTGAACGCAAAAGCCTGAAACGATTGAAGCATACAAATTCTTATTTGATACTAAAGCTACTTTCTCCAATTTTGAAGCCTTCGGCATAAACTTCAACTTTGTAATGCCCTGTACGATAAGGCGTTGAGTTGCCTCTGTTGTAGAGCATTTCTACGCCTTGTCTGTTGTTTTGGAAGAAAATCGCTCGTTTTACGGTATAATTACTACTTTTTCCGAAAATGTCAAATTTACCCGAACCAGCGTTGGTATCAAATAATACTGCACCATCGGGGTCGATTATTCTAAGAAATAAGGTTTTGGTATTTTGTTGTGCAATATCGTTGGGTGCAAGCGTAAAACTTACTTTAAGCTTACTTACTTTGGTTGCTTTGTAGTGCTGATTGCTGCGTTCTTTGCCTTTGTCAGAAATAGCAAAAACACGTAAGTTTTCGGCTTGTAATGCCGCCGCTCGATTCACTTTGTCGCTGAGGTCGGTATTGCGACGACTCAGGGCATCGAGCGAATCGTTCAGTACTTGTTGTTGCAGTCGAAGCGTTAAATTTTCATTCGTAAGGTTGGTATTTTGCGAAGCGAAAGTGCGATTTTTTTCAGCTAAAAGCGTGTTTTCTTTCCGCAGATGCGTTAGTTCAATTTCTTTGGTCGTCAAAAAACTAATGTAACCTGCGATTTTATTTTCGTATTGTTGTTTGGTAAAAGTATTGAGTTCGTTCAAGCTTTTTTTGTCGGCTTCTAATTGCTTTTTGAGGGCTTCGAGTTCTTCTACACGTCCGCCAAGCGATTTGGTTTCGGCAATTTTGGCATCGAGTTGCGAGCCAATAGAGTCAAGGCTGATTTTTGCCGAAGATACTTCTTGTGTCTGCTGGCTGATGGTGTCTTGTTGTTGTTTGGTTAAACCTTTCGATTCCAATAATAAATACCCCAGAATGCCCGTAGTAACTGCCAATAGGGCAGTACTGGCTTTCCAGCCTAATAGTTTATTTTGATAATTTCCCTCCATGCAGTTTAGGTTAAAAGCAAGCCTAGCCTTGGGGTTACAAGCCTATAGCTACCAAACGAGTCCCGAATTTACTAAAATTTAGTGTTGTTAGAAAAACTTACCTACCAAAATCATTTTAGTCTTAAAAATACGGGTAAAAACACAAGGCTTTATCCTGAAGTTGGATGTTTTTTACAACAACTTCACTCAGAGCCAAGTTTTATCATTAAATTTAATGAGTTTTTTACAATAAAAACATCT
>JACCDR011095589.1_pt1 | contig 19192 bp, 21 predicted proteins | sample 7446431 | NCBI WGS metagenome assembly JACCDR01 (sample SAMN15323443, study PRJNA562643) | freshwater metagenome | isolation source: river surface water | place: USA:Blue River Watershed | collected 2017-08-17 | reverse complement strand
CCCGGCCCCCATTGGAGCGGATCACCCAGGTCGCACTTCCAGTATCCACATCCCCAAACGAGGCACGGATACAGCCCCCGCCGCCGCCACCGGCCCCGCTGGTCCCAACCCCACCGGTCCCCTCTCCCAGCGCCCCGCCGCCACCACCCGCGCCACCCTGGAGGCCGTAGAGGCCAGAGGCCAGGGTGCCGAAGCCCCGGGCATTGACCTCCAGCAAACTGCCGTAGTTGGACCCCCAAAACCGGGTCACGGTCCCGTCCGCCCCGCCCGGTCTGGGGGTCGCGTTGCCGCACGATCCGCCGTTGCCCGACCATGCGCTGCTGTCCGGCGTCATCGACAGGTAGGACGCCGACATTGCCGCCGCCGCCGTCCCATTCCCGCTGCTGGACCGGCCCCCACCGCCCGCGCCACCGCCCCCCAGTGGAGCGCTGGCAACGGCGGTTGCCCCGGCCCCTGAGACGGTCCCGCTGGCATCCGACCCCGACCAGTCGAGGTAGAAGTGGCCAGAGCCAAGGGTATCGGCGGCTATTGCCGAGATCACCAGCCCTTTCGTGGTAATCGTCACATCCCCGCCCGTCGTATCGATGGTCAGGGTGTCGAACTCACAGGGGGCGGCAGCAGAAGCCGGCGTATATACCCGGCTTGCCAGGTTCCATCCGGTGACCGCCGTGGTGCCGTCAAACGTCACATCCCCCGCGATCCCGCTGGCAGCCTCGTTCTGGAATGTTCCGTTGAAACCAGCCGAGTAGGCGGCTCCAACGATGTTGGGTCCCGACCGGATCAGGACCTGCCCATCCCCCACCACATCCATCGCCAGGGTCGTACCGCCGCTTTCGCGCAACCCCCTCGCCTTGGTGACGGTGGGGTCGGGGTAGGTCCCTCCGAGATCGCCGCCTGCACTCCCGGTAGGGGCGCGGGCGTCCGTCAGGCGGGAATCAGCGGTCGAAACCTTATTATTGAACGTCGTCCAGTCCGTTGACGACAGATGCCCCGACTGCGATCCAGACGCTGCCGGCATCGCAATTGTCGGGTTCCCAGCCAGTCCATCCCCATTGGTAACCGTTACCGGGCTGGTCCCGGTGAGGGTGCGCCCATAGGTGGTGCCCGTCCCCACATCCACCGCCACCACCCCCGAGGCCGCTGGGGTGGCGAGTCCGCCCCCACCCGAGGCCGGGAGCTGGGATGCTGGAACTTTGCCGGTGGAGTCGAGGCTGGCGTAGCCGTTGGTGGCGCCCTTCCGACTTACAACCTCAACTTCATCGCCCGTGTTGTCGGGGTGGGCGATCTTGAGTTTGCTCGTGGCTCGATCCCAAAAAAACTGGGAGAACCCCCGGAGCGAGCCGATTACTCCCGTGACGCGAGGAATGGAGCCATGACGCATTATTCGGCGCCTTGAAACACCAGGTACGCGGTTCCGGTGCCAGACTGGGCAGCCAGATAGATTTTGGGAGCCGGAGTCTGGTAGGTATCGCCAGCAGCCAGATTGAAGCAGGACTCTGCGTTGGCGGTCAGCGGGTACCGGTAGGCCGCACCTGGCGCCCCGGCGTCCGCTCCGTTGCCGAGCTGGATCCACGCATCCACGGTGGCCCGGACTTTGACGCCCATTGTGCCTCTGGGGGGGGAGATCTCAACGAGGTTAGTGGTGAGGGCTTCGCCGCCATGCGAATAAGGGAGCTGCTTATCGGTCAGGTCTTGTGCCATGCGCGCCCATAAAAGCAGCCAGCAAGGCCGGGCAACCCAGAGAGCGCGCGCCGTTTTGCGCTTTATGCCCAGCCCAGCTATAAAACGACCATGCTTGTCCTTATCGCCCTTTTGCTCCTTGCCTGCGCCACCGACGACTCCGCTGCCATCCCAGAGGCTGAGCCCATCTACACCAGCGGGGACTGCTCAGAGACGCCGCGCCTGGAGTATCCGGGCATGTCAATCTGGCAGTTCGAGGAATGCTATGTGGAGGAAGCGGATGGGGTGTGTGTGCGGGAGACGCCGAGTCGGCTGGATGGCGAGCTGATTTACAACTGCGATCCCTCCCTTGTTGACCACTGGAACCTGATCGAGATTCCCATCCTATAAATCGCCTGCCTCAAGAGCTGTGTCGGGCAGGAGTTCAATCACTGCCTCGGGAGGCAGTGAAAAGGGCTGGATGGAGCGGATATAGCAGCGCCGCCGCGACAGTCCAAGGCGGGCACTCTCGATTGTTCCCACCTGCCCGGCCTCCAACCAGTACAGCTCGTTGTCGAGGATGGCGTTGATTTTCCGACGGGGCAGGGCCATCCGAAGGGCGCGGGCCTCCAGAATCTTGGCTGCCGTCGCATCCGACCAGCAAGTGTTGCAGCTCAACTCCGTATCGGCGCGCAGGCCGACGAGCTGTTGGGAGAGTCGGCATAGGGGATGGTTGGCGCCCAGGATCTTGCGTTTTGTATATGCGCCCAGGCTGGAATCCCAGAAGTAGCTGAGGGTGAAGTGGTTTGCGATCTTGCTCCAGTCGCCAATCGAAACCTCCTGCTCCAGATCGCAATTCTGCCCATCAATCAGGGTAAAGCTCGGCTGGCGCAGCCATGGCGCCGCATGGGCCAGAAATACCCCATCCGGCCCCCGCTGTAGCCAGGCGGGCATCCAGGGCAACAGCCGGTCGCGAAGCAATGTCAGGGCTGGCGTGGCGGTATCGACGTATAGGCCCAGCTCCCAATCAGAAAAGAAGGCCAGGGCTGGGCGCGTTCTCTCCCAGTCGATGGTTTCGCCGCTCTTTCCGAGCAAGTACGCCACGATCTCATCGAGCCGGGTCATCGCATAGCCGCCCAGTCCGGGGAGGGCGCCAGCCGTGCAATCGACCGTAAAATCTTCCTGCGAAGAGTCAAAATCGGCAAGGCTGTCGCTGTGCAGGAATCCGACCGTGCCTGTGCTGTCCTCGTCCACTTCCAGGGTGATGGTTCCCCCCGGGGTGGTGTACTCGGTGTCTGCCTCATAGATCGTGAAGTTCCCAACCCCAACGTCAGACCCGAATTTGTGGCCGCAGAGAATCAGGGAATGCTCGCTCCCACCACCCGGCCAGCTTCCGACCTTGAAGCCGGGGATCCGGTAGCACTTTCCGATGATGGTTGGGAATTGCGTCCCATCCAGGCTGGAGTAGCTCAGGTCTGGATGATCGGTCCCCATGTCTCGCTCGGCATCCCCGATCAGCTCCCCATCCGAGAGGGCCGCTGTCTCCAGGGTGGCAGATAGGGCGCCGTTGGCGAGTCCGAGTTTTGGCATGCCGAGGCGGGCCCGAGGAACCAGCACCCGTCGCTCGTCCCAGGCCTGCCCCTCCCACACCATCGCCAACTCGGCTTCCCCTGCCAGTAGCCAGCCCCAGGCGTCGTCCAGTCCCGCTGCCGCTACGCTTTCGGGCAATACCAGCTTGATGCCTGCCTGTTGTAGTGTTCCGGCTCCGGAAAGGTCGTAATAGTCAGCTTCCTCGGCAAACTCTTGAACCTCCAAAAGCCCCGCCTCATAGCTCCAAACTGTGTCTCCCTCCAAAACCACCACGGGGCGGGTGGCGACGCGAACAACTCGATCTTGGAGCCAGAGGGTACAGATCAAAACGGCAGTCTCGCCTCGGGCCAGGGCCTCGGCAGCATAGGCGGATCGGCTCATAGGATTTCCTCCAGCACCACCTGGGCAGGCCGTTCCAGGGCTTCCCGGCCTTCGTTCTGGACGTTTTCGAGTACAAAAGGGGTTTTGATCTGGTAAAGCCGGATATCGTTGGCTTTTTCCAGGTCTCGCCAGTGAACGACCCCTCGGAGTGGCCCCTCGGAGGCATCGTGGATGGCTTGGAGGGTCTGGCTCCAGGGTTGGAGGGGCCGGTAAAGCGGATCCCACGCAATTTCCAGCGTCCTGCGTTGGGGCCCACGTTTGGACATCCAGCGCTGGCCGGCGACCCCCTCGGTGATCTGGATGCGGTAGTCGATCCGGTCGCGGAAGCCCTGGGCGTAGGGGGTGGAGATTTCGATCATCTTGCCCAGAATCAGGGTTCCGGCCCGGTAATAGCCATCCGAGGTGTCCTGGTTGCCGATCAGGAGCCGGACATACCGATACCCGAAGCGCCCAAACCGGGCACTCATGCGATCCCCGAAGATTCGCAGCGTTTCCGAGCCAACCAGGGTGGTGAAGTCGATCCCTTCCACCAGGATTGTATCGGCATCGTTGTCGCTGATCTCATAGACTGTGGTACTGGTCCCCGCCACCTCCAGATACCACCGCGCCCCCTCTGTGGAGCGATACTGGTGGGGCGTCAAAGAATCGCCCGTGTTGAGGCGGATTCGTCCGCGCATCCCGGCGGAAAATCCAGAGATCGCAAGCACTGTGGCATCCAAAGAAACCGAGACAGAAGGGCTGCCCCAAGAGTCGCTGGAGTGGGCCTGAAGGGTGGCGGTGCGGAAATTGGTGCCAAATAAGGCGATGGTGTCGGCCTCGAAAATGTCGGAAACTCCGCAATCGAAGACAATATTCGTGTCTGCCCCGTCCACGCTGGATCGCCAGAAGCTGGAAGGGCGCAGGTTTTCCACCAGCCGAGTGGCTGGGTAGCTGTAGCCGGTGGCGAGGTCGTAGGTGTCGCCTTTGACGCCCAGGTGCCCACCGGCCGATACACGCAGACCGTAGACGAGTTGCATTTCGCTCAATGGGGAGACGGGGCGGCCCGCCAGATCGGTCGGATTTGTGAAGCCGCCAACCATCCCATTGTCGTCGGTCGCGAAGGTCAGGCCCGAGACGTACCAGGTGCATGCCGATCCGACGGTGCCGCCGAAACTGAGCTCTTGCGTGGTGGCGCCGGCTTGCTCGGCAATCGTGGTGTTGGTGGCGAGGGCCGTCCAGTAGGTGGTGCCTGCGATCCGATACCAGACCGAAATCTTGCCCGACCCGGCAGAAGGGTAGTCGTGGCGGAAGGCAATAAATACCTCGGTCCAAGCAGTAAACTGGTTGGAAACGCTGGCCGAGGAAACGACCAGCCCGGAATTGTCGCGGATCGACATCTGGTCGGGGCCGAAATTCACGCTGAACCACTGGAGATTTGCCCCGTCAGAAACGGCATAGTAGAGGCGTGACCGCCCCGCCACCAGCCCGGCCCCGCTGCCCCACTTGAACCAGAAGCGCATCCTGACACTGGCCTCGGCGGGGTTGCTACCGGTGCTGAAAATCAGGGCGGGAGCGGTGTATTTGCTATTGTCGGCGGCGCTGGCAGTGATGCTCAATCCGTCGTTGCCCAGGGCGATGGTGGCGCCAGCGGCGGTGTCTACTTTGGCCCATCCAAAGGCGTCGGGGGTGTCGGAGGCCACATAAATCCCGCCTTCGGGGCTGGCATATCCAGGGGTGGCGCCCGAGGTCGGGCCCTTGGGGGCCTCAGTCAGACTGTCCCATCCCCCGAAATATAGCTCTTGCAGGGTGTCATCCAGAGATCCGGATGCTCCCTTTCCGCCCGCCAGCAACACAATCTGCCCCGCCCAGGATCCGGCTCGGTAGTGGCGCCAGCCCCGATTAAAGCTGGAATAGCCGTTGAAGCCGAGGATCTCAAAACTGGTCCCCGATCCGAACTCGAATCCATGCCAGGACTGGCCATGATCCAGACTCAAGCGGGCACGGATATAGCTGGATGGCCCATAGATCCCGCCGTTGAAGCCGATTACCACTCCATCGTCGCGGGTAACCATGGTGTGGACGGGGGCTGCTGCGGCAACGGTGCCCGAGGCGATGACGGAGTCGGCTCCGCTGCCGATTCCGACCCGGTAGATCATGACCGCCGCATCTGGGCTGTCGGTGTCGTCGCAGGCCAGCAAAACCTGTCCAGTCGCGGTCACGGTGGTTGCTGGGACGCCGCCGGTAAACGTGTCGGTATAGCTGAAACTCTGTCCCCCATCGGCAGACCAGTAGATCTTGGGGTTGATGGCGCCCCCGGCTGCAGACCGGCCTACCACCAGGCAGATTGCGCCCTGGACGTATTCGGCGCACAACTGGCGTGCGGTGCTGAGTGGCACATAGGTATCGAGCGACCAGAGCGCCCAGGTCGCGCCGTGGTCATCGCTGTAGTAGGCGATGACTTCAGATGCGAGGCCAGAAACGCCAAAAAAGCAGATCAGGCGGCCCGAAGGAAGCACTACAAAATCCGGCGCGCAGTCATCGACCAGCGTGTAGGGAGAGCCGGAGGTCAGGATGGTGGCGTGGGTAAAGCTGTCGGTGCGAGACGCTTTATAGGCGAACCGGAGCAGGTTGGTGGATGCCCGATTGACGTAAGCAAAGCCCAGATACCCGTTGCCCAGCTCGCGGGGCCGGGAAAATCCGGGGTAGTCACTGGTGATGGTCGCGCCCAGAATATTGCGGGCATAGGTCAAATACAATGAGTCGTTGTAGCCCATCCACTGCGACGAGCTGGCCTGGGTGGGCTTTGCGATCACTGTGGCGCCAGGGGTGCCATCGATGGGCGTCGCGTAGCCGGTCGGATTCCCCCCCCGCTGAAGCTTTACATCCATGGTCAGCGCGGTGGTTGGGGTGCCGGCGGGCTTCAGCAGGAGGTAGCCCTGATTGGTGGTGGCGTCGGGGGTGATGGTGCCGGGGACAAGGCCATGCTCGGAGGATGCCGAGGATACCCGGTCTGGAGTCAGAAGGAGAGAGGGAAGTAGGAAGGCGCCTTTCATGCGATTGCCTTTCGGCCCGTGAAGCCGGAGTCCAGGTTTCCGCTGGTGGTGCGTTTCAAGAGTTTGCCGGTGATTGGGCCGTTTCCGAGGGCATCAAAGCGGGTGATTTCCTCCGCTTCCTGGCGCCCAATTCGGATGTTGAGTCGTGTTTGGGGGGACTGGCCGGCGTTGAGGGCCATGACACCCTGCTCTCCGAGTCGGGAAGCGGCCTGGCTGTTGAGGATGCCGCCGATTTCGCTCTTGAGGATGCGGAGCTCGTCAGGAAACACACTCCCCCCCGCCATGCCGCCCTGGTGGCGCAGAAACACCCCGCCTTGATGGGCGCGGCTCACGGCGACGAGCTGGGCGCTGGTCTGGGCTGCGGTCAGGGCAGCCGGGATCAATCCATAGGGCCAGCCGTATTGCTCGAAGGCACGAGCGGTGGCGACAGCGCCAGAAATCAGAATCTGGCCCTGTGCGAGTCGCTTGTGGGCCGCTTTCTGTTCCGCATTGGACTGATCAAGCAACCCGTCGATGGTGCCAAGCGTTTGACCCAGCAGATCAACCTGCCCCCAGACCATCGAGCGCTTTTCGGCCTGCGCCTGTCGCTCGCGCTCCATGTCGGCCTGACGCTGCTCTTGGATTCTGGCGTAGTACTCAGCGGAAAGGGCCTCGGAGCGGGTCGTAAAGTCGCGCTCGATGTTCAGCCGGGTCTCTGCGTATAGGGCACCCGTGATCAGCCCGTCCTGGTGGTATTGCTCCAACAGATCAAGGCGGGACTGGTATTCGACCGCCAGATTCTGGGTTTCCGTGCGCTGAAGGGCCTGCATATCATCGGCGAATTTCAGCGCATCGTTCAGCTCATCCTCAAGCCGCTTCTGGGCGGCTTTGCGCTCTGCTTCTGCTTCTTTGTCGGGCTTGCCTGTACTGGATTTGTTGACCTTCTCTTGTGCTTTTGCGAGGTCGTCCAGCACATTTCCGTACCCCTTCGCTTTTTCCTCGGCCAGCCCGAAAAACTCAACCGTTTGCTGCAAAAGGCGAGGGGCACGAACCGCCTGGGAGAGCCATTCGCCGGTCGTCTGGATGTCCGATTTAAGGGCCTGCTCCATAGCGCCGATGCGTTCAGCGACCGCCTCAAACGGAGCGGTGTCTTTCCCGGCGGCTTTTGCCAGGGTCAGGGCGAGGTTGTTTGCGACCTGGGCGGCTTTTGCCATCGCCACGCCCCAGAAATCGACCCCGATTCTGGCAAATTGGATGGCGCCGTAAACATCGTGAAAAATATCAGCGACCGAGGCGGCCGCGTAAGCCACCAGCTTGACCCCATTCCAGAGGTAGGTCGAAACAACCGAGGCAAAAGCGCTGGCTTCCGCTCGATTCTGGCCGATCAAGTCCAGAATCACGGATAGGGCGCCCTTGACGTTGTTGAAAAGCCCCGCATCTCCCACCAGCATCCGGAAGCGGTTCCACTCGTCGCTCAGGTTGCTCATCATGCCGGTCATGGTCTGGGAGAGGCGATCGGCGCCACCTGCAAACATGCCCTCGTTCAGATTCTTGAGCATCGCCGCGCGAAACTGCTCAATCGTCATCTTCGTGGCATTCATGCCCTCTTGGATCTCGATCTGCTTGCGGAGGATCTTCCCTCCGTCGCTCTCCAGGCCCGTGGCACCCACATTCCAGGCTTTTCCGAAGTCGATAGCCGCCTGGGAGAGATCGGTGCCGGTGGTGGCGGCAAAATCAATCAGCCCGGGCATCAACTCCTCGGCCGCCGCCCCAAAGCCCCGCAACGTGACCTCGGCATTGACGACCTGCCCCAGCTCAAAGGGCGTCTTTGCGGCGAAGTCAAACAGCTCCTTGAGCCGTTCGTGGGCACCTGACGCACTCCCCATCAGGGTAGTCAGCTTGGAGGAAGCGGCCTCCATTTCCTGGGAGGGGCCGATCATCGACTGGATGGTCATGGCCCCGGCTGCGAGAGCTCCACCAATGGCAGCGCCGGCGGTGGCAAGGCCAGAGGCGATGCCGCCAACGACGGTTTTGGTGCGAGAAACGAAATCGCCGACTTTGCGTTCTGCTGCGCGAAAGTCGATGTCAGCGACGAAATCCAGGATCATGGTGGGCTACTCCTGCGCGGCGTATGCGCCCGATACAAGGTTGCGGTAGTGTTCCAGGTACAAACTGCGCTCCCACCCTGGAAGGCCCCACCACGCGGAGAGCGTCAGACCCATGTGGCGGGCTGCCTCGATTGCGACCGCCAGCGCGCCCATGCCGCCTCCGCTGGCGATCAGTTCGCTTTTCCCAGCAGATCCCCGATGCCGTTGTTCAGCGCCAGGGACTCACTGAAAAGCTGCTGGATGTCCCCCTCGTTCAGCCCTGCTTCTTGCAGTTCCGCCGTCAAATCTTCTGCGTACGCCTTGAAGCTGGCTGGGTTGGCCTCGTTTCCGGGCCAGGGCGTTGAGACCTGGGAGCCAAGCTGCCAGCCCAGAATGCAGAGGTTGAAGCTGGCCTGATAGGGCCTCTTTTGGGAGTCCGGGGCCGCAACCTCTTTGCCGTTGACGAATTGGACCGGCGCCGGGAACTGGCGCTCCAGTTGGTTCGCAAAGCCAGCAGGGATCGGCTTGAGGGTAAGCTCGATAATTTCTTTGTCGTCGCCCGAACCGTGCGAGAGCTTCACGGTACGGGAAAGCGACCGGGCAAACCCCTTCATGCGTCACCCTGGATCACGGTTGGCTCGCTCTCGTAATCCTCGAACTCGAAATTCATGAGGGTCTTGCCGTCGGCGCCCTGCGGATCATCGTCCAGCTTGGTGATGCGGGCAAAGCCGAAAATCAGCGTCTCTTGGATGGTTCCGGTCTCGGGATCGCCCTTTTTCAGCTTGATCCGGATCGCGAAGGCCCCGCCGTCCAGGGTCGATACCAGGCCCGAGGCCCGACCTTTGCGCTGCAAGAATTCGGCGGGGGTATAGGCGCCCGTGGTGCTGCGGTAGCTGGCCACCAGGAAGGAGCCAGACCCCGTCACCATGCCATCTTCGGTTTCAACCGCGATCGGCTTGCGGCCTGGGATGCGCTTGCCTCGGACCTTGACCTCGGAGACTTTGCCCGCTTGGATGCTGTATTTGATCGAGCCTTGATCGAGCGTCAACTCCAGAGAATTCCCACGGTCATCCTCCAGAAAGACTTTGTCGTAGCCCATCGCGTAAATCTTTGCTGCGCCCATCACTCACCTCTCTGTAAAAACCAGAATCCGGGGGTTTCAACTGTGCGCCGTTGGAAGCCTTCTTCTCCCGGGAGAGTCTGGCGGCGCGAATGGCCCAACTGAAGCCATGCGATTGTTTCGGTTGGGCCGGCACTCCCAACATAATCCTTGACGGACAGTGTCTTGTTGCGGAGGAAGGCTTGAGCCTCATCGGCGAGCTGCTCAGCCAAATCAAGGGCGCCAACGGCCCCCCCCGCTGTGCCTCGGGCGTAGCAGTCGGCCTGAATGGTGATGGGCACTTCGGTGTTCCATTTTTCATCCAACCGACCCGCCGCCCTCTCGTCGCCAAAAAGGACCGTGACCCGAACGAACTTGTCGTTCGCCTTGGAGTCAAAGCGGTCATCATCAGCCGGGACAACGGGGGCGCTCAAGCCTGCCTCGGACAGCGCCACCAGCAGCGAGCGCAGGACGTTGGAATAGCGGGCGTTGGCCTGCATTAGACCTGCCCCCAGAGCCGCTTGAACTCGGCCCGCAGGCGACGGGGGGCATCACGACGGACGATTCCGATGGCTTTACGAACATGGCCCCCCGCTGGAAGGCGAATGCCGCCGTACTCAATCTCGTACCCGTAAGGCACGTTATTGACCACCCGGATCACGGTACGCAGGCCAGAGCCGGTCTTGAAAGCCTGCCCGTCGTTGGGTTCTGCCGCTGGGCCTGCCCGACCCGAGCGAGACCCCGCCGCGTTGCCAGCTTGAACCCAGGCATCCCGGTAGCGCCCGGTATCGATACGCTCAGGAACGTCCGGGTATCTGCCCTCGATGCCCTTCACAACCCGATCCACCGTGTCTCCCGCCAGCCGCTTGACGGCCGCCTCGACAAAAGCGGGGCCTTTGCTGCGAGTCAAGGCAGCAAGGCTCCGTTTGAGGCGGTCAGTCTTAAGGGCCAGCGAGAGCATGGATCACCCGGCCAGAAGAACGTCGTAGGAGCCGTTATCGGCTTTGGCGACGTTGATCAGGTCGCCAGTCGAAGCGGTGACTACCGGGGCATCCACGCCAGGGGCGACGTAGAGCAGGAAGCCGCCGGGGGGGAGTTTGATGCCGTCACCCGAGGCCGCAAACAGGTTGGGCACCCCGTTGGAGGCAGGCTGCTTGACGGTCAGAGTATCGCCCGTGTCAGAGTCGTTGTTCTTGAAGAAAGCCACCCGGAGCTTGGACATCGCCAACGCCCCGCCCTGGAAATCGGTCTGCGTGGAGCCGGACAAATCCAGATCCTCGTTGGTCGCATTCAGCGCCCGGTTGTCAGCATTGAAGACCTGCTCGATCTGGTTGACGCCGGTGCCGTCAACAAACTGCGCTTGCTCGTCGATGCTGACGGTTTGCACGGTGCCGTTGAGGCCGATGATTTGCCCGCTGATGATGACACGGACATTCAGGCCCTGAACTCGTTCGTTGCCCATTTAGGCTCTCCTTGAAAATAAAACATAGGTTGCGCTGATTGGATCGTTATCGACCCGGTAGACGCTCCAGGCGACCTGCCCCTCCAGGATGCGGTCGTCGGGCTGGGGGACAGAGGTCAGCGAGGCAGCCACCACAATCCAGCGAACGTCCCCCTTCCGAACGGCGCCCTCGTCCTCCAGCACGAGCGAGCGGTGGGCGGTGACTTCCGTGGTGGTCTCGGCATACCCGACGGTGCCAGTGGCAGGATTGAAGCTGCGATTCCCCTGGCGCTGAATCTGGATGGTGACGCCGGTATCGGCATCCTGTACCAGCCCCGCGACATCGACCCGAAGTGAGGCCAATTCTCGAGCATTCAGCGTTCCAGGGCTGGTGTTGTTCATCCGACAACGTCCACACTGAGGACCTGACACGCACAGGTATTGCCGTCAGCGGCCGACCACTGGCCAGTGATGACCAGGTCAAGGGCGCCGTTGGTGGCGAAGTTGGTGGCGGCCAGAGCGGCCATTTTGAGAGCAGACCCAACAGCGCCAGGATCGTTGTACCAGCCAGAGCCACAGAGAGCAGAGGATGCGCTGGGGGCTGCGCGGGAAACAATCTCAAAGTCAACAACAACAACGTTTCCAGCACTGGTATCGACCGTCGCCGTGGTCACCAACGCCGTTCCGCTGACTCCGCCCAGCCGGAGACGGCAGGTCAGGGTGGTAGTGGAGACGTTGGCTGTGACTGCGACCATGGCCCGAACTTTGAGGCGGGTCCCGGCCTTGAAGGTGTTTGCCGGAATCTGGTAAGTCGCGAGTGCAGTCTCAGCGGTGCTGTTGGTCAGATCAGATCCGGCGGCGGTGTTCTCGTTGACCCGCCCCCCAATGCGACGAGTAGGGCCAGAAGCGACGCCGTCGGTGGTAGTCAGCGCCTTGAAGACGTTGATGGCTTCGGCGCCGTCGGTCGTCACCACAGTCAGGTACGGGCTGTCTCCCTGGCGGATCGTGAGGGCGTCGGCCAGATTGTCGCCGATAACAATATCGGCCTCCCCCGTCGCCAACCCAGAGACATCCAGGATGGCAGTATTCCCGGCCCCAAAGGCGATAGCACCATCAAGCGTAAACCCGCCATTGATGGTCAGGTTTCCGCTATCGTCCACATCGATTAGCGTGGTGGTTTGGGAAACATCTTTGACGGTAAAAACGCTCATCGGAACACCGTTGGGATGGGGTCTATAAATCCAGTGTCACTGTCGATTTGGGGGCAGGTCACAGATACGGTTGGCATTTCAGCCCCGTACAGTTGGATCAGCTCTTTCAGCGCGGCGACTCGCCCTTTGTCGTCGTACTCAAAATCAGGGAGCTTGTAAGCGCGCTCCCTTCTCGCAGCATCGGCCAGCAGCACTCTCGCTGCCAGCCCAACTGCCTTGTCAACCGTGCCGCCCTCGTCCAGAAAAGCCTGCCATTCCTCGTCCTCGAAAGCGAACCCGCTGGTAGCGGTTCCACCAGGGGCAACCCCACCGGTGTCAGCCAGCTTGAGGCGGGCTTTTCCGATGGAAGTGCTGAGGACGTAGGTAAAGCTCATTCAGAGGCCGGAGCGGGGGCGGATTTGTTGGCTTTTGCGGCGAGGCCGGAAACAGCCTTTGCCAGCTTTTCCTGACTTTCCGCCAGTCGTTCTACTGCCACCAGCAGACGATCTTGGCCCTTCGCGATGTGGGTCAGGGTCTCCAGCAAAGGATCAGGGCCAGATTCGCTCACCTCGGCGCTTTCGACAGCCCCCAGGTAGCGAAGCTCGGCGCGCACCATTGCAGCCAGAAGGCGACCTTGAACCTCTTGAGAGGTCACGCGGAGAGCAGATTGCAGGATGTGCAGGTCGCTTGGGTTGAGCTTGGCATTCTCGGCAAGCTGCTCCAAGAAGGTATCGACGGCTTTTTCGCCAACGCCTACCTCTTTGGCAACGGTATCGGCGCTCATGACTGCGCCGACCGATGGGCAGACCACTGACGCCAGTCAGTCACGACCCGGCCGAAGTAGCTGGTCATCCGGATCGTCCAGGTGCCCGAGCTGTCGTTTTTGGGTTCCGCAAACAGCATCGGATCGCCCGAGTCGTAGAGCCGCACACCCTTCTTGGCCGCGCCCAGGAACCACCCGTCGGTGTCGTCCAGGTAGCGCCAGGAAATCGGCTGGTAGCGGCCGCGCAGGGTGTTGATGTCGTTGTTGGCAGAACCGGGGACCTGAAGGCTGCCCAGGATGACCTCAGCAGTCTGGGCCAGCTCGGGGGGGACCAGCAGCACGTTGGGGGTGATGCTGATTTTCTGGTTGGCCTCGTCCACCGCGTTGGTCCGGCTCATCAGAATGCGGGCCAGCTCCAGGTTGGTGCTGGTCAGGGTGTTGGTGTCAAAGTTGACCTTCGTGGTGGCAGGATCCAGAAACAGGGGATGCCCGTTGCCAGAGGCCGCGAAGAACGGCTTTCCGTCGTAGATAAACTTGGGGTAGCTGTCCGCATGGCCGGGGTAGTCACCCCTAAAGGTGTCAAAATGGCCAGCGGTGTAGGCGCCTTTGTTGAAAAGATCGGCGGCCATCTTCTCTTTCTTGCGAGCAAAGCCTTCGCCAAATCGCTTCGCAAAAGATGCAATCAGCCCACCAATTTTGGCGTCAGCATTGGGGTCGCGCATCATTTCTTCGGTAATCTCGATGCGCTCCGCCAACTTTTCGACTCTGCAATTCCAGCGGTAGCCCTGATCGAAGGTGCGGGCCGGGGCAATTCCGCCCCGCTCGATCACGTCGGGCTCGTCGGCGCCCACAATGACGGCCTCGGAGACACCTTCTTCGTAGCCACCGTGATCCAAGACCTCGAAAATGAGGTTTCGGACGGCAGGTTCCTGGGCGTAGGACTCCATCATCACGCCGTAGCCGGCGTCGGTGACAAGACCGGGAAGTTGGGAAGGATGAACGGAAGACATGGCTCAGACCCCGGCGTAGGTGGGACGGATTTGGACGAGGTAGGTATTCTTGTCGGTGTCAATGCCGACAATCAGGAGGCAGTCGTCAACCGTCGCATCATGGTTGACCGACCGCGCCCCGCCCACATCGCAGGTCAGGAAAAGCTTGGCCTGGCTGGCGGAGCCAGAATCAGGCGGGTACTCGTAGATGGAGTCAGGCGAGATATCGACCAGGATTTCGGCGTCGCCATCGGCAGCGGGGGCCGTTTCTAGCCGGGAGGCGGCCACACCGTAGACGGTGTCATCCGCACTGGCCTGCTTGACGTATCCGGCCGTGGCGAGGGTCAGCATGTCGCCGACCTCGATGGGGACAGAGGTGGACGAATCCACCTTCACTTTGACGAGCGTCCGGGCGCCTTGCCGGTACCCGTATTTATCGGTTGCCATTGATTATTTCCCCTCGGAAGGAAGTTTCTTGCGACCAGCTTTGACCAGGATGTCGAACCATTTTTCTTCGGAAACACCGCGTTTCTCGGCTTCTTTTTTCTCATCCGCAGTCAAGCCGTACTTCTTGAACAGGCTGCCAGAGTCGCGGGGCGGGGTGCCACCTGCGGGGCGCTCGGTGTTGGCCAGCTTGCTGGCGCGCTTGAGCCACAGGGCCATCGTTTCTGGATCAGCCTCGGGCGGCGCCAGGTCGCGGACTTCCTGGGGCAGAGCTTTGAGGGCTTCCTCGTTCTCGCCACTGAGGACTTTGAGGCGAGCCTTTTCTTTCTTTTCCAGCTCGGCAAGGCGGGATTCAGCGGCATCGGCGCGCTGCTTTTCGGTCAGATGGAGCTTTTCCCACTCACCGTTTTTCTTGGCAGCTTCTTCAGCAGCGGCTTTGTCAGCCGCCTCTTTGTCCGCCTTGAACTTGCGAAGCTCGGCAAGCTCTTTGTCGGCCTCAGAAGGCGCGGGAGGCTTGGTATCCTTAGGGGGGGTATCGCCGGGCGGGTCGGTGGGCTTTCCCTCTCCGCCAGGGGCGTCGGGGGCCAGAAAAAGCAGAAGAGGAAGAAGTCTGAGCATGGGAAGGTCTTACGCCCGACAAGGCTGCCCCCGCAAATCTCGATGCGCGCGCCGATTCTGTAGTATCAGGCGTTTGGTGGTTGGTTTCCAGGGGGCACTGGCGGTTCCTGGGGGGGCGCTTGGGGAGGTGGCGGGGGTAGCGGAGACTTATCCTCACCGTCCACAGCTTTTGCATAGGCTTCCGGCTCCACATCGTCTGGAACAAAGCCGAGGCGCTGGAGGTGACGGATATAATCAGCGCGGGTCAGGTCGGGTTTGACCTTTTGGAGCAAGTCCAGCTCTTGGGTCAGATTCTTGGGGAGGATGGGAGGAGCGTCGATATGGAACACATCGAAAGTGGGACCCCATTTCTGGTTTGCCTCCAAGGCCAGGGCATACCCGGTAACCTCGGCAATGCTTTCGTAAACCCCGGCTCGCATCGAGCTTATTTTTAACTCGAAGGCATTGGCTCGTAAAGATCGGGCCTCGGCAGACTCTCGGGCCGCGTCAGAGGCAAACAGTACCTCTGGGCTGGTGTCCCGGATGTGCTGATCCAGGGCTTTGAGCTCGTCCAGCAGGGCGGGGATGGAGGAGAATTCGGCCTCCACATATTCAGCCTTGCCATTGACTGGCGCACCGTCAATCATGCGCCCGAAACGCTGCACATCGGAGGATCCGCCCACCTTGAAGCCGTAGGTGATCAGGGTGGGGTTTGCGTAGCGGTTGCCGATGGCCCGGACCTGGGTGGAGATCGAGTCCATCTTCATCAGTGCCCGCTCCACCCCGGCTGGGGCAGGCAGAGAGTGCTCAGGCTGATCCCAGGGGATGGCTTGGAGGTGGACGCAAGGGACGACACCGAGGCCATGGGGGCCAGACTGAGCGGCCTGCAATTCGCCGTCCTTGTAGACCTCGATCCGGTCTCGGGTCAGGATGCGCTTGTAGGTGTGCAGGGTTTCGTCCATTCTGTGGTTCTGCGGGATCTGCTCCAGGTACCCGGTTTCGATCACCACCTTGACCAGCTCGGCACCGGTCTCGTCATCGTAGACCGGGTTGACACTGCGCGGGTCATACCAGACCAGTTTGACATCGTAGGGTGGGCGCGAATTGGTGCGAACGGCCTCGATCCAGCAGTCTCCGAGCGCGCAGAGCTTGGTAAAGTTGCGGGCCATCTGCTGGCGGAACCGGCTCCGCTTCCAGATCCTCTCTCCCTGGACCAGAAGATCCCGATTTTTAGCCTCTCCTTCCAGCTCCAGAACCAGCATGCCGGGGGCGAGGGCGCGGGCGTCGGTATCGACAATGAACGAGTACCAGCGGAAGACCCGCCGGGTCTGGTCGATCTCATTACCCGAGTCGTCGAAGGCCCGGAAAAGATGCTCGTTTTTCTGGGTGGCGGCCCCGTAGGGCTGTTGGAGGTAGCAGTCCCAGCGGAAATTGTAGACGTCCACCCAGCCCTGGTGGGTTTCTGGGTAGGGGTCGAATCCAGCGGTGGGATTGTAGACAGGTTCCGACAGGTTCGGGGGCATTTCTATCCTCGGGAGTAGCTATCAACGTGGGGGGTGGCGCCCGTCAAGAGCCAGTGTGCGCGCTCAATCGCGTCCAAAGCATCATCGAAAGCCGCATTTGGAAAGTCGCGGATCTGGTCAAGCACCTCGCCGGGCAGGTCGTCGGCCAGCTCGATCCAGCCGTTGTGCAAGCCGGGTTCCAGACTGGCGATGCGTCCGGTTTTTTCCTCGGACAGCGTGTAGGTCTGGACCGGCATCTGCCAGGCCAAGCCTCGCCGGCGACGTTCCTCCTGGATGCGCGTGAACGCCTCCCCCAAGAGATGCTGGGTTCCGGTCTCGTCCGCACCGACCTTGGGGCGGAAGGCGGCCAGTCGCTCCCAATGGCGCCACAGGGCCTCGTGCTGCCCAGTTGGCTGGCGGCGCGTGATTTCCACGGTCAACACAAAACAGACGCCTGTAGAGGCGCTGGCGCTCGATTCCGGGGGCTTCCAGAGCGCAAGGACCGCGATGGCCGGGTAGTCGCTGCGGCGGGCCTTCTGGGAGCCACCGCTGGGGTCCAGCCAGATCGCAATTCGGCATGCACTCAGTGGCACGATCCGGCCCTGGCTGGTGGTGATGGCGGCGGCGGCCCGGTCGTAGCGGCAGCGCCGGATCTTCTCCAGGTCGAACAGCGCCGCCTCGCTGTCGCGGGGGTTGTTCTGGTCCTCGGAGTAGAAGGCCGACGGGCTGGCCCACCAGGTCAGCATCAGCTCCCAGAGCGAGCGCCCTTGAGGCCAGAGCACCTGGGCGCCGAGGTCCATTTCTGCCCGGTTGGCCTCGTAAAAGGCGCGGGCCTGGGCCATCCGGTCAGGGCTGGTCAGATCGGCCCACAAGAGGCGGCATTTCTCCCAAAGGTCCATCCGCGCGGGCCATGCAATCAGGTTGCGCCAGATTCGGCCCGTCCAGTCTGGGGCCCGCAACAGGCGCGCCACCAGGTCGTCTGGATGCTGGATGGTCCCGACCAGCTCGTAGGCCGAATAGCTCCAGCCGGCGCGGCCAATGTCCTTCTGCAAAAAGCTCCACTGAGCGGCCCGCTGGTCGGGGTTCTTGATGTGCTTGGGATTGACGGTATCGTCGAGAATAAACTTGGAAGGGCGCTTTCCGGCGTGCTTGTAACCGCGCGCATCCCCCCCAAAGCTCATCGCCACCACCGCTGTTCCCAGCACCTCCCCCCCCGCAACATGGGCAACGAAATTGGTCTGGCTCCCGGTGATCTCGACTTCGCCAAACACCGACTTGAGCAGCGGTGACGGGTCGCTCAAAACGGCATGCAGATCCTTGACCAGCGATTCGGCCAGCCTGTAGCCGGTCGAATAGACGTGGATGCAGACTTCGCGTCCGTACAAAACGTCGTGCAAAGGCTCCAAAAAGCTCTTGACTGAGGACTTGGCCGAACCGCGTGGCGCCACCCAGCGACGGCGAGACTGGTGAGTACGCTCACGCCATGGGGGGATTTGTTCGGCGAGAAAAGCCTCTTGGACCGGCGACCAGTCCAGGTCGAATCGCTCCGCAAAGAAGGTGCGCGCAAACAGGCGCCGATCGGTGCGACAGCGGGCGTACAGTACCTGGGCGCGGGCCTCGGGAGAGGAGAGACCGCCCCATAGATCCGAGAATTCATCCAGATTCATCGCCTCAATCTGACGCGCCAGGGTGGGGGCCAGCAAGGTCATTGGGGGGCTTCCTTGCGTTCTTTGGAGAGGGCTTGGGCCACGGCCTGGCCGATCTCGTCCTGGGGATCGCCTTTGGGTTTTCGCCCGACAGTGGCCAGATCACGGAGTCCGGCCGTCGCCTCTTTGGCCGTTTGGGCCACCGCCCGCAGCGCCCGTGCCGCCTCATCGACCCCCGCTTTTTTCCAGCGTTCCTCGTCCAGCATCATGTTTTCTGCTCGGTCCAAGACCTTTTTCAGAATCCCGACCGCCTGATCCCCGTAAGCATCGACCCCTCGATGGGCGGCGGCCTCCAGTCGGGGGAGGATTTTGTTGCGTTCTGTTGGATCCTGTGCTTTGTCTCGCAAATTCCACCAACGAAACAACACCGTGACCTCAATCCCGGTCTGCCGCTCTACTGCCCGGAAGGATGGACACAGTTCGTTGTCCTTTCCGATCGCACAGCTCGCGTACAGGGCCGCCATCGCCTCTGCCTTTTGCTCGGGACTATGCCGGGGGGCGCCCATTATTTCTCCTCCCGCAAGCAGCGGACACAAACCACATAGCGACCGGTACGCTTGTCGAGTTGTTTCTGACGAGCGCAAAACCCTGCCATTTCCAGCACGATCAGGTATCGCTCCAGCTGGCCAGCCCGACGAGCGGGGCGTCGCCAGCCAGTAATGGCGTAGAGCTCCTCCACAGTAATGCCCGGCTCACGTTCAATGGCACGAATCAGGGCCTGCACTTTGCGATT
>JACCDR010142621.1_pt1 | contig 19195 bp, 12 predicted proteins | sample 7446431 | NCBI WGS metagenome assembly JACCDR01 (sample SAMN15323443, study PRJNA562643) | freshwater metagenome | isolation source: river surface water | place: USA:Blue River Watershed | collected 2017-08-17 | reverse complement strand
GCGCCAACTCCATTGCCATCCTCATCCCTTGCCACCGCGCCACCGCCACCACCGGTTTCGGCGGCTTTCGTTGGGGCTTGGCGGCAAAGCGGTTTTTGGTTGAGTGTGAGCGGGCGGTGAATTAAGTGTGGGATTCCTATGCCCTAAAATAAAAAAGCCCCGAAAGCGGGGCTGGTCCAAATTCAATCGAGAAAATTATTCTTCAGTAATTACCCGAATATTATCAATGGCAAAACCGTGAATAGGTTTGCCGTCGATGCCGGAGTCCTCAAGAACCAAAAAACTCATCCGCGCGCCAATATTGGATGTTGCACGGCCATGGAAGGCATCTGGGGTTTCAACCAACGTACCATTAATGCGTGCCTGCACAATCGGATTAATGTCTTGGACACCAAACAGGCGTATTTTTTTACTTATCACGAAATCGAATGTGATTTCTTTTCTTACTTTTGAAGTGGGCGGGAAAAAATTCTCTGGAACAACAGTAAAGCGATCACCAAAGCACAATTGTGGCGGTGTATGGTAGGCATATCGACCGGCATCGCTATTAGGCTTGATCAGGTTACCTACGCGCATAAATCGCTGGCTGCTATCTGAAGTACAGCCTGGAAGGCTTTCGAAAGTGCTTATCTGGCTGATGCCCTGGACAAAACTACCGCTTTCAAAATCTTGGTAAACAGCTCCCGGTTGTTTGCCAGCATAAGTCACCAGTATGTCGTCGATATCCCAATTGCTGGTGATTTGTGATACGCCTGCATTTGGATTAATAACAGAGGTTTCATTGAGAATCGTAACTTCCTTAAACGTTGAAACACTCTCGATATCGGCCGTGTATTTCGTGAACAAGCTGGAGGACTTCTCACTCAAGCTTGCGCCAGGATCTCCGATAAGGTTAGTGAGAATTAAGGTTGATCCTACATCGAAGAATTCCCCATGATTACCGTCGCGTAAGGCTAAGAAAGATACTCCGGTGATATTAGGAGAATTGAGCTGATCGCTTTTTTTAAGGGCAAACATACTGGATTCATGTGGTGGAGGGCGCAACGCTTTTTTGTGGTTGTTGATGCCTTCTACAGTATTGTGCGCAGCAATACTTGACGGGGGGGTTGTGCCATCCAATGAAACATTAATGTCCTGACCTGCCAACACCGTTGAATAGCCTGAACCATTTATCTTACTGTTCGCTTTAGTGCGGGCACTAAACGTAAACGGCGGCACAGCATGCTGGAAGTCAATAAGGTGTGGCATGGTGTAGCAGTTTGTATTGTTGGCGTAGCGATCCATGTCGTAAGCCACAAACTCCATATGGCGTAACAGGTTGGCGTTAGTCACTTCGGCATGGGGCATTTCGTCATTTGGATTACATACTGTACCCACAGTGTCAACTTTTAACTCGAACGAAGATGCCAAATGACAGCCCCGGCAATAAGGTTTGACTACGGTATGGTAAAGGGACCTATCCTTGTCGTTGCCATTGAATGCGGACGGGGTATAGGTATCCACCATTTTGGCGTTAGCATCCTCAATTTTGGGCTTATAAGAACCCTTTAAGAAATTAACAATCTGCTGATTTTGCACGGTGCTAGAGGCAGCGGGGAAGGCTGATGTTTCCGCTGCATGAACCAGCTTGTTCATTTTGTCGAAAATAGGTGTGGCGGCAAGGCGTTTTTCAGGGGTTTCAAATTCAAACGAGAAGGTATCAAACGGCAGAAAGTGCGCATCCTTAATGCTAATGGTGCTAACGGTTTTATTGTTTACGACTTTTGTACCAACGGTAACCTTCCCGCCGTGGCACGACAAGCAGAGGCCGGGTTGTGCATGGCCTAAGCCATTATCGAGAGCGATTTTCAAATCTGTGACGAGTTTGCCATCCTCTTTGTCAATCGCGGAGTTGGAGCCGAATACAAAAAATCGCACCTTGTTTAAAGGGTCGTTCGGCCAGTACTCCATTGCAACAGTGGCGAACTCTTTGCTGAAATCATCGGGTGTGTTGGCGATTGCATCGCAAAAAGCTTTATTTGTTTTTTCTTGATCCTCCCTTGTGTTGCAGTTTAAACCTTGGTATGCCGCTTCATGCCCCGCACCAATCTTGCCATGGTTAGAGACATAACACGCCATGGCACCTGTGCCGCGAGCGCCTTCAAGCCCCGGTTGTGGCCAGCAGTTCATGTTGCGACCTAGACCTAAATCCGCCGAGTTGTAATATTCGGCATTCAAATTTTTTTCCGTATCGAATGCATTCCTCGTTTTCCAGTCTCCAAGTGTGAACTCTCCAGGAACGGTGATGCCGTAGGCGGCTGTAACTATCTCTTTCTGGTATTCGGTTAGCGCGCTTGCAGGGGTATAGCCGGCAGGTACGCCCAGGTCGCGGTTTAAATAATTACCTTGTACATCGTAAAAATCGCCGGCGTTACAAAATCCCGCCAATAAGGCGAGGCTGTAGATACATTTCTTTAACATAAAAATCTCCTTAGGTTGAGTGCCAGAGATCTGGCGGCGGCATATTACAGATATTGTGTTACGTTTCAACCACCGAAATCAAGTTAATATGACATCCATTGAGTGATCTTATGAGTGCTGCGCAAGTCGGTGTCGGTCACCTGGAAAAATTTCAAGAATCCGGCTGCAACTTTCCCCGCTCTCGCCCGTATTGCTTGGTGCGGCGCTTGGCCGTGCAGATGGCGAAGGAGCCGAAAATGAACAATTCGAAGTTTATAGGGCTGCTATTGCTAGTGGCTATGGGCTTACAAGGCTGCGTGGCGAAGCCTGGCGGAGACGCGGTTAGCAGCGCCTCCAGCTTGCCTGCTGCATCACCCACCTATACCGAGGCAACCTGCCCGGATTTTTGTGTGAGTGAGGAGCGGATTGTGCTGATAGGGGAAACTAACTCAAGTCTATCGAAAGAAATTGATGTATGGAGTAAATCAGGTGGTCAGATAACGCTGAAATTCTATGGGGGCGGATTGGCGTCCTTAAAGAAAATTTCCAACATTCACTGGAAGCTTACTTATAAGGCTGATACAACGAAAAATCGAAAATACGGCGAAAGTATTTTTCTGAACCGTAGCCTTGGTTTGCCAAACTCTACGTACCTTGATGCTTTGACGGTTGACTTTGATGTTGATGTATATCGTCCGATAGCCGTTAGCCCTACCCCATCATTTATCAATACTTTTAAAAAGCTATCAACACTGGATTTTTTGAAATCGAAAGACAGCTTAGTGTCTGGGTTTAAAAAGGATGTGTCTCAGTTTTTTAAAGAGGATGTGTCGGGTTACTACGGTAATACCTTTTGTAGGGTGTATGGCACGGGAGCTTGGAAAATAGTCGATGCCGATCCTCGGTTAGTTTTTTCAAGATCTGAGGGGAGGGGGGATGGTGGATTTTATCTATCACTTGCGCCCGATGCCGTATTTCTTGAGAGTGCTGATTTGGCATTCAGCATATTGGATGTCGATAGAGGGGTAGTCACAAAAGAGAGTGTTTATGTGAGTGCGAATAATTATTGGTCTCTCGTTCGCAGTGACTTTAACCTTGATGTTATATCGCAGCCAAAAGATTTTTCGATGACGATAGGCTTCCGCTTAAATGTCGTGGACGAGGATTTTAACAGGGCGAACCCTCTTTTATGGCGTATCGTTAGTATTCCAGATGGATTTGTTGTAGATAAAACGTCTGGAGCTTTTGGTAAGGATGATGCCGTATTATCTCCTAAAGGAAGTCTTGAGGCTGCGGGGGATTATGGAAGCGTTAGTTATGAAGTAATCAACCCATTGACTTCAGAGGTATATGACCGACTTTTATTGTCGTTTGATGTGTTATCCAAGAAGCCCATATTCTATTCAAGTTTAGAGCTGAATCAGTGGCCTGCAGGTGAGCCATATGCCAAATGGGTGAACATTGTTAACTTATCTTCTATACCCGAAAGGGAGGAAGTCATACCCGTCACGCTTGCTCGTAAAGATTCGAACGATCTTCTGCCTGCTCACGTTAAATCCGAGTCTCTTCAATTTACTGCAAACACTCCTGGGGTTTACAAAGTTCAGCCTTGGCCTTTTGATGTTGTTCGTAGCCCAGAGCTTAAAATATTACCCTATGAGCCAGTCGCCGCTTCAGTTAATGTTAGAGATAATCTGGTTAAAAAATCGCGGTATCAGTTTTCGAGTCAACACTTAATCGAGTTGGATGTTTCAGGGCAAATGCGTGTGCTCAAGCCAGGAGAGGCGGGCTGGGTGACAGTGGGTGAGTGCGAGAGCCCCAGTGGCGAAGCAATCGTTGACATTGAATCAGCCGATGATCATATGTGGGTTATAACAGAAAAAGAGATCTTAAATTTTAAATACGATAACGGGTTTTGTGAGTGGCGCCAAAGAGTAACTGATCATCCCTCTACACTATTGAGTATTGATCGTTATTCGGATAATCCTGGGACGACATATTTTGTAAATGATGCCCTACCTTATATAGAATTTTCTAGCCAAAAATTGATTAAAACCTTTGCGGTGTGGGGGCACGGGCGAAATGGCTTACTTGAAAGCTATATAACACGTGAAGAGGGGCGGTCAAGGACTAAGTTGTCTCTTGAGGGCTCCTCTACTCGGGAGCAGCTCTCTACGTTAGAAGATCTAGCTCGATCGCCACAGCTGCTAGAGGCTAAATTTTCTCTCGGTAATGCCGTGAGCCGCGATGGAAAAGCTGTGTGGCGTCTTTTTAAAGACGGTGATTCAATATGGTTGAATGAATATGTAGCCAGCGATTTATTGGCCGGGGTCATTAAACCTAAACGGTATGCGCCAACCTTAACCACCGAGCAAAAAGCAGCGATTGCGAGTTTGCCGGGGGAAGTTAATCATGCAAGTATTCAGTTCTTACCGCAAAAGCAAGCTATTGTGGTGGGGTTGAATCGGTTGATTTGGACATTGGATTTGCGCCCAGCGCAAAACTAAGGCATAACCCCCACAATGCGCGCCGAGTCGGTGCCATTGTGGGGATGTTTATTCAAGTGTTATTGGGTTTTATCGTGATGTGGGTGGTGTATGAATAGTGGAGCCGATACGGCTAGGGATGATCAGCTGATCAATTTAATTGCGCGCTGTGCTTTAAAGGATCAGCTAGCGCTTAAGCAGTTATATGATCAAACCAGTGCCTATCTCAATGCCATTGCTTGGCGTATCTTGAGATCTCAGGATTTGAGCAATGATGTATTGCAAGAAGCTTTTTTGCAAATCTGGAAAAACGCTACCAGCTATCGCCCGCACATGGCAAGACCTTTGACCTGGATGGGCAGTATTATTCGTTACCGTGCGCTGGATCGACTTGAAAAAGACACTTTGATTCAAAAGCATGTCAGACCTTTTGACGAGGATGAAGAGTTTTCAGGTGGTGACGAACCTGAGCAGCTTATAAGCCTTAGCCAGCTGCAATTTCATTTTCACAATTGCTTGAATACCTTAGGGGACAATATCAAGCGCAGTATTGAGCTGGCCTATTTGCACGGGTTGTCGCGAGAGGAAATTGCCTTAATGCTGTCGAGCAATGTTAACACCGTAAAATCCTGGCTCCACCGTGGCGCAGAGAGGTTAAAGTTATGTTTAGACGCCCAGTGAAACATGACACTATTAATTCCTCGCAGCTGACATTTGATTTTGTCACCGGGGTGATGCGAGGGGATGAGCGCAAATACTTTGCTCGGCGCTTAGAGCGGGACGCGTCATTACAGGCGCAGGTGCAGTATTGGGAGAATGTGTTGATGGATATGTGTGATGCTGAACAATCCTTACCACCGGCTGCCGCGACTTGGAATAAGATCGCAAGCCAGCTGGGAGGCGAAGCAACAAAAAGCCGTGTGGCCCGCAGCGGATTATGGCAAGCTATCACCATGATGGCCTGTTGCGCTATCTTGGTCGTGGGCTGGTTTGTGCAAGATCATTGGCGCGCTCAGGCGCCTAATGCGGATTATGTGGCGGTTTTAACGAATGAAGCAGATGCGCCTCAGTTGACGGTATTAACCGCATCCGATGGCAAAAAAATGTGGCTTAAATGGAATTTGACGGGCATGCCAGAGCGAAAAAATTTACAGCTTTGGGCGCAGTCAAAACGCGACGCGCAAATGCGCCCAATAGCCTTATTTGCAGAGCTTGGGCAGCCAGAGCAGCCGCTCACGCTAGCACAGTGGCGCTTAATAAAAGATGCATCGCATTTGCTGTTGACCGAAGAGGAGGAGGGCGGTTCGCCCTTGGGTGAGCCGAGTGCGGCTGTTGTGGCGAGAGGTGTTTGTGTATTACTGGTGGCGAAGGATCAAGAAGCGTGACCTTCATAGGCTATTTTCTGCGGTCGGGTTGCGCGCGTCCCAACGGGCGCAACCTCGACCAGGCCCGAATTATTGCTGTGCCCTAGCGCTGCTGGCGAGTTTACTGGGGGGCTTTTTTAGTCGCCCGGCGCTCGCGCTAGAAGACCCTTTCGCGGACCCGCGTCTCGCGGCCTGTATTCGCGATACGCTGGCAAAAAATCAATGGCAAAACTACGAACAGATAACACATCTTGAATGCCACTCCCAACAGATTGAATCGCTTTCCGGTATTGAAAAGCTCACCGGCTTACAAAAGCTGTCTTTATATAATAATCAGATCGCCGATCTCGTCTTAGCCGATTTTACGGCTTTGCGCCATGTGAATCTTGCCAAAAATAATCTGTCGCGCGTTGATCTGCGTGCTTTGCCAAATTTAACCGAGTTGTTTTTATTCAATAACCGGCTTAAGCAGTTGCAGTTGCCAGACTTACCCCATCTCACTTTGTTAAAGGTCGGCGATAATCAGATTAAACAATTTAACTACACCAATTTACCGCGATTGCAAAAACTGTATGCGTTTAATAATGCAATGGAGACCTTTGATATTGAACGGTTGCCAGCCTTGCTTTACATGGATACTCGCCAAAACCCCATGCCGGACTCGCTCTATGAGAAAATGGATGCCATGAAAGGCGTTACCTTCTTACATGACGGTAATGCCGAAGATTGGGAGTAACCTTCGTGCAGGTTGTTGGTGTGAGCAAAATAAGGTTTTTTATCGCGTTGGGTGTCATGAGTAGTTGCGCCTCGGTGAGCTGGGCTAGCCCAAAACACGACTGGGATGCTGCCGGCCGTGCTCGTTATGCCGAAGTCGATGCTGCGCAAACGGGGCGAGCTGTCTCTGTATTGGTGCGCGGCAATCTCGACTCGCAGTGGACGGAGCATTTTCATTCTTTTATTGAAGCCGATGCCGTCGCGAGTTTTTTGCGAGATCAGCACAGTGACGGCGCTCGTTTGAATCAAAAGCCGTTAGTGCAGGATGCGGAGGGCTTTGAACTCAATCAAGCTTACATCGCTTGGCGGGAGGACGAGCTGTTAATACGCGCGGGGCGTCAGCGTATTAATCTCGATAATCAGCGATTTATTGGCGGCAATGCGTTTTGGCAAAATGAGCAAACCTTTGATGCGCTGCTTGCTGAGTATCTGTTATTGGGCCATTCGCGTTTTACCTACAGTTATATTGCGAACGCTAATCGCATTTTTGGTGAAAAAGCCGATAAAGGCGATATTGGCCGTACGCCAGCCTTGTACGGTGATCACGCGCAGCGTAGCCATATCGGGCATTTAGAGTGGAATGGCTTCGACTACAGCCGCTTGGCCACTTATGCCTATCGTATGGATAATCAGGATATGCCGTCGGTTTCCAATGCAACCTACGGCGCGAGTTACGCCTTTCACTATAAAAGGTCACGCATTAAATACCGCCTGCAGCTGGAAGTCGCAGAGCAAAAGCGTTTTGCGTTAATGCCCAATCAATTGGGGTACCTATTGTGGGATGCAGGCGTTGCGCTGGATGCCGTCGAGTTGAATTTTCGTCACGAAGTCTTGGATGCCGATAACGGCCATTTATTTACGATGCCTTTAGGGTCTGGGCAGCAATTTGATGGTTGGGCGGGCGTTGCCAGCGGCCTCGCTAAAGCGGGATTACGGCATGATGCCGTCGGTGTTGTATGGCGAAGATCTCCCTTTCGCACCGATATTTTTCGTCGGCAGTTTCATGAGGTATTGACTGACAGAAATATAGGCCATGAATGGAATGTCGATGTATCATACCGACCGCAGCGCAAGCAACGTCTCTCGTTGCGATTTGCCCAGTTTGAACCCGCAGGAAGCGCGCAAGATACTCGAAAACTTTTTGTGGATTATGCGTATAATCTTTAGGGCGCCCCCATCCTTTGATGGTAACTCCGGCTTCTGGTAGGGATCTCCAGAAAAAAATTAAAGCTTGTTTATTTGAAGTGGTCTGCTGGGACGGCGGTGCTACTTTATTCATTTATTTTTCGACAATCTTCGCAATAAATCTCGAAAAAATATTAAAGGTATAAAAAACTTCGATGTATACAATCGAAAACCCGCCGCCGCGCAATGCCAGTGAGGCTAAGCAATAAAAGTAATAGCTATAAAAAAACCCGCCGGTTGGCGGGTTTTTAGTGCTTAAATAACGTTTAGGGGATTAACCCATCACCACCTGAACATCAACGACTGAACCAGCCGCTTGAGTGGGGATCACAAAGCCTGTTACGGCTGCGCCATTGACGGTCAAAGACTTCACGCCTTTGCTCACGTGGTTCGGGTTTTTCACTGTGATGTTGTAAGTCGCCCCTCGGAATTTACGGGTGAACGCAAAACCATCCCAGGCTTTTGGAATACAGGGGTTGACTGCGAGGCCGGTGTAATCCGGTTTTACACCCAGAATGTATTGTGTAATCGCGGCAAAATTCCAGGCGGCGGTACCGGTTAACCAGGAGTTTTTGGCTTCGCCTGGTTTGTAGGCATCTTTACCGGCGATCATTTGCGCATAAACATAGGGCTCGACTTTGTGCAGGTCAGAAATGTCCTGTAAAAAGGCGGGTGTGATTTTTGCCCAATAATCAAACGCGCGATCACCGTCGCCGATTAGGGTTTCGGCAATCATAATCCAGGGGTTGTTGTGGCAGAAAATACCGGCATTTTCTTTGTAGCCTGCTGGATACGTTGAGATTTCGCCGTATTCAATGTAGTACTTGGTGAAGGCGGGTTGGTTCAGCACTATGCCGTATTCGCAATCGAGGTGTTCTTTGACCGAATCCATGGCTTTTTTCACTAAGCCCTCTTCAAGGCCAATACCGGCCATGCCGCAAAACCCTTGCGACTCGATAAAGATTTTGCCTTCTTCGTTTTCGTTGCTACCGATTTTCTTGCCGTAAAAATCATAAGCGCGCAAGAACCATTCGCCATCCCAGCCGTGGGCTTTTACCGCTGCAACCATGTTGTCGACGTGCGTTTGAGCGACGGCTGCTTCTTCGTGCTTGCCGATTTGCTTACAGAGTTTGATGTACTCGTTGCCGTACAGAACAAACTGACCTGCAATCATTAAGGACTCGGCGGTGCGGCCCATTTGATTGTTAGTGGTTTGGAAAGACTCGTTAGGCTCGCTGCTAAAGCAGTTGAGGTTTAAGCAGTCGTTCCAGTCTGCGCGACCGATTAAGGGTAAACCGTGAGGCCCTAAATTATTGACTGTGTGCATAAATGAACGGCGCAAATGCTCAAAATGACTGGTCGCTTTAGACGCGTCATTATCATAAGGCACCATCTCATCGAGAATGCTGTAATCGCCAGACTCTTTAATGTAATCGGTGGTGGATAAAATCAACCATAACGGATCGTCATTAAAGTTGCCGCCAACAGCGTGGTTGCCGCGTTTGGTCAGCGGTTGATATTGGTGGTAAGCCGAGCCATCTTCAAATTGTGTCGAGGCGATATCAATAATGCGCTCGCGGGCGCGCTCAGGCACTTGGTGCACAAAGCCGATTAAGTCCTGGTTCGAGTCCCTGAAACCCATGCCACGGCCAATCCCGGTTTCAAAGAAGGAAGCCGAGCGGCTCATGTTAAATGTCACCATGCACTGGTACTGGTTCCAGATATTTACTGAGCGGTCGATGCGCTCATCGCCGGTTTTCACTTCAATGGTACTGAGTAAATTGCTCCAGTAATCAGACAGCTTTTTCAATTCGGCGTCGACTTTTTCATTGGTGTCGAAGCGAGCCATCAGTTCCAGTGCGGGTTTTTTGTTGATAATGCTTTTGCTTTCCCATTTGTTGTCTTTATCCACTTCGATGTAGCCGAGAGTGAAGACAAGGACTTTTTCCTCACCGGGTGCCAGCTCAATTTCAAAGTAGTGAGACGCGCAAGGCGACCAGCCGTGGGCTTCGCTGTTGCGGGGCTTGCCTTCAAATACGGCATCCGGGCGATCGAAGTTATTATATAAACCTTTCCACTGGTCGCGGTCGGTATCAAAGCCTTGAATCGGCGCATTCACGTTGTAAAACGCGTAGTGATTGCGGCGCTCTTTAAATTCGGTTTTGTGATAAATGGTGGAGCCAACGACTTCGACTTCGCCTGTTGAGAAGTTGCGCTGCAGGTTTTGCATGTCGTCTTCTGCGTTCCACAAACACCATTCGATGAACGAGAAAAATTTAAATTTCTTGGGGGCATTGCTCGTATTTTTTAATTTAACACGCAGCACTTCCGCCCAGGTTTTGAGTGGAATAAATTGGGTGACTTCAGCGCGCAGACCATTGCGCTCACCGGTAAAGACGGAGTAGCTCATGCCGTGGCGGCAGCTGTAGCTGTCGAGTGGCGTTTGCGTGGGTTTCCAGCCGGGGTTCCAGACATCGCCATTGTCGTTGATGTAAAAGTATTTGCCGCCGTTGTCCACAGGCACATTGTTGTAGCGGTAGCGGGTTAAACGACGGAATTTGGCATCTTTATAAAAGGTATAGCCGCCAGAGGTGTTGGAGGTTAACGAGAAAAAGTCTTCGTTACCGAGGTAGTTGATCCAGGGGTAGGGGGTTCGCGGGTTGGTAATGACATACTCGCGCGCACTGTCGTCATAATGACCAAACTTCATAGCAGGCTCCGGCGCGCCACAGTTGGGCGCAATGTAAGTGAAAGGTGAAACGTCTCAGGCGAGAGGTTGGGCTCCGGTGCTCGGCCAGAATTAACTAAGCCAACATTAACTAAGCCAGAATCAGCAGAGTACCGAGAGCCAGTTGGATAGCGCCCATTCGGGTGGGCAGCCAAAGGCGGCGGTACTTTAATGGATGCCCCTAATCGCATCAATGGCTTGGAGTGCCACGCGTCATAAAACTTAAGTTCAGCCTGACTATCTGGCGACAATCAGCCGGTAATCAGCGGTTTTGAGGCCCTTAAAATGCTTTTTGCACTCATATGATGCCAGGGTGTATCAATGTGGTGCGCAATGGCGGCGCTGACGGTCACCCCTGTAAAGTCTTGCCAGACAAACCCTCAGTCGAGCCAACATGGCGTAAAAACCGTGAAAAGTGGCGGCTTGGCGGGCGGCGGCCATTTCAACACCGCCTAGAAAGTGGTATGTTCCCGGCCCGTTTGAGTGGCGGCGGTTGATGCTCGCCATTCGACTTTTCTCGCAACTCTTTTGCGAGCTTGGACGTCGGGGGTGCACCTTTTTGCACCGCGACCATTCACTTCTGTTTTAGGCTCCTTCGAATCGCTATGAAACCCCTATCTGATATCGGCCTGATTGGCCTCGCCGTTATGGGCGAAAACCTGGTTTTAAACATGGCCAGCAAAGGCTTCACTGTTACTGCCTATAACCGCTCCTCTGAAAAAGTGGACGCCTTTTTACAAGGTCGCGCCCAGGGCAAAAGCATCCGTGGTGCTAAAACCATTCCTGAGCTGGTCGCATCGCTCGAAAAGCCCCGCAAGATTATGATGATGGTCAAGGCGGGCAAGGCGGTTGACGATACGATTGAGCAGCTCCTGCCCTACCTCGAAGCTGGCGATATTGTCATTGATGGCGGTAATACTCACTATCCCGATTCTGAGCGCCGCACGGCTTACTTGCGCGAAAAAGGCCTGCACTACATAGGTGCTGGTGTATCCGGTGGTGAAGAAGGTGCCTTGACCGGCCCTTCAATTATGCCAGGCGGCGCCAAAGAAGCTTGGCCGTCAGTCAAGCCCATCTTCCAAGGCATTGCGGCCAAAGTGGCCGATGGCACACCTTGCTGTGACTGGGTGGGCGATGGCGGTGCTGGCCACTTCGTGAAAATGGTGCACAACGGCATCGAATACGGGGACATGCAGTTACTCTGCGAAGCCTACCAAGTGATGAAAGACTTGCTGGGAATGAGCGCTGATGAAATGCACCAAGTCTTTGCCGAGTGGAATAAAGGCGATCTCGACAGCTATTTGGTCGAAATTACCCGTGACATCATGGCGTATAAAGATGAAGACGGCAGCCCCTTGGTTGAGAAGATTCTGGATACCGCAGGCCAAAAAGGTACCGGCAAGTGGACAGGTGTTATCGCCTTGGACCTCGGTGTTCCCTTAACCTTGATCGGTGAAGCGGTATTTGCGCGCTGTGTCTCTGCCCAGAAAAACGAACGCGTTGCGGCCAGCAAGGTGTTGAGTGGCCCGGCTGTGTCGTTTACTGGCGACAAAACACAAATGTTGGAAGACCTTCGCCAAGCCGTATTGGCCGCGAAAATTGTGTCCTACGCGCAGGGTTACGAGTTAATGCGCGAAGCGGCAAAAGAGTACAACTGGGAACTCAACTACGGCGGCATTGCCCTGATGTGGCGTGGCGGCTGCATCATCCGCTCGACTTTCTTGGGCAAAATCAAAGAAGCTTTTGATAAAAACCCCAACATTGCCAACCTGATGGTCGACAGCTACTTCGCTGACAAGCTGCAAACTGCGCAAGCCGGTTACCGTCGCGTGATGTCTGCGGCCATTCTGAACGGTATTCCCACACCTTGCTTGACCTCGGCGTTGAACTACTTCGACAGCTACCGTTCTGCCCGCTTGCCCGCTAACCTGTTGCAAGCTCAGCGCGACTACTTTGGCGCCCACACTTACGAGCGCACTGACAAGCCACGCGGAGAGTTTTTCCACACTAACTGGACAGGCCGTGGTGGTAACACTGCGTCCACCACCTATAACGTTTAGTGCCTATCCCTCGCCCCTTCGGGGGCATTTAAAGGCGCCGCAAGGCGCTTTTTTTTTGCTGCAAGCACACGCTTTGAGTGAGTTAACCATGACCACAGCACCGATCACGCCTTTTTCATCCCTGCCGCTCTCTGCGGATATGTTAAGCAATTTGGCATCCTTGGGATATCACAGCATGACGCCCATTCAGGCGCAGAGTCTGCCTGTGATGTTGCAAGGCCAGGATGTTATTGCCAAAGCTAAAACGGGTAGTGGCAAAACCGCCGCCTTTGGCATTGGTATTTTGGCGCGGCTAAATGTTAAACAGTTTGCGATTCAGGCGTTGGTGTTGTGCCCCACGCGTGAGCTGGCGGATCAAGTCGCCAACGAAATTCGCCGCATTGCGCGCGCAACCCACAATGTAAAAGTGCTGACCCTCTGTGGCGGCGTTGCCATGGGCCCACAGCTCGGTTCACTGGAGCACGGCGCTCATATTATTGTGGGTACGCCGGGCCGTATTCTGGACCATCTCGAAAAGGGCTCGTTAAAGCTCGATCACTTGAAGCAATTAATACTGGATGAGGCGGACCGCATGCTGGACATGGGGTTTGCCGATGCAGTTGATGCCGTCTTGGCTGCCTGCCCCAAGGAGCGTCAAACGCTGTTATTTTCGGCGACCTATCCTGCTGAAATTAAAAAAATCAGCCAGCATTGCCAGAAAGATCCGCACGAAGTGAGTGTTGAATCCGTCCACAGCGATGCCAATATTGAGCAGCATTTTTATGAGCTGCCTGACGGTGCGCGTAAAAGCCAGGCGATACAGCAATTACTGGCGCACTTTACGCCGCAATCGTCGATTGTATTTTGTAATACCAAAATTCAATGCCAGGAAGTGTGTGATCTATTGCGCGCCGAGCGCATTGAGGCGTTAGCGCTGCATGGGGATTTAGAGCAAAAAGACCGCGATCAAGTCTTGGTGCGATTTTCCAATCGCAGTTGCCCGATATTAATCGCGACCGACGTCGCCGCACGCGGTATTGATATTAAAGGTTTGGATGCGGTAATTAACCTAGAGCTTGCGCATGATAGCGAAGTCCATCTGCACCGCATTGGCCGCACCGGGCGAGCGGGTGAAAGCGGACTCGCCTTGACGTTGGTGGCGCCGAACGAGCTTGGACGCCTCAATCGCTTGGAAGATTATTTACAAAAATCGCTCACCCTAGAACCCTTGCCGAAAAATGACGGTGTTATCCATATTCACTCGGATATGGTGACCCTCTGCATGGATGGCGGTAAAAAAGAAAAAGTCCGCGCCGGCGATATTATTGGTGCGCTTACCAAGGATGCGGGTTTGGCCTTTGAAAAGATTGGTAAAATTGACATTACGGATTACAGAACCTTTATCGCTGTGCATCATTCAATCGCGAAACAAGCGTTGAGCCATTTGCAGGAGGGCCAAATTAAAGGCCGAAAATTCCGCGCACGACGGTTGTAGTCGTCCAGTCGACAGTGCGTCGCGATCTCTTTAACAGGCGATGCTACTTTGCAATTCCGAAGTAATTTGCTGCTGAATAGCTCCCACTCTTGAAATGGACCCTCCTTAATGACCCATCTTGAAAATAAAACCCCTTTTCAGTATTACCCTTGGTTTGATTGGCTGCGCGCTCTGTGCGCCATCTCGGTCATGCTTTACCACGATGGGCTATTGACCTGGCCTCATGCGGGCGGATTCGCTGTACAGGTTTTTTTCGCCTTAAGCGGTTGGCTGATTGGCGGAATTTTACTCAAAACCTCGAAAGACGATCTAACGCGTTTTTATTTCAATCGGGCCGTTCGCATATGGATTCCTTACTATATTGCTGTCGGCTTACTGTTGCTGCTCAGTGCTCTCAGGGAACCCATTACCGCCAAGTGGCTGGAAATTGTTGTATACAAGTTGTTATTTGTTTACAACCTTTTCGGCACACAGCAACTCGCTGAGTTTATGCATTTAATGCCACAAAGCGGCACTCTGAATCATGTCTGGAGCGTTAACGCTGAAGAGCAGTTTTATTTAGCGGCTCCTTTCCTGCTAGTGTTAATGGCAAATCGCATGGGGCGGCATGTCATCCTGTGGGGTGCGCTGGCATTTTCGGCCTGGTTTCTCGATGTTTATAGTGCGATTGTGTTAGGTGTTTTAGCGGCAGTTGTTCATCATCGCTACGGTAGCGTGCATTTGAAACCGATAGGGCGAGCGCTACTCCTTGTTACGTTAATGGTATCAGGATTTGCCATGCTAGCGACGTCACGCTATGCCGAAGCGGCCCCGTTTGCTGCCATTGCCATAGTGCTGTTACTCGCGGTGCCTGGGCCCCAACACCGCTTGGGTGAGGTGGTTGGTGGTATGTCGTATCCGCTATATCTTAATCATTGGATAGGCATTTTTGCGCTCAATTTTTTACTGCCGACTATGGAGGATACCGTGTTGAGATGGACCTTGGCAGCCGCATTAAACCTCGCCATTGCGATCGCGTTATATTTCTGGATTGAAAAACCCCTTCTCGCCAGACGCAGAATATGGTTCACGACGGGGCGAGGGCGTATCGTGACGTTTTCAGCCTATGCCATGATTATTGTGGGCATTGTGTTCGGTTTTTGCATGACACATTATTAACTCGTCAATATTGATCGCTGCCTTAATAAGGCGAGCCCCAAGGCTGGGGCTTTTACAAATTTTTACAATTTTTTACGGTATAGCTTGTTACTATCACCCATCACCCTGTCTTCGGCTGGTGTCACTGGGTTGGGTCTTGCGTTGAGTTGGAAACTGTCGAAGCGTGATGGGTTTCTCATTGCGTCTTGGGCCTTGTGGCCTGCGGTGTCTATACCAACTGTCTGTTTAATCTATTTTTCGATGAAACCCTCAAATAAGGAACAATTATGCGTCACACATTACTTTGGCCAAGTTTGAGCTTGGCGGCATTCTGTTTGGTGGGCTGTGCTGGGGGCGGGGGCGAGAATCCTGCTTCTTCTGTGTCATCTTCGAGTGTGGCGGCCGTAAGTAGTGGCAGTAACAGTAGCGGTGCTGCAATGGCTGAAGGGTGTAACGGTTCGTCAGATGAGTCGGTTTTTGAATCCCCCACCGTCGTTAGCGAATCCGATATTACCCGATATTTTTCGGGCCTAGGCTGCGGCGTGGGTTTTAGCGCGCTCGGAGCTGGGTTGTATAACAGTTCTTATAGGACCATGAATGGCGAAGCGCGATATGTCGATATGCAATATCCCGATATAGGTGTTACTCACGTCTTTAATCGTGTTGTAACTTGGCGTGATACAGGCCTACCTGTAACCAATATCTTAAAGATTGCTGTTGATGGGATCAGGTGGTCTGGGACCATCATCATTACCGATAGTGGTCAGGTCTATGCTGGAAGAGAAGAGTCTATATTTTCTAATCCTATTATCAATTCAGGCGCTTTTGCTGCCGCTGCGGGCTTTTGGCAAGCCTGCATCATTACAAAAACAAATCATCTTGGGCAAGTGTGGTGTTATAGCGATTTATATGGCTCTGACATAAAAGCCCAAACGGGGCTGCCCGCCGATTTTGATGCAATTCAATTAGCTAGCGATGATAGTACGCGTACAAGAATCTGTGCTTTGAGCACAAAAGGAAAGGTATGGTGCTGGGATTGGCAAGGCGACACTGATTTTTCCGCCCCTTATGAAGTGAAATTTAAATCGCCGGTAAAAGCCATAGCGGTACAACAGGAATCGCCACCACAAATTCCATTTATTTGCGGAATAAAGTTTACGGGGGGTATTGAATGCTCAAATGGTTGGGAATCGAGCGATTACCGAACTGGCAACCAATTACTTCTTAATGACCATCGAGTCACTTTGCTGGGGGATAATGGAGAGGTTCATATCTATAATATGATTGATTCCCCTACCCAGTGTATTAAAGACAATATCATCGCTATGAATAAGCATTTTTTACAGTCGAATGATGGAAAGGTCTATCTCCTAAGAGGTTATGAATCAAAAACAGTCGAGCTTATCTCTGACATTAATCCTTTTGCGACTGATTGCCCGTTTTAGTGAATTGATTATCCCACCATGTACCCTGTAAAAAATGGCTATGACGGCTCTTTACAGGGTGCAGCCCTTATAGCCAAGATTACGCTATTCAGCACTATCCATGCGGCTGGGTTTTCCCTCGATAATTACCCTAGTTGGCGGGCCATTGTTGCCGGTTGACGAGGGGTTGTCGGCTTTACAATTTCTTACAACTTTTGGTGATTGAACTTGCTAGCATCTGGTTGCCGGCCATGTGAGGGTTGGGAAAGGCGGCTATCGATGATGGAGTAGCCCTCCTCGGCAAGGATGGCTGGCCGGTTTTTTTGTTAGTGCTTAGTGGCTTTTGCCGCTCGGTTGTTCATTCATCCCTTTGGTTAAGGAATCATTATGTATTCAAAAATAATTTGGCCCAGCTTGAGCTTGGCGGCATTCTGTTTGATCGGGTGTGATGGCGCTGGATCCCAAGATCCGGTAGCTGTCACAACCGGCTCTTCGCTGAGTGCAAGCTCATTCCATATCGATATTTCCTCGGCGTCGTCATCAGTCGATTCCGTGGTAGAGGAATTGGATCCGCTTGCTCCGCCAGAATTTTTGAAGCAGGCTCCCATTGTTGAAGGGCGTAAGCGTATAGCGGATATTCCATTTACGTCGCCAAGTTTTGCGGGGTGTGTGTTTAGGCGCGCGAGTAACGAAAGTGTTCTGTATGCGGATCAACTGAAATCATTAGAATGCATTGAACTTGGGAAGCAGCTACTGGGTATATTTTTAGACCCTGGAATCGATCGCAGGCGCTATAACTGGGACGGTATGCAGTATTTGACGGGGCTTGAATCACTCAATCTACAGGGTGACTGGGCCAGTGAGTTAGATTTATCGGCTTTAAAGGGGCTGAAGCATTTAACCGTTTCAAGTTACCCGATTGTGCGCTTGGATTTAACCGAAAATACCGAGCTGGAGTCGTTAGTTATAGCGGATATGCCGATACAGGATTTAAATCTTAGTGGTTTGAAAAAAATTAAGACCTTTTCGCTAAAATCCGTTGCAACTCCAAATGAGGCCACCCTCAGTGCTCCATTTTTGCGTCAGAAGACGTCTTGTGATGGATTCTATAATACAAGTGCATACCTGTTGACTGCTATCGAATACACCCGTCAGCCCTACTTGGCAGAGCCTAATGCTCCCCTTGCGCTTCTCGATTTAACCTATGCCGACTATTCTCAGCCTGTGACTATTCAAGGTTTAGATGGCCTCGATCTGGATAGTTTTCGATTGTGCAAAACCCAAATCGCCGGTCGCCAGACTTTGCGCGCTAAACGAGAGTTGAGGATTATTCATCCAGGTGATGTGGAAATTGATGCCTCATCCAGTGAACTTGAAGTGCTGGTGCTTGAGCAGGTTGAGAATTTGACTCAATTCACTGTGCCAGCGGCGCCTAACTTAAAGGGGTTAAAATTAAAATCAAGCGGATTGACTCAAATTGATTTTTCGTTGCCAGAGTATCCGGTGCTAAAGGCCTTCGATTTTTCCAATAATAAATTAACTGGATTTCCTTCGTCCGTACGGTTTCCGGCATTAGCTTATGCGTCTTTTTCATATAACAAGTTAACAAAGGTACTCGACATCCAAAATGGCCAGCAATTGGAATACTTGGTGCTGTCAAGTGCTTTCGCACCGGGAGATGTAGGCCCTTTTAATCAGTGGGTGACTCTTGGTGTTCCAGATGTGGATTTTATGGGGGTTCACGGAATGCCGATTAATTCCATCGCTGGAGTTAATGCAAAGCGCTGTTACGCTAAGGAGGGGCAGAACATCGCTGGCTGTGAAAGTTCGACTTGGGATTTGAGTTATGCTTTTGAGAAAACGCTTGGTCTGTTGCCGGAGGGCCAGTTCCCGCAATTCTGATCTGATGGTTTGGTGTAGATGAATAAAAAAGCCCCCAATTTAGGGGGCTTTTTTATTGGGTGCGGGTAGGCCCATTGCTATTTGGGAACTATTAGAGCTCCCCCATGAGACCCATGCGGCTGGGGAGGGCGGCGAGGAAGTCTTGTTGGTCGCCGGTTGCGGTTTTATAGCCAAAGCCACTCATATTCGACGCCGCCATAAAAGGCGCCTGCTGCAAACCGT
>JACCDR010390872.1_pt1 | contig 19203 bp, 28 predicted proteins | sample 7446431 | NCBI WGS metagenome assembly JACCDR01 (sample SAMN15323443, study PRJNA562643) | freshwater metagenome | isolation source: river surface water | place: USA:Blue River Watershed | collected 2017-08-17 | reverse complement strand
TGGATTACAAGGGACCGACAGTCGATATCCAACCAATGGCTTACACAGAGTTCGCATCGGGGACTGAAGACACCTATCCTGTAATCTACGACGTCCCTGTTCAACTACCCTCCGGAGCGGGAGGAAAAGCCAGGCTGACCATGCCGATCAAAGTGGGTGATACGGTGGGACTGTCTTTCTCAGAAAGAAACGAGAATGACAATACGGACCAGAACACCCATCAACTATTCCCCGGGTGGGCAGTTACTCAGATATTCACGGAAGGGAATGCCAAGGCCATTGACCCCGATAATGTGGTTTTGGAGAATGATAAAGCGACAGTAGTTCTTAAGCCCAGTGGCGACATGATCCTGCAAAACCCGACAACCCAGATCCGAAGTTTGGCAGACGGTAACGTAGAGATTAACAATGGCGCAGGTCGTATATCGATGTCCCCTTCGGGAGCTATCGATTGTAACGGGGCTAAAATAACACCCGAAGGTAAGATTATCACCGCCCAAGGTATAGACTTGGATGCTTTTCACGACACATACCTACAGCACGTCCACAGCGGTGTTCAGAGCGGTAATAGCCAGACGCAACCGCCTGTACAATAAGGAGGCCGGATGGCTACCCAGTTTAAAGATTTTCTTTTGGATCCTGCGACAGGCGACCTAGATTTATCCAGCGGTGGCTTGTCTCTGGTGCTGACAAACCAGATGTCCTTGCGACAACGCCTTTATTTGCGTTTTGCGATATGGGCAGGGGACTGGTACTTCGACGAAGGATTTGGCTTTCCTTATCGTACATTCATCGGTAAGAAAACCATGAAGGGTGTATTAGACGGGAGGATTAAGAGCGAGGTACGTCAGGAACCGGATGTACTCCAGATAACTGATTTTGTCTCTTCTATGAATGTTTCTTCTCGCTCATACCAGTGTTATTTTACAGTGGTTACAGTTGAAGGCGAGGAAATCAATTTGGCTTTCCAGGGAGGAGACGAGTACATCTATCCGACCCCTCCGGAGAGCAACGTTCAGCTTTGTGGTGATGAAGGCAACCTCATCAACTTCAAGAACAAGTTGTACTATTTGATAAACTTCCGACTACCCCAATATGGAGACTCCACTTGGGTTAATAAGTGGAAATGAACAAGGGAGCCTCTGGCTCCCTTTTCTTTTAATTCTCAGGGTAATATGATAAAATACGCTTATCGCCTAATTTAGGAGCAGGAGGAGTAATGGCGTCCAATTACGGGTTAACAGGTAGTGGTTTCAACCTCCCGCCGATGGATGATCTTGTCGAAGAAACGAAAAAGACTTTTAAGTCTGCTTTCGGTGAAGATTTTAATACCGAGAGTAACTCAGTCGCCGACAAAATGATTCAGATTTTCAACGAGCGTGAATATCAGCTATGGTTGCTGATGGGTGCTGTTTACTACAGCCAGACGATGCAGGGTGCCGAGGGAATCTTCCTAGACGATCTGTTCGGTAAGCAGGGTATTTATCGTTTAGGTAAGACTAAGAGCACAGGAAGCGTCATTATGACGCTTGACGATACAGTACCCTACAACACGGTATACTCTGTCGGAACTTACATTATCGACACAGACTACCAGTTATCGGCAGATGTTCAGGTCGCTGGCAATATCATAGCGCAAAAAATTCTCAGCACTGATCTCAAGCCTGGCGGTTACCGCTTCCAGATTCAAAACATTGCGGATCAGTCTGTTAAGGTGCTCAACTTAACCCTGCTGTCAACATCCGGCACGGCGCTTAGCACCTTTTACGGCCAGATTAAAGACTTTATTGTTGACAACACAATAGAGTCGAATCGGGACCGAATCATTATTGATTCTACCGAAGGCGCTCTATACATCGGTTATGATAGTAACAAGAAAATTATCGGTCTGTCAAGTCGTGTGGATTTCCGCACCAGCCCGCTGATTGGAGAGAAGACTATCGTGATGGATGCTAAAGCCATTCAGGCTGGCGTTTTGTCTCGTGATGCACACTCTGTAAGAACCATCAGTCCAACCCCGGAGGGGTTTGTGGACATGGATAACCTTTCAGACTTTATAGCAGGTGCCGATGTCGAGTCGGATAACGAATATCGCATTCGCGCCACGATCTCTATGAACGATGGCAGGGCAACTCGACCAGCTATTATTTCTGCCCTCTTGAATCGTGTGGAAGGTATCGAAAAAGTACGTATCTTCAATAACAACACTGACAAGACTAACGGGTTGGGCATCCCGCCTTATCGTTTCATGGTGGTTTGCTATGGTGGCTGCACGGCAGAGATCAGTCGAGTTTTGTACGACTTTATCGCCATGTCCAACAACACTTACGGATCAACCTTCTACGACATAACAACCGAAGATGATCAAGTCGAGCGTATCTGGCACACGAAAGCTGTAGCTCGTAATTTGGAAGTTAGGGTTAGATACCGGGGCCGCCCCCTGTCAGTTACTGAAGAGACGGCTATTACCGATGCTTTGGTAACGTCTATCAATGGTACTATGATTGCAGGCACTCTTTATAATGTCCGCCTTGTTGGTACGGTTATGAGTTCGACCTCTCCGGACCGATTCACCCAAGTCTACGTGGACATTAAAAATAAGGGAGCTCCAGATGACGATTATCTGAATAGCGACATATCCGCCGATCCAACTCAGGTTTTTATTGTTGAGCCGGAAGATATCACCTTCAGCCAAATTGTTTAAGGAAACCTATGGCAGACGAAATTGTTTTAAAGGATGTTAACCACATCCACCCTCTGCCAGACTTTGTGCAGGGGGGTTTAGATTACCTCCCTCGCAGCGCTTTCGAAAATAAAGAGCAGTTGCTTCACATAATGAAGATCTTTATTGAGCGTCTGGAATATATCGATAAGAAAATGGTTGAGCTTGCAGAGTTAAGGACGACTCTGAATGCCACAGATGAAAACCTAGATGAGATTGGAAGACAACTCGGAATATATCGTAATGGATTGAACGATCCAGAATACCGAGCAGTAATAACAATCCTTACAGGAAATAAATCTAAAAGTGGTACACGTAGCGATGTAATTGCCACACTGAAGCAACTTTTCGGAGAGGACGGAGTAACCACTTACAAGGGTTATAACTACCGTGTCGATATCAATGTGTTTAATACCTGTATGGAAATCCCCGATATCCTACCACAGATTTTGGACATGTTGCCATTGGTAACTCACCTCCGCTTGGTTGAAAACGTGGGTTATCCTTTTGGTATGGAAGGCGATGAACAGGCTTTTGGTTTTGCTTCGGTATACGATAGCAATCGCACTGGGGCAGGTGGTTTGTCCACTTTAATTTATGTGTCGGACGACGAAGAAGAGTGGTCCTTCAACTGAGGAGATTTTCATGGCAAGACCAAAGGATAAGATTTATGTGTGGGCTTCCCAAGACGTAAATCTTCCAGGCACAGGCCGTCCGAACAAGTCTAAACCAATTGACGACCTTTTGGCAAAAGGTTATGATAAAGGTCAGAAGCCTGCGGCAGAAGAATTTAACTACATCCTGAACATGTCTTCCGGGTGGATTGACTGGATCGTTAATGAAAAGTTCCCAGAACTAGAGGCAGAAATCACACGTCTGCTTAATGAACTGGAAGAACGTATAAACACCCAACTCAACTCTATTCGCCAAGATATTGCGGGGTTGAAGCAAGACATTACGGATCTCAAACGTTATATCGATCAGCGTGTTGTTGACCTCAGAAGAGAGATTGCTGCGGTAGATACGAAAGTTACCCGGTTACGTACAGATGTTGATGCGGCGGTTGCTAACCTAAATACCCGTATTGACGATCTTACACCACTGCTGGTCCCTATTGGTGCAGTAATTCCTTGGCCTGGTCAAAACCCTCCTGACGGATGGTTAGAATGTAACGGTCAGGTATTCAACACAGGCGATAACCCTAAACTCTTCAACGTTCTGGGTCGCAACGTTGTACCTGACTATCGCGGACTTTTCCTTCGTGGTTGGGCACATGGGTCTGGGGCTTTTGATCCCGACGCGAACCGTGGTTTAGGATCTTTCCAGAACGATGCATTCCAAGAGCACAGCCACTTTGCAGGCGCTGAAACAATCTTGTTTGACAACGTTCCGGTGAGTAACACTCGTAACACCCCAGGGGGTGCCGAAGGTCGTCAGTATAGCAACCGTACGGGCGGTGTAAACCCAATCTGGAATAACCCACGGTATGCTAACGAAACCCGACCAAAGAACGTCGCGGTTATGTACGTTATTAAGACCGACAGGGCTCAGTCTTCAGGGAGTAACTCTCCGACAGCGATCGTCGTCTCTCCGGATTCCATTACTAACCGAGTTGGCTACTCTGTCCGTGCAACAGCCTCTGTTTTGCCATCTTCTCTGGCAGGCCAGTATCCGGTCAGTTGGGCAAGTCAAAACACTTCGGTTGCTACTGTAGACGGATCTGGTAATATCACTTTGGTGGGTCCGGGCGATACAAATATTATCGCTTCAATCTCCACGGGGATGAACACAGTAATTCGTGTTACCAGCTACTCCGTACTGACCAGTATCAGTATTGCAGATCCTGGTAGTCTGGAAGTTGATCAGACCCGTCAGCTTCAGGTAACTAAAAATCCTGACTCAGCTAACGAACCATTGCAATTCCTGACAAACAACGCAGGCATCGCGACGGTAAACGAGGCGGGTTACGTGACAGGAGTATCCCCTGGCAACGTGACGATCACCGTACGCGGTAGTTTATCTGGTGTCTCAAACACTCGTCAAGTAACCATTGTCCCGGCGGTAGTAGCACAAACGATTGAAGATATTCAGCTCGGCGTGATCACCATTTCAGATTTCGATGATGGTTATAATCAGGTCCCTGCGGGTTGTACAATCGTCGGTGGTGACTGGTACACAGAGGAAGGTACTGCTCGTTTGGGTTATAAACCAATCCAGAAGAAGATCAACGGTCAATGGGTAATTATTTCGGGGTAACGCTATGCAGATGAATAACATCCGGGTCTATGACCCGGAAGTCAAGCCTTTTGGTAACGTGCAATACTTTTGCGACGACAAAGGGCGAGACTGGTATGAAAACAACACTTCTTTCCGTAAGAAGTATGTTGTGCAGTACAATTCCCACGGCGTTGTCAAGGCCCTTGTGCCAACAGAAATGGCAGATCGCCTACACCCTGGTGGAACCTCAATCGCCGAGATTAATACGATCCCTAAAGATTTCTCTCTCTCTCAAGCTATCTGGTTATTTGATGGTAAGAAGTTAACAAGCACTGACTTTGACCCCTCTATCCCGACCAGTTATCGTAAATCTCAGTTTGCAAAGGCAATCAGTGCCAAGATAACTCCACTGCAAGACGCTGTGGATTTAGAAATTGCAACGGAAGAAGAGAAAAAGGAATTTGCTGCCCTCCGTAAACTCCGTGTCGAGCTGATGCGGATATCTGATGACACCCCCGTAAGCGAAGTAGACTGGAAACCCTTCATCGCTGCATAACTGAGTGGCCGGGAACCATCCGGCCATAGGAGAACATATGGCTCTGGACATCATGCTCGTTCTGAAGTCTTTGTGGGGGGTAGTGACATTCCTGCTGTTGGGGGCACTCAAAATCTTCTACTCCGACTTCAAAAAGATGCAAGAACGCCAAGATGAACTTGAAAAAGACATCATCCGGCTGCGTGGTGAGATGGTTACCAAAGACAGTATCGACGCCATACTTGACCGCAAGATCAAGCACGTGACAGATACTATCGGCGATATCCGTGGTGACATTACAGTGATGAGGAAGGAAGCTAAGGAGGAAAACAATGCCCTCCAAAAGGAAATCCGCCAAGTCCTGAATGCAATGTTAGAATCTCGACGCAACGATCGCTAATGCTTGTATCAATATTTTACGGACTGTGCTTCGTAATTCTTGCAACCCGAAAGGATTGTGGTGCTAAGATTATGGCGGGGCTTTGCCTCGCCTATCTTGTTTTAGACAACCTGATCCTTTGGTTATTCTCGAACGCACAGTCTTTCGATATCACGCTGTACTTTACAACAGCTTGGGCATTGGATTCAATACTTCTTTTTGCTGTAGGCTGCGCCATAAAAGGCTTTAGGCAAATAGCAATGGTGACACTGGCCCTGCCATTCCTGCTGTTGCAAGTATTCGCAATCCAATATCCAATCTATTTTTCCGTGGATATCTATTCCTTCGCAGTACAGGACGCTCACAGGTATTTCATCGAGGCTTTTATCTTCGTTTATTCCTGGAAGGATAATACCCTAAACGAATGGTACAGAACCGGGACAGTTCTTTCCCTTTTAATTTTGGCTCACCTCCTGTGACCGCGTTGATAATGAAGGTGTTATATGGTAAAATTTTTCAAAGACTTGCTTACCTCGGCAATCGAGCCGGATAAAGTCTCGCATACCAAGTTTTGGTCTAACATTGGCATGGCCTCCATGACTGCTGTCTTCCTCTGGTACGGTTTCAACAATACACTACCTGAGTGGTATGTGTGGGTTTACGCTCCGACGGTAGTAGCACCTCACTTGCTGAGCGACCTGATCAACCTCCGCTGGGGGATAGCCAAGCAGAACAACGACCCACCACCTTCAGATCCTAAATCTTTATAAGGAGATCCTGTGTCATCTAATACCGATATTATTGCGTTGCTCGACAGCGATGCAGACAAGGCAGTTGACCAGATAATTGCAGACTCGAAGCGTCTGCATACTGTAGTGAACGGCACAGGAACAGAGCAGGCCATCACGGAAGATGGTAGCCTAATCCCTTCGGTCCGTAAAGCATTACTGGACAATTTGTACTTCAAGACTCCACCTGTCCCTTGGAAGAATGGATCTTCCGTCACGGAATTTAACCAGCTTTACAGTTTTACAGATGTCTCTGGAAACGTAACATGGTGGTATGCACCTGGGGCCACACTGACATCGCCCGTGGTGATGGGTGATAGCCCGATAAACAATGGCAAGTTCCGAGTCTTCCTTGATAAGACCAATATCTCTGACATTTACGCACCTCTCACCTCTCCCGGCTTTAAGGGGAACCCTCGTGTTCCTCTGGCCGCGAAGGGAGATGCCAGCGACACCATCGCATCTACAGCCTGGGTTCAACGAGAAGTTGAAGACTTGGCCGAAAAAGTAGAAAACGCGGGAAAAGGTGATTTTGAGAATATCACCGTTACAAACGACGCTGTTCTTGAGAATACCTATGTAAATGGCGAATTCGTCGTACAGAGCGAGAAAATTGATGCGAGCGCCAGTGAGATTTCTACTCGCCGTATTCGCGTCGTCGGTCAAACCGCTGAAGTGGCTTTCGAACAGAATGGCACACCGCCCGCAGGAGTTACTTCCCGCACCAATCTCAAGCCTTATCAGATTGCAACCGGGAAACTCACAGCTGATGATGCTACGCTTACCAAGGTCAAAATTGGAGACGTGGCGACAGCCGAAGATTCTTTGACTGTTGATGGATACATCCGTGGTGATTACCTTCATTTAGAGGGCAACAATCGTAACTCCACAGACAAGCCTCAGCTGCTGGTTGATGGAATTGCGGAAATTGGTACTCTGCGTATCACTCAGGGTATTGAGGGTGTAAAAGCCGATGTTGACGGACTAGATATCGCGCCAAACAGTGCCAATATTGCGGAAGCTCTCCAGGTGGGTAAGGACACTACTCTGGTTGGTAAGCTCACGGTTAGCGGTAAAACTAAAGTTACTGATCTTGAGGTTACAGGGTCTGTAACAGGTGTTGCCATTTCGGTTGATAACAAAGACATCAAACCTCGAAATGTAACCACTCAGAATATCACCGCTACAGGTGATGTGCAGATCTCAGGTACGACCACGGCAACGGGGAAAATAATCACCGAAGATCTTGAGGTTTTAGGTAAGCTGACTGCCGATCTGGACCTCTCCGGATCTGACTTGACTACCGATACGCTTAAAGTTACCAGCCAGGCCACAATCGCGGATTTGGTTGTAACTGGCAGTACCGTCGGTGTTAAAGGTGACGTTACTGATGAGGATATCAAGCCTGCGTCTGTCGAGGCTACGGGGAGTATCAAAGCCAACTCTCTGCAAGTCACTGGCGGAGCTACTATCGGAGGGGACCTTTCTTTAACGGGGGACTTCAAACCTAACTCCGTTGATACAGGGTCTTTACTGGTCGATCAGATCACCTTAGACGGGGATTTCACCCAAAGTAGTGGGACTGCAACAATTGATAACCTTGTCGTTACAGGGACTACCACAGGCGTCACTGCTGACGTTGCGGGTAAGGATATCGCCCCTGCGACGATCGATACCACAGGTGACGTTAGTGTAGGCGGTGCCCTTACCGTCACCGGGAAGTCAACATTGGCTGACGTGGAGTTCACCGGAACACTGACGGGTCTTAATTTGGATCTCTCAGAGAACGACGTGACTGTCAAGTCACTGACTACAGCTGGAAATTCAACCCTGTCCGATGTTGTTTCTGACAATATTGAAAACAGCAATAAGATCATAACTAAAGATATCCAAGTCACGGGCAACATCTTAGATGCTCAAGGTAATCCTGTCAATACCTTTGACGTTACCAACAAGGATATCCTGCCTAACAGTGTCCAGTCTGCAACTTTCGTCAAGACAAAGACACTAGAGGTGGATCAAACCTCTGAGTTTAAGGACAAGGTTACCCTGGATGCGGGCCTGACTATAACGGGTGGCGATGTCCTGATGACCACAGGAAAAGCTACTGTTAACGATCTGCAAGTAAACGGTGCCCTCACTGACGAGAATGGAAATACAATCGGCACAGCCGAGAGTATACAAGGAAAAGACATCAATCCACGATCTGTGGTTGCGAGTGTTTCCATCCAATCCCCAAGTATCACATCAGAGGGTGAGCTAAACGCTGCCAGCCTGAATGTTACTGGTGACACCAACTTGGGTGTTTTAATCGTCGCCGACGACTCTACATTTGACAACGTGACTATTACCGGGCAGACTACCGCAGGTGCTACTCAGGTTGATAGCCTGCGGGTTAAACGTGTAGCAGGTAGCGACAATAAACGGTTGATTGTAGAGGGTGATAGTGATCTCCAAGGTGACTTAAACGTCTCTGGGACCATTACGGGGGCGGTTGATTTGTCTGCAAAAGACATTTCAATGAAAAGCCTGACTACCAGCGAAGATATCACAACGCGTAACCTGACAGCCTCTGCTACTGTGAAAGGTGCCAATGGACTGTTTGGAGAGGCCGATCAGACTAGCGGCCAGTATGGTTTGCAGTCACTCAGCAATGCTCGCGTAGATAAAGATTTGGAAGTCGGAGTAAATCTCCGTGTTCTGGGGACCATCTCCGGTAGTCTTGATCTGACTGGTAAGGACATCACCCCGGACGACGTATCAGCCACTGGTAATATTTCAGGTGTGGATATTGCTTCATCTGGTACACTGACAGCCAATAACTTAGTCGTTAATGGAACAACTACGTTTGCCGAGGGTAATACTTTCCAAGCGGCACAGGTTAAATCCAGCCTGTTTGTAGCTAATCCCGGATCTGACATCACCGTCAGTTCTGGGTCTTGGACCCCGGATGGTTTAAGGTCCATATACAACGTCACAGTCACTGCCGATACAGTTGTCAATCCTATCGCCTCTTTACCAGGCGCGGGGACATACTATTTCTATATCGAACAAGATGCTGTTGGCGGCCACGCGGTAACTTTCGACGCTTCCTATCTGAAGATTGGGACCGACACTGTAAACACTGCCGCAAGTTCTCTGTCATTGATCCAAGTGATCTACCGTGGCAAAGGCAATCTGTTTGACTACACGATCCTTCGCCGGGGTTAATTACAGCCGCCTCCGGGCGGCTTTTCTTTTGGAGGTAGCATGTTTCCTTTTCCGATAATCCCACCCTTTGTTTCTTCTGCCGCAGAAACTATCAAGAGGATGGCTGTAGCGTCCAACAACACCATGTTGCTATCTTCAAAGGGCAACCTGTACGTTACTGGGCAGAACCGCATAGGCGAGCTTGGGGTCGGCGATACGACTAATCGCTATAACCAGTGGGTTCTGGTCATGCAGAACGTTAACCACATAGCGGCTGTGCGTGAGACACTCTATGCCGTTAAGACCGATGGTACGGTTCTAACACCAAAGTTGACAAGTGGAACGGGCCAGTACAGTTGGCAACCTATCACCTCTTGGTCTTCTGCGGGGGACCTATCTGGAGATAATATCAGAAAGATAGTTTCCGATACAGAAAATGTCTTTGTTTTGAAGAAAGATAACTCTCTTTACTACCTGGGGACAAACAGCGGGGGACAAGGCAATACCGGGGACACCAGTACAGTAGGTGTTATGAGGTCCCATACCACAGATGTTCAGCAGCTGTCTGTTTCTGGCAACATCGTTGTTCTTCTGAAAAGTAATGGATTTTTATACGGTTGTGGTCAAGATACAAGGAATGTAATCAGTGCGGGAAGTTCACCAAGAACACTTACACAGATGTTTGGGGCCAATGCAGACGGGGGAACCATATCGGACTTCGTTGTTACGGGGAGTGGACAGGCCCTGCTGGTTCGCTATTCTAACGGAAAGTACCGAACCAAAGGCTTAAATATTGGTCAACTTCCAACAGGAACGGCCTCGCCGGGAAATACCCTGACGGATGTCCCTGATGGATTCACCCCGGGCAACGGAACAGAACCATTATTCCGTAATGTTGGAATACCCTTGGCAGGAGGAACCTATCCGACCTATGCTTACGATCTATTCTATTATGCAGGCGGCAAGTTTTATGCTTGCGGTAGCGCCACAGGACAGGTTACGGGTGTTAACCAAAGCAGTGGTACAGTTGCTCCTTGGACACAAATGGACGGATCGAGTGTTCAGATTGCTAACCCGAAAGGAATGAGTTTTGGAGAGGGCTGGGCGATTGCTTACAACGATACCCAAATCATGTACTGGGGATCTAACGGAAGTACAACCGTAAAACCTATCGCAGGGTATGTTTCAGATGGCCGACCTGTTTATCAGGCCCGTCTGGCAACATCACCATTGGCGGCATAAGAAAAGGCACCCATTCGGGTGCCTTTATTTTTATGTAAGTTGTTGAATCAGAAAGGAATGTCGTCGTCGAAATCCATATCTTCCGGAGACATATCGTAATGCCCGTTAGCTATTTGATTGCCGACATCACTACCTTCTTCCTCGTCTTTCTGAGCAAGGTTGGGCTCGTCTTTAGCTGGGGCAGCTACCGTGGTGGTCTCCCCCTTGACGTAAGCACTAACCTGAGGAACTACCTCGTTCAGGAGTGTACGAGCATAAGTTAGCAGTTTATCAGTGATTTCTTGAGGGCTGTCGTTTTCCCCCACTTCGATGTCACGGGTTGCATTAAGGATTGCATGACCAACCATAGCGCCCAAGTCGTACTCGGACATACCTTTGTTGGCAGTATCCTTACTCGCCTCTTCTTTCAGAGACTTGGTTGCGTCGTGAACAACCTTAGCCACTTCACCTGTCGCAGGGATAACCAGACCACTTCGGCGAAGATTGAGGGCACCGTTAACTGCATGGCCGATCTCAACACCAGAGTTGTCTTTCTTCCGTCCGGTATTTGAAGAGCCAGTGCCGGAAGAACCGCCAGAATTTTTAGGGCCGTAAGCCTTAAAGCCTGTCAGTGTACCATCGTCAGCACGTTGTCCCGCGAGGCGACCACCGTCGACAATTTCTTTCAGCTGATCAGTAGACAACTTAACAGTGACCTCTCCAGCCTCCGTCTTCACCAAGACGTCTGAGCCGCTCACAGAGACGATATCTCCGTACACCTTAGTGGTTTTGCCACCGGAGGTGTTAGAGGCCGCAGAATTCGTCTGAGAGCCTCCTGCGTTGTTAGCCGGACGAGAGTCACGGGCACCGGATGCGTCGGTAATCTTGATCTTGGCTTTCTTACCTTCTGCACCAGAACGTTCATTACCTTCGCTGTCTTTCCAGGTGCGGATTTGCACCGGAACTCGAATAACCATGCCTTCTTTAAGATCGGTCCACTTGTCGTCAACCTTAATCTGGTATTGATTCTCGTACTTCAGGTTTTTAACCTCGTGAGTACCAAAACTTACCCAAGCTTGATCTTCGCCGTTCTTCAGCAGGATAGAGGTACGGTGGGTCGCAACGATGGATTTACCCGCGTTAGGACCTTTGGTGATATTGGTTACTTTGGGACTGCCGTCCTCATTAATACGCTTGATGTTGATACGCTCAATGGTGCCGACAGCTACGTGTACGTTGACATCGTTGACTGCATCATATACAGAGCTAATCACAGATTGAACTTCAGACATTAACTTCTCCTTCGGTTTAAACAAAGCCCCTATGTCGGGACCAGTACAACAGATTACCACAGACTATCCGAATTGCAACCACTTTGTACCAAAGTACAACGGCTTGGTTATTTGACATTGTCTGGCAACTTAATCATGACTTCACCTCTCCGCCTGCATTTTTAACAGCAGAAATCACAGCATCCTGCGGCAACCACAAATTCCCATGCCCGTCATCGTAAGGCTCTGTCAACTCCACCGGGCGCAAAAGCTGAGCAGGTGGTGCTGTGTAGAGATGAATATTGAATCCATCACGCTCATTTTCTTCCCGACCCACAGGCCATGCACGCAAGTACAGGCCCGTTGCTCGCATGTTGCTTATTTCATGCTTTTCAGTCGAGGCTAAAGGCTCTGTCGTCAGCGATGCGAGCGCCGTTTCCATCAGCGCTACCATATAACGCATGTTAGGGTTGGTTTCTGCCGCTGCTTTCCATCGCCTAATCTCAATCTTGCACAGACCAATCAGCGCCTGGATATCCCCATCTTCTGGGTTGGGGGAATTAGTTGTCATGGTTGGCAACAACTTCCGCAGGCAAGCAAGTTCAAACTCTCCGCTTAAACCTAAACCAAACAGCTTATCCGCCTCTTCGAGCGCAATAATGCGCTCACGTACAGACTTTTCGCTCACCTCTTTCATATCAACCCGCCTTGTCCGCAGTGTCATGGGTGAAATAATCTGTCTCGTTACCTTCGCTATCACAGTTTTGACATTTCACATCTTCCCAGCCATCATTATCGTCAAGCTCTTGCACGAAGGCGTAACCATTACAGAAGCTGCAATTGCCTTTTATTCTGTTAGACGCAGTGTCACAGGTGCCAGAACTTTTGTACTCTGTTAGTACACTGATAACATATTTACGGTACTCGTCTATGGCACACCTCACGGCGTAGGGTGTACCATGCCCTACGGTAATATCAAGGCCGTAACAGAAGTGCTTTGATTTTTCAAAACTCCACGCCTCGAATAAATCTGCCGATAACGCATCCAGCTTCTGCTGCAATTCAGATATTTGTTTTGCCAGCCTTTCGCTTAACTCAGCGCCAACCTGAGCATCGCTATCTACCTGCTTAAACTTCTGCTCCAGAGCGTGATAATCAGAGAAGAGAACCCAAGTGCCGTTTTCATCGAACTCTGGAAGACCTTTGTGATTCATTTCTAAACGCTTAATCATTTGCCTCTCCTTACTCTTTTGGTTTGTTTCTTAAGTAACGTGCATAGGCAGCACCTGCCGCAACGGAAGATGAATAGTATACGTGCCCGCAGACACACACGCAAGAATACTTTTTACCGTCGTGGTTGTTTACCTGTACGCCGTCTCCGCCGCACTTGCTACAACGTAAATTTTTAACGTGTTGCGTGCTGCTCATATGTAGCTCCTTTAGAGGTAGACCCGACGAACATCTTCTTCCGCGAGGTCAAACATCTTGTTGGCTGTGTGGATATCTTTGATCATTTCTTCTGTCATGTCTTCTTCCCGAGTGGCGCTCAGCTTACGCTTAAACACTTCCTCCTCCTCAATATCATTCTTGATGTATACGCGGATCATTACACGGACCGGAATCACTTTCGAGATCTTACCGCCGGGGTTTACAGCGTACACTGCTTTAATCTCCGCGATACGATCCTCTCTTTCATAAACAAGGCTCATATTAACATAGTTGTGATGTTGGTCGCGGGTCACAATCTTCTCTGCAACGATACAATTCCAACCCGGCTCTGTGAATGTGTTGTCGAAAATGCTCATGTTTTATTTTATCCTCTTGTGTGTTTTAAAGTATCTTACACTACTCTTCGGTTGATTACAACTTTCCTTTTCGTTCACGGATAAAACCCCTCTTAGATAAAGGGACCGGAGGATTCTTTAGTGTTTCCGAAAAATCTTCTTCAGACATAATGTGGGCTTCCCCACTTTGAATTTGGTTGATCATGTAGAGTTCGTAAGCTGTTAGTCCATCCCTTCCTGCACGCCCTTCTTCACCCGGCTTTCCATTCTCGCCATCTCGGCCAGGCTGTCCTTGAGGTCCTTGGATAAATACCAGCTTTGGTTCTGTCAGCGAGGCATAGATGATCAAAATGACCCAGGCCAAAGCACTTATGCTCCAAACAGGCCATAAAGAGGCAATGACCGACAATGACAGGATTAAATACTTGTTCCGATGCTCTCGCTTATTGGCTACCAAGAACGGTGCTAACCAGATAATTACGAACAGCCAAGCTGTCCCCGTAAATAATGCCCAAGCCAAGTCCACAATCATAACCACCCCCAATACTTAGAAAGTTCAGTAGCCACGATGACACCGCCAATGAAGGCGGTGCAAGACATGACCATCCAGTAATTGAAACGAGCACCTGCCATAGAGACAAACAGGAACAAAACTACAAACACCTCAGGTTTTATCATGATTTTCCTTTTTGCGTGCAGCCTTTTCGACCTCATCCTGATCGACTTCGTCTTGGGCACGACTGATAATTTGGTAAGCAGTTTCTGGATTTTCCAAAAACTCCGAATACTTTTTAATACGTCCCGTGAGTTTTGCTCTAACTTTCCTTTCCCTCAGCATAGTGTCTTGTACAAGGCTCCCCTTTTGGTAAAGCACCCAATAACAGACTTGCTTGGCGCGTGTACGGGAACAATTCAAGGCATGTGCAAAAAGGGTATGGGGATCTTTATCCTTACCAAACACGTAAATATCTGAGAACACTCGCTTGGCAATGTCTATTTCTTCCTTCGTGATACGAGGACAACCTTCATCACCGTACTTGGCAGACTTTCCAGATGTAGGTTTGGGTGGGTATTTCGGGTATTGTTTATCTTTCATTAAATCACACTCCTCTAGGTTACTGCTTTTACTCCGCAATGGGGCCGAAGCCCCGGTATTCACTTAGTCACAGCTTGAGTTGTCCTCGGTGCGGCGCAGAGATTGACTAAGCGACGTAGAGCTTTGACTTTGAATGATTGCATTCTGGCGCTCGATAAACTGGCGTTTAGCCTTAGGTGGTAATTTCTTACCCTGGGCATAGACAGGCAGTTCAACGTCCTTTAGTTGTTCATTCAGAGACTTAGGCGGTGTAGGCGTCGCCTTAACCGTAACGGGTTGTGAAGCAACAACCGAGTCTGATGCTGGCGTTGTTACGGTTTCTTTATCTCCCCGAACCTTAACCGACAGAATAGTGCCTTCTTGGCGATGGTTACGGCGTTGCGCCTGAATAAACTGATCAACATCACGCTCTTCGATTTTCAGAGGTGTGAACAGTGTTTTGATCCACGCGATAGCTTTTTTAAACATATTACTCTCCTTCAACATCGACAGTTTCGATAGACAAAAGTCCACTACTCATAAGGTTTTCAACAGCATCTTTACCTTGGAGACCAGGATCACAAACTTCCTCGATAATGCTGTTTTTATACAGCCACTTCAAAGCTTTCTCACGAGTTTTAAAAACGAGACCTTCCTGACAGATGTCCCATTCGCACCAAATTTTAAACAAGGTAACCTCTCTTTTTGAGTTCGATGATAAGTTCTTTTTCGTACTTGGCTAATCTAACAGTAAAAGCTTTTCCGATCAACCAAAATTTAAATCGGTAGTGGTTGAATTGTTTATCCAGCCACGTGGCTAAGTCCTCCATTCTCCAGGCCAGCCAAGACAAACTCAAAGCAATCATCTTGACCAAGAACAACAAGGCACGATGAGGGTTTAGAAGAAACAGGATAACCACACAACCCATAAGCTTTAATAATACAGACAGCATTAGTTGCCCTCTAATGTCACAGCTGGGGTGACAAAGTCATCAAGACTGTAGTCCCACAGATCCATGCCATGAAAACGAAGACCGTCTTCAATATCACAGCCCCCTTGAACACAAGGCGATACCCAAATACCTTCAATATTTGCTTCAATCAGGCCCTCAGGACCCAAAACAGACATTGTTGGGTGAGGAACAAAGATTGGTTCACTCCCGCCGCAGCCGCACTGACAGGACCACTCTTGGCACTCTTTGACTTTTGGTAATTCCGCAGATTCATCGATCACCAGTACCGCGTTAGGATAGTTATCTGCAATCTTTTTACCGAAACCATGCCCTCGCAGTTTGGAAATAAAGATGTTGAAAGCTTCACGTTGTTCTTGGCCTTTGATAAGGGCTTCACGGTTCATTACGTAACTCCTGTTCTGTTTTCAGTTTTTCGTTAATACCCACATAGGTCCCTGCACGAGCAGGTGCCCAGCATTTGTAGTCCGAATAAATATATCCCGCACGTTTCGCCACGGGTTTGTTGCAACTGACGTAGTGGTTTTTTGCCTTATGGTAATCAACACTAGAGATAAGCGGCCAGGCTAAACATCCCCACATGAAGATGTGAATAGCCAATACTTTTAGCTTCTCTTTTACACTGCGACCACCATCGGTCAATACCAGCAGGCCAAACAAAAAACCCACAAAACAAAATACTAAAAACCCAGGCCAGTTATCCAGCAAGTAATCCCAAAAACTAATCATATTTTTCTCCTAAAAGTCGAAGGTTTTAGTTAAGGGCGAACTCACCGAAGAGTTCTTCCCTTTTATTTTTTGACCAAGTCACTACCTCTTCAACCTCATAAGATGAGAATTTGTGATTGATCCCTTTGTGCATTATCTTCCCGTAGAACTTATTCCTTGCTTTGTATACTCCCTTCGGTAGTCCTCCTGACTTGTCGGAATGCCCCGTCGAGTTACCCATGTTTTGGGATCCAGTGCCCAACCTCAAATTCTCCAAGAGGTTGTTTGTACGGTCCCTGTCAATGTGGTCTACCTCCATACCCTCTGGTATTGGACCATTGTGCATTTCCCACACAACGTGGTGAATATACTTTGTTTTTCCTAATACGTTGCACACATGATACCCAGCAGAGTGCTTGGATGCAGGAACCTCTGTCCCTGCGATTACCATCTTCCGGTTCACTTTGTGCCTAAGTTTGCTCTTTGTTTTAGGGTCGTACACAAAGAGGGTGTTAAAGTCAATTACCATTCGAACTGCCTTGTCAGTTTCTTCATTGTTAATGAATAGGAAGGATGCAGCTTGTGCAAACACCCCTTTTCAACACACCATTCTGAAGCCTTGTTACGCAAAGCGATCAGCCCGCAGTTAGCACACACCTGTTTCCCAGCATTACTGTCTAGGTAAAAGTGATGACGCTCATAAGAGTAAACTTCCGTGTTACCCTTGTCAACTTTCTTTACCATCCGAACTCCTTGCTCGGCATATAAACCTGCTGCTGATTGCGGAGAACAGACCTTAAATCTGTCTGCGGTTGTAGATAGTCAGTTTCCGTTACCCGGATCAGATAGCGCCATCCTGCACCTCGGGCCGGGATGGCCGTGTGGAGTTCCCACCAGTCCCACTCTACGAATTGGGCATCGGGCGCATCGTAAGGTTGCAGGTCGGGAGTCTCCCAACGCAGCTTCTTCTCCACCTGAGAGGATACGTATTGATACAGCTTTGGTGCCATAGCATCAGACTCGGGCACAAGAAGTTCTACGTCACGGGTCTTAAGGAACTGTGTGGGACAGTCACCACCCGTCACCAGCAGGTGATAGCGAGGGCTTTCAAATCCTTCTTGTCGTTGGATTGCGGGAACACCTTTAGCCGGGGACATACCTTCTCCACGAGGCACACCATCGGTATGCCAACCGGGGATCGCTGGCATCATGTCCTTCATCAGCATATGGGTTTTCACGTCCACCACGATATACTTGCGATCGCCACGCAAATTGACAGCTTGCAATGCCGCACGGGTTAATTCCCCGCCGAAACGGATAGCATCTTCGAAGGAGGCATTCCACAGGCCCTGTGCGTTCTTGATAACATCTTGAGAGGGTTTCTCAATAGACTTCCCAAACTGAACTTCACCGCGATTGAATTTCATCATCACACTCCCGGAGGTAAGGTTACGCCACCTACACTGCGGCAGCCCAACAGGTAATTTGCATTTGCTGAAGACATAGCTTTAATGTCTCTGTTGTAATTATACTTTAGTTGTTCAATCTCTTCTACCGCGAGTAACAAATATTCAATCAGGTCGGCCTTTGTCTTGTTCCTGAACTGAGCTTTGAACTGGATCCAACGTGGGTCTTTTTCAATATTCATTAGTTTTCCTCTCTGTTTTCGATAGATTTATTATGATGCAGTGGCGGAAGGAAGTCAATGTCTTCAGATAATAAAAAACCGCCCGAAGGCGGTTTATTTTATTCTTGGTCCAGAGCGGCCAGTTCTGCTCGGATTTGCTCAGGGGTCTTCTGAGCGTTTTCCCGGTCCTCTGCTTGCGCCAGAGAGTCGATCAGTTTCTGACGTTTAGCAGCCTTGCTTGCAGCTTCCAGTCGTGCCTTTTGCTCAGTTTCCAGAACGTTGATAACGTACTTCAAGATCTCCAGGCGGAGTTGAAGATCCTTCTGTACTGGATTTTTGTTCTCCGAAAGGAAAGACTCTTCCTTTTCTGAGTTGATGCTGCGATTGATACCTTTGGCGATATCGTCCAGTTCACGTAGGTTAAGGTCAAACAGATCTTCAACAGTCAGCGAAGCGAAACGCTTGGATGCGAAACGGATTTTACCACGTGCGGCCAGTTCAAAAATATTGGTAGACATATTCTCTTCTCCTAAATGGTTAATTTCGAATTAATTATGGGCCCCTTCGGGCCCGGTGTCAATTAAAAAATTACTTTAACTGTGCGGGTGAACGCACCAGTAACCTTCACAGTCAGTTCGTTGCGCTGAGTATCCGAAAAACCCAAACCTGAAAGCTGATCATCGGAGGCAGGGACTTTCATCTTACCTGCTAAGTGT
>JACCDR010337529.1_pt1 | contig 19204 bp, 14 predicted proteins | sample 7446431 | NCBI WGS metagenome assembly JACCDR01 (sample SAMN15323443, study PRJNA562643) | freshwater metagenome | isolation source: river surface water | place: USA:Blue River Watershed | collected 2017-08-17 | reverse complement strand
TTGTTCAACAGAAACAGGAGGTCCGAACAAATTTAAGCTTAAGCTATCCCAAATTTGCAATTGTTTTTCATGCTCGTCTAACACATGATTAAAGCAATAGATAAACTCCGGTGCTGTTTTCCAACCATCGGCATAAGTCCAAGGAGCCGGACTGTTAGTAATGTTACTCCAGTCTTTAGGTGAAGAAAAGCAAAGTGCTCTTTTTATGGCATAATGTTTTGCAATTAAAGCCGCGTGTCCGCCACCTTGTGAATGTCCGGAAAAAATGATGCGCTCGTATACCGGATTATTTTCTTCATCTAAAAATTGGCTCCACCCTTCATCAGGAAATTTCAAGTGTAAGTACATTAATAATTTGGAAAGTCGGTTGATAATACATTCTGATGGACTTATATTAATATCACTAGAATAGTCTTTACCTTCAATAATTTCTCTTCTAACCAACTCAAAGCAAGAAAGGTTAGGATTGTTTGTACAAAAACTACCAACAGTAGGAATATTTGGGTACATTAATCCAATGCTGTGGAATCCTAAGTCAGCAGCGGTTTCACCAAACAAAGTCGCACGTTTAGGCTCACCAAAAGTTCCCGGTAAATGCACAACAAGAATCCCTTTTGAAGGAACAGCTTTATTTAAATATACAAAATGAGAGTCGGCAGTAAATGTTTGAATAGTAGAGTCCGTATCATTTGGCCTAACCTGTCTTTTTATAAGTTGAGCATTAGCTATTTCAACAATCATCAAACCAATTATCAGTAGAGTAATTTTAGTCATAAGGAAGATGTTTATAGAGCTTTTTGATAAAGAAAGTTGAAAATGGTTTAATAATGTTTCACCAACAAATTTAATACAAGGGTATGAATGGTTACTTTTTATTTAACATAAATTCATCTTGACCTAAAGGTTATTTAATGTAACGGTATCCATACTTTTCACCTAACACAAGGTTATTATAAAAATAATAATGAGGCAGAAATTCGATAATGCACCATAGGTTTCTTTGTCGTTCAATTATAAAATTAATGAAAACAACATTACTCCAAAAAGCCACATTGTTTCTTGTGTGTTTGAGTACTTTTACTGCTGTAAATGCACAAATTCAAACCAGTTTATTTCGAAAAATTAACAACGGAAATGATGATGTAGAAGTAAGAGGATCAACCTTCGACCTCACCAGTTCCGATCTTGAAATCATGTTAGACGGCTCATCTGTTCAAACCATTGGTATCAGGTTTACCAACATTCAAATTCCTGCCGGAGCAATCATTGATAGTGCCTTTATTCAATTTACCAATGTTGGGGATAAAAATCCGGTAAGTGGTGCGGCTATTATTAAGGGACAAATTGCTTTAAATGCTGCTACTTATTCAACACTTGTTGACTTTAATACTAGGGTTGCCACAAGTGATTCAGTTATTTGGCCGGGCAGTACCCATGCAAGCTGGGGCACTACTCAAGCTAATGCCAAAACATTAAATCAACGTACACCTGATTTAAAAAATATAATACAAACTATCATTAATCAAGGAGGCTGGAATTCGGGAAATGCAATAGCTTTTATCCTTAATGGTTCAGGTGTTAGAAATGCTCGTTCCTTTAACACAGCATCTGGTGTTCATGCGGCAGAGTTAACGGTTTTTTATACCTTAAATAATTATAACCCATCTATATTTCCTATGACCCGAGGAAGTGTATGGAGGTTTTTGGATAACGGATCAAATCAAGGAACGGCATGGCGCAACCAAGGGTTTAACGACTCGACATGGGCTTTTAAAGAAGGGAGTTTTGGGTATGGTGATTCGGTAAAAACAACCTTGTCATTCGGAAGCAACCCTACAATAAAACACATGACAACATATTTCAGAAGTCAGCTTAATATGACAAATACTTCTGCTTTCGACTCATTAATTATCAGGGTTAGAAGAGATGATGGCTTTGTTTTGTATATTAATGGAAACGAAGTTTTAAGAGATAATATGCCGGCCGGTGTTGTTTCATTTACAACAGCCGCCGTAGCAGATGTTCAAATGCCTGAAGAAAATATGTATTTAGAATATCGGATTCCTAATTCGTTGATCAATGGATTAAACACCTTGGCAGTTGAGGTTCATCAACATAGCGCAAGCAGCGACGACAAAATTTTTGACTTGGAATTATTCGGTCAAAGAGTAGCGATGAATACAGTGAATTTACCCATGGGGAAAAATCAAGAGTGGTATTATCTTGATGATGGTTCAAATCTTGACACTGCTTGGAGAAGCCCAAATTATTACACCGGCAGGTGGAGTTATGGCCCGGGTATTTTAGGTTATGGCGATCCAAGTGCAACAACACTCGGGTTTGGCCCAAACACTAACAATAAACACATCATATATTATTTTGTAAAAAAAGTAAATGTTCCTTCGTTAGCAGCGCTTACCGATACGTTGTTTTTTGGCTTATTAAGAGATGATGGAGCCATTATCTATATTAATGGTGTAGAAGTAGTGAGGGATAATATGCCAGCCGGACCAATAAATTTTAGAACATACTCTTCTACCATTGTTGACGGTGCTAATGAAAGAACATATTTTGACCATAAGGTTTTAAAATCCTTTTTTACTCAAGGAATTAATACCATTGCTGTACAAGTGCATCAACGTGATAGCATAAGTTCTGATTTAAGTTTTGACCTTGAAATTAGAAACGATTCCCGTCAGCTTAATTTTGTAGCACCGGTAAATGGACAAAGTATTGGAGCCGGTCAACCTGTAAACATTAATTGGTATAACCTATCTTCAATTACTCAGGTAAACATTCAAGTGTCATACGACAATAGAGCAACTTGGAGCACATTAGCAAATGCGCTTCCGTCTCAAAGTCAACCTTTCGTTTGGACAACTCCCAATATAAATAACTCGAACACATGGCTTCGCATTTCTGATTCTACTGGTCAATTTCGCGATTCAATTGCTGTTTGGATTTATCCAACGCCAACAGCTTTTAATCCTTGTGTCGACTCTTTACATATTGGTTGTTTTACTTCAGTTCCTTCAACACGAAACCAAATATTAAAACTTCCTTCAACGCATAATTTCCAACGACTCGCATTTAATGGTATGGCTCACACGTTAGGCGGCACAGTTGGTAATAATTTAGACTTTACCGGATTTATGCCGTGGAATGGTAGCAACAAACGCGGAGCACTCGGAATAAATGAAGAAAACACCCCGGGTGGAGTAAGTGTATTATACCTCTCTTACAATGATTCGACAGGCACATGGAGAAGAGACTCTTCAGGCAAGGTAAATACAGCCGCTCCAGGAGTTGTTCAATTTACAAGAAATTGTTCGGGAGGATTAACTCCGTGGGGAACCATAATTACTTCTGAAGAATCATATAATACAGGCGATGTAAATGCAGATGGATATACTGATGTAGGATGGAATGTTGAATACAATCCTTGGACAAGGGAAGTAATGGATTATAACAATGATGGAACAAGAGATAAACTATGGGCAATGGGACGTATGAGTCACGAGAATATCGCAGTGGCAAATGATAGTATCACGGCTTATTATGCAGAAGATGGCGGCACATCAGGGTTATATAAATTTGTGGCATTTCAGAAAACAAGATTAGACTCGGGGTTGGTTTATGTACTACAACGTAATGGAACCGGCGGAAATTGGATATTGGTACCTAATGCAACACAAGCACAACGCAATACACTCCGTGATGCAATAACAGGTTTGGGCGGAACAAACTTTAACGGACCAGAAGATGTAGAAATAAACCCTGTTAACGGAATGATTTATTTTACTTCAAAAAACAATGGAATGATTTATCGCTTTACAGATAATGGAACAACCATTTCAAATTTTGAAACGTATGTTGGTGGTCCTTCTGTTAGTTACACCATGCAGGTTCAAGGAGGTGGAACACAATCAGTAACATGGGGAAGCGGTATTGATAACCTTGTCTTTGATAATTTGGGCAATTTATGGGCACAGCAAGATGGTGGTGATGGACATATTTGGGTAATTCGTCCTGACCATACACCGGCTAACCCTAAGGTTGATCTTTTCGCAACAACGCCTAGCGGTAGTGAATCAAGCGGACTTACATTTACTCCTGATTATCGCCAAGGGTTTCTTTCTATTATGGGTCAGTCGGCAGCAAATAGTCAAAATGTAATTGATGCTGCGGGTAATTCTATTGTGTTTAACGTAAGCACAACAGTTGCCATTGGCCGTAATATTTATTTAGGTCCATTGGCAGCAGTACCTGTAACTTTTAATGAAATTGGTGCAACTTTAATCGGTAAACAATCCGCTAAAATTTATTGGTCAACAGCATCTGAAATAAACAACCAACTTTTTGAAGTAATGAGATCAACGGATGGAAATAATTTTATAACGATAGGTAAAATAAGAGGAGCAGGAAACTCAAGCGTAAGGAACGATTATTCATTTAATGATGTTGAACTTACCACAGGGGTTTATTATTATAAAATAAAACAGGTTGATTTTAACGGGGCATATTCATTTTCAAAAACAGTTACCCTTTATGTTGGTGTTCAACAACAATCAAATGTTACCGTTTATCCTAATCCTTTTGAAAACAACTTAATAATCACCTTGAATAACGAAACAACAGGAAAAGCTTTAATTGAATTAACCAATATAAATGGTGAGAACATTCTTTCACAAGAAGTAAACCTGCGATTAGGTGTTCAACAAGTTGAATTTAACACATCAGCTATTCCTTCAGGTGTTTACTTATTAAACATTACGAATAGTAATAAGGAAACACAAGTTATTAAACTTGTTAAATAATTAATTTACCTCTTAAAAGCCCGTAGCGTAAATGCTTCGGGCTTTAATTTTTTAAACATATGGATTTAAGACTTGTCACAGTATTAATGGTTCTTATTGGGTCTCAATTTTCGCCAAAAGCACAACGTCCGGCCTCAACACAACCAAAAGTATATTATACAATATCAAGTGCGTATTCGAACAGAAATCAGGTAATGATTTTAAATTTAAGGGGAAGTCGTTTAACAAGTCTTGATGACAGTATAGGACGGTTTCCTCAGTTAAAAGTATTAAATATTATGAAAAATCAATTGCGCGTACTGCCTGAGTCTATTGGTGGTTTAACAAACTTACAAGAGATGATTGCCGACCAAAATCAATTGATAAACTTACCTAATTCAATCGGGAAATTAAGAAAGTTGAAGGAGCTTCATTTAAAGAAAAATAAATTAACTAAGTTGCCATTAACGTTTCAACAACTTCAAAAATTAATAGTTCTGGAAATGTCGAATAATGAATTAAAACAAGTACCGGAGGTGCTGTTTAAAATAAATTCATTACAACGATTGGTGTTAAGTGCAAATCAAATTACGGCTTTACCATCGGCAGTTGTTGGATGGTCGCAATTAAAAGAACTGCATGTGTCAAACAATAAGATTACAACGGTGAGTAATGAAATTGGGAAACTAAAACAATTAGAGGTGCTGGTGATTGATAATAATTTGTTGGAAGAATTACCTGATGATATCGGCGAATTAACCAAATTGAAGATATTAATAATAAATCATAATCAACTTCAAAGCTTACCCGATATATTTAATCGCTTACCTTTGCTCGAATCATTAATTATTAGTAACAATCAAATTAAACAATTACCACCATCATTATTTTCATGTAAGCAATTAAAATTATTAGCCTTAATGGGCAATCCAATTGCCATTGAGGATATAGCAAAACTAAAAGAAGCGTTGCCTAAAACAGATATAAGACACTAAACAAAAACGACTATCATTTTTGAGATAGTCGTTTTAAACAAAAAGTTTTTTATGGCCACAAAGCTTTATTCCAAGGAATTCGGCTTAATATTAATAACATTCCAATACTAAAAAAAATAACCGCTCGTCGGTGTTTAACCATTGCATCTGCAGCTTTTTTGCTTAACGAACGCCCTACCTGTATCAACACAATGGCAATAATCATGGTGCTGATATGCTCAACTGCTACGAAACGCAACTCAGGCACTTTCATTGCTGCCCCCATACCATTAGCCAAAGCTTCATCAACCGCCGGACTAATAAAATATAATATCAAACCAATTAATAGTTGCGCATGACAAAGACCAACAAAAACAGCCTGTGATATATTCTCCTGTTTAGTGTATGCTCTTTTATGCATAATTCCTAATACCGATTTGGTGATGGCATATAAACCACCCAGTAGCACTGCCCAACGTAAAATGTTGTGCAGGTTAAGTAGAAATGGATATGAATTCATATATTGTTTTTAGCGTATATTATTTGTGCAAGTTAATAGTCATATTTCATTTTTTAATATCTTTTTAGTAAAAACATTACTGCAATTGTTCACCTGTAAACGGATATCTTGATTATGAGTTGTAAACGGTTTGCTTAAAAAGAAATTATGGTTTAGTATCATGTATAAACTGTATATACCATGATTCAAACGTTTTGGCACCGAATCCCTATTGTACGTATTTTAGTTGTATTTGTTCTTGGAATTTGGATTTCTTTTTTTACAACTGTTTATCCTCTTTTATGTTGGATTTTAATCTTTGTTTTTCTATCGGCTCATTTATTTCTGGTTGTAAATCTGCAACAATTTTCGAAGCGATGGATGCAAGGCTTCAGCCTACTGGCGGTTTTTTTTGTGATGGGCACATTGATCAGGCATTACCAGAACCCGATGCAACGACGCACACATTTTGCACAAGTATCAACTGCAGATTGGTTAGTGGTTAGGCTGATAGAAATGCCCATTAAAAAAAAGACATTTCATTCGAGTAAAGCAGAGGTTATTGCTGTAGTTGAAAAAAACAGGTCATGCATTCAAACTCAAGGACTTGTTATGCTTAATATAAAGCTTGACAGTTTTATACAACCTCCCTTTTATGGAGATATCATTCTTGTTTCTTCTCAAAACCTATCAACAATCAAACCGCCTGCTAATCCCGGTGAATTTAACTATAAGTCTTATTTGGCTCTTCAGCATATTTATCATCAATTATTTGTAACCAATCATAATACTTTGTTTACCGGCGTCAATAAAAGTAACAACGTTTATGCACTTGTTTATCAAATTCAAAACAGATTTAAGGAAGTACTACGCAAGTATATAAAAGGGGAAAATGAAGTTGGTGTTGCTCAGGCATTATTATATGGTTTTGACGATGCCATAAACGAAGAAACTATTGCCGCGTATGCAAATACAGGCACATTACATGTACTTGCTGTTTCAGGAATGCATGTGGGCATCATCTACTATTTAATTAATGTTATGTTGGTGTTTATGGATAGAAGTAAAAGATTAAAGCAAGTAAAGCAACTGATAATATTGCTAGTGATCTGGGGCTATTCTGTTTTGTGCGGATTATCACCAAGTATATTACGAGCAACAGTCATGTTTTCGTTTGTAATAGTGGCAGGGTTAATTCAACGCCGAAGTAATGTTTACAATACACTCGCCGCATCTTGTTTAACGCTTATTTGTGTTAACGCAAATATGCTTGCAAACGTTGGCTTTCAGCTAAGTTATCTTGCTGTTTTAGGAATTGTATTTATTCAGCCTTTATTATATAAATGGTACGTTCCTAGGTTTTGGATTGTTGATCAAATTTGGAAAATAACATCAGTTTCTATTGCAGCCCAATTAACTACAAGTCCGATTGGTATTTTATATTTTAAACAATTTCCTAATTGTTTTTTGCTTTCTAATCTTTTAATAATTCCATTAACTACCATTATTCTTTATGGTTGTATGTTGCTGCTTTGTTTGTCGTTTATACCTTTGATAGCCGAATTTTCAGGGATAATATTATGTAGGCTAATTTCATTTACTAACCAGTTGGCCATGTGGATAGAAGAGTTACCAAATGCTTATGTAAACGGAATTTATATAGTGCCGCTGCAAAGCATAGCTTTATATTTGGTCTTGTTCGGAATATGTTGGTATTTAATCTATAAACAATCGGCCTTTTTGCTTCAGGCAAGCTTGGGTTTATTGCTTTTTTTGTGTATCAAAGGTATTAAAGATATACAGCAAAGTTTGCTAACACAAGCCTGGGTTTATGCGATTCCAGGTGAAACCACAATTCAGTTTTTCTACGGCAAAAAAAGTGTTTTGTTTCTAAGTCACGAATTATATAATAATAAAAGTAAGTTTCGATATTATTTGCAACAACATATTTGGGAAAACCAAGTTGAACAAACCGATACTTTTTGGCTTTCAGGTAACTATTGCTATCAAATAAATGGAGTTTTAATAACGAATATAAAAAACTGTTCAATTCCTGAACAAGTACAATATGTGGTTTCAAGCCATGTGCAACCTAAGTCTAATAAATCCAGAGCAAAGCTAATTTGTACAGCAAAACCGATTAAACCGAAACCCTATCAATTAAAACAAGACCAACCGGATACAAATAATATATATTGGAATGTAATGAAATCAGGGGCAATTCAGTTATCATTGTAGTATGTCAGCATTGGTTATTTATGAAACCTTAAATCGTGTAGGATACATTACACTTAATCGTCCTGAAAAAAGAAATGCATTAAGTTATGAAATGGTATCCGCCATTAAATCGGCGTTTAGGCAAGCAGAGGTGGATAGTGAAGCTAAAGTTATAGTGATTAAAGCAAACGGAGAAGCTTTTTGCGCAGGTGCTGATTTGGCCTATTTACAACAACTACAAAAGAACACTTTCGACGAAAACCTGGCCGATTCAACTCATTTAATGGAGTTGTTTATGATGATTTACAAAAGCAAAAAAGTCGTTATCTCACAAATTAATGGTCCGGCCCTTGCAGGTGGATGTGGTTTAGCAACCGTGTGCGACTTTTGTTTTGCGACACCAAAAAGTACTTTTGGTTATACTGAAGTTAAAATTGGCTTTGTGCCTGCAATAGTAATGGTGTTTTTACTTAGAAAGTTGGGTGAAAAAACAGCCAGAGAGTTGTTGCTAACCGGCTCGGTATTTACAGCGGAACAAGCAATAAGGTATAACTTGATTACAGAAATTGTTGAGGAAAATTTGCTGGAAGAACGGGTAAATAAATTTGCTACAACAATTTGCTTAACAGCTTCGGCACAATCGCTCGCAACTGTTAAACAGATGATAGCAGACATACAGCACTTAGCGATAGATGACGCGTTGTTGTATGCTGCAAAAACAAATGCAACAGCACGAGCAACCGATGATTGTAAAAAGGGCATCGCTGCATTTTTAAATAAAGAAAAACTAACTTGGTAAAAATTATATTCATGAAAAAAACATCTTCAATTTTATTTCTGCTTATTGCATGTATATGCTTTTCTTTCACAACAAATAAAAAGCTTACACAAGGAAAAGTTGAGTTTTCCGTTAGCTTCGACAACCTAACTCCTGAAATGAAAGAAATAGAATCGTTGCTACCTAAAACGATGTCTATATTCTTTAAAGGAAAACATATGCGCACAGAAATGCCAACCTCAATGGGCAATACTATTACCATAAATGATGATGAGAAAAAGGAATGGTATTTATTGATGGATATGATGGGACAAAAGTTCGCAATAAAAAGAACAGACGAGGAGATGAAAAAGGACACAACCAAAAGTGTTACTAATTTAAAAGTAACTTATCCTAAAGAAACCAAGGTTATAGCAGGATATACTTGTCAAAAAGCCATTATTAGTTATGAATCAGATGGTAAAAAGGAATCGGTTGAATGTTTCTTTACACGTCAGTTGCCTGTGTTAGGCTTTATGAATGCCGGTCCGGGTTACGATAAGGTAGAAGGGTTTTTAATGGAGTATAAAATGACCACTCAGGGGTTAACGCTAAACCTTATAGCAACAAAAGTGTCTGAACAAAATATTTCAGACGACTTATTTAAAGTGCCCGGCGACTTTAAACTGCTTTCTGATGAAGAATTAATGAAAATGCAGAATAATGTACCTGCCGATCGTTAAAATTAGTTAAGTACTTCGCCTTTAGTGAAACTAATACTGTCCACCAATGTTATAAAATCTTCCATTCGCTTTATTAATCGAGCGTTTTCGGGAAGTTTATAACTGCCACTTAAGAATTGTATTCCTGCCAATAAAACTTGCGACTCAGGCCAAGTTTCAGCGATTGCCTTTATAAACTCTTGTTTATCAATATTTATATGTGCAGAGGTTAATAAGGTTAAAATATAATCCGGTGTGTGATTCGAAAATGCACTTCGTAGGTCCTCTAATGGAACCTCTTGGCCTAAATATAAAACATCATGGCCCCTACTTCTTAGTATAAAATTTGCAAATAACAATCCTATCGAGTGTTGTTCATTTTCGGGAAGGAATAATAAGAAACGTTTGCGGTTTTCAGCATAACGCCCAACATTGCCGTCAATGGCAACATAAAGTTTTTGTTTTATAATATTTGATGCAAAATGTTCATGTGAAGGATGTATCGAACCAATTTGCCACAAAATCCCAACCTCAATTAAAAATGGAAAAACAATTCTAACCATTGTAGTTTCAAGTCCTAATTGAATGATGTTGGTAGTTAAGGTTTTGTGAAATCCATATTCATCAAACGATAACATACAAGAAAGCAAACTTTTTACCTGCCCGTCATAATTATTTGTACTATGGCCGGTAAGCTTAAGTATAGTTTCAGTAATTTGCTCTTTTGTCATTTTGGCTATTTCAGAAATTTTGTAGCCATGCCTGTTAAGAATACTGATGTTAAGAATTAACTTTAAATCATCATCATCATAATAACGAATGTTAGAATCCGTTCGTTTTGGCGATACAATACCATATCTCTGCTCCCATATGCGAAGCGTATGACTTTTTATTCCTGAGACTGCCTCAATGTCTTTGATTGAAAAAGTTCCCAAATTTTGTTACCTCCTTTTTTGTTTAAAAACAAACATAAAAAGTTTAACGAATGTTTTAATATACAAATAATACTTAATTGAATATGAACGTAGTTATAACAGGAGGGTCGGGATTAGTGGGCAAATACCTCACCGAGATGCTAATAAAATCGGGATATAATGTAGCTTGGCTATCCAGAACACGGGGAGATAAAAATAAGATTAAAACTTTCATTTGGAATGTTCGTCAAAATCAGATTGATGATGAGGTTTTTAATTTTGCAGATGTAATAATTCATTTGGCAGGTGCAGGTGTCGCTGATAAGCGTTGGACTACCGAATATAAGGACGAAATTTACAAGAGCAGAATTGACTCAACAGCTTTGTTGGTCAATCACTTAAATACAAAGCCACACCATGTTAAAGTTTTTTTATCGGCATCAGCCATTGGGTTTTATGGATATAATACGCCATTAAACACCACCGAGACGCAACCAACGGGGGAAGGATTTTTAGCAAAAGTGTGTAAGGATTGGGAAGCTCAAATTAATTCTTTAAGGGGCATAAGAACTGCAATTGTTAGGGTTGGTGTGGTTTTAGCTAAAGAAGGAGGATTTATTCCCGAAGTATCAACTCCAATTAAAAACTTTATCGGAGCACCATTAGCTTCAGGCAAACAGTATGTAAGTTGGATACATATTACTGATTTGTGTAGGATGTTTATTCATATTTTGGGAAACGAGAAACTTTCAGGTGTTTTCAATGGCGTTGCTCCTAACCCTGTTACTAATGCCGAGCTTACACAAACATTGGCTAATGCCTTGCACAAACCGCTTTTTTTACCTCCGGTGCCAAAATTTGTGCTACGGATTTTATTTGGGGAAATGTCTGAAATGCTCAGTGCTAATCAACATATTATTCCGGCTAATGCCGTTTCTGATGGGTTCAACTTTAACTACATGCAAGCAGAGGACGCAGTTAATCAAATTGTTAGTAAGAAGTAATAATTATAAAATTGCCTTCAGCGCCATTAATGCATCAGGATGAATTTCATGCTTTCCATTAAATGTAATGGTTTTTGCTTTAAGCTTTTCCATTAAGTTAAACATGGCTAGCTGCTTTTCTTTTGTAATCAAAGGGTCGTTTAGTCCGGTGATGTAAATAATCGGAAGGCCGAAACTCTGTTCGTTAGGGCTTTCGATAAGTTCTTTGGCTATTTCTCCTGCATATGCAACAAATAAGGCCGGTTTTCTTTTGGTATAATTTATCCATCTTGAAGCTGTGGCAACCCCCTGTGAAAACGCAAGAACATAAATTGGAATATGTTCAGGTAGTAATAACGTTATTTGGTCGATAAAAGCGGTATAGTCTTTAATTTCATCCATCCTGTCTTCACTGGTCATCCAAGATGCCGCCGGGTTACCACCCAACCCTTTTGCATAAAAGCGCGATAAGCCTTCGGGTGCAATAAAATATCGGTGAGGAGCATAAAGCTCTGAAAGAGAGTTAAGGAAGCTTGAAGCCAATTGAGCATAACCATGTATGCATAACCAAACCTCCGTGGTTTCATTATTAAGTACTCCTTCAGTAAAATAACGTGCTGTTTTGGTGATGTTAATGTGGTGCTTTTGCATGAAATGTATTTAAAAAAATTGCCACCATTTTTTCTTTAATCCTATATAAACACCATCAGTCCGAACCTCCACCGGGTATGTTTCGATATAATCACCTTGTCTGCCCCTTCCAGTTACTAAATTGTATTTATAACGATGAACCGGACAAACTAAATCTTCGTTCTCGCACCAACCGCTACTAAGTATGGCTCCGGCGTGAGGGCAACGATTGTCAACGGCATAATAACCGGTTTGGGTGTGAGCTAAACAAATTTTTTTGTCTTCAATTACAATTGTTCGTAATGAGTTAACCTCTTGAGGCACTTGCCCGTGTTTCGAAAAGTCGTAAACCTTATAAAACCTAACCATAGGCAGGCAATATAATTAATTATTTAGTCGGCTGCCCGAATACTTTACGATTTACTTTACGTGTTTTTTCAATAATTTGAAATTGAATCACAAGACCATCCGTGTCTTTAGTTACTTCAACTTTGTAGTCATTCCTGGTTAACATAAACTTTTCACCAAGAACTTGTTCGTCAAACGCAATTGTATAAGTGCCAAATGGTAAGTATAAATCAAACGAGCCATCTAATGATGTTAAGGTTTCATAAACTTTACCCTCACCTTTTGCTGTAATTTTTATTAATGATAAATCAAAAGGGTCATTTGCATCATAGTTTACTTGGTCTCTACGAATACCAACCTTTCCTTTTATTTTCACACTTTTAACAAAAGGGATATAATTGATTTTGTTACCGGCTAAGATCAAACTATCTTTAACGTTAGCAAACCATCCGTCTACTTGGTCAAGCGCAAGTATAACAACTCGTTGCGGTCCGTTAGGCGCACCTGTTAACAATGTCTCACCTTCTTCATTTGTTAACAATTCGTTTTCTCCAATCCTGATAACTACGTTTTCAAATGGCTTTTCGTTTTTATCCATGATTCCATTCCCATTAATATCAAAAAAGGCAACAAACTGTGCATTAGAATAAGTTTGTTTTTTTAATGGTATTGGTGCGTTAAATTCCTTGCGTATTCCTAAATTGATAAACATACCTTGTGTTGTCATTCGTGGTGTTTCGTCGCTAACAAAAGCATTGCTATAGGCATTAGCTAAAGCAACCCCCGATTGAAGATTGTAGTTTATCCCAAACCTAAAACGCCAAGCGTTAGGGGTAAAATATAAAATTTCGGGAAATAAATTAATGGTATGGCGCTTAAACTGATTTCCATAAAAGTAGCTCATTCCATTTTGTAAAATAAAGCGAGGGTTAGCAAATACGTATTGGTGCGAGAAATTTGCATTTATGGTTTGTTGAACAACACCATTAATTGATAAGGCTGGAATGGCACCAACTGCTCCAATGTTATATCTAACGTTTGATGTAAAGGTTTTATAAAACAAAATACTGTTAAATAATAAATATGGTTGGTTGGCTCTTTCAACACCTAATAAAGTTGGAGTGGCAACGCCTGCTTCTATATTACTCGAAAAACGGAAAAAGGTTTTGGGGTTAAATGTGGTATAGTTAAAGTTTGCGCCTTTAATATCGTTGCTGCCATTAGCAAAAATGAAACGATTATATAGGCCCGCAAATTGAACACTTTGCACCTTGTTAGTTCTAACAAAAGCCAACATGTTATTATAAGCAATTACTTCTGCTACAAATGGAAATGAAGTTTTTGTGTAATCATAATTGTTTACCATTGTTATATTCCATTGTTGGTTTATAACGAACTGTGTGCGATGATTATAAAAGGTGCGAAGTGTTTTAAGGTTAGAATAATTAGGAGAGCTACTTCCAAAAGTGTGGTTCATGTTTATTTTGTTCTTAAAGAATGAACCTCCATAGTTTACCAAGTAAAAAAAACCTTGTAGACTTGCGCCTGAACTTCTTCTTTCATTCCAGTTGTTTGAAACATTAAACGAAATGGTTTGGGTTTTAAGAAAGTTAATTCCACTTCTCAAGTTTAGTGAACGGGTATAAAAGCCGGTTGCTTCATTGTCTGCTTCAGCATACTCAATTAAAACCCTATTGTTACGTAAATACGCAAACTGGTATGACACACCTTTTGCCGTTAAAAAGTTTTTCATACGTTGGTTGCTGTTAGTCACATAAAAGCCACCAATTGTATGTTTGCGTGTAAGATTGTAAGCAGCTTTTACTCCACGACCAAATGTTTGAACCCCCATCACTCCGCCGTTTACAAACCCGGCTTGTACATTTCCTCTTTCATGAAAATATGCTAAATAATAATTTGTATTATCTATGGCTTCTCCTAATCTGTCAGTGGTTGCGTTCGACTGCACATTAAATATTAGTTGAGCGCGATTGCTAACTTGTCCATTACCTCTGATATTTAAACCGGTGAAAGAAACGTTGTCGAGTAAGTTACTTACATTAAAGTCAACAATTACCGGAATGTGCGAGTAAGTTTGATTAGAATAGCTGCTTTTATCACTTAGTTTTTTAATAATGATACGTTGGTTATTACTAAAGGCATTTCCTTGACCTAAATTAGGCTCATCAGTAGAGGCAATAATGTTAAATGTTTTTTCTTCGTTGTTGTTTATTGGTCTATAATTTTCAATATCTGCAATTTGTTGATTTTTTTTAGCTGATGTGTATTTAAAAACGAAGGTTAGGCTGGTATCAACCATATGACCTAAGTTAAACAGATACGATTTGTTGGTTGTTAAGTTTCCAAAGCTATCTCTAACTTCAGAGTATAAACTTTTATTTCCAATGGTTAAACTTATTGGTTGCTTTTCAGCTCCGGTGTTTAATATATTCAAACGAAAGCGAAGTTCATCGGTTCCGTTTTTAAGGTACAACTTGTTGCCTTCTAAAATTGTTGTTTTCCAGCTTGTTTTTTTAATGGTAAATGCCCAAAATGTAGCATCAGTTATAAACCTTCCTGATGCATTAAGTACATTTACATTTACCATGTAGCGACTGCTTCCGCCCATTAGTTCCTGAGGGATTAGTCGCAATGGAATAAATATAGAGTCGAATGCCGGAATTTGATATTCGGCCAATTCAGCTCCAATTTTTCTCCAACCCTGAGGATAGTCAAAGGTAACTTTAACATCAACAGGTTGGTTTGTTGGATTGCTTATGCAAGCAACATTCGAGAGCATTTCTCCTTGTATAATTTCTAATTCATTTTCACGAAAGGTGGCTTGAACATTATTTTGTGCAGCAACATTTAGTGAGCAGAAATAAAGGCATACAAGTATGATATTTAGGGTAATTGTTCTCAACTTGTTATTAGTTAGGGTAAAATTAAAGGGACTCAATGAGTACGTATCTTAACCGCAATTGGTAAGTTCCACTTCTGAATCCGGAGCCTGGCACTAACCTGTAGTCAATGTCGAAATTAAATTCATTGTAATTATTAATGGGATCGCCCGGTCCGTTTACATTTGTTGTACAAGAGCCGGCCGGCGTTGTAACACCGTTGTTCGAAATAATGAGAATTGGAGTTCCTCCAACTGTCGGCACATTAAAGAACTGATTCCCTGTTAACGAAGTATTACAAGCGTTTCTAATTCGTAATTGTAACAAATCTATTTCAGGCTTATTTCCCGATGTTGATGCTGAGTAAAGCATTTCCCACTCATTTGGCGGTGTTGATGCTGATCCGTTCTCCACATAAATAACCAAGTTCCATCGGCAATCCGGGTTATTATTAATATTGTTTTTTACTGTTACTTTCAGGCGAGTAGCGCCGTTTATGGTAAGACCCGACTGGTATTTCGTGTAGGTATCGAAAGAGAAGTCGAGGTTTGAAGTAGTAGTTAGTGAAAGAGAAACCTCATCGCAAAGTTGCGCTCTTCCGGTTAGGGCGGCTAGCATCAGCCAAACGAGGGTAAGTTTTTTCACTGTTGATTGATTAGGGTGATGGGTAAAATAAAAAACCAACGAGCTTTAGGGTGAAAGCTCGTTGGTATAATTTTTATCTATTGATCTTCTAATAATACATACTGAACGTACATAGTATATACACCAGGTTGGGCATAAGAACCGGCTCCGTTTACAGACACTAAGTCTTGTGACGTTGTTCCATCAGCGGCGAAAGCCATAGGGAAGATTGATGGTAAACCCGGAACGATACGGTAATCAATACTGTAGTAATAATCGCTGGTTAGTGCACCTGCTGCTGCAGTTAAATAACTTCCACCGGCAACTGCATCATCACCAACACCTGTAGTTCCTTTGTGTCCGGCAATGTATTTGTTGTTAGCAGTTGGAGCTGTACCGGTATTTGCAGGGTCAACATATAAGCTGTTTGAGCCCGATGGAGTAGCAACCGGTGGGAATGCAGCGCTATAATCGGCGAAAGCACCTGTAGCTGCTGCTGCATTAGCATTTGGTGTGTTTTGGCGTAATTCCAAAGCACTTAAAGGAATACGGTTGGTTGAACGAGTTCCGCCTGTACCGTAGCGAATTTGTTGATCCCAGAAACCTGCTGCAACGTTTCCGTTAGAACGGCCAATTGCATAAAGGTCCCAATTAACAGTTGAACTGATTTTTAAAATTGTTGCACCATACTTGGTAATACCTGCATAATACTCATTGATGTTATCGAACGTGAAATCAATTTGATTTGGCGTTGACATGTTCAATTGTAAAATAGGCTGTAAATCCATAGTGATGGTAACATCCTTTTGATCTTGTAACTGAGCGAATGCTCCGTTTGAGAATAAAAATGCTGCGGCTGCGCAAGCGATTACTTTTAGAGTTTTCATAGTGTAATTATGTTGAGTTTTGTCGATACAAACTTTCAACAAATAATTAACATAAAAAAGCAAATGAATGGCTGTTTAAAAAAATAAAATGCAAACGCCTGATTTACAGGAATAAAAAAATAAGCTATTTATACTTTTTAACAGCTATTTAATTTACAAAACAGCTATTTATTCTATTGTAAAGGATAATTCTGCGGCTTCAACAGCCTCTTTATTCCCATAATCTAGAATCCCTACAGCAGAATACTTACCCTTTTCGAGTTTTTCAGGTAAAGCAAACATATAATTACGTATATAACCCGGAAGGATTGTAAATCTTTTAACACTTAATTTTTGCTGTTTGCCGGTGCTTAGGTTGGTAAGCTCTACATAAGCAATACAACTGGCTATTCCGTCTCCTGCGTTACGTAATACCATATCAATTTTTGGCTGATTGTTTAGGTTTTGAAAAGTAAAGTTTTGAAACTCTACCTTATTATTTTTAACACTTGGTGGGTTTTGATAAATATAAACACCAAACGCAAAGGTTGGAATTACGCCTAAAGAAATGGCCTTGTCATTTCCTGCATTATCAATTGCTTCTCGTTCTTTTTTCTCTTCAATCCACAGCAATCCCCAAGCAGCATGATTAGTACTGTCGGTGTCGGGAACTGTTAACGTAACAGCAATTTTCTTTACTTCACCGGGTTTTACTTCGAAAAAAGTAGGGGCAGCACTAATCCAATTACTGATACCAAATTTCGAAGTTCCAGGGGCTAGAAACTCTGATTTTCCTGCATTGTCTGCATCATAATCAGAAAATCGAACATTAAATGTTTTGGAAGAACGAGTCTCGTTTGTAACCTTTACTTCAACAGTTCTTGTTTCGCCAGGCTTTAAATTAAAGTTGATGTGTGAAGGGGTAACCGCAACGCCTACATCTCTTAATGTTGAATCATTCGGGTTTTTTTGTGCAAAAACAACCGAAACATTCAACAATAAATAAGTCAAGATAATGTTAATATGCTTCATATATAAATAATTTTAGGCAAATTAGGCAGTATCCTTTCATGCTCACAATGAAGTTGGTGAATTAATATCACAACAATGTGTGTTAAATGTGCTAAATTTTATACGAATGGCTCGCTTTTTGAAGTTATATTTGATATAATCACAATGATTTGAATGTTTATGGACGCTGATGATTTTTTAGATGAAGAAATTCAATCCAACCTGCAAAGGTTTGAAAGGATGATGAGAAATAAAACACGCGAATATTTTGAAGCGGAGGAACTGGAGGATATTTGCGATTATTACATAAGAAAAGAAAAACCCAAAAAAGCACTCGAGGTTCTATATTTTGCCGAAGAAATATATCCAAACACCTTATCCTTCAAAATTCAAAAGGCTGAGTTGTTTTTGATGTTAGACAAGGTTGATGACGCCCTTGAATTATTAGATCATGTTGCAGTTTTTGAACCTAACAACGACGAATTATGGTTAATTAAAGGTGAAGCATTATTGTTAAAGGGCGACCTGAAAGAGGCTGCCGATGCTTTTGAACAAGTATTAATATATACAGATGAGCGCGTTGATATGCTGTTTGAAATTGCCTATATCTACGACGATAATAATATGTTTGAACAAGCAGCTTATTATTTTAAATTAATAATTGCAGAAGAGCCGGATAATGAACAGGCTTTTTTTGAATTGGCAAATTCTTATGAAATCACCGGCAACCTCAACGAAGCCATTCAGGTATTAAATCGATTAATTGATGTAGATCCTTATAATACATTGGCTTGGTATAATATAGGATTAATGTATAGTAAGGTTGGGCTTTTCGAAAAAGCAGTTTGGGCATTTGATTATTGTTTGGCAATTGATGAGGAGATGGCGCCTGCTAGGTTCAATAAGGCTAATTCACTTGTAGAACTTGAGCAATTTGATGAGGCAATCGCTGAATATCTTTAT
>JACCDR010565227.1_pt1 | contig 19208 bp, 23 predicted proteins | sample 7446431 | NCBI WGS metagenome assembly JACCDR01 (sample SAMN15323443, study PRJNA562643) | freshwater metagenome | isolation source: river surface water | place: USA:Blue River Watershed | collected 2017-08-17 | reverse complement strand
TTAGATGATGAAGATGAGTTAGATTCTGATGAAGAATATTCTGATGAAGAATATTCTGATGAAGAAGAGGATTTTGATTCAGAAGAAGAGGCGGAATCTAAGTATGAAGGCGTTGTTCGTGCAGTTAAGGGTGCGTACCTAGTATCCAAAAAGCGTCAACCTGACGAAACTTTTACTGAAGTATGGATGTATAATGTTGGCCAGAAGTATGATGACGAAGCCAATATTCGTAAGAGTATATTGTCATATACCGATATTGACCCAGCTAAGAACTTTTCAGAGGATGGATCACAAGAGGTTAATCTGAAAACAGTTGGTAATGTACAATTCCTAACCATTACAGGGCTACCCGACTAACTTGCATTTTAATTCATTATATGATAAAATTTCTCCATAACAAGGAGAAGTTTTATGCAAGAAACCGATAACCAACCTCAAGCTGTCCCAGAGAGTGATGCTGAAGTTTTTAGGGGGCTTCGCTCACTGGCCCTTCAGTCTATCAGCTTGACTGTGAAAGATGCTGAAGCAATTCAAGTCAAACTGAATAACTCCAAGACTAAGCCCAAGAAAGATTTTTATCATAAGAAGCTATCTAAAGTCAAGGCTAGATTTCAAGATGAAGTAGCTAGACTAGTTCAGATTGAGCATACAATGAAGTTAAATGATATCCCATTTGAAGCACCAGAGGTTACGGATGAACACGTTTCCGATAACTAAAATAGTTGGAGTATCAGGTGCTCAAGGGCAAGGTAAGTCAACTTTAATAGCCTCTATTGTAGAGAGATATCCATCAGTAGATAGTTATAACATTCAAACGGCTAGAGAACTATTATCGGATTGGGGATATTCTCTAACTGAAGTCAATGCGTATATGCCCCTCAAGATTAAGTTTCAGGAAGAATTATTTGATAGGCATTGTGGTTATTTGGAAAAGGTTATTAAACCCAATACGTATCATGGGCCGATACTTTTAGTTGAGCGTACTTTCGCAGACATTTTCACATATGCACTCACATCAGTTGGACCGTTTAACAACTATTCGACTTGGCTAAATGAATACGCTGATAGGTGTAGAATAGCACAGTTAAAGTACTTCTCACATGTGGTTTTCTTATCTGGTAGGGAATATGTGCCACACGATGACGGTGTTCGTTCCATTAATCGCCATTTTTCTAACCTGACTGATTATCTGATCCTTCATTATACAAATGAGTTCTCAAAGGGGTATGAAAGTAGAATAACTTTTATTACCGAACCCGACTTGGAACTTAGGACTCTGCAACTCATTGATATTTGTAATAATATAGAAACTGACACACTTTAAAAAAGGAGATAAATAATCGTGGCATCAGGAGTAAAAATGGATAGAATATTAGCTATGGACTGTGAGACCAGTGGAATAAACTGGGAAGCCTCATATTCCAACTCAAAAAAGACCACGATTGATGGATATCAGCCTGTTTCATGGGGATTGATAGCCACAGATTTAACTTATAAGCCAATTGCAGAGCTTTACGTTGAAATTAAATGGAATGGTGTTTCTAAATGGGATCAAAAAGCAGAAAGCATTCATGGGTTGACCAAGAAATATTTGGATAAAAACGGTGTGGATGAAGAAGATGCGGTTGCGCTTATTGTAGAATTCCTTATGGAACATTTTAATTTGGAAAAGCCAATCTATTGCCTTGGGCATAATGTATCCACATTTGACCTAGTGGTATTGAAGGATATGTTTGCCCGTTATGATGTTCCGGGGATTAAGTTTGGCCACAGGCATTTCGACACATTCTCATTGTCTATGGGTACGGTTAAGGAATTGGATTCAAACGCGCTGTTTAAGAGGGTTGGGCTACCCGATAGAGGGTCACATAATTCTCTGGAAGATGCAAGACATGCATTGGAAACCTACAGGAGGATTAGTAAACTATGGAAAATGATGACGTTAAACATGAGTTCGAAAAACTCAGGAAAGAAATAGAAGACCTTAAGCGTCAAAATCTTAGACACGAAAGAATTCTAAAACAACTTTCAACTCAATTAACTAAGACCGTAAAACAGTATAAAAGTTTAAAAGAAGCTACCCGACACAGTAGCGGAGCTATTGAGTCTATCAAAGGTGTTCTAAGAAATCTAGGACGATAATATATACACGCCAATAAATAATGATATTACAGGTGAAATATCATGTTTGTTAAACTTCTAACATTTTTAGGTGGCGGATCAGTGGGCGGTAAGGCAGCAGTTATTGGTATTGCTGCCGTTGCTGTGGCTATGGGAAGTTATATTGCATTTCTTAATATAACCAAAATCAATTTAGAACATAAAGTAAGTGAACTAGAAGTCAAGGTTGCATCCCTAGAAGTCGATTTGGAAAGAGAAAAAGGTAATCTTAAAGCTTGTCACGTTAGAATTGAAGGCGCGAATCAAAGGTTAGAAGATTTGAAATCTGTAACTGACGAACGTACCAAGATCATTGGGATGCTTAGTGAGAATATCGAAGTTCTTAAAGATGCATCGAATGCACGAATCCAAGTTTTGAGAAATACCGTTGTTGGCAAGAGTTGCGAGGAAGCTATGCAATTCTTGCGTGATGGCGTAAATGACTTTAAAGGGTAAGCCATGAAATTATTAATTCCAGTTATAACAGTTCTTTTAGTGCTAACGGGCTGCTCAAGTTTAGGCAAAAAACCAGAACCTGAGATTCAATATGTTGAAGTCAAAGTGCCTGTTCCAAAAACCCCAATGCCACCAAATACTGATTGTCCAGTAACTGAGTTGGAATTGTTAACACCTACTCAAATTCAAGATAACTCAGAACTGGCCAAGGCTTATAGAATTACTGTGGCACAACTTCGTGATTGTTCTGACTTAAGGCAAAAAGTACTTGATAAGTATAGAGAAATTGCCAAGGACGATCAAGAGATTTTAAATAATGTTCCATCTGCTGCGGCACCATTTGGGTCATCTGTTGTGGCTCCCGGTCCAGATGCAGCTAGAGAAATGAAAATAGACGATGAGTTTTCTGATTTGGAAACTGAATTTAGAAATTTACATAACAAGGATTATAGCATTAAATGAAACTTTTAAATGAATATGTAGAAAGTGAGGATACAATCATCCTTGCTGAATTTAACGATCCTTGGGACAATACGTTCTGTTGGGTACTAAATGAACATACTGGCAATGTATCTCTTTTGAGCAAAGGTCAACATGCCGTAAGAGGATTTAAAGGATTCTTACAACAACATCCTTGGTTAGTTGGTGTAGCGGTAGGTGTGGGGCTAAATGCTTTGGATACTTATCGAGCAAACAAGCGAGTTACTACTAGATTTTTCGCTAGAACTGTAGTTGAAAAAAACTTATACAAGCAAGTCGTTGAAGATTTAGTAAGTACTGGGAAGTACACTTTAATGAAAAACGCAAAAAGAATCAACAACGGTTGGTTATGGGAATTAAAAGCTAAAGGTATTGTATGATGCGTAGTTTGTTTTCTATACTTGGTTTAACCGAGAATAAAAAAGAAGATGAGCATAAGCCGGTTTTTGTCGAAACCGATCCCGAAGCCCCTTTTCCTAATGATACTATGGCTGCATTACGCCGTCAAATTAATAATGGTGCCAAGGATTTAGAAACAGATTGGTCTAGTGCTCTTGAACTTATTGATGACAGTTTTAAAACCTTAAAAGTGCCTAAGCCAACCCCTCAACAGAAAGCCCGTTGGAGTCAGTATAACGACTTAATAGGTGAGGCGGTTAAACAATTATACAATGCTCGCGGTTTACAAGGATCGTGGCGCACTTCTAATAAATAGAATAAACAACGAGGTTTTTCAAATGAACAAAGAATTACGCAGACTTTTGGAACTTTCAGGTATTAGACCAAAGAATGAAGTTGTAAAGAGTCTATACGAAGGTTACTCCGTCGGTCCAAGTGACGACTACGATGGAAGAGGTCCAGTTAAAGGTCTGGAAGGCCCATTCCGAATGAGAAATGGCCGAGTAGTATATTATGATCCAAAAGAAGGCAAGTATTACGACCCACGTTCTGATATATATTTGTCCGATGAAGAAGCTAATGATCTACGTGAATCAACCGAGTATGTGCCTACAGTAGTCCTACATGCCAAGAAAGGTGATGAAAAATTGGCACTACGTTTAGAAGGTGTATATGGTATCCGCCCAGCAGTAACATTGCTACGTAATAACGGTTATGGTGAATTTGCATATTCTGACGGCGAAGGTGATGCACCTGTAAGCATTGATTCCGAGTTTGGTCCAGAAGAGGAACCAATTGAATCTAAGTTACAAACAGCATGTGACAATCTACAAAGTTTAATCGCTGTTGTTTCTGATGGTGAAGTTGAAATTCCAGAAGATATTAAGGATCAACTATCTAGTGCTTTGGGTGTTGTATCTGATGTACACGCCAGCCTTGTTGGTGGGGATGAAGATTTTGGCGATGAAGAACCAGAGTTTGATGATGAAGAAAATCCTATGGGTAGAGTAAATTCATTTGAAGGTAAGGGTAGAGCTAGAGATACCAAACATACTCCATCATTGTCAAGGTCCCTAGATGCACGAGTTAAGAAGGCATTAAAGTCTAAAGAAAGACAGCAGGGGCGTGCGGCTTCCAGAACAGATGAAGGCCAAGCAACATTTTCTGGTTGGAAGGCTGCGGTTAAGAAGAAGTACGGAAGTGATGTAGAGTTTGAAGGCGATAAGGACATTTGCCAAGCATTTGTAAAAACTGATGATGGCAAGCGTAAGGGTGTAGCTGAATGGGATGGCGCTCAAGGGGAATTGTACGAAGGTGATGCAGATCGCAAAGAAGTCCTAAAGCGTCACATTGCTCATGCTGAAGCCCAGCAGAAGCATCTACCAAAAGATGATACCTCCTACAAAGATTGGGAAGCATCAAAGAAAAGATGGCAAGCTGAACTAGACAATTTATCTGAAAGTGCTGTTGATGTTACAGTATTTGATAATACTGCAATGCCTGCAAATGCTGTAGATGATGCTGCTCAGAAAGCTGAGAGAACAGGTCAGGCTGACAGAACAGCCACTAAGAATGTTGTTCCGAAAGATGTTATCAAGGCTATTGATTCTAGGATTAGTGAACTAAAAGCTGCAATTTCTAGATATGATAATAAGGGCTATAATGACGGTGGCGTGAAGGGCCAAACTATTAAATGCTTAGAGCAAATCAAGAAAAACTTACAGCGTGGAGATTATGAAGGTTTCATGGAAGCTCAAATGTTTTTCCTTACATTGATGAGTCCGATCACCGATATGATTCCAGCACAAGTTGTAAACTATCTAGCTAAGGGCGACGATAGAGATAATCCAGACGTTAAGTAACGTCTCAAAATATGGGGGCGTAAGCCCCCTTTTTTGTGGTACAATAATATGAAATTAGTTGAACTTTTTGATAAATCTGTGCCTTGGCAAGAAGCCTTCCACGCAAGTTATCAGTCTGAGTACGAATTCACAGTCGAGGGTGTGGGTGAATATTATGTTGCCATAACTATTGATACCGACAGTGGCGAAGGTGTTTGGACTCTTGAATTTACTCGTAAACGTGATGATGATCAATGGAGTCATGATATTATGGATACGGGCGGAAAGCAGTTACAAGTATTCTCAACGGTGTTGGATATAGTTAGGCATTTTATACGTAAGCGTCAAGGTGAAGTTGATTATATTAATTTTACAGCTAGTGAACCATCAAGAATCAAACTTTATAGACGTATGGCACAGAAGCTTGGTTCTTCTTATGTAGAAAACACCAAAAGTTATGGAAATGAATTTACAGTGAAGATATAGCATGAAACTATTTGAATTACTCAATAATCCGTTACCTTGGACAGAGACTGATGTATCAGATGATTACGTTGAATATATGTTTTCTGTTGAAGACTTAGGCATGTATATGGTATCATTCTCTGATGTTGGCGCAGATGACGGTACTTGGGAATTATCTTTTGCTTTGTATGACAACGATCAAGGGCGAGCACAGAATACCATTGTTGGTACGGGTGGAAAAGAATTACAGGTATTTGCCACTGTTAAAGATATTTTGCAAGACTTTATGCAAAGCCATTCAAGTGGTGTGGAATACATAGAATTTAGTTCAAAAGAACCATCTAGAACTAAACTCTATAGGAGATTGGCTAGAATGATAGGACACGCCGAAGAAACTTACCATAACGAAGGTAATTTTACTCAATTTAGAGTTAAAGTATGAGGGAGTCTATGTACCTGTGTTTGTGTTCTGACAAAACTGAAGATGAAGTGGTTAAACTTATTTCTGAAGGTATTGATGATATTGAGACTATCACCGAGCTTACGGAAATAGGATCAGGGTGTGGGACATGTGTTCTGTGGGTTGAAAAATTAATAGCTGAACAAAAAGATCGAGTTACTTCTTAGTTTTTGATTTTTCTATAGCGTCTCTAACTGCCTTATTCTTAGCTTTCTTTTCATTCAGTTTCTTTAGTTCTTCCAAATCATCAAAGAACTTTCCGGGTTCAACTGTACCTGTAACTTCCGGGGTTGGTTGTGGATTGTTCATATTTGATACAATATCTTTAACTGCGCTATTAGCCCTCTTACGTCTAGCATTTTCAACAAATATAGAATTTTCAGATACAACTTTCTTAGTCGTAGGTGTAACTGTTTCATCTAATGTCGGGGTTGCTGTGACTACCGGAGTTGATGTTGGCTGTTCAGGCTCAATTGTTTCAGTTACTTCTAATGTTGGAGTTACTGAAACTTCAGGTTCTGGGACAGGAGTAGTTACTTGCTCAGTCTCTGATACTTGAGCTTTACGCTTACGTTCTTCTATGATTCTCTTGATTAATTCCTCGTGACCTTCACCTTCTTTCATTTGAACAGTTTTGAGTTGAGCTTCATTTGCTGTTACTACAGGAGGTTTAGCTTTAGGAGCAACTGATTGCTGTTCTTGTAGTTTTGGTAAAGAAGCTAATAGATTTTCTTTAACCTTCTTAGGTTCAGTTACTTCTGGAGTTAATTCAGGAGTTACCTCTGGGGTAGATTCAGGCTTTTTGTTAGCTGGCTTTTTAACTTTAGCATCGACGCCACTGATTTCAATGATTTCTTCTGAAACCACACGTAATATGCCCTTAACTGGCTCAAATATTAGTTCCTCAACAATAACTGCAATTTTAAAGTTATATGATCCGTTAGGTATTAAACTTTTTGGAATTTTTACGGACCATCTATCTGAAGTCACATGCTTACAACGAACATCGTAAGTAATGTCGGGAGTAATTTCAGTCTGGAATAAAACTGTAGCATCTTGTAACTTAATGCCTTGTGCAGTCATTTCGAATTCGAATTCACTGTCAATCTTTGAGCTTATAGTAATAGAATCAATCATTATCTTTATTCTTGAATGTTATGTTTATATCTGACAGTTTTCTTCTAATTTTTCCAATCCTAAATTGTGTCTGCACAATTCTCATATTAAGCCATTTAACAACTTTGATTATGGCCTTACCGCGTTCTTCCGATACAAAATAAGTTCTCTCAATATTAGCTTTGCCAAGCTTAACTTGAATTTGAACCCTACGCTTACGTTCTTCATCCCGTACTATGTCTTGGTATATGACCGTATCTGGCCTTACAGTTGAACCGCCTCCACCATTATTAGGTGGGACATATGGTTGCCCTGCTGTAACTTTAAGTCTGAATGGACCTAAAATTAACCCAGTTGCATCTGCTCCCATACCATTGGTTAAAATACCACCTAACGAATCAGCCATAACCTAACCTTTTTAGTATTTATCCTAAGCATCCAACGTGCAGTATTTAATATGCTTAAAAAAAATAAAATAGGAATGTAAGATCACTAAATAATAATAGTTGTGTAATCAACATTATTGCGAAATTACTTTTCTGTAGGAGACAAAATGACAACAATTGCTATTCTTAACGGTGACTTTGAAATTCTTTTCGAAGACGAAAAAGTTGGCTCAAATGCGGTAGCTGGTCTAAAAATGGTTAGACGAGCAACTGGTGCTTCAGCTACAATTTATACAACAAACGAATTATATTCGGCAATCGCTGAAGCTTCTGACGAATTTATTGCAATGGGCTTCGAAAACCCAATGTTGCCGGTAACGCCAAACGCTTATACGATGGAAAACAAATATTTTATTCCACGTAGTTCAACTGAATACCTAAAAGAAGGTGCTATCAGTGCTAACTGGTCTGTGGTTTCGGGTGAAGGTATCTATAGAAAAGTTTACTCCGGTGGTACTGCACCAGTTGCTGGCGACATTGGGCGTCAAGTAGTTGAAGGTACTTCAGGTGACACTGGTACGCTTTTAGATTATGAAGAAGAACCAGATGGCACAACTGTTATTTGGATTAGACCAGATACTTCTGGTGATACATTCGCACTATCCACTTCACTATCCTGCGTAGCTGACGGTGGAACCATGAGCACAACTGGTGTTGGTGCTGCGACTTCAGGTACAACACTATATTCATCCATTCAGGTAATCGGTAGTGTTCCTACAGCTACCGAGGTATATTTGTATCAAGATCGTCAAAAGATGACAGATTGGCAAGGTAATTTCCAATGGTGGGCAACTGACTCAACAGTGTCACTAGGTATTATCGACATTCTAATTAGAGTTAGAAATGCTGGTGTACTAATTGCTGACGGTGACGTAGAAGTATTCAGCCGTCGTTACACATCATTGTACGACAACTTCCGATTGAACGTATCTGCTGGTGGCCGTTCTGCTCTACCTCTAGCTTCTGCACCTGATATTAACAATACTACTGGATACCTAAGATTAACTGGTTCTTCTGGTACAGGCACATTTGACGTTGGTAGTGCCATATATGTTGGAGCATCTTGGGCGGCAGCAACTGCTAAAGGTGTGGTAACTGCGGTAGGCGGTACAATTTCTGTTCCAATTATTGAATATTACTTAATTGGTGACTTGACCGCAATCGCTAACGGTAACACCATTACGGAATATGACTTCATCACTGAAACAGACGGTGATGCATCTTGTACTGTTAACGGTGCTCCGGTGGCGAATGATGGTGGCCCAACTGATACTGATCCGGGTGAAGGTGGTACAGTAACGGTAACATTAGGTCACACAACTGCTGACCATGATGGTGACAACTCAATCGAACCATACTCTATTACTGTAGATGCTCAAGGTGACGTTCCAGCAGCTAAAGTATACGAGAGAATAAAGTATATTACTCGCCGTGGCGCAACAGCATCAGAATTGTTTGGTGCTGGTGTAAATGTACCGGGTGAATCTTACCGTGGTCTAGAAGCATTATATGAATATGATGCAAACTCTGGAACCTTGGCACAGGGCGACGATATTAACAACGACAACGGTGTGCTTGCTGAATGGACAGCACGTTTAGTAGCTAATAACTCAACTGGTGCGGGTTCTAGTACTTGGACATACATTACGGTAACTGACCAGCAGACCTCACTAGAGTCAGTAGTTGATAACGATCTAGTGTACGATGAGTCTGGTGATACGGTGACACTGCATGCTGGTGGTTCATTGGGCTTCCAGTCTATCACTAGCCCGAAGGCAAGTCCACTAGGCACGTTCACGGGTACTCAGATTTTCGGTGCTAGAGGCGTATTGTTCACTAATGAAGCCCCTGCGGATGCCCAGAACTACATTCTAACTGATGACTTGGGTAACTTACGAAGCCCGCCAAACACCATTTCCTTCACTGTTACAAACACAGCGGCAGGAGACCGAGTGTTGGTAGCTCGTGATACCGGAACAGCGGGTGAAATTAACAAGGACCAGTATGGTGGCTTAGTAGCACCTTCAGGTGCTTATAACGGTCTAGGTGACCAGATTATCCGTGTAGCTGGTAACGTTGACGCCATCGGCAACGATACCCCACAAGCTGGTTACATCCGTGTTGTGGATACTGGTCTACAAGAAGAACACCACTATGTGTACGACTCCATTACACTAGGTGCTAACGACGAATTCAACCTTCGTGTGATTCCTACTGGTACTGTAACCACGTTGGGTACACCAACAAATGGATTGGCTACATTAACAGCTTCCGCTGCAACGTTTATTACTAGCGGTGTAGAAGTAGGTATGTTGGTAAGAAATACCTTCACTGGTAAGACAACTCACGTATGGGAAGTTCAGGAAGTTCTTTCTGAGACTCAACTATCAGTATTGTGGTTATATGGTCCTAAGAACGCATCACAAGACTGGGACGTTAACGATACGTTTGAGATTAACCGTCTAATTGGCGATCACACTGGTCCGGGAGATTACTCTTCAAGTGATAATGTGTATACCCCAATTATTGACGCTGAAGCATCAGGAACCTCAATCTTCAACACATTCGTAAAGACGATTGGCTCTGACTTTGGTGTGGTAGTAAACGTTCGTCAAGGTAAAGTAATTTTACCTTTCACGCAGAACGTGACGGTAAGTGACGGCTCAACCACTGTAACGGTTGTACGAACCCCAGATACTATTGCTACCTAATAGGGTCTGTGTTATTATTAGGGGTGCAATCGCACCCCTTTTTTTTGCTCATAAGTTAAGCCATTGTAGTGACTTAATGGTAAATATATAATATGATAACCCACAGCAAAAGTTATCTTGAGGACACATAACATGCAAGAAGAATCCCGCAGTAAGAAGAATATTGACATTTTAGGAATAGATTCTATTCGTTTAAATGGTCAAGTGGTTAAAGATTTACCAATAGCTGAATTGGCAACAGCTATACCGCAATTACCTTTGGCCAGAGATACTGAACGTCAAAATGCTATTGAAGCTATTTTAGCCAGATATCCTAAACAAGATTTATCCTCAATTAGTGGTAGGATACGAGAAGCTCAGAAAAATATTGATCGTATCTCTAAGCTAAGGGAGGAACAGCAGGAAATGATAAATAATTACAAGCATATTAAAAACATGTGCAAAGTAAGGGATAAAGAATTATCTTTCTATCCTGATGGGCCAGAGCGTGCTGAAAAGATACGTGAATGGAATATTGCTTTAGCTAATGCCAATACTGCCGCTTACATAGTTTATGAAAATTCGGATGGGTTTGATGACCAAATCAAACAGTGCGAAGATACTATTAAGAAAGCAGAAGATGTTTTGGAGAGGGAGCGAGCAGATATTCGGAATATGGAGAAACTTTCTGGGCAAATTATAGCTCGTGACGTTGAGTTAAAGCGACTAGGTGTTGTGAAACAGAAATAGTAACGTCTCCAAAATAAAGGAAGAAAATTTTGGCACAACGATATGACGTAACAGTAGACTACTCCGTTTCACCTAGAGTAATAACAGTAGCGGCTCCATCTAATGAAATTATTCAGCAAGATATTGTCGATACTTTGCGTGTGGAAGAGGCAGCATTTGCTGGTGGTCTAGCATTTGAGAAACTAATCAACGCAAGTGGTAAGGACGACTTGGGTGGTGGTATTTTCGTTGGTATCACCGTTTCATTACAAAATGCTCTGTTGGAATTTGAATCTAGACGCACTCCCGAATGTTCTGGTACTGTAACTACAGCATCTGGAACTATTGTCAAAGATCGTTACATCTTCGAAGATTCATCAGCCACATTTATTGACGATGGCGTTCAACGTGGTGCAACAATTATCAACTTTACCGACCAGAGTGTTGGTGATGTATTTGAAGTAATTAGTCAGACTCAGCTTAGTGTTAAGACATTACAAAACGGATTTGATAATACGTTTCAAGTAGGTGATGAGTATAAAATTTACAACATCGAGCAAATGATTGTTCGTGGTGGTAACCTAGTAGCTGTTGATGAAAATGGTGATCCATTCTTTAGTCCTATCTTGCCATCAGCTTTTACCCAAGTTATTTTGACTTCATCATCTTCAGCCACTTTGCAGGAACAAAGTGATATTCAATATGCGAGTTTCAACGGTGGAGTTACAATTGATACGACAAATGGTGTGCCGGGTACAACTTACCCTATTGGTACACCTAGACAGCCTGTTAATAATCTAACCGATGCTTTAATAATTGCAACCTCTCGTGGTTTGTATAAGATATTCATACAAGGCAATATAACATTAACTGGGGTATTATTATTTGATGGTTTCGAATTTGTTGGGGAGGGTCAAAAGTTAACAACTATAACTATAGACCCATCAATAACATTGATTGACTGCGCTTTTACTGAAGCATCAATAACAGGAACTGTGGCCGGACCCAACAATGCACACTATCATAATTGTGACATATTTAACTTGAATGGCTTTTATGGCCTAATGGAGAATTGCATTTTATCTGGAACCATAGTTTTAGCTGGAACTGGACACGCTCAATTTTCACATTGTGAATCTGGCATACCCGGAGGGACTTTTACGCCAGTAATTGACTTCAATGGATCAGGCACTTCGGTGTCGGTTAGGGGTTATAATGGTGGATTGAAAATACAAAACAGATCAGGCACGGATGCGGTCAGTATTGATGTAAATTCTGGGCAAGTAATTATTGATCCAACTGTAATAGCTGGAACAATAACTGTTCGTGGTGTAGCTAAATTGATTGATAATAGTACTGGTACAGCAGTCATTGTTAATGAACTGTTAGAATCTATTAAGCTACAACAAATTCATGGTGGTGTTCCTAGATACATTTTTATTGATCCAGCTTCACCTAATGGCACTGGATACCAACAAGACCCATTTAGTAATTTTGCAGATGCGGCTGATTTTGCAGCCGAATTTGGTATTAAGCGACTTGTTGTGATGGGTGACATTACTCTGGATAGAACCATGAATGGTTATGAATTTTACGGTGTAGGTACTCCGGTCATTAACATCGGTGGTCATAACGTTAATAATTCAGAGTTTCATGATGTTGAATTATCTGGTTCTATTCAAGGTAGAATACATGCACATGATTGCGATTTAGCAGACAATATCACAGGCGTAAATGGGGAATTTACTAATTGTGGATTGGGGGGAGATATTACGTTAGCTAACTCTGCACGGGTAATAATGGATAAATGTTTTTCCGTAATTGGCGGTCTAGGTAGACCTACAATTACATTAGGTAGTGGGAATAGCAATATCTCAGTGAGAAGCTATAGTGGTGGATTGACCATGCTTGGCGTGGATCATGCTGGAGACGAAGTTACTTTAGAAATTTCACAAGGTAAAGTTACTCTTGATTCAACTTGTACAAATGGTGTAATATCCGTAAGAGGCATCGCGCAACTAACTGATAATTCAAATGGTTCAATTGTAGATATTACCGCATTGATTCAACCTACTGGTGTGAATAGTATTCAAAGCAGAGTTTGGGAAGAAGTAGCTACAAGTCATATTAGTGCAAATACAATGGGCCTATTGCAGAACCAAATAAAGGCTAATACTGATGCTATATCATTGAATGTATTGGAAGTTTTAGCTATTGTAGAATTACTCCAAAAATTTGCAAAAAACAGAACATTAGTAGACCCAATCAATAAAACTTTAACAGTATATCAAGACAATGGTACTACACCATTGCATGTGTTTGATCTTAAGGACTTTACAGGTTCACCGAGCGTTGATACTATTGCTGAACGTATTCCTCAATAATACACTTCTTGACAAACACTATAAATAGTTGTAGTATATGTACATCAATTAGGGCGAAGTGCCCATAGTACATAGAAAACTGTAAAACAATTTAAAAGCACATAGGAGCTATGGCGATGAATAAAGAATACGATTATATCGTCTACATTGGACGATTTGAACCCTTCCATGATGGCCACCTTAACACTTTAAAAATTGCGTTAGAAAAAGCTAACAAAGTAATTATTGTTATTGGTTCGGCAAATTCGGCCCCCACACCAAAAAATCCTTGGAGCGCAAGAGAACGACAAGATATGATCGTGCAGTCAATGGCTGGCGATGATAGGCTTGCGGACATTTTATTCTTGTATGCCGAAGATCGTAGATACAAAGAATTTAAATGGATTGAATATATCCAAAGTGGAGTAACCTCAATTGCAGGTAATTCCAAAATTGCTTTGATTGGTCACGATAAGGATTCCACCAGCTATTACTTGAAGTCTAACTTCCCGATGTGGGATTTCGTAGACACTGGCCCATACATCAAAGAACGTGGTGGTAGTGGAAAAGTTGTTAGCTCCACAAAAATTCGTGAATTGATGTTCACTGGACATTTAGGTTACACTAAAAGCAATTTGCCGCTGGCAGTATACGATTACCTTGAAAATTATACTCAAACTTTACAATTTTCTTTACTGAAAGATGAGTATGATTTTATTATTGCAGAAGAAAAGCTTTATGAACCTCTACCTTACGGCATTACGTTCGTAACGGTTGATACTGTTGTGGTCCAATCAGGACATGTACTGCTGGTACAGCGTGGCGTATTGCCGGGTAGAGGGTTGTGGGCACTACCGGGTGTTCACTTACAAGCTAATGAGACGATGCATCAAGCATCTATTAGGGCATTAGTTAAGGAAACTAACTTGGATGTTCCCCCGAAAGTTTTGAGTACACCAAAAGCCGTTAAGGAATTTGACCATCCTGATCGGTCGCTGCGAGCGCGGTTGACCAAGGATTTTGCTCGCACGGTTACAATGGCGTACTATTACGAACTTGATTCTTCTCGACCACTTCCGACCAAAGGGTTAAAGGGTGGGGAAGGTATTAAGAAAGCGTGGTGGTTTACATTTGCGGAAGCACGAAAAATGCGATCAAAAATGTTCGAAGATCACGCGGATATACTTGACTACTTCATCGGTTGATGATACATTAACAATAACAGCACATAGGAGTTATGGCTATGAAAAATTCACTTAAACTTTCCGATAATATCATTCTTAACGCAGATTCTTACAAGATTTCCCATTGGATGTTCTTGGAAGATAATACTGAATACTCTTTCAGCTATGTCGAAGCCCGACTTGGTGCAGCGTTTGACTATACCGTAGTATTCGGTATTGACTATATTCTACAAACTGGATTCTCCAGACCCATCACTAAGAAAATGGTTGATCAGGCTGAAGCACTGCTAACCAAGCACGGCGAACCTTTCAATCGTGCGGGTTGGGATTACATCGTTAATGTGCATAATGGGTATTTCCCCATTCGCATTCGTGCAGCAAAGGAAGGAAGCATTGTGCCTGTAAGTAATGCCCTTATCACTGTAGAATCTACTGACCCGAAATTCAATGCAGCTTGGGCCGCATCGTTCGTTGAAACTGATCTTATGCGGGTTTGGTATCCGATTACAGTGGCAACCCTGTCCCGTGAAATGAAGAAAGTTATTCTTCGCTCACTGATTAAGACGGGTGATCCGGCACTTATCCCTCACAAATTGGTTGACTTCGGTAGCCGTGGTGTTTCATGCAAAGAACAATCCATGATTGGTGGTGCAGCACACTTGGTTAACTTCCGCTCAACTGATAATCTGTTGGGTATTGCAATGGCAATGGACTACTACAATGCAGACGACTCAACTATGGATGTAGTCGGTGACTCCATTCCAGCAACAGAGCACTCTGTAACTACTTCGTGGGGTAAACTACGTGAATTTGATTTCTTCGAAAATATCGTGGATAATATTCTGCCGAAGCATGGTATTTGTTCAGTAGTTTGCGACACCTACAATTTGATGGGTGCTATCGAAATGTTCGGTAAGCTTCGCAGTAAAATTGAAAAGAACGGTGTAATTGTAATCCGTCCTGACAGTGGTGACCCTGTTGAAGTTACTGAACAAGTTGTTCGTAAGCTTGATGGACTATTCGGCTCGACGGTGAACAGCAAAGGTTACAAAGTTCTGAATCCGTGTGTTCGTGTTATTCAGGGTGATGGTATTGATCTTGATACCCTCAAAGATATTCTTGATAATTACGAGAAGATTGGGTATTCGGCGGATAACATTACCTTCGGAAGTGGTGGCGGTCTGCTCCAGAAAGTAAATCGTGATACAATGCGGTTCGCAATGAAGGCGTCACATGTGGTTGTGAATGGTGAAGCTAGGGATATTCAAAAGGTTCCCCTAACTGATCCTACCAAAGCTTCAAAGAAAGGTAAGCTTATGTTGGTTAAGCAGCATTCGACTGGACAGTACAGAACTGTAAACCAGCACGATGATGTGTACCACGATGAGCGAGACGCCTTGGATATTGTGTATGACAATGGGCATATTACCCGTCATCACACATCCTTTGAGGAAATTCGTGAACGTGCAAAAATTCTAGACTCTGAACTGTAAGGGTGAAGGATTTTAAAGGGGCTTCGGCCCCTTTTTTGTTTGCACCAATTATGGTATAATCAATGGCTTACGGGAGTTAGTATGAATATTTTAGAGAGTTATCGCTGGCAATTAAGGTTTTTACGAATGGCTTATCAGATTGCATCATATTCTAAAGATGCATCAACCCAAGTGGGATCGGTTATTGTAACTCCTAATGGGAAGCCAAGATCATTTGGATTTAATGGTATGCCGATGGGTATTGATGATGAGAACCCAGAACGCCATGAGCGCCCAGAGAAGTATTTGTGGTTTGAACATGCCGAGAGGAATGCATTTTATTTGGCTGATAGGTCATTGGAAGGTTGTATTCTTTTTTGCACTCATATACCATGCCCTGATTGTACACGGGGAGCTATCCAAAAACAAATAGCGGCGATTGTAATAGATAAGTATAATGGTACAGAGAGTAATTTTTGGAAAGATAAGCACCAAACAACCTTGACAATGCTTCAGGAAACAGGTATAAAGTTAATCGAAATACATTCTGACGTTACATTAGAAAGATTTGACGGTGAATTATTTGTGGTGCCAAGAAGGTAAATATTATGAAAATCAGTGATTTAACTCCAGTAATATATGTTATGGTAGGACTACCGGGGTCCGGTAAGTCTACTTGGATCAAGAATAAATTGGCATCTGATTCAGCGGCATACGTAATAGTATCTAGTGATGATGAGATTGAAAGATTGGCAGCGCAAGATGGGCTGTCGTATAATGATGGTTTTGACAAATATGTGGGTCAAGCTACCAGCATTATGAAGCAGAAGTTTAGGGAAGCAGTAAATAATAATGAGAACATAATTTGGGATCAGACTAATATGACCCCCAAAAAAAGACGTACTATATTGCAACAAGTTCCAGCTAATTATAGAAAAGTTGCAATTGTGTTTGAATTAGATGATAATGAACTGAATAACAGATTGACTAAGCGATCTAGGGAAACCGGAAAAACCATCCCATCGCATGTGATTAAAAGTATGGCTCAAAGTTATATTCCCCCATCTAAATCGGAGGGCTTTGACGAAATACGCTTTGTATAGAAGGAGATAATAAAATGTTAGTTGAAAGAGACAGTGCCAGATTAGTGGTTGATAGCACAGATCAGCTACCGCCAATTCTTGCTTTGAATTCTGGTGGAGAACCTCTAACATGGATCACATATCAGCAGAGTGCCTTCTACAAAGCAAAGGATAAGATTTTGTGGACCATTCAAGGCCCACATGAAGTTATTCTTCGTGGTGGCACGAATGCTATTACGGGTCTACGTTCTGAAATGCGTATTGATACCATCATTGCAGTTGACAATGGTACTAGCCCAAGCAAGTACAGAAAAAGGCCACCGGCTTTAACTAACCGTGACCTTTTCGCTAGGGATAGACACCTTTGTGCGTATTGCGGTACTCAGTACTCCGCTTCTAGGTTGACTAGGGATCACATCCTACCTCGTTCTAAGGGTGGTCCAGACGTTTGGGAAAACGTTGTGGCCGCTTGCAGAGGGTGTAACCAGAAGAAGGATGACAGAACTCCAGAGCAGGCTGGTATGGAACTATTGTTTGTACCGTACACTCCTTCTCACCACGAGAAGCTAATCCTTATGAACCGTAAGATTCTTGCGGACCAAATGGATTTCCTAATCAAAGGTGTAGGTAGGAACAGCAGACTACACGCTCACATCGAAGATGGTTATCTCTTGATGTAAGATAGGGGGTATGTTATAATACCCCCTTCTTATTATTGGAGATTCCATGTCATTTAAAGTATACACTGGTTCTAAATTGGATGGCGTATCTACTTTGGAAGAGGCTTCCAATTTTGTAAATTCAATTCGTCCAAAAATTCGGGATATAATTTCTAAGCAAGCAGCTAACGATATTAAGAAATTGGCGTGTTTAATGTACGATCTTAATACCGTTGGTGTAGAATTTTTCGATGAAAACGATTCCACTCGTGTTCCTCTGTTAGCAGCCACTATGCGTTATATAGAGTCTTCCAACAAAGACCGCAACACCGAATACAGTGTGGCTTTAGCTGTGGTGGATGGGCACACTTTGGCAATTCCATTTTTCAACGACAATAAAGAATGTTATGAACTGTTCCTAAATCACCCACAGGTTTCAAATTTTGCATATTGGGATAATTCTGACCATGACCCCAATGTTTCTAAAAAAGAATGGGCTTTGAGGAAAAGACTTTGGAGTAAATTATTTAAAGATAACTCAGTTCCTAACCAAGCAATGTTCATAATGGTTGTAGGTGAGTTCCATTATTTTATTCCATTGGATCAACATATGGAAGGTTTACCTTCTTTGCAATCTAGAATTGATGCGTGTGCTGGACAAATGGCATGGAAAGAGATATTTAACACATATGAGATTAATGAGTTGAGTGTATCAAAAATGATAGGTATAGCCCGCGAATTAACACCCCAGTATATCGAACAAATTAAAGACAAGTTAAATTCAAATTTAAAACTAACTGACTTAGAAAAAGAAATACCAGAAGGAGAAGTCAATGAATCGTAAACAATTTCAAACGTTAGCCGTGAGGACAGAATCTATTGTAGAAACTCCAATGCTAACGACTGAAGATTTTGCTGTTTTTACGCAGGCTCTTAAAGCTTTCAATGCAGCAGTCGAAGTCTTAGATGCTTACAAAAAACATATCTTTTATGTTAAGCCTTCGGGGGAGAGTGTCCCCTTGGATAGAAATAAGGTGAAGGAGCATATTGCAAAAGCTAAGAATCATTTATTTGAAGCCCAATTAGCTAATGTTGAAGCTGAACAAAAAATGGAAAAAGGACTTCCAATGCAAGCTCATCCGATTCCCACGGAAGATGCTAGGGTATTCCATGCTTTGTTAGGTTCTATTACAGAACATGGTGAGA
>JACCDR010180886.1_pt1 | contig 19211 bp, 24 predicted proteins | sample 7446431 | NCBI WGS metagenome assembly JACCDR01 (sample SAMN15323443, study PRJNA562643) | freshwater metagenome | isolation source: river surface water | place: USA:Blue River Watershed | collected 2017-08-17 | reverse complement strand
GGCCTTTGGCCGCCCCGCTTTTATTTACATTCCTCTCACCATTTCTTTTATTTGTCTTGCTCCCTTTTTAAATTCACTTTGGTGTTTATCCTGATCTCGTTCAATATCCTGCTCCAAAGTGCGACGCACTTCGTCTATACCTTTTTCAAAACTAGCTTCTTCGGCCTCGGCTCTAAAGAGTTTGCCGCTGCGCCACAAATTGGCTTCCACACGGTAAACATCACCATTTTGCTTAGCGGTCATACGCTCAAACTCTACAGCACAACGTACATCAGTCGCGTGGGTCAAGTACTTTTGCAAGGTAGAGAGTTTTTCAGTCGCCAGCTCTTCGCGCACATGATCAACAGCGCAATTAGTATTTTTAAACGTTATGGTTGGAAAAGTCATAGGCAATTTTACTTATCCTAATAAACGTCCTGAGGTGCCAAAAGTGTCTCTTCTCTCCTCATCTATATTATACCACCAAGCCTAAGACTTGGTTACTAAAAAGCGGTCGAGAACTTCGTTCTCGACCGCTTTCCCCACCCTACTCAATCGGACACACCTTCCCCGCCTCTTTAACCTCCAGTACCTCCCCTTTCCCATAGTGTTCATTAAGGTACGCAATGATATCTAGAGATTCATACATAGACACACCCCGCTCAGTATCTTCCAGAAACGGCACTTGCCTTTTGCCACCCTTGGCCAGCAAGGCTTCCAAATTGGCTGAACTAGCTGAAATATCTAGCCAGTTTACTGGTGCCTTGATACGATCATTCGCCGCCAACACTCGCTGACAATATGGGCAACTCGGCCGATAGTAGATATTTAGCATAAAATATTAGGCAATATATGGTGATAAAGAGTAATTGAAATTCTATCGAAAACATGTACAATAGTCGAGCTTGGAAACAGGCAAAAGTATAGCTATCTTCCTCGGTAGCTCAGCGGTAGAGCAGTCGACTGTGACATTGAACGATGTTCAAAATAGCAGCCTTATTGAGAAATCGATATTGCAAACAAGGTGAATTGCTGGAACCCCAATTGCGCAAGCAAGGGCAATCAGCAGCCAAGCTTCTGGAAAAATCCAGTTGAAGGTCCAGAGACTATCCCTAACGGGAGTAGAGTGCACCACGCATTCGAAGCGCCTTGCACCGTCTATACAGCAATGTATCCGGTGATGATATAGTCCACCCCACCAAGTAATTAGTGGATCCGTGTAATCGATTGGTCGCAGGTTCGAATCCTGCCCGAGGAGCCGTTAAAATCACAAGCCACGCACAAGCGTGGTTTTTGATTTTTTGGCTCCTCGGGAGAACGTGACTAAATGTCACGTTCGTCAGGATTCGAAAAGGTTGCCTGTCTCGTTTGTGACTAAAAGGAAACAAACGAGCGACAACCTGTACTGAAGCTGTAAGCTTCGAATCCTGCCCGAGGAGCGAGTAAAGAAAACACCAGACATCTTTTGTCTGGTGTTTTCTTTACGAGCGACGAGGGAGGAAGCAAACTGCTTTGCTTCCGTCAGGATTCGAAAGACGAAGACATGTCGCTTGCGACAGTCGAGTCGGGGTCGAGAAAATTTTCTATTTAGAAAATTATTCGTGACCGAATCCTGCCCGAGGAGCTTAATATTGACAATACCAACTATATATTTTATAGTTGGTATTGTCGTTTCTATGGTGGAGACGAACGTACTTGCAAGAGGAGGCAAGGTGATGACGTATGCAATTTATGATGGACACGTTCACGGATTTGGTTCTGTACGCGTCGACGGTGAAGTTTATGGGTCTGACGACCTCAAGAAGGTCGCTGAGGTTTTGCTGGTCCATCACATGACTGTAGGGATGATATATGGACCGATCAGAGTCTATTCCCGCGGACCGAATGATCTTCGTCTTGAATACACCTTCAAGGCACAAGCATGGGATCCCGATCGACTATCGGAGCGACTGCATGGTCAGGTGAAGAACATCATTCTCTCGATGTTGAAAATCAAAGGACGATGGAACCACAGTCATTGGCTCGGCGTAGAACTCGTCACAAGCAACTGACTAGTTCTCGAGACATCAATTTTGGCCGCCCCTTCAACAAGGGCGGTCTGTCTTTTTATACACTCAAGTTCTGAAGTTCACGATTTTCATAAAAATACAAAATCTCACTTCTATCCAACTCCCTCTGAATTTGTGACCAGTTTGCTTGCCTAAATTCCTGCACCAAGAGTTCTGAACCAGTCCAGCTTAGGGAGCCGTTAAAATCACAAGCCACGCGCAAGCGTGGTTTTTGATTTTTTGACTCCTCGGGAGAACGTGACTAAATGTCACGTTCGTCAGGATTCGAAGAGGTTGAGTAAATCGCACGGAGCATAAGCGAGTACGATACGAAACCTGTACCGTTCCTGTAAGGAAAGAATCCTGCCCGAGGAGCAAATATTGACATAAGACAGATAGTATGCTATTATCATTAAGTGGTAATTTCGCCACTGATCTGTTTTGGAGGATAGCCATGAGCGAACTGCTTTTGGTTTGGCAAAATAACGGCATCAAGGCCGTTACGACCAAAACCCAGCGCGACTGGGTACATGAGGGCAACAAGCGGGCGGCGGATGAGAAATTCTTTCGTCGCTTGAATGCAAGCAACATCGCTGTCTTCGCACCGCGAGGTCGGGTACAGGACTGGTTCGCACGACAAGACCCCCGCTTCCTGGGCGTCAGTGGAACAGTTGAAGATCTCGATGCGATCCTGAAACGGCACCGCTGGGAAGAGCGCAGCATCTATGTGCCATTCTCGAACGGTCCCGACTGTCAGGATGAGTTGCTTCACCATGCAGCATCATGGGAAACGTTCCGCTCTGTTTTCGGCCCCAATGACTGGACGTTCAAGTTCGGACGTCAACCTGACTGGCTGAGAGGACAAGATGATTTCCAGGACCACCTCCTGGAGCGCGCAGAGCATGCGATGGCTCACGGTGCGCATCTGCGCTAACTGAGGTCGAACAGATCAAATCGATACGAGGCCCTGCAAAACTGCGGGGCCTCACTTCTTTTTATACACGCAAGTTCTAAAGTGTCTTAACTCGATAAAAACACAATCCTACTTTTATCCAACTCTCGCTGAATTTGTGACCAATTTCTAATCGTTTACCTATATCTCTCCCCCCTTAACTACTTATCAAAATTACTATATACTAGTGCCCATATGACACGAATAATTGCATTGAGTCCAAAGAAGAACACGAAGCCTCGCCCTTACAAATCACCAAAGCGTCTAGCCGCCAAACGAGCCATGCTCGAAAAGAAGGCCGCGAAAAAGGGCAAGAAGTAGAAAGAAGAAACTAAAAATCACACACTAGTGTGATTTTTAGTTTGCCACAGAAATCTATACATTTTAAGAATGCCATTATCATGTTGTTGTATCGTAACCCTAATGAAATAAATACAACCTACTATATAATTTAAATATATGGAAAAATTTAAATTTTCAAGATTGCAAAAGATTATTGTTTGTACCGCCTTTTTGCCAATAGCATTATTACCAATTTATATGATATTTGCTTATATTGGAACGGGTAGTAATTTTGATGGGGCTTTTGCTGTAATAATTTTACCAATGATGGCATCTATGCTAATTTCATTAGCAATAAATACTCTGTTGTTGCCAATTAGTATCACACAAACAATTTTTGTTTTTAGAAAAACAAATTCTTACCACAAATGGTTACTGCTGGTCTCAACTTTTGTTGGCCCCATTCTAATGTTCTATTTTATTTCTGGTGCCTTAAGTGCGACTTACATGTAACTAAGTATACTTAAAATTAGACAGCCGTAAAATATAATTTAATATTTTACGTACACCCAACTCACGATTTTTTTATCTTATTTAAAGAGCATCTTTATAACTATCAAACAAAGCACTCTGCATTTTGGCATATTCGCCACTTTCCACAATAAAGCCAAAGGCTTCTTGTCTCGAACTAATAAAAGCGACCTTTGTACCGTATATCATAAGGAGCGCTTGAGACAGGCTCTTTTTAGTATCGAAAACCACTTTGTCGTCCTTACTGGTAAATGGCACCGATAAGCGCTTGGTACCAACGGCCACCACTTCGGCCTTGAGGGAGCGCTTTTGTCTCCGCTCTTGCCACCAATTTAAGAAAGCTTCATCAAAAATTTTGCTCATCTCAAAAGTCGACCAAAAAATTTTGAGAGTTTCTTTATCGTGCCACATTATATCTTTCATCAACTGCTTCATACCTTCTTCACCTTCAAAGAAACGAATATGAGGTATGACAGTTTCTACCTCAAGCGACATGGTCGCCAGAGCATCCTTGAGCTGATCGCGACTTTGCTCCAGTCTATCAATCCGGTCTGTTAAAAGAGCCTCAAGGTGTTTCAAATCAGCCGCGGCAAAATACGCCTTGCCCTCAACGGATAATTCCACTACCAAATTTATCGCCTGTAAATTGCGCAGCTGGTCGTAGACCGACGGACGTGTCAGCCCTGTTCTATCGGCCAACATCCGCGGCGTAGAGCGGCCATGCTGAAGTAATGATAGATAAATAGTTTGTTCGGATTCGGATAATTCTAGTCGGCGCAAAGCGGCACCAATGGTATCAAAGCTCATATCTGAGCATATTAGCATATTTGTCGAAATTCGTCGACAAATTTACATATATGAGAAAACACTTTATGCTCGAAGTAGTCTTGATCTTCAACATAAAGGACTCATCATGGACAATCGTGTCTACGGTATCCCCTCGTGGAGCCACAAAGTGTATCGCGCCCGCGCGACCTACATCTGCCGCAACTGCGGTGGCACCATCCCCTCCGGTACCAAGTATGTACGACATGTCGAGCGACTCGGGGCTGAGAAAGGCAAAGACCCGCTCCGCAATGTACACGTCCATATCGACTGCGAAGCGCCGTGGCATGTCGTGGATACCACTCCCCTCCTGACATCCCTCGGCCGTCTTCCTGCTCCGACAGAATGCGACAGCGGCAAGAGTAGGCTTCGTCCTGCTGTCTATGTACAACACGCCAGTGTTGGTACACTGCAGTGGCAGATGCCCGAGGTCCTGACGGCCAAAATCGCCTCTTCTAGCGAAAAGCGAGCTGTTGATACCGTCGCCGAAATCGAGCGGGCGTTGGCCCTCTTGCTCAATGCCATTGTGACGGTAAGTGGCAGCAAACAGAAGGCTCTGCGCCTTAGCCACTTGTTGCAAGAAATGGCACAAATGTCTGGCGGGGGTTAGAGCAACAATAAAGCCGGCGAAGCGCAGCTTCGCCGGCCTTTTATTTATCTCAAAATTTTCAGTATACTTACCGATATGCCAGAATTACCAGAAGTCGAGACAGTACGCCTACAATTGCTGCGCAAGCTAAAGCACAAGACTATAACAGGAGTAACTACCTATCACACCAAAACCACCTCGCTTACACCAAACTTCAAAAAGAAATTGGTTGGTAAAAGTATCGATCATATAGATCGAGTAGGAAAATTGTTAATTTTCTGTTTTACCAATGAACCAGACTTATTTATGCTGGGACACCTCAAGATGACAGGACAATTTTTCTTTGTCGATCAAAAAGGCGCCGTCGTGGGTGGCGGACATAGCGATAGCGACACCAACAAATTCCCGCACAAACACAGTCGTACAGCCATTCATTTTGGCGAAGCTGGGACATTGTATTTCAACGATATGAGACTGTTTGGCTACCTAAAATTGGTGAATAAAAAAGAGTTAGACGAGACAAAAAGCAAGTATGGCCAAGAACCAATTAAAGCGGATTTTGATATTGATAATTTCTACAACGGATTACAACGCCGCAAGACAGCTATCAAAGCAGTTTTACTTGATCAGACCTTTGTTGCTGGACTAGGTAATATCTATGTAGACGAAGCCCTGTGGCGAGCCAAAATCAATCCAACCCGTATTGCCAATACCGTCACCAAGCGTGAATCAGCCTTACTTGCCAAATCTGCCGGCGACGTAATGAACGAATCTATTAAGGTAGGTGGTACAACCTTCCAACACTTTGTCGATAGTGATGGTAATAAAGGCAACTTCACCCAGTTCCTTAAGGTTTTCGGTAAGCAAAACACCCCCTGCCCTCGCTGCAAAACTCAAATAAAAAAGATCCGCGTCGCTGGCCGCGGCACCCACTTCTGCCCCAAGTGCCAGAAGTAAAAGGAGCCCCGTTTTCTGGGGCTCCGTTCTTTCCATTACATCATCCCAAAGAAATCATCAGATTTCGATATCACCATCAATCGCCCACTGATGATCTCTTCGTCCACAGAGTCCATGGAGTCTGACTCCAAAAGCTTCGAGCCAACCATGAAGTCATCACACCGACTGGAACGCCAATAGCCGTAGCCTTGGATCGTGTATGCCGTTGGTTTATCACCCTCGGCCCAAGCCTCCTTGGTCATGCCTTGATGTGCCAAATAAAGCCAGCTCATCACAGCACTATGCTCGGCACTTTGCGGGATAATAGCCAGATCGAGTACCTTGTCGATCACTGGCCATGAGCTGACGCTGAAAGAATCTGACGCCTTCAGCTTGGCATAATCTTCCCGCATCATGACACCGGCAATTGAATCCATCCAAAGAAAATCATACCGCGAAGTCAGTTCGCTATATGATATGATTTCCCCTGCGATTAGCCGCTGTGCCATTTCAAAGTCACGCTGGAAATTCTCACGAATGCGCAGCTCGATGACAGAGCCTATTAGATGAGGTTTGTCCCGAAAACGCTCAACGAACGATTCGGGAGTCATCCAGATTGATTCTTTAGTCATCTTCTTTACTCCCGATTTGAGGTTTCTCTGCGCTACTATAGTAGATTTAAAAAGAAAAGCAAATTATTAATGCCATAACTTATTGTTAGATAAATCCAAACAATAATTCAAAAACCTTTTGGTTAACCGAAAGGTTTTGATGTCGTGGACACTATTCCAGTCAACTAGAATAGTAGGTAGTTGAGATAAACACAAAACCCTCATGATTATGAGAGCTTTGTGTTTATCAATAAAAATATACTCGAATTTTACTATAGTATCTACAAATACCGCTGTGATTCAAAAATGTTATTTAAAATGACAGCTGTCCACGATAATAATAAAAATTGGGTATCTTAAGGATATTAAATTTAATAATGAACGAAACCGTAACAACTTTTTGTTCCTGAATCGTGTACTACTTCAATACCAAAACAACTACATTCAGCATAACTAGAGAGCTGTAACACGTCCAAAGGTATGTTATCAAAACTTTCATTAAGCGAACATCTGGGAGAGTAACTCAGTGCATACAAGGAAAGCACACAGACTGATATAAAAAGTAGTAACAAAAGTGGTAACTTTTTTAACATGCACTTTTAATAAAGGTCAAAATCCTCGTTTAGATTAGCACTGTCGCATGGTTATCGCGGACTTCGATAGTGCCATTTTCAAGTTCGTAGGTAGTAGTTTCGCCAGCAGCAGGACGGACAATAACTGTACCAGACTTGAGAGCTGATACGAGTGGTTCGTGGTCAGCCATTATAGTCATCTCTCCTTCAGTGCCGGGGACTGTCACTGAAACCACTTCCCCGTCAAAGACCGAGCCGTCGACACGTGCGATTGTTAGTTTTAATTGTTTTGACATAAATAATTTTATATCTTTAGTAGAAAAGTGGCGCCAGTGCTGTATTCAGGCAAATTTGCCACCGGTTGGTCACCCCAAGTCATGTCAATTGATTTAGAATCCTTATCGTATGCACCCTGAAAAATCATGGCGCCAACAGTATATTTTGGTGATGGTTCTACACCATCAACAAGAGGATTATCTTTTACAATGAAATCAAAACCTGTATCGCCAGAAACAACGGTTCCTTTTACTCTAGCCATTGCCATTCGTCCATCAACCATATAACTAAAAGTCATGTCTGGATTAATAATCAATATATGTTCCCAAGCTGAAGTTGTAATCCCGTTTGGATCTTTTGCAGATGCAATTTCCGAAAAATAATAGGTTCCTGATGGGATAGAATCTATATTAGCAACCTGTTGCGGGTTTTTCTGGTCTTCATTTCTATGTGTAAAATTATAACCAAGAACTACTCCTGCTAACATGGCAATAATTAATAATCCAAAAACAACGATTTTGTTATTCATATAGTTTATTATACTACCTCCTCGATTGAGCCTTTCATGTAGAAAGCAGATTCATTCTTTTCGTCGTGTTTACCATCAAGAATCTCACCAAAGCCGCGGACAGTATCAGCGAGTGATACGTACTTGCCGGGGGCGCCGGTAAAGACTTCTGCCACTGAGAATGGTTGAGACATAAAGCGCTGGATCTTGCGGGCGCGGTATACGGTCTGCTTGTCGTCTTCGGAGAGCTCTTCGATACCAAGAATGGCGATGATGTCTTGGAGGTCTTTGTAGCGCTGCAGCACCATCTTCACACCTTGCGCGACACGGTAGTGTTCTTCGCCGACAATTGCTGGATTGAGGGCTGATGAGTTACTTTCAAGTGGGTCAATTGCTGGATAGATACCAAGAGACGCCAATTGGCGACTAAGTACCACGGTCGAGTCGAGGTGAGAGAAAGTAGTGGCTGGCGCTGGGTCTGTCATGTCGTCAGCAGGCACGTAGACAGCCTGAATAGAAGTGATAGAACCATTTTTTGTCGAGGTAATACGCTCTTGCATCTTACCCATTTCCTCAGCGAGAGTCGGCTGGTAGCCTACCGCACTAGATACGCGGCCAAGGAGAGAAGATACCTCCTGTCCAGCTTGAGTAAAGCGGAAGACGTTGTCCATAAAGAAAAGTACGTCTTTACCACCTTGATCACGCAGCGCTTCAGCCATAGTGAGGCCAGTGAGTCCCACGCGAGCACGCGCCCCTGGTACTTCGTTCATCTGACCAAACACAAGAGCGGTCTTATCGAGCACTCCCGAATCCTTCATTTCGTGATAGAGGTCATTTCCTTCACGCACTCGCTCCCCCACACCAGCAAACACTGAGTAACCACCGTGTTCTGAAGCCACGTTGTGGATGAGCTCTTGAATGAGCACTGTCTTACCTACACCTGCACCACCAAAGAGTCCTACCTTACCTCCCTTAATGAAAGGTGCAAGGAGATCTACCGACTTGATACCAGTTTCAAACACTTCAGTCTTGGTAGACTGCTCAACAAACGCCGGCGCTTCTTGGTGAATAGCCCGAGTCTTTGTACCACTTATTTTGGCACCACCATCAAGCGTATCACCAAGTACATTGAAAAGACGTCCGAGCGATACTTCACCGACTGGTACTGAGATAGCTGCTCCAGTATCTACTACGTCCATACCTCGAGTAAGGCCTTGGGTATCTTGCATCGCAATCGCACGCACACGATCGAGTCCGACGTGTTGTGCAACTTCAAGAGTAATTGTCTCGCCGCCCTCCTTGGTGACAGTGAGTGCATTAAGAAGCGCAGGCACACCATCTTTGAAGTGCACGTCGACGACCGGACCGATAATTTGGGTAATAACACCTGTGTTTGTTGTACTCATAATGTTTTGTAATTACTACGATATATAGAAGTATTTAGTTTGTTTGTAAAATACTACGATATATAGAAGTATTTAATTGATAACGCAATAATAATGTGTTTGAAATTTATCAAGCTCTAAGAAGGGCTTGGCTCGGTAATTCCGAGAGGAAAATTTTGAAAGTTTTCAAAATTTTCCTCTCAAAACTACAGACTAATTAATATCTTGTCCGAAATCTGAAAAATGGTCTGGTGCTTCAATTGTCGGAATTGGACCGAGAGTTTTAGCAAACGAAATGCTGTAAAAAATATAAGTTACGAAAGCCAAAATTATACCTACTACAACATATATAGCTACCGACTTTAAACTAATCTTATTTATTAAGTCTTTGATAAATAAGACTACAAAGACAGCTGGGGGTAGACATAAAATTGTGTAAATGTAGGGTGCAACAAATTTATTAGACACCCCAACTAAATCAAAGGCAACGTACCAAACTAAAGCTAGTGAAGCATACAGTGCGATAAATATACCCAACAATTTGATTCCAGTTTTCATATTTTCAAGTGATTTTAATGTCTTTACTGACAAGTCATTTGTACTGTGAGGATTTTACTAAAATAAGCTATTTAAGAGTCTACCGAAATCTGAGTCATATGGAACCATAATAGCTACTATCGTAAAGAGTATCCATAGTATTAGAGGAGACATAAATGCGACATCAAAAAAGTCTGGATTTTTATACTTCTTTTCTTGTAAGAATAAGACTACTGAAAATAAGTATAATAAGACAAATCCAGAAAAAACAATGAAGAATATTCCCGTAAAACTATTCGGTGTGTTAAAACTTGTTAAGTCGGGGTACAGATAAGATAAGGTTACCAAAATTATTAATCCAATACCTGCTAGACTTCTTGTCTTTTTATACATACTGTTTGTTTATTTTTTACTCCATTGCAGCGACGCCGGCGGTGATTTCGGAAATTTCGGCGGTGATCTTGGCTTGGCGAGCTTTGTTGAATTTGATAGTAAGAGCCTTCACTACTTCTTTACTCTTATCGGTCGCGTTCTTCATCGCTACCATACGAGCACTGTGCTCGGAGGCCTTACTTTCTAGCAGAGCGTGGTAGAGAAGAATCTGTACGAGCTGCGGGATGAGAGCATCCAGCACAGCAGTCGCATTAGGCTCGATAGTGTAATTGACTACACTGTCCCCCGCTACCACATCATCGCTAAACTTCCCATGCTTTGGCTTGATACCCTGCATGATGTAGTGAATTTCAGCAGGATCTAGCGGTAACACTTGGCGGAGGGTCGGTGCTTGTTCGAAAGTCGAGATGAAGTTTTGGTAGATGACATTTACTTCACCGTAGTCGGTCGAATTTGTAAACGAATTCATTACTACCTTGGCCATCTCGTAGACATCTTTCACTGTCACACCATCAGAGACGTTGGTGTATTTAGCTACAATAGTAAGCCCTTCACGCTCGGCGTACTCGACAGCCTTGCGACCAATCGCTATCACATCAAACTCCACACCACTACGTCGGAGGGTGTCGGCCTGCTTCAAGACGGCGCTGTTTACACTACCAGCAAGACCCTTATCACTTGTGACCATCACGACAAGACGCTTGGCGACTGTACGCTTTTGCGCCAGTGGATGCTGTAGCGCTTCATCCGCGGATGAGACACGAGAAAGGATGCGCATAGCCGCATGTACGTACGGACGACTCGCAAAAGCACGTTCCTGACTCTTGCGCATCTTGACCGCCGAGACAGACTCCATGGCCTTGGTCACTTTGCCAGTCTTTTTGGTTGACGCTATTTTGTTTTTAATTTGTTTGAGGGCCATAAAATGAAGAAACGAGCGTAGCGACTATTCTGAATTTTCTTTAAAAATTCTATACATAATGAATTTTTGAAGCACTACCACTTTGTTTATATAAGTAATTACAAATTGTAGAAGTTAGCATTCGCTTCTTTGAAATCGACAATCGCGGTATCAAGGAGGGCTTTGGTCTCATCACTGAGAGCGCGTTCGGTTTCGATAGTATCGAGAATACTCTTGCGGTCACGTTCGATAAATTCGTGGAAGGCTGCTTCTATGGCTGGTACTTGCTTGGCATCTGCGCCATCGAGAAGACCGGTATTGGCACCATAGATAGAGACTACCTGTTTGTAGAACGGCATTGGGTTACTCTGCTTTTGCTTTAGAAGCTCTACGTACTTGCGACCACTATCGATACGCTTCTTAGTATCTTCATCGAGGTCTGAGGCAAACTGCATAAAGGCTTCGAGTTCACGGAACTGTGCGAGCTCGAGACGGATCTTTCCGGCTACCGCCTTCATCGCTTTGGTCTGCGCACTACTACCTACACGTGATACCGAGATACCGACGTTGAGGGCTGGACGAATGCCTTTGTTGAATAGATCGCCTTCGAGGAAGATCTGTCCGTCGGTGATCGAAATCACGTTGGTTGGAATATAAGCTGAGACGTCTCCTTCTTGAGTCTCAATAATTGGGAGCGCAGTGATAGAACCACCACCAAGTTCTTTTGAAAGCTTAGCTGAGCGTTCAAGAAGTCGTGAGTGGAGGTAAAAGATATCTCCTGGGTACGCTTCACGTCCTGGTGGACGGCGAAGGAGAAGAGACATCTGGCGGTACGCGACGGCGTGCTTACTAAGGTCGTCAAACACAACGACCACATCCTTCCCCTGCTCCATAAAGTATTCACCGATAGCTGCACCAGTAAATGGTGCAAGGAAAAGCATTGGTGAAGCTTCAGAGGCTGAAGTAGCAATAATAGTGGTGTATTCCATGGCGCCAGCCTTTTCAAGCTCAGCCATGATAGTCGCTGTCTTTGAGCGCTTTTGACCGATAGCAACATAGATACAGATAGGGCGCTTTTCAGCCGGTTCGTATTTTTGGTTGATGATGGTATCGATAGCGATAGTAGTCTTACCAGTACCACGGTCACCAATGATAAGTTCGCGTTGTCCACGACCAATCGGAATCATTGAATCAATCGCCTTGATGCCAGTATGGATCGGTTCGTTCACACTCGAACGATCCATCACGCCATAAGCCACCCGTTCTATAGGCATATCGCGATCTGTCGCAATCGCTCCCTTACCATCTATCGGAGTACCGAGAGCATCCACCACTCGCCCGACGATACCAGCACCCACCGGTACCGAAAGAAGCTTCTTGGTACGGTAGACAGTCATACCTTCACGCACCAAGCCACTATCACCCAAGATCACCACCTTTACGCTATCTTCCTCAAGGTTCAAAATGAGACCATAGAGAGCACCCTTGTTGGACAAAGCCGCTTCAAGAGTAGAGTCTTCATTGGTGGCAAAGACCACCATCTCCATCATTTGTGCATCTGCAAGACCTTCGATCTCGGCGATACCGTCACCAACGGTGACTACTGTACCGACAGATTGCGGAAGAGCCTTAAGATCAAGGCCTTCGATTTCTTTTTTGATGCGTTCAATAATTGGTGTGCTCATAATGGGATAATTTATTTAGTAATTTCGTGGTAAAGGTTGATTAAAGTGGTTTTGTAGGTGGCGTCTATTTCGGTGTCTTTGACTCGCAATTTGGCGCCGCCGATAGTATTGGTGTCGACTACGACTTGGGGTTTTTCAGTCACCTGAAGAATAGACATCAATTCTTTGCTTAAAGAAGAGTTGGCGTCGGTACTTTTGGCGACAGTGATAACTGGCACTTCGCGATTGGTGTTATGAGAGACTTCTCTATCCAAAACGGCTGCGATACGCGGCAGAAGACGCTCGTGACCACGTCTTTTTAATACAGCCTGAAGACCAGCCAAAACTTCTTTGGGCTCTTTGCCTTCTTTTAGACTCTGTATAACAGCTAAGACGTAATCTGTGTGCATAATATTTTAGGAAGCTCTTTCGCGAAGAATCTTTTCGACAGCCAAAATAGCTGTCTTGGCAATTTCACCTTCGGCCTCTTTCGTAATACGATCTGCCGCTTCTTCAGCACGCAGTTCAGCGTTTTTGACAATCGCACTACTCTTTTCTTCAGCTTCATTTACAATCTCTGCAGCCTTCAAATCGGCAGCCGCTTTGGCGCGAGTATTTATATCCGCCGCTTCACTATGGGCAGCTGTGAGTACAGCTTGCTTTTCAACATCAGCTTCGGCTTTGGCTTTGGCCGCTGCTTCAGCGTCTTCTATCCCCTTCTTGATTTTGGCTTCACGTTCGGCCAAAACCCGCAATATCGGGTTGTAAAGGAAATAGCCAAGTACACTCATCAAGATGACGAAGTTTACTATTTGGATGATGATGAGTCTTACGTCTACACCAAAGGCGTTGATAATTTCTTCCATAGTGAGTTTGTGAGATTGATAATTTTGAGTAAGCGCGCTGCTTCTCAAGATTTTTTAAATTGGATGAAATGCGAGGCGTGTGAAAAAATTTTTATGAGGTGTACTCGTTAGTACATTGAATAAAAATTTTCGAGCAACAACGAAGCAGTTCGCCAATTTAAAGAATCTTTAAGCGAACTTAATAACGAAGGCAACTAGTAGTGCGAAGATAGCCAACGCTTCCACCGCTGCAATACCGATAAACATCGGAGTCATTACTTGCTTGGTAGCTTCTGGGTTGCGGCCGATTGATTCAAGTGCCTTAGACACGAGAAGACCAATACCGATACCTGGGCCAAAAACACCAATACCGATAGCAATCGCCATGGCAATAGATTTGATAGCTTCTGCACTCATTTCTGATGCTTGCAAAGCTAATTCGATTTCTGTCATATGTTTTTTATTAATTGTGTGAATGGGAGTACAAGTATAAACGAGTGCAATTCGAGGCATCCAAATAAAATGTGGCGAGGTGTACTGTATTAGTACAGTGAGACACATTTTATGAAGGATAACGAAGAAGTGTGCCGTTTACATTTGTACGATTACTAATGGACAACGCGAACCGTGAATAACTTCAGGGCTCGATACCATCCACTAATGCGCTGGTTCTTCAACTGCGATCTTGATAAAGAACAAAGTCAAAATCGCAAACACAAAGGCTTGGATAAAACCAACAAAGACCTCAAAGGCCATCACTGGCACAGGCACAATGAAGGGCAAGAAGAATGTCACGACCACCAACAAGGTCTTGCCAGCAAAAATGTTACCAAAAAGACGGAAAGAGAAAGAAATCAGACGGGCGATTTCGGAAATAAGCTCAATGATACCAACCGCAAAAGCCAATGGTGATGAGAAGTTGATAAATTTGCCAGCGTATTTAAAGAAGCCAATCATAGTCACACCAGCAATTTGAATCGTAAAGAAGGCAATAAGGGCGTAAGCCAGTGTGATATTTAGGTCAGTCGCGGCAGGATATAAGAAAGGTATGAAATGCGTTTCTTCACCATGTCCAGCGTAATATCCAATTGAAGTCACCCCTGGTAGTAGACCAAACCAGTTGAGACACAAGATGGTAATGAAAATAGTCATAACAACTGGGAAGTATTTGGTGGCCAATTGACGACTCTCGAGCACATCAGCCATGTAATCGTAGACACCACCAATCACCATTTCGGCGATACTTTGCGACTTATTGGGGACAATGGAGATCTTACGATAAATGAGAAAAGCACCTGTAAGCAAAAGCAGCATACAGACCCAAGAAGTAATGAGGGTCGAGGTGATAGGTATACCAAAAAAATGACCGACAACGTAAGGGGCCAAGGCGACATGGATGCCGCCTTCAGCGGCATATGCTGTAGCTACAGAAAACATAAAATGAGCAACTGGCGCTGACTTTGCACCTTATGCGACCGCATCATACCAGAATTCACCCCAAATGCAACGTGGATAAATCAAAAAAGTGGCCTATTTAAGCCTCGGTTCAGTGCCCAAAAGACCCCAATGGACCCTACCCCACAATCTTTCGTGAAGATAGTAAAAGAATATCTTTATAGTTACATCAGCCACACCAACACTAGCCACTAAAGCCAAATCACCTGTCACCAAATAGACAATGGCCATGGTAGTCATTGAAGCAGTAATCCGCCATGTCACCCCTTTTGCTACACTACGCCAATGTGTTTCTTTCATAGTTTTTTATCTTAACACGATCAAGACTAATTAATATTATTTTCACCAGACAAAATTTGCTTGGTTACCACCTTATACTGCTCCACGTGCGGCTGATCAAACGGATTAACATGAAGTAGGTGCCCCAAAAACATTACTTCACACATCTTAAATTGCATAAACGCTCCCAGTTCAAATAAATTAACAGCATCAAGCTGTACTTCAAGAAATGGTAAACGGTTTTGATTGTAGGCGGCTTTGGTGCCAGCGAGGATTGCCTCGGTCACAGATGCGGCACTTTTCTCATTCAACACCGGCAGTAAGTCTGGCCATACCCTCCCCTCGGTGAGCTTAACAGGCGGTGTCGAGGTGGCGATGGAGACAAAAGTCGTCACTCGATCGCGCGGACCGCCTAGATAAAGCTGTCCGACCGAGTGTAAATCAGTCGAACCGACGGATATGGTCGGCGTAATACCGACTGCTACTTTACGCTCGTCGTTGGTAGTCTTGCCAATACTTTCGGCCAATAATTGGCGATACCATTTACCAAGCGATTCTAAGCGCGGTGAAAAAACAAAAGTGTCGTGCTGGCGAATACCCTGACCAAAAAAATAATACTGAGTGAGGGCCGAGAGACCAGCGGCACTCAAACGAATATCGGGGTGGAGACTAGCCATCAATTGGGCTTCGGCTCCTTTACGCAATTCCCGAATAGGCATACCCAAAAGTGCTAAAGGTAAAAGACCGACAGGTGTAAACACTGAGTAGCGACCGCCGACTATCGGTGGCAAAGGAATAGTGTGCATTTGTTGTTCTCGCGCGGCAGCTAAAAGCGGCGAACCGTCTTCACTCAGTATCACCACACGATTGGCGCGGCGGCCAAACTTGTTTGCAAACGCAGCCAAAACCACTTCCGCATTAAACAAAGTCTCGGTAGTAGTGCCAGATTTACTAATGACCAAGAACACCAACTCTTCTGGAGTTTGTGCTTGCTCAATAATAGTCGTAGCGGCTTTGAGTAAAGAATTATCTGTAGTATCGAGAAAAATTAGTCTGGGCAAATCATGATTGGTCAGATCGCGAGCACCGGCCATAGCTTCATAAATCGCTTTGGTACCCAAATTAGAACCGCCAATTCCAATGACAAAAACCACTTTTAGTTTGGCAGCATCAAGTTTATCGACCAATGATTCGACCGCATTAAGCATATAATCATCAGCCGGCACACACAGCGACGACTCGGGGTAACGATAATCCCCCACTTCGGTGACACGGCGCAGTGTGGCCGCATAAGTAGACAATTCCCCAGCCATCGCTTCGATAGCTACATGCGGCACCGCACTTGATGTAGTATGTAAAAACTTCATACCTACAGTATATATGATTGGAGAAGAAGACTAAGCCAAGCCAGGGAAAAAGTCGCGGACAATTTTTCGCTTTGGGACACCAAGTAGGACAAGAGCCTTGGTGGTAGCTTCAACCATTGGTGGTGGACCAGATACGTACCAAGTCCTTTCCAAATAATCTTTGACATTATCTTTTATCACTTCCTTTGTAACATACCCTGACAGACCGCCAACCGGCACCTCGCCACTACTCACAACCGCAATCACCTTTGCGACCAAAGATAAGTCTTCTTTATATGCGGCGTCAGCGGCAGTAGCGGTCGCGTAAAACAATACAATGTCTCGCTTTTGATTTTTTGTTTTTAACTCACGAGCCTGACTCACAAAAGGTGTGACGCCAATACCGCCGGCGATCCAACCAATTTTTTGCGCAGTGTCTTTTGGCAAAACAAAATCTCCAGCTCTTTGACTACCAATCACAATGTCGCCAACTGCCAAGGTAGACATGGCTTTTTTGAAACTACTCATTTTTTCGGGCAACTTCATGGCGACCCTGATATCAGTCTCACTCGGTGCTGAAGCAATAGTAAAGTAACGTCGAGTGCCACGCTTATCGACACCTTTATGCGGCAACATCCACTCCAAATATTGCCCAGCTTCGTAGCGAAGACCGGCCGGTTTGGTGAAGGTGTACTCAAAGATGTTTGGCGCTACTTCTTTGCTTGATTGCAATGATAAAAATAATTTTTGTCTGACCGTAGTTGAAAAGAAAACTGCATTGGCTAGCACCAAAGCCAATTCGGGCGTCATAGCAAACCACGGTACAAATATAGCTGTCGAAAACAAAAAACCAGTCATCATGCCGTAGGTTATCCGCCAGCGTTTGGTGCTCGGTGTAGTAAAAGGCTCGGTCAACATAAAGGCTGCCAAAAACAAAGCTGGATAAGACAACCAGAAGAGACTCCATGTCTCCCTGATATCATTCCCAAAACGCCACTCTTCAAATAAGAATACGACGAAAGCGGTACCCAAAAAGGCCAAAACCATCGGCCATTGGCGGACTTTTTTTACCACCAAAAATAGAGCCGCCAACACAGGTACCAATAACAAAGGCGACGCTACCCACCACAAAGCCGCACCAAAACCGCACAATGTAGCTGCCACAATACCAATCGCTACTGGATTAAATAAATGCTGTTTCTTCACGACAAAGACATATTTAGAAGCAATGGCAAATAAAGTCACCACAAATGAACCAAACAGAACTTCCTTATCTGCACTTGGTGCCAAAATAAAAAACAATATTAAAGCAGTGATAAGTGACGAGATAGTCTGAGCACGCACTTTAAAGATCGAAGAAAGGGCCAAACTAGACAATATAGCGGTACCCACAATCACAGCACCCGAAGCCAATAACTCAACAATAGTGTAAGCCAAAAGACCAATCACACTGAAGAAGATCGCAACTGCCCATAGACCAATTAGCGAATAAAGTACCACTAGATACATAGTGGTGCGATCGAGAAAATTATCAATGATTTTAAACATAATAAATGTGGCAAATTAATCAAAGATATTATACATGAGTATAAACAGTTGCACTTTTCAAAACGAAAAGAGATAATGGCGTGGTTAATTATTTTAATTTATTTCTATCTATGCCAATTGTTGTCGTCGTTTTAGGAATTGCTTTAATTGTTGGTGCTGGTGCTTATTTTCTTCGCCCAGAAGAGGTTGTACCACCTACTACAGACAGTGAATTAGTTATTCCCACACCATTACCAAACGAGAACCAAGTTGTACCAGAAACAACTGATGCGGCTGCTACTACTGCTACTACTGATACAACAACCGTCGCAGCGGAAGATTCTACACCAACACCCGCCCCAGCAAATGACAGTACCTACAAAGATGGTACATATACAGTATCTGCAGATTACGTAGCGCCAAGTCGCTCAAGTCACACAGTGGATGTCACTTTAACTCTCGCAGACGATGTGGTAACTGATGTGAATGTTGAGTTTGGAGGTGACAAAGATGTAGAAGGTTCTAATTACAATCAAGGTAAATTCGTAGCCGCCTACAAGACTCTCGTAGTTGGCAAAACTCTAGATAGTATTTCCCTATCTCGTGTTGGAGGTGCTTCATTGACCACAAATGCCTTCAATGAAGCCTTGGCAGAGGTAAAGACCAAAGCTCAATCATAATTGAGGCATGCCGCCACTCACCTTTTCTGCTCTCGGCACAGCTTGGTTTATCGAGTTGTTTGGTAAAGTGGAGGAAGAACGCCGCAAGGT
>JACCDR012049227.1_pt1 | contig 19214 bp, 11 predicted proteins | sample 7446431 | NCBI WGS metagenome assembly JACCDR01 (sample SAMN15323443, study PRJNA562643) | freshwater metagenome | isolation source: river surface water | place: USA:Blue River Watershed | collected 2017-08-17 | reverse complement strand
TGCGCAGCTCCTCCACCGCGCGCGGCGTGAGGTTCTGCGCCTCGTCGACGATGAGCAGGCAGCGCTTGCCCTTGCTCGTCTGGCTGATCAGGAAGGCCTCGAGCGTGATCAGCAGCTCGCTCTTGGGCACGTCCTTCACGCGGAAGCCGAAGGCCGCGCCCACCATCCGCAGCGTGTCCTCCGCGCCCAGCTGCGTGGTGACGAGGTGGCCGGTGATGACGTTGCTGCCGTTCAGCCCCTCGATCAGCGAGCGCAGCACCATCGTCTTGCCGGCACCGATCTCGCCGGTGATGACGATGAAGCCCTCGTTGCGCGACACGCCGTACTCGAGGTACGCCTTGGCGCGCCGGTGCTGCTTGCTGGCGTAGTAGAAGCTGGGATCGGGGTTGAGCTGGAACGGCTTGGCCGTCAGCCCGTAGAAGGCTTCGTACATGGCGGCCTCTAGAAGCGGTGGCCCAGCGCGGCCTGGATCGAGGCCTCGCGGTAGGGTTCGGTGGGGCTGTTGAACACGGTATAGCGCGTCGACAGCGCCAGCGTGGTGCGCTGACCCTGGCGGTGGGTGTACGACAGCAGCAGCGACTTCAGGTCGGTGCCGCCGCGGCCGGGCACGCTGCCGGTCATCTGGCGGGATCCCGTCAGCACCAGGCCGGACTGGGGCGTCAGGCGGTACGCGAGGTTGCCGCTGTAGCCGCTCTGGCGCACCGGCTGACGCGACAGTTCCGGCACCACGGTGTCGATCACGCGGTTGATGGAACGGTAGGCCTGCGCCGACATCGAAAGCCGCCGCCCGCTCCACGACAGGCCCAGCTGGTGGCGCTCGACCAGGGACACCGCCGTGGTCACGAACGCCGGCACGGCCACGGCGTTGGGGTCGATCTGCTGGCTGGCGAGCTGGGCCAGCACGTAGGTCTCGCGCGCGGCGGGGTCCGGGATGTCTTCCGTGAGCAGCGCCATGAACGCCTGGAACTGCGTCACCGGCGCGAAGCTGGAGCCCAGCCCGTCGCTCGTCTCGCGGCTGCTGCTGAAGCTGACCGCGGTGCGCGGCATCCGGTACTCGACGCCTCCGGTCCAGCCCGAGCCGAAGTAGCGGTCCTGGTAGTTCAGCTGGAAGCGGGTGCGCGGCGACGGGCGCCAGGTGGCGCCGGCGCCCCAGGTGTTGCTGCTGCGCAGTTCGGAGGAGTCGGTGTCCTGGCGTTCGGTGCCGCCGCGCAGGCTGAACGCATAGTCGGGATCGGGGATCCAGCCCAGCGTGGCGGTTGCCAGCTCGGCGCGGGTGCGGCGGCCGGCGCGGAACTCGGTCTGCGACTGCGTGGCGTTCAACGCCCAGGTCAGCGGCGTTCCGCGGATGGCCGAGGAGAGCGTGGCGGTGCCGCCGGTGCGGTGCTGGTCGCCGGTGATCGAGCCACGGCTGTCGCTGGCGTCGGCCAACAGGCGCAGTTCGTAGCTGACGGCGCCACCGAACACGCCGCGCCACGAGGGCGACAGCGACAGCGTGGCGACCTCGGTGCGGTTGGTCACGTCGAACAGCTCGTTGCCGCTGCCACTGGCGTACTGCGTGGAAAAGGCGTTGCTGGACTGCCGGTTCACCGACGCGCGCCCCTCGACGAAGAAGCGCCTGTCGTAGACCTCGGCGTTGAACGAGGCCGCCAGCCGGTTGCCGACCTCGGTGCGCTTGTCGCTGCGCGTCTGCGCGGCAAGAACGAGGCCGTAGTCGAGCGAGCCGATGACGCGGCCCGCACGCGACTGGAGCCGGAACCCCGGGGTGACTTCGGAGGTCCACCAGGGGTCGTCACGGCCGCCCAGACGGCTGTTGACGTTGAAGCTCAGCCGCGTGTCGATGCTGGCCGAGGCGGACGTGCCGCTGCCTTGGGCCCAGCCCGGAGGCGCCGCCAGCACCAGACACGCCGCGGCGCAGGCCAGGGGCCCGGGCAGGTGGCACGCCGAAGGGGTCGCGGAGCGGAGGCTGCGCGCGCGCTGGTGGAATCCGGGGCCGGTCACGGCAAGTCAGGGCGTCCTGCCGTCGGCCAGCGTGGCGGGCTCTTCCAACGGACCCGCGTGCCCGGGAGCAGCCTCCGCGGGGCGCTGCGAGCTTCCGTTGGCGGAACCGTAGCCGTAGCCGTAGCCATACCCGTAGCCATAGCCGTAGCCGTAGCCGTACCCGTAGCCATCGCCGTAGGCCCCGCCACCGCCACTGCGCGCCTTGTTGAGCACGGTCATCTTCACGGGGCAGCTCTCGATGGTGGCAATGGCCTGCTTCACCGTGGCCTGCAGGGTGCGGTCGGCGTGCACCACGAGCACGATCTGGCCCATGTGCGTGGCCAGCACGCGCGACTCGGTCGTCAGCAGCAGCGGCGGCGAGTCGAAGATGATGATGCGGTCGGGGTAGCGCGTGGCCATGTCGTCCAGCAGCTGCGACATGGCTTCGGAGGCGAGCAGTTCGGTCGCCTTCGGATGCGGCGATCCGCTGGGCAGCAGCGTCAGCTTGTCGACGTTCGTGCGCAGCAGCACGTCGGACATCTCGGCCTTGCCTTCGAGCAGTTCCAGCAGCCCCGGCCCGGGCGGCAGCCCCAGCATCTTCAGCACCGAAGGCCGCGCGACGTCGGCATCCACCAGCATCACCGTGTGGTCGAGCTCGGCGGCGATGCTCATCGCGAGGTTGATCGAGGTGAAGCTCTTGCCTTCGCCGGGCAGTGCGCTCGTCACCATGATCAGGTTGCCATGCGTGACCATCGCGGCACCCTTGCCCACCGCGTTGGCGATCAGCGGCCGCTTGATCACGCGGTACTGGTCGGCCATGTGCGAGCGCGGCGCCTGTGGCGTGACGATGCCCGCCGCGGCGATGGCGGCGAGGTTCAGCTCGACCCGGCGCGACCGCGGCGACGCGTCGCGGTCGCCCAGCTGCGGCGACACGTACGAGGCCAGCGGCGGCGGCTCGAAGGAAGGCGTCGCCCAGGCCGGCGGCGGCTGGTCCTGCGGGGCGCTGGGCGCCAGCGGCTCGGCAGAGGCCGCGCCGGGCGCGGGCTCGACCTCGGGCACCACGACGCCGGCGGCCTTCAGCTGGGCCAGTCGTTCAGCGGCTTGTTCGATCAGACTGCTCATGCGATCAGGCTCCGAAACGCGAGACCAGCGACAGCGTGATCAGCCCGGCCATGAACATGCCGACCAGCCCGCCCGAGGCGGCGACGAAGCGCACGAGGCTCATGCGGTCGCGACGCTTGTCGTCTTCGGTGCGCAGCAGGGTCACGACGCCCAGCAGCGGCAGGCCGGTCTGCTTGCGCAGGTCTTCGGGCGTGGCGAAGGTCGGGCGAAGCTGGCTGGCCGCGAACGCGAAGAACACGCCCGCCGCCAGCGCCAGGATCAGCACGCCCGGCAGCAGCAGCATGCGGTTGGGCGACACCGGCTTGGGCGACACGCGCGGCGGGTCGACGAGCCGGAACTCGGCCACGCCCGAGGCGACGTCGAGTTCGCCCGACATCACCGCCGACTGGCGGCGCGCCACCAGGTCTTCGTAGTTCTTCTTGGTGATCTCGTAGTCGCGGTTGAGCTGGGCGGCCTCGGCCTCGATCTGCGGCGCCGACTTCATCGCCTCACGCGCCGCCGCGGCGCGCGCCGAGAACTCGGCCACGCGGGCCTTGAGCGCCGCGATCTGGATCTCGGAACTGGCCAGCACGCGCGACAGTTCCTGGGCCGCCAGGCTGCTGGTGGCCGATCCGCCCCCGCCCGCGGCAGCCGCCTGGGCCATGGCGGTCTTGCGCAGCTCCGCAGCCTCGCGCTTGCGCTGCTCCTCGAGGTCGGACAGCAGCCGCTTGGTCGTGACGACGTCGGGGTGGCGGTCGGTGTAGCGCTGCAGCAGCGCGTCGAGGTTGCGCCGCAGCTCGGCGATCCGGCCGTCAAGCTCGGGCGTGGCCACGTTGATCGACGATTCCTGCAGGATGCCCTGCATGGCCAGATCGCCGCCCTGGCCTCGTTCGGCCTTCAGCTGGAGGCGGGCGGCATCGCGTGCGTTCTCGGCCTCGCGGAGCTGCAGCTTGGCCTGCTCGAGCTGCGAGTTGGATTCCGCCAGGCGAGACGCCGCGTCCTTGCCGTCCGCCGACTGCGTGGCGATGTTGCGAAGGCGGAACTCCTTCATGCGGGTCTCGGCCTCCTCGAGCTTGGTCTCGAAGGTCTTGATCTGCTCGTTCAGGAAGGTCTTGGCGGCGTCGGTGTCCTTGCGGCTGGAGCCCAGGCCCGACTCGACGAAGATGGACACCATCGACTGGATGACCCGCTTCGCGCGCTCGGGCTCTGCGTCGCGGAACGACATCGTGTACAGGTTCAGGCCCCCGGCGGTGCTGATGCGGATGCCCTCGGTGAGCTTCTGGATCAGCAGTTCCTGGTCGTTGCGTCCGGCCGACTTGAGGTCGAGGTCGGCCATGCGGATCAGCTTCTCGAGGTTGGGGCGGCTGATCAGGGTGCGGCTGAGCATCGAGATCTGCTGCTCGACGTTGGGCTGCACGGTCAGGCCGCTCATCAACGGCTTGAGGATGGAGTCGGTGTCGACGTAGATGCGCGCCGAGGCCTCGAACTGGTCGGGGATCTTCATCACCACGACCGAGCCCACCACGGCCACGACCCAGGCCACCACCAGGCCGGGCCAGCGGAACTTCCACATCCCGCGGAGGATGATGAGGACTTGCTGGACGATCTCTTGCATGGCCTGGGCTCAGCGATGGGGCGGCGGGCGTGGCCGGGGCGCGCGCGGCGCCTCAGAACAGGCCCTGGGGAATGATGAGGATGTCGCCCGGCCGCATCTCGATGTTGGCGGACAGGTCACCCCGCTTGATGAGGTCCTTCAGGCGCACGGCGTACTGCTTGTTGCCGTCGGAGGTGCGCTGCACGATGGCACGGTTGCCGTCGGCGAAGTCGGTCAGCCCGCCCACGGCGATCATCACGTCGAGCAGCGTCATCTTCTGCTTGTAGGGCAGGAACAAGGGCCGCGCCGCCTCGCCGACGACGCGGATCTGCTCGCTGTAGGGGCCGACGAAGCCGGTGACGATCACCGTGACGACAGGGTCGCGCACGTAGGTGGCCAGCTTCTTTTCGATGTCGCGCGCCAGCTCGGGCGGCGTCTTGCCCTGGGCGACGAGCTCGTCGACCAGCGGCGCTGCCAGCTTGCCATCGGGCCGCACCGGGAACGAGCCCGACAGCTCGGGGTTGCGCCACACGACGATGGTGACGCTGTCACCGGCGCCGATGATGTAGTTGTAGTCGGCGGTGGCTGCCTGGGCGGGCGCGGGAGGCAACTCGGACGTGGCGCAGCCGCCGAGGGCGGCCAGTGCCAGGGCCACAGCGAGGCACGCAACAGGTCGGACTGGGCGGGTGCGGGTCATCGGGCGTCGTCTCCAGGGTCGGGATGGGGTGTGGGGCCGCAGCCCTCGGCGCCGCCCAGCCGGTCACGCGGGCCGCCGGCAAAGGCGCCCGCAACGGTCGAAACGACATGATGGCACAGCGTCATCGGGCCGCAGTGAACCGCAGCGCAGCCGGCCGGGAGAAGTTGGCGCGGCAAGCCGAAACCGCAGCGGGGCCGCGCGCAGGGCGCCCTACTTCAGCTTGCTTTCCAGCTCCTTCACCGACTTGCTGGCACCAAGACCCGCATCGAGCTTCTTGACCATCGCGATCTCGCTGCGCGCCAGCCCCGCATCGCCGGCAGCCTGTGCCACCTTGGCCAGCCCCAGCCTGAAGATGGCCGCTTCGGGCGCCAGTTCGACGGCGCGTCGCTGCACGGCCAGCGCGTCCTGATGCTTGCCGCTGGACGACAGCGCGAAGGCGAGGGTGTCGAGCAGGTCGGGCCGCTCCGGCGAGATGCTGACGGCCCGGCGCGCGAAGGCCACCGCGTCCGCAGCGCCCTGGCTCGCAGCCACCCAGGCCAGGTTGTTCAGCGCCAGAACGTTGCCGGGGTAGCGCTGGATCACGCGCCGCAGGCGCTCTTCGGCCTTCTTCAGGTCGCCCTTGACGATGTCACGCTCGGCGACGAGGTACTCGAAGGAGAGGTCGTCCGGGTTCTGCTGCAGCCACTGCGTGGAGAACGCGCCCGCCTCGGCGTCCTTGCCGTGGCGCATCAGCAGGGCGAGCAGCTTGCCGGCCAGCTCGGGGCTGCCGGTCTGGGCCAGGCCGTCACGCAGGCTGGCCGCCGCCGCAGGGATGTCGCGGCTGCGCTCCTGCACCATCGCCAGCAGCATGAAGGAGACCGGTTCCTTCGGGCGCGTCTCGCGCAGCCGGCGCACGTGCGCCAGCGCCTGGGCGCCCTGCCGCGAGGCGATCAGCAGATCGACGTAGGTGCGCTGCACGTTCTCGTTCAGGGGCTCCAGGTCGACGGCGCGTTGCAGCGTCGCGATCACCGCATCGCGGCGGCCCTGGGCGTCGTAGACACGGGCCAGCTGCAACAGCGGCGCTGCGGACTTCGGCAACAGGCCGGCGAGCGAACGGAAGGTCGTCGCAGCCTGCTCGACGTCGCCGGAAAGCAGCTGCGCCCGCCCCGTCGCGTCGAGCAGGCGCTCGTCGTTCGGCAAGGCCGCAAGCGCGGCCCGGGAGTGGTCGAGCGCCTCCTTGAACAGGCGCCGGCTCAGCGTCAGCTCGATCAGCTTCAGTCGCGCCTCGGCAGAGGTGGGCGACGCGGCCACGGCCTTGCGAAGCAGCGTCGCCGCCTTTTCGGCACCCGCGGCATCGCGGCTCTGCATTTCGGCCATCAACAGCAGGGCCGCGACATGCTCCGGGTCACGGTCCAGCACGGCCTGCACCCGCGCCACGGCGTCGGCGGGCTTGTCCTCCAGCCGATCGACCATCGCCAACGCCGCCACGGGGCCGAAGCCCTTGGGATCCCGCTTCAGGGCTTCGTCCAGCGCGGCCCGAGCCTGCACGAAGTCCCTGCGATCGAGATGCACCCGGGCCCGCATCTCGGCAAAGCGCGCCTGTCCCGGGTTCTTGGCCTCGAGCCGGTCGAGCGCCTGCAGTGCCGCCGGGTACTCGCCGAGCGCCATGCGGGCGGAGAAGAGGGCCTCGTCCGCATACGACTCCTTGCTGCCGGTGGCGAGCTGCTCGAGCTGCACCAGAGGCTGGTCGACCTCACCCAGGCGCATCCGCCTCACCAGGCGTGCTGCCTGCAGGCGTGAGTCGTCCGGAGCGACTTCCGTGGCCCTGCGGAGCAACTCGTCCGCGAGCTTGTAGTTGCCCTGGCGCTGCTCGACTTCGGAGGCGATCGCCAGCACCTGTGGCGTGGCCTTGTCGTTCGTGAGCAGGGGCCGCAAGGTGCGGGCTGCATCGGCGTACTGGCCCAGCCGCAGCTCGACCTGCGCAAGACCCACCCGAACAGCGTCCTGCTCGGGGTTCGCGGCAATCAGCTTCCGGTAGTGCGCAGCGGCCTGCACGGGCGAGCCGATGCGCGATTCGACAAACCCGGCCAGCGCGAGCAGACCCGGATGGTCCGGCGCCGCAGACAACAGCGACAGCACTCTCTCGCGGCCCTTGGGCAGATCACCCTCGGCGATGAACAGGCGGGCCTCCGCCAGCCGGACCGTCGGATGCCAGGGCACGTGCTTGCGCAGCGCCTCCCACTGCTGGCGCGCGGCCGCCACTTCGTTGGCCTCGAGCCGCGCCGAGATGATGCTCTCGCTGGAGGCCACATGGCCTGGCGTCGTCGCCAAGGCCTTCTGCCAGAGCTCGATCGCCGCCTTGGCGTTCCCCTCGGCCCTGTGCAGCACGCCGCGAAAGTGCAGCGCTTCGGGGTGGGTGGGCGCCACCTTCAACGCCTGCTCGACGAGACGCAGGGCATCGTCCCGCTGACCCTGGCTCCAGGCGTTGCGGGCGCTGAAGGTCAGGGCCAGGGGACTGTTCGCATCGGCCTCCAGCGCCGAGCGGAGCGCCTCCTCGGCCCTGCGGCCCTCGCCCTGGCTCGCCAGGACCAGGGCAAGGTAGGCGCGAACCAGCGCCTTGTCGGCGGGGGACTCGGGCTTCAGGCCCGACAGCAACTGGACCGCCCGCTTCTCGTTGGACGAGGCCACCACGGCGCTGGCGTAGGCCTCGAAGACGCCGGGCGTGGAGGGCGCCCCCGTGACGACCCGCTCCAGTTCGATGGCGGCCGCCTCGGCATCGCCCGCAGCCAGCAGGGAGCTCCCGAACGCCATTCGCGCCGCGTGCAGCTGGGGATCGGCCTCCAGAGCCGCCCGGAACTGGATCTGGGCCGCTTTCGAATCACCCTTGGCCTGCAGCTCGAGGCCGCTGGCGAGCAGTTCGGGCGCACCTGGGCGTCCGCAGCCTGCAAGCACCAGCACCGACAGCGCAACCGCGAGCCCAAGTCCCCGCCAAGCCACACCCGGTGATCGCGCAGGCACCCGCGCACACGGCAATTCGTGAAAGCATTTCAACGCCAAGTGAACCTCGTCATCAGGAATCGGGCGCGGCCGGTACCGCGATGCAGCAGCCCCAGCTCTTCGAGGTGGGCGCACGGTCGCCCGCGGCAGCCAGGGCCGTCGCGGGCACCCTAGTATCCTGGGCGGGCGCTTCCCGGGGAATGAAATTGAGCACGGGCAGCAGGGGCCCTCTTCAGGCGCCGCACCGCCTGAAGAGGGGGTCTTCCGGGCCGGCCGGCCGTGAGTCCGGGGCTCCTGAAGCGATCACGGGCTGTCGGAAGGTTTTACAGCGCGGTCAGCGCGACAAGGCATCGACAGCGCAAGTCATTGAAAACAAACAGAAAACAGCCGCTGGCACGGCTGATGCAAACACCAATGCCAAGCGGTCGTGCCGATGAGGTCAGCCGCGTAGGCCCTCACAGTTTCCCCAAGGAGATCCAAATGTTCGTGCATCGCTTCAGCAAGTTCGCGATCGCCGCTGCCATGGTGTTCGGCGCCGCCTCCAGCGCCAACGCCACGGTGAGCCTGTCCTTCACCGACGGTGCCAACACCGTCATCTGCTCGACCGTGACCGGCACCTGCGCCGGCTCCGGTGCCGGCGCGTTCACGGTCCTGTCGTCGATCGACATGGCTGCGGGTGCCATCATCGAGATCAAGGCGGTCAACTGGTTCGGCTGGAACCTCGGCGGCCTGTTCGATGGTTCGAGCGCCACCAGCCTGTACGGCGCCGTGGACTCGACCCTGAACGTGGACACGTTCCTGGTCGAGCGCATCGCTGGCAACGGCACCGGTACCCTGGTCCTGAACGCCAACGGCTTCGACTACTCGCAGCCCCCGGGCGTGATGAAGAACTCCCGCGGTTCGTCGAGCATGATCCGTCAGGGCGGCCCGAACCTGGACGTGAACTCCAGCCTGTTCACGCGCTTCTACGGTGACGACGCCAACGGCTTCCCCGGCCCGGCGGATCTGCTGGCCCAGTGCACGGCGCCGGTTGGCACCAACACGAACGACCGCTCGTGCAGCGTGAGCGCCAACTGGTCCGATCCCGGCCAGGGCACGTTCTCGATGCGCATCGCCCAGTCGATCACGATCCAGGCGGGTGAGAAGGTGAAGACCCAGGCTTCGCTGACGACCCAGTCGGTTCCCGAGCCGATGACCCTGTCGCTCGTCGGCGCTGCCCTGCTGGGTGTCGCCGCCGCTGCCCGTCGTCGCTCGACGAAGGCCTGACGACCACGGCCGCCGAGGCGGCCGAAGGCGGTTCGCCCCTGCGCCACTGGCGCAGCCAGACCCCCGAAGCCCTGCGCAGGGCCTCGGGGGTTTGTGTTTGTGGCCCGCTCGCGCCGGCGGCGAGCAGCCACGACGTCGCGCCGAGCGCGACTTCTTGCCGTTCTGCCCCGCCGACCCCCGAGCGCGGGGATTGATGGCTCGTTTTCGCGGCTCGTACAGTCCCGGCCACTCGCGACGAGCCATGCGGTGGTCAGCGGCCGGTCGTGCAGACGGCCACCACACCGCACTCCTGCCGACGGGTCACATGCCCCGTGCAACCATGATCCGCATCTTCAACCACTACGTTCCGCGCTCCGTGCTGCGCGCCCTGGTCTTCGACCTCGGGCTGGTGCTGGTGCTGGTGATGCTGGCGATCACCGTCAATTCAGGTGGCGTGTCCGAGATCATGCCGATGGCGGGCACCCACGTCATTTCGTTCGCCGCGTGCCTGCTGGTCGTGGGCAGCGCGTCGGGGCTGTACGAGTCTTCGCCGGGGGGCAGCGCGTCGCGGTCGGTGGTCCGCGCGCTCGTGGTTCTGCTGGTCCTCCTGCCGACGGCCTACGTCATCTTCGGGCTGCTGCCGCTGCACAGTGGGCAGCACCAGACCATCCAGCTCTCGGTGATGGCCGGTGTCGCCGCGCTGGTGCTTCGCCGCGCCTACCTGTCGCACGCCTCGGCCGCCGCATCCGCGCGCACGCGCATCCTGATCTTCGGTGCGGGAATGGCCGCGCGCGACGTGAGCGAGACGCTCCAGAAGAACGATCCGAACGCCGACATCGTCGGGTTCGTGCCAGGCCCCAACGAGAAGGAAGCGGCCGTCCCGGCGCACCGCATCTTGGCGCTCGACGACACCTTGCCCGCGCTGGCACAACGCCTGGGAGTGGACGAGATCGTGGTCGCGCTCACCGAGCGCCGCTCTGGGAGCATGCCGCTGCGCCAGCTGCTCGACTGCAAGGTCTCGGGCACGAAGGTCTACGACCTGAACACGCACTTCGAAAAGACGCTGGGCCAGATCCGCATCGACTACCTCAATGCCAGCTGGCTGATCTTCGGCGACGGCTTCAACCAGGGCGCATGGCGAACGGGCGTCAAGAGGGTGTTCGACCTGTTTTGCGCCACGATCCTGCTCGTGTTGGCAGCGCCGATCATGCTGGTGACGGCCGTGCTCATCAAGCTCGAGAGCCCTGGCCCGATGCTGTACCGCCAGGAACGCACCGGGCTGAACGGCCGCAGCTTCAGCATCGCCAAGTTCCGCAGCATGCGCAACGACGCCGAGAAGGACGGCAAGCCCGTCTGGGCCTCGGCCAACGACGCCCGGGTCACCCGCGTCGGCGCGGTGATCCGCAAGCTGCGCATCGACGAGCTGCCGCAGCTGTTCAACGTGCTGGTGGGCGAGATGAGCCTCGTCGGCCCACGGCCCGAGCGGCCTTACTTCGTCGAGCAGCTGACCCAGGAAATCCCCTTCTATGCGCTGCGCCACAGCGTGAAGCCCGGCGTCACCGGCTGGGCGCAGGTGCGCTACCCTTACGGCGCCACCGTCGAAGACTCCCAGGAAAAGCTGCAATACGACCTCTACTACGTCAAGAACCACACGCTCTTCCTCGACCTGGTGGTCCTGATGGAAACCGTCAGTGTCGTGCTCACGGGCAAGGGGGCCCGCTAGCGTCGCCTGCCGCTGGCGGCGTGGCTTGTCCTGCCGCTGAAACGCCAGTGCGCGCACTGGCAGGGCCTGGGATTGGTTCAGGTCTCCAACGCAACGGCAACGCATGAACCTTCCTTCGCTGAGCGTCGGCTCGGTCGGCTACGGGCTCGGCTTTGCGCTGCACCTGGGCCTGGCGCTCTACCTCGCCAGCAGCGGGCGCTCGGTGACGGGCACGCACCTGGCGCGCTGGCCGGTGGTCGCGGCCTTGGTCGCGTCGGCGCTGTGGTGCGCTGCAGCGCTGATCGGCCTGGAGTCGGACGGGCTCCTGTTCGGCCTGGCCACGCAACTGGCCGACCTGTTGCGCTACGGTCTGTGGTTCGTCTTCCTGCTGATGCTGCTGCCGCGCCCGGGCGCCGGTGATGTCGCGGCCACGCCCCGGCTGCTGCAGCGTGCGGCGCTGGGCTGCGTGGTGGCCTGCGCCGGGCTGCTGGTGCTGCAAGCCACCGGCTGGTGGGCCCAGGAGGTGTCGCGCCTGGCACTGGCCGGGGCTCTGGCCTTGCCGGTGTGCGGCCTGCTGATGGTGGAGCAGCTGTTCCGCAACCTGCGCGAAGACCAGCGCTGGAACGCCAAGCCGGTGTGCCTGGGCCTGGCCTGCGTGTTCGTGTTCGACATCTACCTGTTTTCGGAGGGCCTGCTCTTTGCCACGCTGGACCGCGATGCGCTCGACGTGCGTGGTGCGGTGCACGCGCTGGCGGTGCCTTTCCTGCTGGTGGCGGCGCGGCGCAGCCCGAACTGGCTCGCCAAGCTGCATGTGTCGCGGGCGGCGGCGTTCTACTCGGCCTCGTTGCTGCTGGCGGGCGCCTACCTGCTGTTCATGGCGGCGGTCGGCTACTACGTCCGCTTCTTCGGCGGCGAGTGGGGCCGGGCACTGCAGCTGGGCCTGGCCGTTGCGGCACTCGTGCTGCTCGGCGTTCTGGTGGTCTCGAACGCGTTCCGCTCCTGGCTGCGCGTCTTCGTCGGCAAGCACTTCTACAGTTACCGCTACGACTACCGCGAGGAATGGCTGCGCTTCACGGCGATGCTCTCGGCCAAGCGCAGCCCCCAGGAAACCGGCGAGATGATCGTCCGCGGCCTGGCCAAAATGGTGGAGTGCCCGGCCGGTAGCCTCTGGACCCGGCAAGGCAGCAGCGGCGACTTCGTGCAGTCCGCCGCCTGGAACATGCCGCAGGTGGCCGAGGTCGAATCCGCCGGTTCGGCCCTGCTGCGCTTCCTGTCGACACAGGGGTGGGTCATCGACCTCGACGAGTTCCGAGCCTCGCCGCGCCGCTACGGCGAGCTCGCCCTGCCGACCTGGCTGCTGGGCTCGAGGAACGGCTGGCTGGTGGTGCCTCTGCTGGCGGGCGACACGCTGCAGGGCTTCGTCGTGCTCGCCCGGCCGCTGACCGCGCTGAAGCTGAACTGGGAGGTGCTGGACCTGCTCAAGACCGCCGGCCGCCAGGCTGCGGGATACCTGGCCCAGATGGAAGCCACCGAGGCGCTGCTCGACGCGCGCAAGTTCGAGGCCTTCAACAAGATGTCGGCCTTCGTCGTGCACGACCTGAAGAACATCGTCGCCCAGCTGTCGCTGATGCTGAAGAATGCGGAACGCCTGCACGACAACCGGGAGTTCCAGCAGGACATGCTGTTGACCGTCGAAAGCTCGCTTGAGAAGATGAAACGGTTGATGCTGCAACTGCGCGAGGGGGCCAAGCCGCCCGGCGGCAGCCGCGGCGTCGAACTCACTCCCATCGTGCGCCGCCTGGTCGCGATGGTCCGGGCCCAAGGCCGAACCCTCGAGACCGATGAAGGCGAGCACCTGTTCACGCGAGGCCACGACGACCGCCTCGAGCGCGTGCTGGGTCACCTGGTGCAGAACGCGCTCGACGCCACGCCGCCCGAAGGCCGCGTGTGGTTGCGCACGGCGCGCTCGGCCGGCAGCGTGCTCGTCGAGGTGGGCGACACCGGCTGCGGCATGAGCGAGGACTTCGTGCGCACGCAACTCTTCCGGCCCTTCAGCAGCACCAAGGCCAGCGGCATGGGCATCGGCAGTTTCGAGAGCGCGCAGTACATCCGCGAGCTCGGTGGCAGCATCGAGGTCGACAGCCGGCTTGGCGAAGGCACGCTGTTCACCGTGCGCCTGCCGGCCTTCGAGGCCTCGGCAGGCTCCGACCTGATGCGCCTGACCCCCCGATGATGCGGAGCCCTCGATGAGCACCGATGCCCCGCTGCTGATCGTCGAGGACGATCTCGCGCTGCAGAAGCAGATCAAGTGGACGCTGGACCGCTTCGAATCGGTCACGGCCTCCGACCGCGAGAGTGCGCTGCTGCAGCTGCGCCGCCACCAGCCTGCCGTCGTGACGATGGACCTCGGCCTGCCGCCCGACCCCGACTCGGTGTCCGAGGGCTTCAAGCTGCTGGAGCAGATCCTCGACGTCGAGCCCGCCACCAAGGTGATCGTGCTCACCGGCCAGAACGACCAGGCCAACGCGCTGCGCGCGGTGTCGCTGGGCGCGTACGACTTCCTGGCCAAGCCCTTCGAGCCCGACGTGCTGAACCTCGTGGTCGAGCGGGCCAGCCGGCTGGCCGAGCTGCAGGCCGAGAACCGGCGCCTGCAGGCCCTGCACCAGCCCGATGCACTGTCGGGACTGATCACGCGCGACGCCGAGATGCTGCGCATCGGCCGCCTCGTCGAGCGCGTGGCTGGCGCCGACGCCACCGTGCTGCTGCTGGGCGAGAGCGGCACCGGCAAGGAAGTGCTTTCCCAGGGCCTGCACGCGGCGAGCAAGCGCCAGGGCCGCTTTGTGGCCATCAACTGCGCCGCGATCCCCGAGAACCTGCTGGAAAGCGAGCTCTTCGGCTACGAGAAGGGTGCCTTCACCGGCGCCGCCAAGACCACGCCCGGCAAGATCGAGACCGCCCACAACGGCACCCTGTTCCTCGACGAGATCGGCGACCTGCCCCACAGCCTGCAGGCCAAGCTGCTGCGCTTCCTGCAGCAGCGCACGATCGAGCGGCTGGGCGGGCGCAGCGAGATCCCGGTCGACGTGCGCGTGGTCTGTGCCACCCACCAGGACCTGAAGACGCAGATCGGCGAAGGCCGCTTCCGGGAAGACCTGTACTACCGCCTGGCCGAGATCGTGGTGAACATCCCGCCGCTGCGCAGCCGCCACGGCGACGCCGTGCTGCTGGCCCATGCCTTCCTGCGCCGCTTCGCGCAGGAGCAGCGGCGCGGCGCGCTGCAGTTCACCGAAGACGCGCTGGAGGCCATCGACAAGCATGCCTGGCCCGGCAACGTGCGCGAGCTGCTCAACGCGGTGAAGCGGGCCTCCATCATGGCCGACGGCGAGCGCATCACCTGCGACGACCTCGGCCTTGCGCCACCGGCGCGCGACGGCGGCGAGATCGCCGCCGACCTCGACCTGCGCACGGTGCGCGAGGCCGCCGAACGCCAGGCCATCGTGGCGGCGCTGGCGCGCGCCAACGGCAACATCGTCAAGGCGTCCGAGCTGCTGGGCGTGAGCCGCCCGACGCTCTACGACCTGATGAAGAAGCTGTCGATCAAGTAGGCCCGCGCACCAGCCCTGGCGGGCGTGGCCCCGGCACCCTGAAGGACCCGACGATGAAGTTCACTGCTCACGGCACCCTCGCGCCCGCCGGCCGGCGCGCTCGCCGCCCCGGCCTGCTGGCGAGCGGCCTCCTGGCGACGGCCCTGCTGGTGGCCGCCTGTGGCGGCAAGAGCGGCGACGAGCTCGCCGCCGCCGGCAAGGAGGCCATGGCCAAGCGCGACTACGCCGCGGCCATCATCCAGTTCAAGAGCGGCTTGCAGAAGGAGCCCGAGTCGGGCGAGCTGCGCCTGCAGCTGGGCCTGGCGCTGCTGGAAGCCGGCGATCCGGTGTCGGCGCTGGTGGAGCTTCAGAAGGCGCAGGAACTGCAGGTTCGCGACGAGCGGGTGATCCCGCCGCTGGCCCGCGCGTTGGTGGCGGTGGGCGACGAGACCCGGCTGCTGGCCCAGTACGCCGAGACGCGCCTGGCCGACCCGCAGGCCCAGGCCGACCTGCTCAGCTCGCTGGCCACCGCCCACCTGGTGCGCAACGACATGGCACGGGGCGGCGAGCTGATCGACTCGGCGCTGCGCCTGGTGCCCGGCCACACCGCGGCCACCGTGCTGCTGGCGCGGCTGAAGGGCCACGAGCGCGACTTCGACGGCGCGCTGGCGCTGCTCGACGGCGTGCTCGCCAAGGAGCCCGAGAACGAGCGCGCCGGCGTCTTCAAGGGCGAGCTGCAATGGTTCGGCAAGCGCGACCGCGACGCCGCGCTGGCCACCTTCAAGCGGGTGCTCGAGAAGAACCCGAAGTCGGTGTCGGCGTACACCTCGGTGATCACGCTGCACAACGAGATGGACCAGCGCGACGCCGCGAGGGCCCAGTTCGCCGAGATGAAGAAGGTGGCGCCCAACCACCCCGACACGCTGTTCTTCGAGGCCCAGTTCGCGTTCGCCGACCAGGACTACAAGAAGAGCCGCGAGCTCAGCGACCGGCTGCTCAAGGCCGTGCCGAACAGCGCACGCGTGCTCGAGCTCGCCGGCGCGGCCGACTTCCGCCTGGGCCGCTTCGCCGAGGCCGAGGGCCTGCTGGGGCGGGCGCTCAAGAACGCGCCGGGGCGCCTGCTGTCACGCCAGCTGCTCGCGCAGACCTACCTGCGCCTGAACCAGCCGGGCAAGGCGGTGGAGGTGCTGACACCGTTGATCGAGGGCAAGGCCGCCGACGGCACCAGCCTGGCCCTCATGGGCGAGGCCTACCTGAGACTGGGCGACTCCAAGCGCGCCGACGAGGCCTTCGCGGCCGCCGCCAAGGCCGCGCCGGACGACGCGCGGGTGCAGACCAGCATCGCGCTGGCCGACATGGCCCGTGGCAACAGCACCGGCGCCATCGCCAAGCTCGAGGCCGTGGCTGCCGAGGACAAGGGAACGCGGGCCGACATCGCGCTGGTGAGCGCCCGGCTGCGCGCCAACGACCTGCCCGGTGCGCTGAAGGCCATCGACGGCATCGAGAAGAAGCTTCCCGACAAGGCGCTGGCCTACCACCTGCGCGGCCGCGTGCAGCTGCTCAAGCGCGACCTGCCGGCGGCCGCGAAGTCCTTCGAGACGGCGCTGGCCAAGGAGCCGGGGTTCTTCCCGGCGATCGCCAGCCTGGCGGCCATCGACCTGGACGCCGGCAAGCCCGAGGCGGCGCGCAAGCGTTTCGAAGACCACCTGCGCAGCCAGCCCAAGAGCCACCAGGCGCACCTGTCGCTGGCCGAGCTGGCCCTGCGCACCGGCGCCGAGCCGGCGGCGGTGCTGAAGCACCTGCGCGATGCGGTGAAGGCCAACGCGGGCGAGCCGCAACCCCACCTGATGCTCGTGAACCAGCTCCTCGGCACCGGCGACACCGCGGCCGCGCTGACGGCCGCGCGCGAGGCGGCCGCCGCCCTGCCCTTGAGCGCCGTGGTCCAGGAAACGCTGGGGCGCACCCAGCTGGCCGCCAACGACGCCGCCAGCGCCGTGGCCACCTTCAAGCAGCTGACCAGCCAGAACACCACCAACCCGGCCTACCAGGTGCGGCTGGCCGAGGCCCTGATGGCCACCGACGACGCCGCCGGCGCCCAGCGCGCGCTGCAGGAGGCCCTGAAGCTGCAGCCCGGCTACACGCCGGCGCGCCGTGGGCTGGTGACGATCGCGATGCGCGACAAGCGCCCGCAGGATGCGCTGGCGCTGGCGCGCGACATCCAGAAGGCCGAGCCCAAGGACAGCGGCGGCTTCGTGCTCGAAGGCGACATCGAGAGCAGCCAGCGCAACTTCAGCGCCGCGGCGGCGGCCTACCGGACGGCACTGAACCTGCAGAAGAGCGCCGACATCGCGGTGCGCCTGCACATGGCCCTGCGCAACGCCGGCCGCCAGGCCGACGCCGACAAGCTGGCGGCCGATTGGAACCGGGCCAACCCCAAGGACGCCGGCTTCCGCTACTACGAGGGCGACCTCGCGCTGGGCCGCGGCGACCTGGTCGCCGCCGAGGGCCACTACCGCGCCGTGCTGGCCGTTCAGCCGCGCAACGCGCTGGCCATGAACAACGTGGCCTACCTGCTGGTGAAGCAGGGCAAGCCGGGCGCGCTGGAGCTGGCCCAGAAGGCCAACGAGCTGCTGCCCGGCCGGCCCCAGCTGATGGACACGATGGCACTGGCGCTGGCGGCCGACAAGAAGCTGCCGCAGGCCATCGAGCTGCAGAAGTCGGCGATCGCGCGCGCGCCGAACGACCCGGGTCTGAAACTCACGCTGGCCCGCCTGCTCATCCAGTCCGGCGACAAGGCCTACGCGCGCGCCGAACTCGAGGAACTGGCCAAGCTCGGCGAGCGCTTTCGCGACCAGGCCGAGGTCTCGAAGCTGCTGCAGACGCTGTGAGCACGCGCCGGCACTGGCTGGCCACGGCGCCGGCGCTGCTGGTGGCGGCGGCCGCGCCGGCGCAACCGCTGCGCGGCGACCTGCCCGCGCTGATCGCGGCGAGCCGGCCCTCGGTGCTGCCGGTGGGCACCTACAGCCCGACCGACAGCCCGCGCTTCGGGTTTCGCGGCACCGGCTTCGTCGTCGGCGACGGCAGCCTGGTGGCCACCAACTTCCACGTGCTGCCCACGGGCACCGACACCGCCGAGCCCGGCAGCGCGCCGCAGCTGATGGTGATGCTCGGCCGCAGCGGCGATCTCGCCACCGGGCGCCGCGCCCGCGTGGTGGCCACCGACCGGGCGCGCGACCTGGCCCTGCTCCGCATCGAGGGGCCGCCGCTGAAGCCGCTCGAACTGGCCGAACCCGGCAGCGCCCGCGAAGGGCAGGAGATCGCGCTGATGGGATTTCCGATCGGCGGCACGCTGGGTTTCGCGCCGGTCACGCACCGCGGCATCGTGGCCAGCATCACCACCGCCGCGTTGCCGGCGGCCACGGCGCAGAGCCTGGACCCACGGGCCCTGGTTCGCCTGCGCGAGGGCAACTTCGAGCTGCTGCAGCTCGACGCGACCGCCTACCCGGGCAACAGCGGCGGGCCGGTGTTCGACGCCGCCACCGGCCGCGTGATCGGCGTCGTCAACATGGTGCTGGTGAAGGCCGGGCGCGAGAGCGCGCTGTCCAGCCCCACGGGCATCAGCTACGCGGTGCCGGTGGCGGCGCTGCGCGTGCTGATGGCCGAAGCGCGCTGAAGACGGGGCTCAGACCCGGTAGTAGCCGCGGTACCAGTCGACGAAGCGCCCGATGCCGGTGCGGATGTCGGTGGCCGGCGCAAAACCCACCCACTCAGACAGCGCGTCGACGTCGGCGTAGGTGGCCGGCACGTCGCCGTCCTGCAGCGGCAGCAGGTTCTTCTCGGCCTTGCGGCCCAGCGCGTCTTCGATGGCGGCGATGAAGTCCAGCAGCGGCACCGGCTGGTGGTTGCCGATGTTGAACACGCGGAACGGCGCATGGCTGGTGCCGGGGTCGGGCGTGTCCGACTGGTACTGCGGGTTGGGCGCAGCCAAACGGTCGGTGACGCGGACCACGCCCTCGACGATGTCGTCCACGAAGGTGAAGTCGCGCCGCATGTTCCCGTGGTTGAACACGTCGATCGGCCGCCCCTCGAGGATCGCCTTGGTGAACAGGAACAGGGCCATGTCCGGCCGCCCCCAGGGCCCGTACACCGTGAAGAAGCGCAGGCCCGTGGTCGGCAGGCCGAAGAGGTGGCTGTAGGTGTGCGCCATCAGCTCGTTGGCCTTCTTGGTGGCGGCGTACATGCTCACGGGGTGGTCGACGCTGTCGTGCTCGGAGAACGGCATGCGCGTGTTGCCGCCGTAGACGCTGGAGCTGCTGGCGTAGACGAGGTGCTGCACCT
>JACCDR010530303.1_pt1 | contig 19214 bp, 38 predicted proteins | sample 7446431 | NCBI WGS metagenome assembly JACCDR01 (sample SAMN15323443, study PRJNA562643) | freshwater metagenome | isolation source: river surface water | place: USA:Blue River Watershed | collected 2017-08-17 | reverse complement strand
GTTGAAGATCAGTACGTTTTGCACACCGGATGTTAGAGATTGGGTTGATGCCCCGCGTGTAGCCCGTACAAAAACCGGACTTGGATAGTTCCACGAAGCTGGGCCTGTGTAAGTCCAGCAATCCAGAACTTCAAGGTTCACCAAGCCGCCATCATTACTTTGCAGAGCAGTATTCCCCGTTCCGCCAGTGTGGTTGGTCGGTAGATAGGCCCCCTGCACACGGTTGATCCCGGCGACAGAACCAGACCCAAGGTCATTGTAAATCCAAGCGTCGATGATGCCACCTTGGATCAAGATGCCGCGCGAGTTCAAAAACCAAATGTTCCCCTGCGATCCAGCGGCGTTGCCGTAGATATGGCACCCCGTGAAGGTATGCCCGCGCGTTACCCCATCCGCCTTGATGTTGGATTGGGTGTTGTGGTTGATGTTCACCCCGTCAAAGATGCCGTGGCAGTTATTGCTGCCCACCCCGGTCAGGAAAATGCCATTGGTGTTGTCCACCACGTTTCCGCCAAGGAAAGTCACGTTCCCCGCATCCATCGCCACACCCAAGGTATTACCGCTGGCGGTGAAGTTGGACACGGTGACGTATTCCGCACCTGCCCCCGGTGCAAACTCAATGCCAGTGGTGTTCTGGTGTGCCGAACAATCAGACCATTGGCCCCTATCCCCACGCGAAGCTGTACCGCCCGTGGTGGTTCCGTCAACAAGAAACCCATGACCCTTGAACAAGGATGCTTCGACACCTTGAACAACGTAACGCTTGCCATTGGTAACCTGAAAACCATCTGCCGTGGTGACGCTTTCCGCCGTGACCAGCGTACCTTTCAGCCGCAGGCGACCCAAGAGGCTAAAGTCTCTGCGACCGTTTGCACGGATGATAGGCCGATCCTCGACAGTCGTGCGGATTTGAGCACCACAGAAAGTCCACGTCTGACCAGAAAGAATGTCAATAGTGCTGTTGCACAAATAAAACCCCTCCGGCACCACAAAGGCGATGTCGGGACCAATTGCGGCAGCATTGGAAAAGGCTGGGCCGTCATCGGTGACATTGTCGCCTGTCACACCAAGGCCAAGGACGTTCAGACCCTGTGCCCCCGGCAACAGGATTAGCTTTACACCACCCCCGGACTCGTAATTCAGATGCGCCCCCGATGCACCGGATGCTAGCACCTGATAGGTGCAGTCGATGTTAATCACCCGGATGAGGTCCCCTGCGGCAACAATACGACGTCCACCTGTGGCGCTGTAGCCAAAGACGCTGGCGAGTTCGGCAAAGGTGGCAACCTCAAGCCTACCAGAAGCCGCACCTGCCGCTGAACTAGAATTTGCTGCCGAAATTGCACTAGCAGCAGCAGCATCAGAGGCCGCTTGAAAGGAGCCTAAATCCCCATAACCAACGTTAGCTGTAATAGGGTAAACTTGCTGCAAGGTCTCAATCAGATTGTTGTTGTTTGTAATATCAAGTGTCATTGTGTAATATCCTCTAGGACAACAACCTCAAAAGTTTCAGATGAGGTTACAACAGAACCGTTTGTAAACTGAATGTCACAAAAAACTCTAGAAACAGAGTTAGAAACGGGCCAAGACGAAGTACCAGTAGCAGACCTACTAACAGAAAACCTACCATTCACAGCATCTATAACTGTTACGGATAGGTTGTCAACAAATTTAGTTGATCGAACTTGAGAGGCGATAGAGTAAGTTGAAAGGTCAACGGGAACCCCAAGTGCGTCTTTCCAAACACAGATAAGGGTAAAAGTGTCACCTTTTTTATGATAGACTTGAGACATAATACACCTTAATTACGGCTGAGAAGACCTTTCGCATCAGAATAGGCCAAGTTAAGTTCTGGTCTTGAGATACCTTTGAGAGCAAGTTCTGTGACAGCCCAAACCATTGCATCAAGCCTATCAGGTGAACCAGTAGAACCAAGAGGCTCCCATTGAACCATCTGATCCTCTAGCAAATCAAGACCCCTTACATGCTTTACCCTGCCACGTTCATAGAGAGACGACACAGGTTCAGCACGGGCAAACTTACCTCTAGAAGCATGAACAAGTTTGATAGGAATAGTCTCGTCAATGGTCTTGAAGGTGTAACGGACCATCTCACCACCTTGGTTGCGTTCTGCGACTATCCGATCAGCCCCGTAGAGGTGATAGAGTTCGATAGCCTTAGCAGCCCATCCTTCGGGAGTGTATCTTTCCGTGGCATCATGGAGAATGTAGCAGACGCCATTGATGTCCATCCCTGCAACAACAATCCCCGTCATGTCACTTTCAGCATTTGATGAAACAGCCGGATCGACTGAAACAACAACACGCACTAGTGTCTCGGAGAAGGCTAGGGGATCATCAACTTCAACTTCACATTTGGAGAGAAGTTCTCTTGTCCAGAGAGCGCCAGAGGCTTCATCAAGGACTTCTGCATAGAGTTCCTGACGACCAAGGCGAGTGCCATCATACAGGTCCTTGACGGATTGCAAGTATGTAGCAGCAAGGTTTGCAGAGTTATCAAAGGTCGAACCATAAGTAACGATAGTCTTAGGGTTCTTCATAATATCCCTGACCAACTTAGTCGGCTTAGGGGTTGTTGTAACGCAAGTCTGTGGGTGCTTACCAAGACGAAGACAGAATTGGAGCATGTCCCAAGTGTCTCTGTCCCTATTCCAAGCAGCAAGTTCGTCACACCAAGCGGCTTCAAACTGCGGGCCACGAAGACGTTCTGGTTCTTCGGCAGAGAAGAATTGGACGTATGCGCCATTTTCCCAAGTCAACAGTCGTTTGGTTGGCGACCAGACAGGCTTGCCCATAGGCACACCCTTATCAGTCTTATCACCTTCCCAACAACGAGACAGGAAACCTGATTCACCGTTAATCATAACCCGTTCAATGTCCGAGTTAGTAGCGGCAATGGCAGCAATACGTTTGTAACCCTTTTTGACTAGACCACGTACCCATTCAACACCAGCACGGGTCTTACCAAAACCACGACCAGCATTGATGAACCATGTGTTCCAATCACCAGCAGGAGCCATCTGTTGAGGTCTAGCCCAGAAGGGCCAAGTGTAAGCAAGTTCTTCTGCCTTAGCAGGACCAAGCTTCAACAACAAAGCCTCAAGGTCTTCACCCATTGCCCTCAGATCATCGGCATGTAGTTTAAGACCATTCTTACTCATGCTACCTTAGTCTTCTTTTTTGCGACCAAGAAGTGCAAGCAGATCGTCAATGGCACCAGTATCTTCTTTGGTTTCTTCGGGATCAACTTCTTCAATCTTGATGGTCGGGTTCCAACCAGCTTTCGAGCGAAGGAACAGTTCAGCAGCTTTCATGTCCCCGTCAAGGGCTTTAGCTACAACAACAGCACCAACAGCTTCTTGAATATCAGCACGGGCTTCTGCAATGTCATTCCGATATGTGCTATACATACCGTTCATGCTAGAAGGAGCATGGTCATACTTTTGGATGTTGTCAAGGATGACCTTCATCGACACACCAGCCTTGATGGCCTTACGGATGTATGTCGCAATGACTAGATTGTGTTTCAGCTTCTCAGCCATGTTTCTAAACCTCAGACTGTAATTGCTCTTGTCCGAGCATTTGTAACAACAACTGGTGCTGATGATAGGAGTTGAACCTACAACCTACTGCTTACAAGGCAGTTGCTCTACCGTTGAGCCACATCAGCGTGTCGGGGGGAATTGTTGGAGGTTTTTAAAGCGACCGCTACGCAGTCACAGGGAAACCCACAAACCTACAATAAGTGACCCCTCTGGGTGCGCTTGGGTTTCTATTGAGCAATGTTGTCTCAAGTACCAGAAGGCGTGAGGGGTCTTTGTGAAGAAGTCCAGCTTACAACGTCTGGTCCTTCGCACTCATTAAAGTAAACAAGCCACATCGGCATCAGACAATTTCACTCATCAAGCAATCTTGGGGAAATGCGATGGTTGCGGCTTGTGGATGGGTATATAGTTGTATTGTTGGTTTTTGTCAAGGGTATCAGCGATAAAAATATCACTTAACAACAAAAAACAACAAAGATTACACATTTTCCTCTTGTTTCAGGGATTCTCTGCACCATTTTGGGATAAATCTGTCAAACTCATTCAACTTTTTACCAGAAGCCAACCATCTATCCCTAACAGCAACAGCCTCTTGTTTGTCGTAAGTCCTATAGACAGACTGCGTAGAACCTCTCCTAACAACAAACATCCTATTGATGGAGCCTACCCAGATGTGTTCTTCATCAGTCTCAAGGTACTCATTCTTCACACTGTTAGGCTTCTTGTACATCTCATTGTACGACACAAGGACAAGGTTATCATATTTCAGATTGTAGACATCACCATCCTTGTACGTGATCCTCTCCTTATCCTCAATGCAACAACCACTCCCAATCATGTAGGCAACTCTAGCTAGTTGGAAGTTTATTACCTTCTTAGACACAGGCTCTCTATAAGAGAATGTCCTATCTACCAACTCTTTACCACTCACCATACTCTTAAAGATACCAGTCTCTTTATCATAATCAAGGATAGTCATGAGTTCCTTGACAGTGTATCCTTTGTAGTTGTCTTTCATGGTTCTCTCTATACTATCTATATTGGATAGTCTATGGGTTACAGCTAGGGTAGTCTTTGTAGTATCTCTATCTCTATACAGTCTATGTGTTCCCTCTACATCATTCTAGGGGGATAGTTCCTGTAGGGATAGTCTTAGTAGTAGTTATATATAGGGAAGGGTGGCGGAGGATTGCTTTTAGTAAGTGGGTGTCTTGTTGGTTTTTGTCAAGGGGCCTACACAAACTTTCTTTGAATTTTTTTATTTTTCTGTATCTGTAGCACCTCTGTTGCAAAAAAGTCACAGAGATACCCCACCCCCATTTAGCACACGAATAAGTTGTGCACCAAATTTCTTGTCTTGGCTACGAATCGGGTTACCCGACCGGGGGCGAATCACCCATACTTTTGTAGGGGGTCCCATCCTTTGGTATGTCAACAAAAGAATCTATCCCAAATGGAAATAATTCTCTTGACTCTGGGGAATTTTCTTAGCGAGAGAGGCGAATCGCCAACCCTATAGCGAATCAATCGCACACGATACAATGCGACATAAAAGCCACAACAACGAACAATTCCACAGATACCCCATTGACTCTATTGAGAAAGCCCGACTCGGATCATACCGAATCGGGGCTATACTTATGGATAGGGAATCGCCTAGCTATTCATCCATGTATCCTCTTTCGATATACATCTCTGGACTAGCAAAGGGTCGATAACTGTCCTTCATCCTTTTGATAGCAGATTCGGCCTTGACTTGGCTTGAGTAGGTGCCAACGTATACCGAATCGCTATGAAAGTTAATCTTATACACCACGAAGATGGGTTGCCTATCCATAGGTATGTATCCTTAAGGTTGGGATGCAATGGCGCTTGCTTTACGCTTGCCCGTGCCATGCGAAGGGAAACCCACAATGCAATCACGCTTGACAATCTGGCAAAGACCACACGTCGCACAGGATACGTTATCCCGAATCGTTGCCGGGCAGACAACAACCTTGCGCCCTTTTGGCGTGACAGTGTTTTCCACTTGACTTGCGGGCAACACAACAGTCACGGGTCCGATTCCCATATCGTACAACGAATCGGCATGACTCAAGTTATTGCCCGACAGATTGACAGTAAAACCAGACCGATTCGCGTGAGCGATTGCAAGCCTTTCGTGGGCCGTGTCAAGGGGCTTGTGAGTGTAGGTGAAACCGCGCTTTCCCTTGTTAGCTTGAACCAATTGCCCTAGTGCTACAGTGTCCAGAGTATCGCCTTGTCCGGGCAAGTCGCCCGCTTGGTTAGCACGCCATAGGATGCCACGGGGCAGGCGTGCAATGGCTTGCAAGTGGTTTTCCCACGTATCGCCACGGGTGCCGTCACTGACGGCCTTCCAGTGTATCGCCAAGGGGCCGCTTGTCGCATAGCATCCGCCACCGTTGGAAGTCTTAAACGGGCAAGCATCCGGGCATGTATCTGCCGTGCTAGTCGTGACTGGAATCGGACCCGTTTTGACGTTCCGGCTAGGATAGGTCAAGTGGAAGTGTGACATTTATGTGACTCCTATTCAGCGGCGAAGTTAACGACAACCAATTCAGCATCGCGAATCGACGCGAACAATTCGAGGCGCTTGCGCGACTTTTCCGCCATGTCAAGGGTCATTGCGGGCAATTTGAGCGCAATCAAACCGTGGTCTTTGACAACGGCGAGTCCATAGGTCTTACGCATAGGTCTTTTCCTTGTGTTGTGTTGTTAGTCGATTAGGGTTGACAATCAGCCTGCGAAGTGGCGCAAGCGCCGAATCGTTGCGCCGTGTTCAAAGTAAACGGACAACTTGCCAAGATTGATCCGAGTCATGCAATCCTTGGATTGAACGTTGAATCCGTTGCTTTTCCGTTTCCGCAAGCGCAAAACGCCCTTTTGTCCAAAGATATTGAAGCGAAAGCCCTTTGTTCCATCATTCAAGGGCTTGGCGGCAACGATAAGAAAGAGTCGCATGGATTGATCCTTTACTTGAGGCTTGAGGCGATAGCAGCGGCGATACCGCGATTCATTGTCCAGATATGGTCAGCATCCGAAAGCATGACGACATATCCAAAAGTATAGTTGTTGAGGGGCCAGTGAAAACCATATTGACAATCGAGAATCTGGCCACGCTTGCGATTAGGCATTGATTCGGTCCTTTTCAGAATGTGAAGTAATACCCGCCCAAACCCTTAAACAGAAAGCCAAACCCTTGCGAGTCATGGATCAATTCAAGAGGATAAGCGATTGCGAAAGCCCAAGAAAGTAGGGCAAAGGATGCAACCAAACCCGTGATTGCGAAGATGTGATAGACCCTTTCCATTGTCGTTACCCTTTCTTAGATTGCATAGATTGCCAGAACGGCAATGGTGAAGATTGCGAAGATTGCGGCGTCACAGAGTAGAGAACGTATCACGATTCGATTCCTTGTTTTATGCTAGTATCTTCTGCCCTAGCACCTTTAGCAGACAAGCAAGCAACGCCTTGCCTTAACGCGATTCCGCCAGCAAAACGCTTGCCCTAGTATGGGCTTGCGCCAGATAGCCGAATTTCCTCTATTGATACGCCCACACCATATAGGCGCATGAAAAGAAGAAAGTTACTTTCTTGGCCTATAGCGACTCTAGGAGTCTTGGCACTAGGCAGGCCCGTCAGACCCACTCCCCCTTTCCCTATATGGGCGGCGGCATAGGGTCTTTATATAGACGATTCGTCGGGATGCAAGAGGTATTTTTCGGGCAAGCTATCGGGCAAGCTAGCTAGGCAATGTCGGCTTTCTTGGATGAATACGAATCGGGCGCACGCGCGTTACAGGCGAATCGTGTCGGTTGTCAATCAAATAATCTGCATTTTAGGGGTCTTTTGTCGTATTAGGAACAATGTTCCGATTACAGGTCAAAACTAGGAACAATGTTCTGGACAAAACTAGAACGTATGGGGAACAAAACATGAATTTCGCGCTAGATGGCCGAGTCTGAATTTTATGGGGTTGGATAAGGCGGCAACGGACTCGCGCCGTACGGGCCTATTTTCGGGGTCTATGAAAAGATGCAGAAAATGGAATGTGTGTTATCGTTAACATGGGTCCGAAGATAGGGGTTTACATAGGCCAGACAATCCTATATAAACTGATTCGTTGAACCGGATTCGATCCGGCTGGGGTCGCTATGCGATTCGCAAAAAACACCGGGGCTGGGCGCATGTAATTGTGTGACATATTGGACACACCTATACTCGCCATACTTTCGATACTAAGGAATGACGACTAAATCTGTCGTGTTAAGCGTGTTTCGCTTTCGCAATTGAACGCTTGCAAGCAATTGAACGCTAATAAGCAAGAGAACGTTAGCTAACGATTGAACGCTATTTCACGATTGAACGCTAATAAGCAAGAGAACGCTAAATCGCAATTTCGGGCCGTTTAGCGTTCACAGGGGGTCGTCGCGTTCACAGCGTTTTTCACGTTCACAGGGGGTTCTGGCGTTCTTAAGGTTTGTTGAAGACCCCTACGGTGGAAATTGTTCGCTTACCCTACCAAGGGAATTGTTCACCCCACCGTGAAAATTGCTCAGGGCTACGAGGGAAATGTTCACCCATACGAGGGAAATTTTGGAGAAAACATGAGAAAACCTAGACAAAGAGAGACAGAAGAACTGCTACAAGGATTCAAAAGATTCTTGACTTACGACGAGACAACTGGCAAACTCACCTTCAAAGATAACAGATTCGGTGCAGTCAAGGTTGGTCAAGAAGCTGGTAGTGTAAGATCAGATGGTTATATTGGCATCTACCACAGGGGTCAAAACTATATGGCTCATAGGTTGGCTTGGGCCTTACACCACAACAAGTGGCCTGAACATACTATTGACCATATCAATAGAGATGGAACTGACAACAGGATTGAAAACTTAAGGGACGTTCCCCAAGCAATCAACAACCAAAACAAGTCGAAGTATAGGAAAACTGCATGAACGAATGCTGCAAGATCATCGACAACAAACGACAGAGCAAGTTCAAGGATGTTGTCGTGACTGACGAAGGCTTCTACTACACTGTCCACATATGCTACTGTGTTGTGTGTGGATCACTGGTTGATAGCTTAACATGGGTTGAGTAAAGCTTGACAATCAGTAACGAATCGCCTATACATACACTCAAGGAAGACAGGAGATACAAATGACCAATCAAGAGCGTGTTCTGCAAGCTGTTGAGAATATGATCAATGAGTTTGGTAAGCTTCGTGCAGATGGTGTTGTAGCAGATATGTGGTATAAGCACATGCACGAACTTCGTAGTGCTGCTTGGGCTGCTTACTATGCCCAGAAGGAAATTGTTCAGAAACAGAAGGAGTCGCTGTAATGGCTAACAACAAATTCACCAAGGCACATGAACTTGATATGCTTGTCGCATTTCGGAGTGCCTATGAACATGCAATGCGGGCATACTTCTGCAACAACGACTACCACAGCGAAGCCTTGAAGAATGATGTTGACGATCTGCTGGTTTTGTTGCATAAGGCTTACCGAGAGACGAATCAAGTGGAGGAATAACCATGAAGAATTACGACAGCTACTCTGAGATTGACATGGGTAACTACACTGTCACCTTCGGTATCATGGATGGTGATGGTAAGTGGACCTATTGGGATGACACTGGTTGGGAGTTCGATGTGACCAAGAATTGCAAGATCGAGTTTGTGGAAGCCTTTGACTACAACGGTGATCGTTGCACAGTCTCCAAGGAAATCTTGGATGAAGCAATGGAAATTGCTGATCGTGTTTATTGGGATAATCTGATTGAAGGGTATATCTGATATGGAAAACGACTACAAACACCCGATGCGTGACCTTGAGGTTATGGTCTATCAACAGATCATTGGCAAATCTGGTCCCAAGTACATTGCCAAGTATGAGCCTTTCCATGTCTATCCTGTGTTCTTCTCTGGTGATACTGAGGAAGAAGCACGGTTGAAGGCAAAGAAGTTTGCTGATGATGCCGTAGCTACCTACGAAGAAACCTATCAGAAGCGCAAGGCTAACGCTGAGAAGGCCCGTGCAGCGCGTGATGCTAAGAGAAAGGAAACTGTCTAATGAATGACGAAAAACTGAGCATCTCTGATGCGACCTTGATCGCACGGCTGCGAAAGTATAATGATGACCTCCTGTCTATTACCGCCGACCGTATTGAGCAACTTGTTGCGACCTGTGAGGCGCTGGTGAAGGAGCGGTACCAGTGGATCGAACACACAAAGAATGCCGTCTGGTCCGACAGCGAGGAACTGAAACTGGCGAATGACCGGATCGAGGCGCTGGTAGTGGCTGGCAGGGCATATCGTGAGGCAACTCGCCACTTCAAGCCATGTCCTGAAACTTCGGCAAACTTCGACGCCGCCCTGAAAGGAAACTAAAATGTCCACATTAACTAAAGAAGCACCAAAAACAGCCGCACAGAACAAGAAATGGGAAGCAGGGAAGACCTATCGCTGCATCCTGTCCAAGTCCCCCGGCTACAAGGAAGGGCTATCCTACAAGGCTTACAAGAACGCTGATGGCATCGTGTGCCTGAAAGGTTCTGATGGCTTTGAAGATTGGTGTAGTATGTTGGTGAGTGGTTTTGTTGAAGAAAAGACTTCCCGAATCACTGAAACTACTGTATAAACTCCACATGGAAACGGAGAACACTATGAAACTCGAAACTGGTAAGAAATATGTCCTTGTCTCTGGTCAGGTTGTTGGACCCATCTGGTATGATGGCGAGGGTATCTATATGTCCAACGATCATGTAGATGGGTTTCTGCCCATGTGGTTTGAAAACGGAAAGGCAGACTTCTTTAGTAACCCAGAAGACAACTTCCCTAAGCACAACGTTTTCGCTGAATACGTTGAGTTGACGTAAAGCTTGACGAATCGCTCTAACTTCGGTATGGAGAACTGAAATGAAACTCGAAGCTGGTAAGAAATACGTACTTGCATCTGGTCAGGTTGTTGGCCCTCTGTGGGACGAACTGCAAGAGGGTGGTGTGTCATACAAGTATCTGTCCAATGATGTCGTTGGTGGCTACATTCCTATCTGGAATGAAGATGGTTCAGCAGACTTCTTTATGTGGTCGGAGAATGATCCTGCACATGACATCGTGAAAGAGTTTGCAGAATCACCCTGAACCCTGTATAAACTAAGAACACTGAGAGGAACGAACATGAACGACTACAAAAGCATTATCAAGACGAAGACCGTCAAAACCGCCCAAAAAGTGCTAAACACTAGGGGTCCGGGTGGAATTATGCTCTCTGTCATCCCTGATGACGAGTATATGGTGCGCCTTATCATTGGGGCAAGGGCTATCGACTGTACTCAGTGCTACGTGAACAAAGAATCTCTGAAAGAACTCAGTGACTTTTTGCTTGAACTCTCTGAAACCCTGCAATAACGTAGATCACACAAAGTTCACAAGTTAACCGAATCAAACAAAGGAACCAAGACATGACCCACTCTTTCGTGACCGACATCGTAGAAACCAAGGTTGTCAAGAAAGTCAACTTTGCCAAGGATGTTTACTTCCATAACGGTGCAAACATCAGCCTTGTTAAAAGTGGCACCACTGTCGAACTCGTGATTGGCGCTCATTACGACGACCGAGTTGCTTGTCACTTTGGCAAAAAGTCCCTGCTTACTCTTGCAGAAACTTTGAAGGAAGTCGCAGAAACTCTGTCTGACACCGAATAAAGCTTGTAGAATCGGTGAAGACCCTGTAAACAATACGAACAGAGACACAGAAAGGACTACGAAATGACTAACCCCTTCGTGAAGACTGAGACTGTCGTTACCACTTCCACTGAAACCAAGATCAACTACGTAACTGATGAATCTGGTCCCGGTGGTGTCTACATGAGTGTTCAACCTGATGGGACTTATGGTCTGCAAATGGTGATCGGCGCTCGATGGGACAAGCGTTGTGCCTACTTCTTCTGTAAAGAAACCCTTGCTGAATTGATTGGGAACCTGCAAGAAATCCACGATCTGATGCCTGATCGCAAGTAAAGCTTGTAGAATCAGTAAAGACCCTGTAAACAATACTGACAACAAAGAGGAAGGCTAGACAATGACCGAAGTTATCGAAAAGACTATGAGCGTCACGACTGTCAAGGATGTCATTAAGGGCCGAGGCACCCGCATCTGCACTGTGACTTTCCTCAAGACTGATGGCTCTGTTCGTGTTGCTAACGGCTTGTTCCGGCCTTCCTCGCACATTGTAGGGTCGGAGCAAGGCTTCCGTCAGTCTGAGCAGATGAAAGCCCGTGGTCAAATCCCCTTCTATGGCTTGCAAAAGAAGGCTTGGGTGTCGTTCTACGTTGACCGTGTGGTGGATATTCGTTGATGGTTGATATTTGCTTTTCGGACCATTTTGACCTAGGTTACTATAAAGCAGTGGCCAAACAAAAATATGGTAAATCTACCAAACAACCAACTGAAAACAAAGGAAAAACTATGGCTGATAAAGTCTTGTACGAAATCAAAGATGAACTTCGCGGCACTGTCTTTGGTCACAAACTCGCTGTCAATTCCAAAGGTGAGTGGGTGATGGAAATCAAAGGTACTGGTGCTGTTGTTGCTGTTGACAAAGAGACTGTCAGCAAGGTAGTGCCTTACACCATTGCTGTGAAGTACACTGAGGGTGGCACCGCCTATCACTACATCGCCAATGCTGATGATGGCTGGAAGGTCGATGACTTTGCTATCTGCCTGCCCTATGGTGCTGGTGGTTATCAGTTGGCCCGTATTGTGGCTGTTGACACCAAGTCTGACAAGGCTACTGCTGAGTTCAACCCCCTCAAGAGGATTGCATAATGTTCAAGGTCGGAGACGTTGTTAAGGGTAACGAGAACCACATCAACCATGTTCGTATGAATGATCGTGGCATCGTTACCTCTCTAGGTATCCTTCAAGACGAACACGGGGAAGAAGTGGAGGGTGTCGGGGTAGCTTGGGCCAATGAATTACCGGGCGTAACTCATTTCGCATACATGACAGAACTTACTATGGTGGGTGCTACGCTTTGAACCCTGTAGGACTAACTGTAGAACAACAGATGCTTGTGCCTATAGCATCCTACATCAAACAACTGGAACAGCTATCATCTGCTTATGCTTGGGACGGAGAACTTGACAAGTGTGATGCTGTTCTGGTAGAACTACAAACAGTTAGAGAGTACCAAGTCGAATCAGGTAGCCTCTACTATCCAATGTTTTGAGAAGGGAACAACAAATGATTGACTATCGTAGTGGACTGTGGAATGATTGGACAGGTGGAAACCCACCTGTTATGGGTGGTGATCTGGTAGAGTTCTTTACCCGATCCATGATAGAAGATGGTGATGAAGAAGCAAGGGTTATGTCCGCTTCGCAGCTTGCCTTCCATTGGATTGATGATCCATCAGACATCGTGAAGTTTCGTGTCATCAAGAAAGCAGAGGAAGTCTAAGATGGACATCAATATCGGTGATAAGTTTCTGGTCCCTACCCGTGGTGGTACACCCTTCCATTGGGAGTTCGAGGGTTATGACGAAAGTGTTATTGAGGTAACAGTTCTTGACCCCTCAAGCAGTATGGCTTACTACTTCGCGGAAGGTGCGATCTGTGACCATATGTTCTATGGTCCGATGGTCTTTATGCAGGCTGGCGATGGCTACAAGCAGTGGGTTCCTGTTAGTGCACTTCGTCCTCTCGGAAGCTACAAATACAAAATCGGGGATGTTGTCCGAGTGTTGGAGAACCAGTACAAAAGTGGACTTTGCCCCGTTTCAGAAGTTGGTCGGCTTGTCTATGTGACTGACGTTATGGAACACGGTTGCCAGTTGTCGCTGGTTCCTGACAGCCACCCTGACGAACACAGCAGCCGTAGTTTGTTCTTCATGAACCATGAGTTTGAACCTTACGAGGGGTAACGACAATGCGTTTTGACCGTTTCTACTGCTACCAGTGTGAAATGTGGATTGATATGGTAGAAGACCTGTGTGGCGAGTGCTATACAGACTATGCAACAGAAGATCATTACGAGGATGACTACAGCGATGAAGACTGACTACATGGAAATCTCTCTTGGATCAGACTGGTATGACTACTTCAATGTGGAAGATCACTATCTGATCCTTGAAGGGTTTTATCTTTAAGACAGACTATGTGTTCCTTCTAGGGTATCCATCTAGTATCTCTATATAGACAGTAGATGGGTATCTTCTAGGGGAGTATCATATAGGGAACCTTGGCGGAAAGGTTCTTGTAGTAAGTGGGTGTATGGATGGTGCTTGTCAAGACCCGCCTAGAAGAATATTTCTGCTTGACACTACCAGCTACACAGTCTATCTATCAACATCTCAGAAGCAAAGGTGAGAATCAGATGAACGTCGAAAAACTGCAACAGGTCGAACAGTGGCTTCTCGCTGGCGCTCCTGAACGTGCTTTCAACATGAACAAGTTGGTCGAAATTCCTCCCGATCATAAGGAAAACTGGTGTGGCACTGCCTGCTGCATCGCTGGCTATGTGTACCAACAGAACGTCAAGTTTGACCCCACCAAGCATGACCACTGGTTCTATGGCTTCGGTGAGGTTGATGACCTTGCTACCAAGGCTCTTGGTCTTAGCGAGGGTGTTGCTAAGAAGCTGTTCTACATCGAAGACAGTGAAGGGTATCAATACGATGGTGATTGGGACCAAGTGACTGCTGCTGATGCTGCAAAAGCTGTCCGTAATGTGATTGAGACTGGAACCCCACAGTGGGAAACGATCTTGGACTTTAGTGAGGTGGATTACTAAGATGGCAAAGCACGTTTCTGTTGGACCCAAAGAAGAAATCTCTGAACGAAAACTTGGTTGGTATAGGTTCGATCAAAACCACAGCGGTGGCTTTTTTCACATGGATGAAGACGTTGCACACTATGTCTTTATCGAAGCCTATAGTACAAAAGAAGCAAACCAGATTGCAAAAAACATCGGCATCTACTTTGATGGCTGTCGTGAGGGTATGGACTGCGATTGTTGTGGTGATCGCTGGTATCCTGTTGACGAACCTGAGAAGGATTTCATTCTGTATTCTTGGGCATCTGGCAAAGGTTATGAAAGCAAGGTCTATGTCAGGGCTTTTGACTACTTCTCCACCCTTGCTGATGAAGACATGTTTGCAGAGGAAGGTAAGCCTTCTGTGATTGCTTACTACTCGGATGGTTCAAAGAACATCTTCTACAAAGAGTAACCCCTTCCGTGGAAATTGGAGTGTCTTATGTCTGAACGATATGGTAACAGGAAAGTCTCAAAGATGATTGCTGAGTGGCGTCATCTGGTAGAGGTGGCACGGGCCGAAGGCACTCCAAGCATCCAAGACGCTCTGGACAAGGTTGAAAGTCACATCGACTACGCCTATATGATGGCTTCAACACAAGGAAACGAGAATGAATGACTACGAACTAAAGCATCAGCCTTGTCCATACACAGACTGTGGTTCTTCTGATGCTTTTAGCTACAACACACAACTCCACATCGGCTTCTGCCATAGCTGTGGGAAATCATACCCCAAGAGAAAGATGAGAATCTTCGAGTGGGTCTCTGAGAAGTATCCCCTTAAGAGCAACAAAGGTGAAGAAGTGAGCGACAACGAAGACTTGATTGAAACCGAAGAACCCAAGGGCTTCTGGGACTTCCGTGGTCATAGGAAGGTTTCATCCTCAAGCATGACCTTCTATGGTGTGAAGTCGTTTGTGCAGGACGATCTGCCTATCAAGCACACCTATGTTTACCCGGATGGCTCTACCAAGACGAGGTTCTTCCCCAAAGAGTTTTCGACTGCTAATGGCTTCAAGAGTGATCGCCTCTGGGGGATGGACAAGTTTCCTGCTGGTTCTGCCAAGGCTGTGACCATCACAGAGGGCGAACTTGATGCTATGTCTGCCTTCCAGATGCTTGGCAGCAAGTACCCTGTTGTGTCGCTCCCTTCGGCTACTCCAAGTAAGAAGCTTCTGGAAAACTGCAAGGATTGGCTTGGTTCCTTTGACAAGATTTACCTGTCTCTGGATGCCGACGACAAGGCCGAACGGTTTGCCCTGAACCTCATGAACCTGTTTCCGGGTCGTGTCTATAAGGTGCCTCATGATGTCTACAAAGACGCTAATGAGTTTCTTATGGCTGACGCTGGCGACAAGTACCGCAGTGCTTGGTATTCGTCTGGTGTGTTCACCCCTGACAATATCTATGCCACTGAGGAAGACTTCCTTGAACTGCTGCACGACACCCCGGATCATGCCTACATTCCGACCAATATCTATGCACTGGACGAGAAAATCCTTGGTCTGATGCAGGGTCACTTCACTGTTATCAAGGCCCCCACAGGTATTGGTAAGTCGGAGTTTATGCGGTATCTGGAATACAACTTCATCAAGAACTATCCAGAGGTTCGCTTTGCTACGTGGCACTTGGAAGAAACGAAGCTTCGCTCTCTGCTTGGTGTTGTGTCCTACTATCTTGACGACAACCTGACGCGAAAAGACCTGATTACTGAAAAGAATCGCTTGCAAGATGTGGAAATGGCGATTAAACATATCACTCACAAGACGGGGTATATGCAATTCCACCTTCGGGAAGAAGACGGTGCGGACGAACTGATCGAACAAATCCGTATCCTGACGCAAGTGTATGGCTGCAAGTATGTGTTCTTTGAGCCGATCCAAGACGTTATCACGGTGTCTGGTGACGACAACAAAGAGTCCATGCTGGCTGACCTGTCTGTTCGGTTGTCTAAGCTTGCTGCTGATCTGAACATCGGCATTGTTACGATTGGTCACACTAACGAGAATGGTGACTTCAAGTATTGTAAGATGATTGGTCAACGTGCCTCGGTCATCATCGACCTTGAACGTGACAAAGAGGCTACTGACATGCTGGATCGTAACACAACCAAGCTTGTCGTTAAGAAGAACCGCCCGTGTGGGCTTGAAGGTGAAGCTGGTGAATTGCTGTTCAATGGCGATACGTTCACCCTTAGTGAGAAAGGATCAGGTTGGTAATGGACGACAGAGACGCTTTCTTTAAGTGGCTTAACGAACCTATGGTAGGCTTAGGCTACAATGCAAACAGCCGGATTAAATTTGCTGAAAGCATTGGTGCTAGTGTACAAGACCTTGAATGGGCTTTCATCTGTGGTCGAAACTCTATGAGAAAGGAAGTAGCTGGTGAAGATCAAGTCTGTAACTCTTGAACCCCTTCGTGGGAAACACTACAGCACTGACCTTGTTGTAGAGGTCTATGACCAAATGGGTTTTCCAAACGACATCCTCATTAGCATAGCAGGCTATTACCCTGCACCTAGTCAGAGGGAACTTGACAAGGGGTGGGAACTTGAGTATGGCATGGATGACGTAGAGACACATGCAGAGTATAGTCTGGCTCTGCTAATCAAAGAAGCACTTGAGAGGTCGGAATGAAAGTGTTAGAAGAAATTTTCCAAGAGTGGCTGGATGAACCCATGCTCTCTGGTAACTATGCAGCAACCCGTTTAGAGTTTGCCAAGAAATCTGGCGTAAAGGTTTCGGACCTTCGTTGGGCTTTCTGCATGGGCTACTGCCGTGGGAAAGATAGCATGAGTAAGTTTGTCACGGATAAGTTGAAAGAAATGGAGTCTAAATGAAGATCATCGTTCTGGACAGCGAAACAGACGGTTGGGTTGAGAATGTAACGAAGCTGCATGTGGTTGCTTGGACAGAAGACGGTGAGACGTTCCACCATACCAACGACAAAGCAAAGATAAGAGAAATCTTGTCACAGGAAGATACAAGGGTCGTGTGTCACAACGCTGTCCGATACGATCTTCCTGTATTCAATAAGCTTCTGAACACCAAGCTGACCTACCTTAACTTCATCGACAGTCTGGCATTGTCTTGGTACGTCAACTTTGACCGATCTGCACATGGTCTTGAAAGCTATGGCATCGATTATGGTGTTCCTAAGCCGAAGGTTGATGATTGGGAGAACCTGACCTACGAGGAATACGCTCACCGTTGCGTCGAGGATGTGAAGATCAACTGGCGTCTCTGGAAGGAACTGGAAGGCAAGCTTATCAAGCTGTACGGTTCTCTTGAGAAGGCTATGAAGGTCATCGACTACCTTGGTTTCAAGATGGACTGTGCAAGGGAAGCAGAGGAAGTTGGTGTCAAGCTTGATGTCGAACGGGCGCAGCGGAATTACGACGAACTGGAACGTCTCCAAGAGGAAAAGTTCAAGGAACTCGTAAAGGCTATGCCCAAGCAGCCTGTGTTCAAGACGTTCAAGCGTCCTGCACAGAAGGTCAAGAAGGATGGCTCTCTTACAGAGGCTTGGAAGAAATGGACCAACGTTCTGTTCCAAGCTGAGTTGCCCTCTGACTGCGACAAAGATGAAGTGGAGTTGATTGTCGATTGGGAAGACTCGAACCCCAACAGCGACATTCAGGTCAAGAACTGGCTCAATAGTCTCGGTTGGGAACCCCAGACATGGAAATACGAGAAGAACAAGAAGACAGGTGTAGAGAAGCGCATCCCACAGATCAGGTATCCTGCAACACATGCGGAAGCTGGTCAACTCTGTGAGAGCGTCCTAAAGCTTAAAGAGAAAGCCCCCGGAGTGGAAATTCTGGAAGGTCTTACTGTGATCCGTCACAGGAAAGGTTTCTTTAAGGCTCTGCTGGAAGGTCACAAGGATGGTTGGCTGAAAGCCTCTGTCGCTGGACTGACCAACACCTTCCGCTTCAAACACGCTAAACCACTAGCCAACATCCCCAAAGTGGAAAAACCTTGGGGTGGAGAAATCCGTGGCTGTCTGATTGCACCAGAGGGTTTTGACCTGTGTGGCGCTGACATGGTTTCCCTAGAGGATACCACGAAACGTCATTACATGAAACCCTATGACCCTGACTACGTAGAGGAAATGAGCAAGCCGGGGTTTGACCCCCACCTTAATCTTGCTGTATTCGCTGGTGCGGTGACTGAGTGGGAAGTCGAACAACACAACAAGGGTGAGATTAGCCTCAAACCCATCCGTAGCAAATACAAGGCTGCAAACTATTCGTGTGTGTACGGTGTTGGTGCTGCGAAGCTTGCAAGGGAAATTGGTGTGTCTGTCCCCGAAGCTGCCAAGATCATCAAGGCATATTGGGAGCGTAACCACTCTGTTACCAAAGCGACAGAGAGTTTTGTTGTCAAGATCGTAGGCAATTCCATGTGGTTGTTGAACCCTGTGTCGGGCTTCTGGCACAATCTGCGCTCTGAGAAGGACAGGTTCTCTACCGCTAACCAATCAACTGGTGTCTATTGCTTTGACACTTGGTTGTTCTTCTGCCGTAAGGCCAACGTGAAGGTTGCCATGCAGTTTCACGATGAAGTTGGCTTCTATGTGCCGAAGGCTACCTCTGAGTTTACAGAGGGTGTTTTGAAGGGTGCCATTGGTAAGACTAACGACAAACTCAAGTTGAACGTCCTGCTTGACATTGATACCAAGATCGGTAAAAATTATGCCGAAACACACTAAATAATCAAGAAGATTGGTTGACAAAAACCAACAATACAACTAACTGTATGAACCCGCAGCAACGAGTTGCGATCCCGACGACGAAGGCAATCTTGCC
>JACCDR010493965.1_pt1 | contig 19224 bp, 16 predicted proteins | sample 7446431 | NCBI WGS metagenome assembly JACCDR01 (sample SAMN15323443, study PRJNA562643) | freshwater metagenome | isolation source: river surface water | place: USA:Blue River Watershed | collected 2017-08-17 | reverse complement strand
CTTCCGAACCGGTGGCGATCAGGATCAGCTGCGGCTCGCCGGCGCAGTCCTTGAGCACATAGGCGCCGCGGGCGATGGCGTCGACCTGCTGGGCGTCGCGCGCCTGCAGCGCGCAGGCCCAGGCGATCGCCGTCTCGGCGGTGTCGGCGGGGCGCCAGACGTCGAGGTTGGGAATCAGGCGCAGGCTGGCCGCATGCTCGATCGACTGGTGCGTGGGGCCGTCTTCGCCCAGGCCGATGGAGTCGTGGGTGAACACATGCACGACGCGCTGCTTCATGAGTGCCGCCATGCGGATGGCGTTGCGGCTGTAGTCGCTGAAGGTCAGGAAGGTTCCGCCGTAGGGGATGTAGCCGCCGTGCAGGGCCACGCCGTTCATCACGGCCGCCATGCCGAACTCGCGCACGCCGTAGTTGATGTGGCGACCACCGTTGCCATTCCCTTCGGCATCGAAGCGCAGGGCCGGGGTGTGGCTGGTGTTGGTCAGGTTGGAGCCGGTCAGGTCGGCCGAGCCGCCCAGCAGCTCGGGCAGGGCGGCCGTGAAGGCCTCCAGCGCGATCTGGCTGGCCTTGCGCGTGGCCACGGTCTCGGCCTTGGTATGGGCCGCCACGGCGGCGTCCACGGCCACCTGAGCGAACTGCTTGGGCAGGTCGCCGGCCATGCGGCGCTTGAACTCGGCGGCCAGTTCAGGATAGGCCTTGGCGTAGGCAGCGAACTTGGCATTCCAGTCGGCTTTGCGCTTCTCTCCAGCGACCTTGGCGTCCCAGTCGGCATAGACCTCGGCCGGGATCTCGAAGGGACCGTGCGCCCAGCCCAGGGCTTCGCGGGTGAGCTTGATCTCTTCCGCGCCCAAAGGCTCGCCGTGGGCTTTGGCGGTGTTGGCGCGGTTCGGGCTGCCCTTGCCGATGCTGGTCTTGCAGATGATGAGCGAGGGCTTGTCCGTCGACTCCTTGGCCCGGGCAAGGGCTTCGGAGACGGCCGCCGTGTCGTGTCCGTTGATGGGACCAATCACATTCCAGCCATAGGACACAAAACGCAGCGCCGGGTTGTCCACGTACCAGGGCATGACCTGGCCGTCGATGGAGATGCCATTGTCGTCGTAGAGCGCGATCAGCTTGTTGAGCTTCCAGGCGCCGGCCAGGGAGGCGGCCTCGTGGCTGATGCCTTCCATCATGCACCCGTCACCCAGGAAGACGTAGGTGCGGTGATCGACGATGGTGTGGCCTTCGCGATTGAACTCGCGCGCGAGCAGCTTCTCGGCCAGGGCCAGGCCCACGGCATTGGTCACACCCTGACCCAGCGGGCCGGTGGTGGTTTCCACGCCAGGGGTGATGCCGGCTTCGGGATGGCCGGCGGTCTTGCTGTGCAGCTGGCGGAAGTTCTTCAGCTCCTGCAGCGGCAGCTTGTAGCCCGTCAGGTGCAACAAGGCATAGATCAGCATGGACGCGTGGCCGTTGGAGAGCACGAAGCGGTCGCGGTCAGCCCACAGGGGGTTGATCGGGTTGTGCTGGAGGTGCTCGCCCCAGAGCGCGACGGCCATGTCGGCCATGCCCATGGGGGCCCCCGGGTGTCCGGAGTTGGCTTGTTGTACTGCGTCCATTGCCAGCGCGCGGATTGCGTTGGCCATCTGTCGGGTATTTGCCATGTAAGGCCGCTCCGGTAGGGGATGTCTGGGGTAAACCCGGCATTTTACCGGGCCGCCTTATGGCTTCTGCCGCGCCGGCTGATACCCGGGCGCATGGTCTACAGTGCAGGTTGTGCAAGCTCCCAACTCCATCACCGCCATGCTGCTGGCCGCCGGTCGCGGCGAGCGCATGCGCCCGCTGACCGACGCCACCCCCAAGCCCCTGTTGAACGTCCAGGGCAAACCCCTGCTGCAATGGCATGTCGACGCGCTGGCGGCGGCCGGCTTTGACGACGTCGTGATCAACACCGCCTGGTTGGGTGAGCAGATCCCCGCGTTTTTCGGCCCCGAGCCCCGCAGCAGCGACGGCAGGCCGCTGAACATCCGCTACTCCTGGGAGGGTGTGGACTTCGGCGGCGCGCTGGAGACGGCCGGGGGCATCGTGCGGGCGCTGCCCTTGTTGAGCGACATCTTCTGGGTCGTTGCGGGCGATGTCTACGCGCCTGGCTTTCCTTTCTCGATGCAGGCTGCACAGCGTTTCGCGCGCAGTGACAAGCTCGCCCATCTCTGGCTCGTGCCCAACCCGTCGCACCATCCCCAGGGCGACTTCGGTCTGGCCAATGACCGCGACGGGCCCGGCCGTCAGCTGGCCCTGAACCAGGCTGCCCTCAGGTATACCTACAGTACCATCGGTCTGTACCGGCGTGAGTTCTTTGCCCGGCCCTGGTGCGACATCCCTGTTGGCAATCCTCAGGGGGTGAAAGCCCCCTTGGCGCCCATGCTGCGCAAGGCCATGGACAATCAACGCGTCAGCGCCGAGCTCTACGCCGGACCCTGGACCGACGTGGGCACGCCCGAGCGCCTGGCGCAACTCAACGAGACCGCCCCCACATGAGCACCCACGATACCGCCGCCCTCTATGCCCAGCGCCGTGCCCGCCTGGCCGCCCAGCTCGGCCCTGACGCTGTGGCCATCGTTCCCACGGCGCCCGAGCGCCTGCGCAACCGGGACAGCGAATTCCTCTTCCGCTTTGACAGTTACTTCCACTACCTCAGCGGCTTTGCCGAGCCGAACGCCTGGTTGCTGATCACGAGTACGGGCCACACCACCCTCTTCTGTCAGCCCAAGGACCTGGAACGCGAGATATGGGATGGCATCCGACTCGGACCCGAGGCTGCGCCCGCCAAGCTGGGTGTGGACGCTGCTTTTCCGGTCACCGAACTGGAGCAACGCCTGCCCCGACTGCTGGAGAACCAGGCCACGGTCTGGTACCCCTTCGCCACCCACGAAGGGCTGGAGGCCCGCATCGGGGGCTGGCTCAAGGCCGTACGCGCCCGCGTGCGTTTTGGCGCACTCTGTCCCGAGTCCCAGCGCGATCTTTGTTCCATCCTGGACGAGATGCGCCTGGTCAAGGACGCCTACGAGCAGGATGTGATGCGCCGCGCCTCACGCATCAGCGCGGGCGCGCACATCCGGGCCATGCAGCTGTCGGCGCGCATGCTGCGCGCGGGGCAGGACGTGCGCGAGTACCACCTGGACGCCGAGCTGCTCCATGAATTCCGCCGCCACGGCTCGCAGTACCCGGCCTACGGCTCCATCGTGGCCGCGGGCGCCAACGCCTGCGTGCTGCACTACCGCGCCGACAATGCGCCCATCCGTGACGGTGAGCTGGTGCTGATCGACGCCGGTTGCGAACTCGATGGCTACGCCAGCGACATCACGCGCACCTTCCCCGCCAACGGCAAGTTCAGCGCCCCGCAGCGCGCGCTCTACGACCTGGTACTGGCCGCGCAGGACGCCGCCGTGGCGGCCACGCATGCGGGCGCGCGCTTCGTCGAACCGCACGAGGCCACGGTCACGGTGCTGTCCCAGGGCCTGCTCGATCTCGGCCTGCTCGACAGGAACAAGGTCGGCACCGTGGACGACGTGATTGCCAGTCGCGCCTACTTCCGTTTTTACATGCATCGCACCGGCCACTGGCTGGGCATGGATGTGCACGATTGCGGAAGTTATGTGGAGCACAGCGAGCTGGGCCGGACCAGCGAGCGCAAGGACCCGCTCTCGGGCGAGCTCATCAAGGACCGGCCGAGCCGCATCCTGAAGCCCGGTATGTGCCTGACCATCGAACCCGGCCTGTACGTACGCCCGGCGGAGGACGTGCCGCGCGAGTACTGGAACATCGGCATCCGCATCGAGGACGACGCCTTCGTGACGGCAGGGGGCTGCGAGCTGATCACCCGTGATGTACCCGTCCAGGCGGATGAGCTTGAGGCTCTGATGCGAGCCTGAGGACGGCAGGACAGCGGGCTATGCCCCGCTTAGGCAAAGGCAATTGGCTCCCGGTTTGTAGAAAAACTATCATTTCTTTCTTTTTGATAGTTTTGACTAGAGGTAACCCATGGCCAAGTTCGCACGCGCCAACCTGCCGACCCTGAAAAAAACCGCCAGCTATTACGTGGTCCATATCACCGTAGCCGCCATGGTTGCCTACGCCGTCACGGGCGACCTGCTGGTGTCCCTGACATTGAGTCTGCTCGAACCCACGGTGCAGGCCGTGGCCTTCTTCTTTCACGAAAAAGCGTGGCAGCGCTGGGGCCAGCGCCCGGCCTCTTACCCGGCCGACATGCCACGCGAATCGGTGCAGGCCTGACCGTCTGCACACCTCGATCTTTGCTTATAAGTAAAAACCGAGGGGATTCTTTCGCGGATTCCACGGATGGAATGCGCACTTTCGAGGTCTACAATCCGATTCCCCATAGAAGCAGGTCGTTGGGACGGGGACCATGCGGATCGTCGCATGACCCGGCTCCAAACCATAAACCGGGCCTGCAGCAGGAGTTGATTGATGTCCAGCACCCCGTCGTCCAACGACAAGCGCGAGCAACTGCGCAGCGCCGCTCTCGAGTACCACCAGTTCCCCACTCCCGGCAAGATCGCGATCGCGGCCACCAAGCAGCTGGTCAATCAGCATGACCTGGCCCTGGCCTACACGCCCGGCGTCGCCGTGCCCTGCGAAGAGATCGCCAAGGATCCTGCCGCTGCCTACAAATACACCAGCCGCGGCAACCTCGTGGCCGTCATCACCAACGGCACCGCCGTGCTGGGCTTGGGCGACATCGGCCCGCTGGCCTCCAAACCGGTGATGGAAGGCAAGGGCGTGCTGTTCAAGAAGTTCGCCGGCATCGACGTCTTCGACATCGAGGTCGACGAAAAGAAGGACCTGGACAAACTGGTCGACATCATCGCCGCGCTCGAGCCCACTTTCGGCGGCATCAACCTGGAAGACATCAAGGCCCCGGACTGCTTCTACGTCGAGCGCAAGCTGCGTGAACGCATGAAGATCCCGGTCTTCCACGACGACCAGCACGGCACCGCCATCGTAGTCGCCGCCGGCCTGCTCAACGGCCTGAAGATCGCCGGCAAGGACATCAAGAATGTCAAGCTCGTCACCTCGGGGGCTGGCGCCGCCGCGCTGGCCTGCCTGGGCCTGCTGGTCAAGATGGGCATGCCGCGCAAGAACATCTGGGTGACGGACCTCGCCGGCGTGGTCTACGAAGGCCGCACCGAGCTGATGGACGACGACAAGCGCGGTTATGCCCAGAAGACTGATGCCCGCAAGCTCGGCGATGTGATCGCCGATGCGGACATCTTCCTGGGCCTGTCTGCCGGCGGCGTGCTCAAGGTCGACATGGTCAAGAAGATGGCGCCCCGGCCCATCGTCTTCGCCTTGGCCAACCCGAACCCGGAAATCGATCCGGCCGAAGCGCGTGCCGCGCGCAGCGACATCATCATGGCCACGGGTCGTACCGACTACCCGAACCAGATCAACAACGTCCTGTGCTTCCCCTATATCTTCCGTGGCGCCCTGGACGCGCGCGCCTCGACCATCACGGACGAGATGGAGATCGCCGCCGTGCGCGCCATGGCCGAGCTGGCCCAGGCGGAGCAGAGCGAGGTGGTGGCGGCGGCCTATGCCGGCGAGAAGCTGAGCTTCGGCCCGGACTACCTGATCCCCAAGCCTTTCGATCCGCGTCTGATGATCAAGATCGCGCCGGCCGTGGCCCAGGCCGCCATGGACAGCGGCGTGGCACAGAACCCCATCACCGACATGGAGGCCTACAGGGAGCGCCTGCAGGCCTTCGTCTACGCCTCGGGCACGACCATGAAGCCCATCTTCCAGGCCGCCCGCAAGGCCGCCAAGAAGCGCGTGGCCTACGCCGAGGGTGAAGAGGAGCGCGTGCTGCGTGCCGCCCAGATCGTGGTCGACGAAGGGATTGCCCGCCCGACCCTGATCGGCCGTCCGGCCATCATCGCCCAGCGCGTCGAGAAGTTCGGCCTGCGTCTCAAGGAAGGCCAGGACTACGACGTGGTCAACGTCGAACATGACGAGCGTTACCGCGACTTCTGGCAGACCTACCACCGCATGACCGAGCGCAAGGGCGTGACCGTGCCCATCGCCAAGATCGAGATGCGCCGTCGCCTCTCGCTGATCGGCGCCATGCTCATGCACAAGGGTTATGCCGACGGCATGATCTGCGGCACCTGGGGCACCAACCCCATGCACCTGCAGTACATCGACCAGGTCATCGGCAAACGTGCCGGCGTCAACACCTACGCCTGCATGAACGGGCTGCTGCTGCCGGATCGCCAGCTTTTCGTGGTCGACACCCACGTCAACTACGACCCGACCGCCGAGCAACTCGCCGAGATCACTATCATGGCCGCCGAGGAAATGATGCGTTTCGGCCTGCGCCCCAAGGCCGCCCTGCTGAGTCATTCCAACTTCGGCAGCAGCAACCAGCCCAGCGCGGTGAAGATGCGCCAGACCCTGGACCTGCTGCGCGTGCAGGCCCCCTGGCTGGAGGCGGACGGCGAGATGCATGGCGATGTGGCCCTGGACGCGGTGGCGCGCCAAGCCATCATGCCCAACAGCACACTCAACGGCCCGGCCAATCTGCTGGTCATGCCCAATATCGATGCGGCCAACATCGCCTACAACCTGCTCAAGACGGCAGCGGGCGGCAATATTGCCATCGGCCCGGTCTTGCTGGGTGCGGCGCAGCCCGTGCATATCCTGACGGCCAGCACCACGGTGCGTCGCATCGTCAACATGACGGCGCTGACCGTGGCCGACGCCAACGCGTCGCGCTGACCCAGAATCGGCAGTAGGCGCTCACAACCCTACGTTTGCTGACACAAGGGCCTGCCCAAAAATTGGGCAGGCCCTTGCTTTTTGGAGCCCGATCTGCGACACTCTCGGGCTTGAATCTTCCGGGTTAACCCGGATGTGATAACAGGTTCGACTCATGGCACATAGCTCAGGCATCAAGTTGGTACTTACTGGCTTTTTGCTGGCGTCAGCCTTGCTGTCCACCGGCGCAGGGGCGAGGAGCCCGGCAACGGCGGACACGTCCATGACGGTGTCGGTGGCAGAACTGCCACGCCAGGGTGCGGAGACCTATCGCCTGATCCAGCAAGGCGGTCCGTTTCCGTACGAGAAGGACGGCACGGTGTTTGGCAACCGCGAGCGTTTGCTCCCGGCCCAGAAGCGCGGCTATTACCGCGAGTACACCGTCCCGACGCCTGGCGCACGCAACCGGGGAGCGCGCCGGATTGTGTGTGGCGGAGCGCCGACGACGCCCGATGCCTGTTATTACACGGCCGATCATTACGCGAGCTTTCGCAGGATCGTGCCCTGAGCCGAATCAGTGTTTTAGCCAAGAAAGTGACGCGGGGATGGATACACCACTTCGTACCGTACGAACGAATATCGTTCAGTCGATCCGGGCCTTCCGGGTCTCGGACCTGCAGGAGGCGGCCCAGAGTCTGGGTCACCACTTCCTGTACGCCAACCTGGCGACAGCCCAGTCCAAGCAGGACGTGCTGGACCTGATCGCGCAGCAGTTCATGCTGCCGACGCATGTCGGCAAGAACTTCGACGCGCTCTACGACTGTGTCACGGACCCGCTGCACAAGTCGGGCCCGCAACCCGGTTTCATCGCCGTCCTGGAGCACATCCCGGCCAACGCCAAGTTCGACAAGGAAGCTCGCGAGCAGCTGCTCGACATCTTCCGCGACGCGGCGGACTACTGGAGTGACCGCAAGGTCCCATTCCGGTGTTTCTATTCTTTTCTGTAGCCCGTTCTGCACAAACCAGCCAAGCAGAACGGGCGAACGAGGCTAAGGTCGAAGGCGTGCCCCAGGAAGCACCTGCGGTCACCACCACCAGCGCAGAAACCGTGGAAGAGGGCGGCGAGAAGATGCCGACCGACAAGCTGCTCGACGTGTCGCCCCTGGCGTTGCGCATGAGCAGCCCTTTTAATGCGGGCTACTGGCTTGCTGCCGCCTGAGCGCACAAAAGGTCCACCCATGCAAAAGGCCCGTCTCGGACGGGCCTTTTGTTTTCTGGGCCGCACGGGTCAGCGTCGCTGCGCCAGCGCCACGTATTCAGCCACCGGCACCTCCTCGGCGCGGCGTTGCAGGTCGAAATCACCGGTAACACCTTGCTCGTCCAGCCAGCGCCCCAGTGTGTGGCGCAGGATCTTGCGGCGTTGGCTGAAGGCCACCTGGACAAGCGCCTCCAGGCGCTTCACATCCAGCGTCGCAGGCTGGGCATGCGGGACCATGCGCACCACGGCGCTGTCAACGCGCGGCGGCGGATCGAAGCTCTCCGGTGGCACGAAGAGCACGTTTTCCATGGCGTAACGCCACTGCAGCATCACACTCAGACGACCGTAGTCGGCCGTGGCGGGCGCGGCCACCATGCGATCGATGACCTCCTTCTGCAGCATGAAGTGCTGGTCTTCGACCACGGCGACGTGCTCGAGCAGATGGAAGAGGATGGGCGTGGAGATGTTGTAAGGCAGGTTGCCCACCACGCGCAGCTTCGGTATGCCGCGCTCCTGCGCCAGCCGGCTGAAATCCACCCGGAGCACATCGGACTCGATGACTTCCAGCTGGGCGTGGGTGCGCAGGCGGGCCGCCAGGTCCCGGTCCAGCTCGATCACCATCAGGCGGCCCAGCCGCTCCACCAGGGGCTGGGTGAGCGCGGCCAGGCCCGGCCCGATCTCGACCATGGCCTGGCCCGGCCGCGGATCGATGGCGCGCACAATGCCGTCGATGATGGCCTCGTCGGCCAGGAAGTGCTGACCGAAGCGCTTGCGCGGGATGTGTTTCATTGCTGCGGCGGTTCGCGCAATTCCAGATAGGCGCGTGCGCGGACGTCACGGGCCCAGTTTTCGTAGGCTTCCTCGGCCTTGCGCTCCCGCAGGACATTACGCACCAGCTCACGCTGGTCGCGCTCGCTCAGGGCCGCTTCACGCCGTTCCAGCAGCTGGATCAGGTGCACACCGAAACGCGAGATCAGGGGCTGGCTCATCTGTCCGGGTGCCAGCTGGTTCATCACACGCTCGAACTCGGGCACGAACATGCCGGGGTTGGCCCAGCCCAGGTCGCCGCCCTGGGCGCCGCTCGCGTCCTGCGAATGCTGTCGCGCCAGGGTGGCGAAATCGGTCTCGCCCGCGAGGATGCGACGCCGGAAGTCGTTGAGCTTGTCGCGCGCCTGGGCCTCGTTGACCTGGGTGCCGGGCACCAGCAGGATATGGCGCGCACGGCTCTGTGTCACCGTGGTGGGTGGCAGTCCGGGCAGGCGTCGCTCGATCAGCTTGAGGATGTGGAAACCGGCCCCGGAGCGGACCGGGCCGGTGACTTCACCGGGGGCGAGCGTGCCGGTGGCCTCGAGAAACAGCGGCGGGTAACGATCGGCACTGCGCAGGCCGAGCTGGCCTCCGTTGCTCCGGTCCGGCGCGTCCGAGAACTCCCGCGCCAGGGCGGCAAAGTCCTCGCCCGCCCGTACCCGCTGCAGCAGTCCTTGCGCCTTGCCCTGCAGTTCGGCCAGCTGCTGGGCCCCGGCGCCTTCGGGCACCGCCACCAGAATGTGCGCCATCTGGACGACCTGGCTCGACGGATCGCGGCTGCGTTCCTTCTGTTCCGCCAGGAACTGCTCCACCTCCAGATCACTGACACGCACGCGGGAGTCGACCTCGCGTTCGCGCAGTCGTGTCAGCAGCAGCTGGTCACGCAGCTGCTCGCGAAAACGCTGCGGGTCGATGCCTTCCCGTTGCAACTGCTGGCGCAGCTGCTCCACACTGAGCTGGTTCTGGCTGGCTACCGACTGCTCGGCCTGATCGATGGAGGGCTCGTCGATCTTCAGGCCTGACTCGCGGGCCAGCTGCAGCTGGGCCCGCTCGTTGATGAGCTGCCCCAGCACCTCGCGTGCCAGCTCCTGGCTGTCCGGCAGCGGTCGTCGTTGCGCCGCCAGCTGTCGGCGCACCCGCTCGACCTGGGCGCTGACCTGCTGGTTGGTGATCGGCTCGGCATTGACCACGGCCACGATGAAGTCGGCGGCACGCACACCGGACACTGCGGCAGGCGATGCGCTGGCAGGTGCCGCCGTGGCCGCCGCCGGGTTGGACGGCACACGCAGGCCCTGGGACCAGGCCCCGGGGCCGGACAGGAGGGCGACCAGGCCGGCGAGCAGCAGGGCCGGTGTTCGGTGGGATGTCATGGCTTCAATCGTAATTGCTGAAACGGCTGGGGGCCGTCACCTGCTCGCGCAGGAACTGATAACGGGGAATGTTCTTCTGCAGCGTCTGCAGCGGATCGATGCCGACCCGCGAGAAACCGACGAGTTCCAGCTGGAACATGATGCGCCGGGTGCTGGTCACCAGGCCGGTCTGCAGGCGCTCCAGGACGATACGACCGATCCAGCAGCCGGCGTCGTACTCGAACCCGACAATGGAGTCGACCAGCTTGCGGTCCTGGAGGCTGTAGTTCAGGCGTCCCACGCTGTACCAGCGCCCCGGCCCCTGGCCCTGGCCACGACCGAGGTCCTGTCCCTTGTCGCCCCAGAGATCGTTGAGCGGCCATTGCCAGCCCATGTCCACCAGTTCGCTGAGATTGCGCTGGTAGCGGTAGGCCATGTTCACGACACGGTAGTTGCTGGGGTTGTAACGGGCGCCGATGGTGGAACGCTCGGACTCGCCGGTCTTCTGGTTGTATTGCACCGTGCTGTCGACATACCAGCGCGGGTCAATGGTCAGGCCGGCCCCCAGCAGGATGTCGCTGATGCCCTTGGGCGACACCGTTCCGTTGGGCAGGGTCACACGCTGGTCCTCGAAACGCAGGCGCTGGGCGATCCCCAGGCGCAGAATCTCGGCGCCCGTGTCCGGGTCCAGCAGGCGGCTGGACAGGCCCCCGGTCAGCAGGTTGTTGTCGGCAATGCGGTCATTGCCGACGAAGGCGTTTTCGGTGTAAATGCTGGCGAAGTTGAAGTCCAGCGCACCCGAGTCGTAGTTGGGCAGGTAGTTCTGCGCGACGTAGGGCGTGTAGACGTAGAACAGGCGCGGCTCCAGGGTCTGGCGGTAGGCACCGCCGAAGTAGCTGGCGTCGCGTTCAAAGACCAGGCCGGTGTCCAGGCTGTAGGTCGGCACGGTGCGACCCGCCTGGCGCTGTCCGCCGCTGAGCGCGCTGTCGAAGCTGTAGTTCGCCGAATGCACCGACATCTTTGGAATGATGAACCCGGCGGCGCCCGTCATGGGAAAACTCAGCTGCCCCTTGAGCACGCTGCGCTGGGCATTGGGCTGCCCCGTCAGCGCGGAACTGGCCTGGAAATCCGTGTAGTCCGCTTCCAGTCCCAGGTCGAAACCGCCAAGGTTGGGCTGCGCATAACGCCCCACGATCTGCGGCAGCCGGTCGTAAGGCGGCACGATGGGAGCCAGCGGGTCCTGCAGGGTCTGCCACTTGAGGGTGCGCAAAGTGGCGGAGTAAGGCCCGCGACTCCAGTTCAGGCCGATGTCATTGGCCAGCAGGCGCTGGGTCAGCGAGGGCGTGCCACGCGGGAAATCACGCCAGTAATTGTCGTCGCTGACGCGGTTGAGGTTCAGGTTCAGGCCCAGGCGCCCGAGATCGGCCACCTCGGTCCCCGCGGTGTGCTGGAAGGACCGGCCCCAGCGATCCTGGTCGCGCAACTTGTCACCGGGCATGTAGTCGAGCCGCAGCTTGCCCTGGTAGCCGGACTCAAGGTAACGGAACTCGCCCCCGAGGTTGACGCCGCGCTGGCTCATGATCGTCGGGTACAGGGTCGCGTCACGGTTGGGCGCAATGTTCCAGTAGTAGGGAATCGTGACTTCGGTGCCGCTGATGTTGTCCGCGCCGAAGGTGGGGGACAACACGCCGGACTTGCGCTTTTCCGTCAGCGGGAAGGTCATGGACGACAGGCCCAGCACCGGCACGTCCTGAAACCTGACGGCAACGCCCTCGGCCTCGGCTGTTTCCTCCTCGCTGTCCAGGCGCAGGGTGGCGGCGCGCAGCAGCCAGGCCGGCATCCAGTCCGGTCCGGGCTCGCGCTGGCAGGTGGTGAAGGTGGCATTGCGAACCACCGCGCGCTTGTCGTCCAGGAAATCGATGCGCTCGGCCTCACCGTGCGCCTGGTTGGACAGCAGCCGGTAGCTGGCCCGGTCAAAAAAACCCTCGAAGGCATCGACCTTCAGGTCCAGCGCGGGGCCCTGGAAAACGTTGCCGGCCTGGTTGACCTTCACATCGCCGCGCGCGCGGGCCAGGTCACGCGCCTGGTCGTACTCCAGGCGCTCGGCCCGGATCACGAGGTCGGCCCGCCGGAATTCCACGCCGCCCTCGAGCACGAACTCGGTGTCGGTTTCGGCCGACAGGCGCTGGCCCGAGATGAACGTCGGGGAGGCGTTGCGCTGCTGCGGCGACATGGCCTCCTGCAGCTTGGGGCTCACGCGCAGCTGCAGTGGCGCCACCCCCTCCTGCGCATGCGCCGCGGAGCCCTGCCACAGCGCACAGGCCAGCAGCGCCAGCGGTTGGACAACAGGACGGAAAGTGCGGGGCAAGGGAGGCAGTCCGGGCAGACGGGGTTTGTAGAATGGATTATCCATGAGCCATCCCCCTTCCTGCCCCCCTGCCGGCCCCGTGAGCTGGGCCAGCCCCGAGCGAGCCGCCGCCTTCCAGCACTGGCTGGACCGTATTGCCCCCGCCCAGCAGCTGCGCCCCGACACCCTGCGCCCCGCATCGGCCGACGCGAGTTTTCGGCGTTACCTGCGTATCGATGCCGCCGCCGGCAGCCGCATCATCATGGATGCACCGCCCGACAAGGAAAACTGCAAACCCTTTGTCCATGTCGCCGGACTGATGCAGAGCGCCAGCCTGCACGTGCCGCAGATCCTCGACTGGGACGAAGCCCAGGGTTTCATGCTGCTGTCCGACCTGGGCGGCCAGACCATGATGCAGGTGGTCGACCGGGACCACGCCGGCGGCAACCTGCCCCTCTATCTGCGCGCCGTGGACGCGCTGGTGACCTGGCAGAAAGCCTCTCGTCCCGGGGTGCTCCCGCCTTACGACGCCGCCCTGCTGCGGCGTGAACTCGAACTCTTTCCCGACTGGTACCTGGCCCGGCACCGCGGCCTCCAGGTCGAGGGCGCGCTGCGCGAGACCCTGGACAAGAGCTTCGCGCTCATCATCGAACGCAACCTGGCCTGGCCCGGGGTGTATGTGCACCGTGACTTCATGCCGCGCAACCTCATGATCCCCGGCGACAGCACGGAAACGCGTCTCGGCGTGCTGGATTTCCAGGATGCCGTCTACGGCCCCATCACCTACGACATCGCCAGCCTCATGCGTGACGCCTTCCTGAGCTGGGAAGAAGACTTCGTGCTCGATGTCACCATCCGCTACTGGGAAAAAGCCCGCAAGGCCGGCCTGCCCGTGGGCGATGATTTCGGCGAGTTCTACAAAGGCGTCGAGTGGATGGGCCTGCAACGCCACCTCAAGGTCGCGGGCATCTTCGCGCGCCTGACGTTGCGCGACGGCAAGCCCCAGTACCTGGCCGATGCCCCGCGCTTCATCGCCTATATCCGCGCCACCTGTGCCCGCTACATCGAGCTCAAGCCCCTGCTGCGCCTGATCGACGAGGTCGAGGGCATCACCCAAGTCAGCGGCTACGCCTACGGCCGCATCTAGATGCCGCGCTTCCACTGCCCTGTTCCGCTGAACCCCGGCACCATGCTGAGCCTGCCCGAGGGCGCTGCGCGCCATGTCCAGGTCCTGCGCCTGCAACCTGGCGACGCCATCACCCTCTTCAACGGCGAGGGCGGCGAATGCGCGGCGGTGGTCACGCGCATGGGTCGCAGCGAGGTCGAGGTACAGGTCGTCTCGCACCAGGAGGTCGAGCGCGAGGCGCCGCGCGCCGTGCACCTGGCCCTGGGCATGCCGGCCAATGAGCGCATGGACTGGCTGCTGGAAAAAGCCACGGAGCTCGGCGTCGCCGGCCTGCAACCCCTGCTGGCCGACCGCAGTGTGCTGCGCCTGGCGGGCGACCGCGCCGAGAAAAAGCGCGCCCACTGGCAGGGCATTGCGGTTGCCGCCTGCGAACAGTGCGGCCGCAACCGCGTGCCCCTCGTGCAGCCCGTGCGACCCTTGAGCGAATGGCTGCGCCATGAGCTGTCCGCACAGCGCCTGATGCTATCCCTCGCGCCCGACAGCGTGCCGTTCGGGCAGCAGATCACACGGCTGTCAGCCGGCCCCGTCGTGCTGCTCTCGGGCCCCGAAGGCGGGCTCAGCCCCGCCGAGGAGCTGGCCGCGCGTGCGGCCGGTTTCATCCCCGTCAGCCTGGGTGCGCGCACCCTGCGCGCCGAGACGGCCCCGCTGGCCGCCCTGGCCGCCCTCACCCTCTGAGACCCTCGCATGAACCCTCGTCTTCTCCTGCTGGCCGTCTGCCAGGGCCTGTTCTTCACCAACAACGTGGTCTTCATCGCCATCAACGGCCTCGTCGGCCTGAGCCTGGCGCCGCTGGGCTGGATGGCCACGCTGCCGGTCATGGGCTATGTGGTGGGTGGCGCCCTGAGCACCGGCCTGGTCGCGCGCAGCCAGGCGCGCTGGGGTCGGCAGGTGTCTTTCCAGATCGGCCTGGGGGTGGCACTGGTCTCGGCCCTGCTCTGTGCCTACGCGGCCTGGAGCCGCAACTTCTGGCTGCTGGTGGTCGCGACCGTCATCGCTGGCTACTACAGTGCCAACGGCCAGCTGTATCGCTTTGCAGCCGCGGAGCTCGTCGTCCCCAGTTACCGCGAGAAGGCCGTTTCCCTGGTGCTGGCGGGCGGGCTGATCGGTGCGATTGCGGGCCCCAATCTGGCCGTGTACACGCGCAATCTGCTGACCACCCCTTTTGCCGGCGCCTACCTGTCGCTGGCGGGTGTGGCGCTGCTGGGCCTGCTGATCATGGCCTTCGTGAAGTTTCCGCCGCCGCCCGCACCGGTGCCGGGCGCTCCCACAGGCCGCTCCCTCTGGGAAATCGCGCGCCAGCCCCTGTTTTTCGTGGCCGCCGTGGGTGCCGCGCTGGGTTATGGCGTCATGAACCTGCTCATGGCCGCCACACCTCTGGCCATGCAGGTCTGCGGCTACCCCTTCAGCGACGCGGCCCTGGTGCTGGAATGGCACGTGATCGGCATGTTCGCGCCCGGGTTTTTCACCGGCCACCTCATCAAGCGTTTCGGCACCCTGACGATCATGGGCGTGGGCGTGCTGCTCAACCTGCTGTGCATCGTCATCGCCCTGAGCGGGGTGGAACTGCAGCAGTTCCTCGTGGCCCTCTTCCTGCTCGGCGTGGGCTGGAACTTCCTCTTCACAGGCAGCACCACCCTGGCCCTGCAGGCCTACCGGCCCGAGGAAAAGGACCGTGCCCAGGCGGCCATCAACTTCGCGGTCTTTGCCGTCATGGCCCTGACCTCTTTCGCATCGGGTGCGCTGGTGACCACCCAGGGCTGGCAGCTGCTCAACATCGGTTCGCTGGTGCCGGTGGCGCTGACCGGATTTGCCCTGCTCTGGCTGGCCCTGCGGCGGCAGGCCGCGGCTAGGCCCTGAGGCGATTCAGGCGAACCAGCGGCCCAGCCACAGGGCCAGCCGCTCGTAGACCGGCTCGCGCGCCAGTTCGTTGAAGATCTCGTGGAAATGATCCGGGTAGACCTCGGACTCGACGACACGCGCCGGCGCGGCCCGGACAAAGGCAGCGCTGCCGCGCGGGCTGACCAGCCGGTCTGAACCGGCATAAAGCAGCAGCGTGGGCACCTGCCATTGCGGTGCGGCGGCAAGCACGGCCGGCCCGGTCTCGGCGATGTAACGCGCGAGTCGCCCGGAGATGCGGTCGTGGATCAGCCGGTCCTGGCGGTAGGCCTGCACGACCTGCGGGTCGTGCGAGATCCAGACCGGGTCGAGACCGTTGCGCACCCGCAGATCGGGCGCGATCGACGGCAGGACGGCCAGCAGCAGCTTCTGGAAGGCATTGAGCCCCGGGTCCAGCGCCGGCGAGGACAGCACCAGGCCCTCCACGCGCGCCAGGCCCTGCGCCACCAGCTGGGCCGCCACCAGTCCACCCATGCTGTGGCCCAGCAGGATGAGGGGGGTGCCGGCCTCCATGCGTTTGCGTGTGCTGCCCAGCACATCGACCAGGTCCTCGACCAGGCGCTGGTCGGAGGGCAGGCCGCCGCGCACGCCACCGGAGTCCCCGTGGCCGTAGTGGTCGTAGCCGCGCACGGCAAAACCCCAGCTGTTCAGGCGGCGCGCGAGTTCGTCGTAACGGCCGGCATGTTCGCCCAGGCCATGCACCAGCAGCACCACGCCGCGCAGGCGGGTACCGGGGTCCAGCGGCCAGTCCTGGATGGCCAGGTTGTCGCCATCGGAGGCGACATAGGTCGTCAGCGTGGTGTCCTGCATGTTGCGCCTCAAGGCATCTGCGCAATCACCTGCGCCACGGCGGCCGTGAGCTTGCGGGCATAGGGCACGTGCAGGAACTCGTTGGGGCCGTGGGCGTTGCTCTTCGGTCCGAGCACGCCGCACACCATCATCTGCGCCTTGGGAAAACCGCGGGACAGCATGTTCATCAGCGGGATGGTGCCGCCCTGGCCGATGTAGCCGCAGGGTGCGCCGTAAAAACTGCGGGAGGCCGTGTCCATGGCGTGGCTGAACCAGGGCACCGCCTCGGGTGCGTTCCAGCCTGTGGCCGAGCTCAGGCCCTCGAAGGTCACACGCGCCTGATAGGGCGCGTTGTCTTCAAGCAGGGCCTTGAGTTCCTGCACGGCGGTCGCCGCCTCCACCAGCGGCGGCAGGCGCAGCGAGAGCTTGAAGGCCGTGTAGGGTCGCAGCACATTGCCGGCGTTCTGCAGGTCGGGCAGGCCCTCGGCACCGGTCACGCTGAGCGTGGGCAGCCAGGTGCGGTTGAGCAGGGCCTGCAGGGGGTCGGTGGTCATGGGCAGGGCCAGGCGCGTGTCGCCCTCGCAGTCGTAATGCACCCAGGGGAAACGTTTGTACAGCTCCTCGCCCAGGATGGCGGCCGTGGCCTGCGCCTGGGCCAGGCGCTCGGCGGGGACTTCGCAATGGAAACTCTGCGGCAGCAGGCGCCCGGTCCTGCTGTCTTCCAGGCGGTCCAGCACCTGGCGCAGGATGCGAAAGCTCGAAGGCACCACACCGCTGGCGTCGCCCGAGTGCACCCCTTCGCTCAGGATCTCCACCTTGAGCACGCCGCTGGCCATGCCGCGCAGGCTGGTGGTGAGCCAGAGCTGGTCGTAGTTGCCGGCGCCCGAGTCCAGACAGACCACGAGACCGACGTCCCCCAGACGGCCGCGCAGCGCGTCCACATAAGGCAGCAGGTCGTAGGAACCGCTTTCCTCGCAGGTCTCGATGAGCCCGACGATGCGCGGGTGGGCGAGTTTCTGGTTCTTGAGCGCCTGGATGGCTGCGATGCTGGCATAGATGGCGTAGCCGTCGTCGGCGCCGCCACGGCCATAGAGCTTGCCGTCCTCGTACTTCGGGGTCCACGGACCCAGATCGTTGCGCCAGCCGTTGAACTCAGGCTGCTTGTCGAGGTGGCCATACATGAGCACGGTCTGGGCCGAGCCGGCGGCGCCGGCCTCGCCGCGACTGGCCGGCACTTCAAAGAAGATCACGGGCGTGCGGCCGTCGAGCCGGATCACCTCCAGCTTGAGCCCTTCGACTTTCTGCGCCTCGACCCAGGCCGCGGCCTGGCGCACCACGGTGTCGATATGGCCGTGCTGCGCCCACTGCGGGTCGAACATGGGCGACTTGGCCGGAATGGCGATGTAGTCACGGAGCTGGGGGACGATGTGGCCGTCCCACACTTGGGTGATTTCGTCCAGGGCCCGGGCCGTGTCGAGCACGGTCCGGGGTGCGCGGGTATTCATGGGCGTCCTCGTCGAAAGGGCTGAACCGCTGCCAGTATATTCACAGCCCTCCTCCCCTGGGGCCAGGGTGCTTACACTCTCGAATCCCCAAGAATTCCAGGAGACCCCCCTTGAAATCCGTCGCCCCCCTGCGCCGCGGCCTGCTGGCGGCCTGCGTCTCGGCCCTGGCCCTCAGCAGCCTGGCCCCGTCCGCCCTGGCCCAGGGCAAGATCACGCTGCGCATTTCCACCCCTGCCGTGCCCGATGACTGGCACGCGAAGATGTGGACCGTGTTCAAGGACACGCTTGAGAAGTCGGCACCCAACCAGTTCGACGTACAGATCAACCTCAATGCCGCACTGTTCAAACAGGGCGCCGAGCCGGCGGCCATGGCCCGCGGCAATCTGGAGCTGGCCTCGATCTCGGCCTTCGACAACGCCAAGCTGGTCCCGGCCTTCTCCATCTTCACCGCCGGTTACGTCATCCGTGACCCCCAGCACCAGCAGAAGGTCTTCAACGGCCCCATCGGTACGGAACTGTTCAAGGCCGTCTCCGAGCAGATGGACATCACCGTGCTGTCCACGGCCTACCTCGGCACGCGCCAGCTCAATCTGCGCGAAGCCCGCAAGGTGCAGACCCCCGCCGACCTCAAGGGCGTGAAACTGCGCATGCCCGGCAGCAAGGAGTGGCTGTTCCTCGGCAATGCCCTGGGCGCCACGGCCACGCCCCTGGCTTTCGGCGAGGTCTACCTGGGCCTGAAGACCGGCACCATCGACGGCCAGGACAATCCCCTGCCCACGGCACGCGCCGCCAAGTTCTATGAGGTGACCAAACAGCTGGTGCTGACGCAGCACCTGGTCGACAGCCTGTTCATCACGATCTCCAACAAGAGCTGGAACGCGCTGACGCCGGCCCAGAAGCAGCAGGTCAGCGCCGCGGCGCAGGCCGCGGCGAGGTTCAACAACGACAACCGCATCAAGGAAGAAAGCCAGCTGGTGGACTTCTTCCGGCAGCAGGGCCTGCAGGTCAGCACACCAGACGTGGAAGCGTTCCGCAAGGCCGTGCAGGGCGCCTACGCCCAGTCGGATTACGCCAAGGTCTGGCCGGCCGGTATGCTGGACCGCATCAACGCCACGCGCTGATTCATGGCGCTGAGCTTCATGGCCTGGCTGCGCAAGACGGCCCAAACGCTGGGCGGGCTGATGTTCCTGGCCTTGTTTGGGGTCTTGCTGGTCCAGATCACGGCCCGCTTCGGCTTCAACCAGCCCCTGCCCTGGACTGACGAGCTCGCCGTGGTGCTCTATCTCTGGGTCATCCTGTGGGCAGCAGCCTTCATGGTGCCGCAGCGCGAGCACG